>JADMIO011478649.1_pt1 | contig 65137 bp, 54 predicted proteins | sample 8958161 | NCBI WGS metagenome assembly JADMIO01 (sample SAMN16585339, study PRJNA669376) | soil metagenome | isolation source: Crop rotation soil | place: USA: Cullars Rotation, Alabama | collected 2011
GAAAAAAGAAAAGGGTCCCATCCGCCGCGGCGGATGGGACCCTTTTCTTTTTTCTACCATTTTATTATTATCTTCCCCTCATGTCAATTTTAAGTGTCAATAATCTAAGCAAGCGTTATGGTCCCATTCAGGCCCTGAACAATGTGAGCTTTGATGTCCCTAAAGGATCAGTATTTGGGATACTGGGTCCAAACGGAAGTGGAAAGACCACCCTGTTGGGGATCGTAATGGATATCATTAAAGCTTCCTCGGGAAACTATAACTGGTTGGGCCAACCGGGTTCCGAAGAACAGCGGAAACGGATCGGAACATTGCTGGAAACACCCAATTTCTACCATTACTTAAGTGGGGAAAGAAACCTGCAGATTGCGGCTGCTATTAAAGAAAAGGATCCGGCCGATATTCCAAGGGTATTGCAAATTGTAAACCTGTTCCAGCGGAAGGATTCAAAGTTTAATACCTATTCATTAGGGATGAAGCAAAGGCTGGCAATTGCCTCTACCCTGCTTGGCAATCCGGATATCCTGGTTTTTGATGAACCCACTAACGGACTGGACCCTGCAGGTATTGCCGAGATCCGGGAGCTGATGAAACAACTGAACAGGGAAGGCAAGACTATTATAATGGCCAGTCATATTTTGGATGAAGTAGAAAAGGTATGTACACATGTGGCCATTATTCAAAAAGGTGTGCTGAAAACCATCGGTACAGTAAATGAAGTACTGACTACTACCGATGATACCAGTGTTTCTATTGAACTGGGCGCGGAGAATATGGCCGGACTGGAAAGTACTTTACGCCAAATGCCAGGCCTTATCAATATTGTTGAATCAAATGGAATAATACAAATTAACTGTGAAGGGTCAGTTACAGCCGCGCAGGTAAATAAATGGTGTTTTGAGAAAGGGATTGTATTGAACCAACTGAGCATGAAACGTAAAACACTCGAAAAAAGATTTTTGGAAATCACCGGTACGCAAAGCGACCGTTAAAGAAATATTTTATGATGAGATTATTGGAAATAGAATGGATGAAGCTGAAACATTACCGTGCATTCAAGGTATTTGGCATTCTTTACCTCATAGGTATATTGGGTGTATTGTTCATTATGAATGTTGCTTACAGCAATATTTCCGCTGCACAGATAACAAAATTTTTAGCTAACCCATTTGATTATCCTGCTATATGGAACACTACTGGCTGGCTCAACAGCTGGTTATTGTTTTTCCCCGGATGGCTGATAATCAATCATTGCGTAAATGAATTTAATTTCAAAACCCACAGGCAGAATGTGATTGATGGGTGGAGCAGGGAACAGTTTATTACTGCCAAATTATTATTGATAGTGACATTTGCCTTTGTTATTACCGTGATCAGTATCCTGGCAACAATTATAATGGGTCTTTCGCTGGGAGCATCATTCAGCTTTGAAGGAATTGAATCGATGGGTTTCGTGTTTATCCAATCGCTGGTTTATATGCTTTTTGCCTTCATGCTGGCAATCATACTCAGAAAAAGTGGCCTCGCAGCGGGGATATTCTTTTTATTTGGACTGATCTTCGAAATTATTATTGTCCAATTGATAAACCGGAAATTTGATCTGGCGCCTGTTGGTTTCTTCATGCCATTACAGGTATCTGATGAATTGTTTCCCATACCTTTCCTGGACCAGGTTATAAATACTAAAAAGCCGGCTGTATGGGCACTTCTTCTTGGATGCGCCACTTATTGTTCAGCCTATGTATACTTTGCCATTCGCAAGTTTAAGTACGACGACTTGTAGCAGGTACTGTTTCAATAGTGGGAAACCGGAAAGTAAAACCTGCTTGCTGGATCTTGTTGCAGTTTACTGTTGCACTCTTTAGCACCTCAATGCTCATTTCTCCGAGAACAAGTTTCAGCACAAAGCTTGGAACATGAAAGGGAATATATGATCTGCCATTAATCGCCCTGGCGTATTGCAATACAAGCTGCCTGTTTGTGACCGGGTTTGGAGCAACTGCATTATATGCCCCTGATATTTGTGGATCTTCAATGGCTTTAATATAGAGTTGAACAAGATCTTCAATTGCAATCCAGCTCACTATCTGTTTTCCATTTCCAAGAATAGTGGCCAGTCCGAACCGCAGTGGCTTTCTGAATTCATCAAGCGCCCCTCCCTTTTGGCTTAATACAATTCCGGTTCTAAGTTTCACCAGGCGCTTTCCCATATGGGTTACCGGGTCAAGACATTGTTCCCATTGAAGGCAGGTTTGTCCAAGAAAGTCGTTATATGGAGGCGAGTATTCTATAAATGGGTTGGGGTTTGGAATAACTGGATCAGGGCCATACCAGCCTATACCAGATGCGGTGATAACAGATCTTACCTGGTTAGGAATTTCTTTCATCGCTTTGATCAATAGCTCCCCGCTCCTGACGCGACTATCAACTATCTCTTTCTTGCGCTTTTTGGTCCACCGCTTTTCGCCAACATTTGCTCCGGCAAGATGAATAATATGATCAGCTTTCGCAACAGCCTCCTTATCGATGGTTTGATTTTTAATATCCCATTCCGCGAAACTAATTCGTTGATCGGGTGAATTGTTCGGTTTCTCACGTGTGAGAATTGTAACTGAGTATCCCTTATCCAGTAATGCGGTAGTAAGTGCCTTACCGATCATTCCGGTACCGCCTGTTATTAAGACATTAGCCATTTAATTCACCTTTATGAGTGATAGAATTGTGAAGTTAATCATCATAATTTTATTCCCGTCAGAGTTATGATTGATATATCCCATAATATTCCCGTAACACAATCTTCACATTCGGGTAATATTAGGGCAATTAAGTTGCAACCACAAAAATCAACGTTTTTATATGAAGTCTAAAATTTTACCCGCCTTACTGGTCCTCTTTGTTATTGCATCCTGCGACCCACATGATCACCCCTATTTCCCCAATGAAGACCCTGCAAGCTTTGCAGAGGTTGGAAGCATAGATATCGGAGAAGCCGGTGCTGCTGAAATATCTGCTTATGATCCTTTAACCAAAAGATTATTTACGGTTACCAATGCGGGTGGTGCAACTGCCATTGCTGTGATCGATTTCTCTAATCCTGCCAGTCTTGTGAACATTGCTACTATTGATGTTGCACAATTTGGTGGAAATGTAAATAGTGTTTCTGTTAGTGACGGGCGCCTTGCAGCAGCCATTGAAGCAACAGTAAAAACTGATGCGGGTAAAATTGTGATCTTTAAGACCACTGATTACTCCGTTGTAAAACAAATTACTGTTGGCGCTTTACCTGATATGGTAACCTATAGCTACGATGGGAAATATATTATGTGTGCCAATGAAGGTGAACCTGCTACAGATTACTCAGCAGATCGTTTTGGAACAGTATCCATCATATCCGTAAAAGATGATTATGCTGCTACCACTCTTGATTTCTCTTCTTTCGCTAACCAGCAATCCAGCCTGATGGCAAAGGGCCTGCGCATATTCGGTCCGGGTGTTACTCCAGGTACTGTCATCTCAGCTGAACGTTTTGCAAAAGATATAGAACCGGAATACGTAACTATCTCTTCTGATTCCCGCACTGCCTGGGTAACACTCCAGGAGAATAATGCTATTGCAAAAATTGATATTCGTTCAAAGAGGATCACTAATATCTACCCCCTCGGATTCAAAAACTATAACCTTGATGTAAATGCAATTGATCCCAGCGATAAGGATGGAGGGATCTTCCAAAACAAATGGCCGGTAAAAGGAATGTATCAGCCAGATGCCATTGCAGTTGTTGAAGACCGTGGTATTCCCTACCTGTTCACCGCCAATGAAGGTGATGTACGTGAATGGGACGCTTATGTTGAAAGTAAAAGAGTGAAAGACCTGACATTGGATCTTACAGCATTTCCAAATGCTGCTACTTTAAAAACAGATGCAGCACTGGGAAGACTGAATGTTACCACAACGTTGGGAGATCCTGATAAGGATGGAGATTACGATGAACTGTATTCCTTTGGTGCACGTTCCTTCAGCATCTGGAATGGCAATAATGGTCAATTGATATTCGATAGTAAAAATGATCTTGATAAAAGAAATATTACTGCTGGTTTTTACGATGACAACCGCAGTGATGACAAAAGTGTGGAACCAGAAGGAATGGCATTAGGGTATGTAGGCAGAAAGCCAATTGCATTTGTAGGCATGGAAAGGTCAGATGCTGTAGCGATCTATGATATTAGTAATCCTTCTAATCCGTTATTCCTGAAATTATTGCATACCGGGGATGCCCCTGAGGGTCTGTTGTTTATACCTGCTAAAGATAGTCCTACCAACCACAGCCTGTTGGTAGCAAGTGCGGAAGGTGATGGAGTTATCAAGGTGTACCAGCCAAACTAAGCAGGTACTTGCGACTAACCTTAATTTTTATTACATTCATGTGCATAAATTAACCATAAAACTCACCACATGAACTTCTTTGATCGCTTATCCAATGGCTGGAAAATTGCCATGAACAGCTTTAAAGTATTGCAGGCAAACAAGCAATTGATCATATTCCCGATCCTGTCTGGAATAGCTTTATTACTTGTTATTGCCTCATTCTTTACCGGTATGCTTGCGTATTCCGGCTGGAGCTTAGATAATATGGAAGAGCTGGGCACTGTTACTACCTATTTGTTTGTCTTTCTTTTCTATATCGCCAACTATTTTATAATTGTTTTCTTCAATATGGCGCTTGTACATTGTACGCGTTTATATTTCCATGGAGAAGAAGTTACCGTTAGAAAAGGTTTGCAATTTAGCATGAGCCGCATTGGAGCTATATTTTCATGGGCCGTGTTTGCAGCAGTAGTAGGCACTATATTAAAAGCGATCCAGGAAAATTCAGGTATTGTGGGAAAGATCATAACAGGTATCATTGGAATTGTATGGAATATTGCCACGTTCTTTGTTGTACCGGTTATTGCTTATGAAAACCTGGGCCCTCTGCAGGCATTCAAGCGCTCTTCCCAGATGATGAAGGAAAAATGGGGAGAAAGCCTTGCTGCCAACTTTAGCCTTGGACTGATCCAGTTCATCCTGATGATTGGTGTGGGAGTACTGTTGTTTATGGTAGGCTATATCATTCACCCACTGGCAGGTATTATCCTGGCAATCACCGGAGCATTTTTAGTGGTAGCAATCATCAGCGCAACACAAACCATTTTCGTCAGCGCTGTATACCATAATATCACCAATGACCCAACTACTCATTTCAGCCAGCAAATGATAGATGATCTGTTCCAGGAAAAAAGAAGGGATTAATATTGATCCTGAATAATAAAGAAAATGGATAACCTAAAAAAGGTTATCCATTTTTTATTTAGCACTATTCATACTCACGATCACAGGACATGGACCGAAACCAAAAACTCTTAAACTCCATTATTTAAAGCGGCTTTACATTTCCCGATCCCGAAATGCGTGTGCTGATAACAGGGTTTCCTTTATAAAAAACAGAACCGCTACCTGAGATATCTGCATCCAGGCTTTTGGAAAGATTCACCTTCATATCCCCTGAACCACTGATATGCACTTCTGCTCTTTCGGCTGGCAGATTGGCTAATTCCATACTTCCACTTCCGCTTACACGCAGTTCTTCGCGTAAAGCACTACCGCTATTGATAATAATATTTCCTGAACCACTAATACGGGCAGATATCTTATCGGCTACGGTAGCCTTTTCCATATTAATATTAGCTGCTCCACTGATATCCAGCCCAAGATTATTAGCCACCACATTTCCTTCTACGTTGATATCTCCCACCCCACTGATATTGAAATAATCTGCACTGGGAGCAGTAACATAAATGATCACATCTTCTGCCCTCCTGATCTCAACCCTGCGGCGGTAATCAATCCAAAGCGTTCCACTTATCACTTCTGTCCTTAGTACATCCAGCACATTCCGCTGTGCATGCACTTCTACTTTGAAAACGGGATCAATTTTGAAATATACTTTACCAGGCACACCAGAAGAAACCCCATGAAAATTAACAAGCGGCCTTGTTTCTGTAACCACCGGACCATCACCGTAAATAAGTTCTTTTTCACAAGATGCAAGAGAGAATAAAGCAACAACCGAAACAAGCGTTGCATAGATCAGATTTTTCATTTTATATAGTTTACTATTTTATTAACGTGATTAGAATTCAATTTTATAGTTGAGTACCGGAATAATTCCCGTTTGGTAGGTATAGACATATTTTTCAGCTTTAAAGTCGTAATGCGTGGAGTATACATTTTCCCGGTTAGTCAGGTTCTGAATATCCAGGGAAAGAGTACTGGTGAAACGCTTGCGGTTCCATTTCAGACTCGCACGGATATCTGTCCGGAAATACGCAGGATTTTGTAGCGTCCATGCATTCTTTTCATCTTGAACAATATGACCAGCCTGTCGCGACGCAGTGATATCCACCGGGATATTCCGATAACCTCCGGAGTAGATGGATTTGAAATTGAGTCCAAAGGTTCTGGCCTTTCTGCTATTCACCCATTCCTTACCTGCCGTTATATTAGCGATATACTTACCATTGAACCTGGTATTACGTTCCACTCCATCTGCCGCAGTATACTTTGATTCATAGATCGAATTGCTGGCTGTGAAATAGAAATTATTAGATAGGTATTTTTCCAATGAAATTTCTACACCATAATTCTTTCCTTTACCGATATTGGCCAGAGGGTTGGTCACATAATCCTCAACAATATTTAGCGTGGAAAAAGTACTGGCCGGATCCGGGCTCACCGGCACGTCAAACAAATGCTGGTAATACAATTCAGTTTTCAGGCGCAGATTACGTGCGATCAGGTAATTATAAGATAGAACGATGTGTTGCGATTTAGTAAAATCCAGGTCTTTGTTGGGATACTCCACACTACCATCCGGATTATTCTTTTTTGCAAAATAAACACCCAGGCCTTGCACCTGGCTGTGCAACCCGTAACCGATAGCAAGGCTACTTTTACGGCTAATATCCCATTTAAGTGAAGCTCGTGGTTCAATAGAAGATTTATCGTTATACAGCAAACGGAGGTAATGAGCACCGGCATTCAAAGTTAAATCATTAGATATCCGGTATTGCCATTGCGCAAACCCCTGAATAGTTTGGGTGTTATCCGTTGTATTGATGGATTCCTTTAAGGGCTGATTAGTTCCTTCTCTTTCCTTGCGGTAATAATCGAAATTGATCAGGTTACCGATCACACCTACCCTGAAATTATGTTTGTTATTGAGGCGATGATAGAGCGTGGAGGTGATAGTCAGTTTATTTGTCTGGTAACTGTCCTTATAAGTTTCAGTTAATGAATAATCATTCTCAATGAATTTTTCCCGGTAGGAATTTTTCGTAACTGAATAGCCCACTGCAGATTTTAAGGTGCTATTGCGTCCCAATGAAATGGAATGAGTTACCCCTGTCATCCCGGTATTGGCTGCATAATTAGAAGGGAATCTCTCTCCACCTGCTTTCCACTTAATGGAATCAAAATCAGCCTTAACTCTTTCTGAGCTGAGGCCACCAAAACCAAAGAAGGTAAAATCACCCATCTTTTTGGTAGGCAGATATACATTATAGGAAAGGTCCTGGAAATTGGTTGACCCATCGCCACCCACATTAATACCAACCTTGTTCATCAGTTCTAGTGTTGAGTAACGGTAGTTTACCAGGTAAGAACCTTTGTATTTAGAAGAAAATGGGCCTTCCGCTGCCACATTCAAACCAAGCAGGCCAGCCTGTAAGGTAATTTCCTTTCGCTCATTATTTCCCTTACGGAGTTTCAGATCAAATACTCCACTAAGTGCATTACCATATTCTGCAGCAAAAGCGCCTGTTACAAAATCGGAGTTCGATAATAATTGAGAACTCAGGATAGAAATACCTCCTCCACTTCCTCCGGCTTCACTGAAGTGGTTGGGATTGGGAATATCTATTCCTTCCATGCGCCATAACAGACCGGTTGGTGAATTCCCACGGATCACAATAGTATTTTGACCGTCATCTGCAACGGCCACGCCTGGAAAACTGGCAGCCATACGCAAGGGATCGTTGACAGCCGCTGCATATTTCTGCGTTTCTTCCACAGTAAATGCCCTTGCACTTACTGCACTCATATCATTTAAAGGCTTATTCCGCCTTGTATTTGATTTCAGGATCACCTCATTCTCTACTTTCACTAATGTTTCAAGTGGAATGGTGATCACGGTTTCTTTTCCGGAATTGATGCCGATATTATCCAAAGTCCCATTCTTATAACCTGAAAAAGAAATCGTCAGTTGATAAGTACCAACCGGGATATCGCGGAAACGAAACAGGCCATCAGCATCGGTAACAACAGATTTGTTAAGACTGGTTATGGTAACCGTGGCACCTGCCAGAGGTTGCTGTAGTATACGGTCCACAACAGTTCCTCTTAACTGTTGAGTATACTGTGCGTGTAAAAGAAATGTTAAGAAGAATAAGGTAATCGTGAGGAATGTCTTTCTTGCCATACTAAACTTTTAATGGTTTAGAGTATGACAACCAACGAAGGATTTACCCCTATGAATTAGAAGAAATTAATTCCGGCATTCCAACCGAGCCACCCGCTTACATTTCTTCCAATATTATCAAGATGATTTCCCGGCAATTCCAGTGGTGAGCGGAAACCGCTGAACGGGCTGTCCTGGTCTGCCAGCAGCACTGAATAAGATGGCCCTGCAAACAGTGAGATGTATTTATTGACTTTAAAATTCAGATTTAAAGAAAAGCGGTTGAGGAGATTGGTATAATCCCATGATCCGAGATAAAGATGCTGCACGGTTAGTTCAGGATTCAATGAAAAATTCTTCTGTTTCGTTAATGGTATTTCACTTCCCAATCCATAGCCGAATGAATAGATCTTTGAATTTACCCCACTGCTTATCCCGGCCAGTAAAATACTATAGAGTTTGGAATTACCGGTTTTAAAGGCAGCATTGATTGTCATTACATCATTGGAAGAGATACTTAACTTATGATATCCCTTAAGTATTATATTGATCAATCCAATACTGTAACCGGAAGATGTATCTGCGATATTGATCAACCCGATCTGAACTCCTCTTAACCTTTTTGAATAGTTGATCACACCTGATATCTGGACACCATCAGTGGATTTATTGCTGAAGTTCATAATCCCTGCAACCTGGATACCGCTCACTTTCTTACGGGCAAAATTTCCGATGCCGGCCGCCTGCATCCCCTTAACGCTATCCGTAACATGATTATAAATACCTCCTACCTGGAAACCAGTCATCTTTCCTTTTACCAGGTTGCCAATTCCGGATGCCTGCACACCCCGTACTGAATCCAGTACTGTATTATTGATACCTGCCACCTGAACTCCCCTTACCTGTCCACCAACTGCATTAAATAAACCAGCGGCCTGCACATACTGAACATCCTTTTTATCAATATTGAATAAGCCTCCAATTTCCAGTCCGTTGGTTCCGGCTGTATAACCACCGAACATATTCAGTGAAAAGTTATTTACCACCTGGGCACCGATTCTTCCATGCGTACCAACGCCAGGTACTACTGATACCTGGAAGGGACGTTGGGTAATGAAATTCTTCAGGTTAAGCGATTGAACCTTTTGTTTGGTGGATAGCAGGAAACGGCCAACGCCTGTACGCTCTACCACGGTGGTATCTTTCCGCACCACTGGTAACCGGTGGAGAATATCATCAGCAAACCGGGGCTTTAAAGAATCGGGTAATAAAAGATCCTGCGGACTGATCGTAATATTCTCAGCGGTATTTTCCAGAGGCATAAGCGTTATACTCAATTCCTGGTTATGCCGGGGTTCAATGAGAACAGTGGTATCAGAATAAAATTCTTTACTGATGGTCAGTTCCGCTGACGAAGCTTTGCCGCTCTTTAACCGTAGCCTGAAGAATCCCTTATCGTTGGTAAGTGTGGAGGCGAGTAATTTCTTTTCATAAATAGTGGCCTCGTTAATACCAGTACCAGATTGCTCATCATACACATAACCGCTTACTGCATACTGCTTTTCCTCTGTGATCGCCTTGTTGGTAACCATAATAAGGCGGATGGGGGCTTTACGTATAATAATGTAACTGCCGCTTTCACGGAATTCATAAGTATTATTAAAAAGGAGATTGAGCACCTCTCTTACCGTTTTATTACTGATGCTCAGGCTTACAAGACTGTCTTTTTTAACAACGCTGGAGCTATAAGAAAAATAAAAATCACCCTTATTACTAAGGATTTCCAACACATTATCTAACCGCTGGCCATTCACATTTAATTGCGGGACATTCCGGGATAAAAGGCTTTGAGCGCTTATAGTAGTAACTCCTGCAAAGAGAGTAAAACCGGCAAGAGCTATTAATTGCAAGTATTTCATTGATAAAAGAAAATTATTCCAGGATGATCTGGTTACCTTGTTCAGTCTTTTTTATGTCAGGGAAAGTTTCCAGGATCACATTCAGTACCTGATCCAGGGATTGATTTATAAAAGGAGTGGTGATCTTGTATTGCTTAAGCTCCTCTCTTTTAATTTGGATATTTGTATCATAAGCCTCATTGATCACATCAACCAGTTTCCATAGAGGCGTATCATCACAAACAAACTCTTTCGTCCGGTAATAGTTATATAGCTTATCCGTTACTTCTTCCTTTGCAGGAGTATTTATTTCTGCGCTCACCGTTGTACGTTCCCCTGCTTTCAAGGTGATAGTCTGACCATTTTTTGTAACACGGACGATTCCGGTTTCTACTACGACTTCCGTTTTGCCATCAATATTTTTGACATTAAAGGAGGTGCCTACAACAGTTATTTCAGTTTCACCGGCATGGATAACAAATGGCTTGTTTTTATTTGGGGTCACATTAAAGAAGCCTTCACCTTTAAGCACAACTTCTCTTTTGTTACCCCTGAATTTAGGAGGATAGGAAAGAAAGCTGCGTTTGTTCAGGGTAACCATGGAACCATCCGGTAGGGTATCTTTCACCACCTGGTGTTCTGTATATACCACCAGATCTTTCGGAGGGTTCATTGAATCATAAAGGAAATAGCCACCGACACTGAGGCCGATCAATAATGTAATAGCTGCGGCTATACGAAGAGGTGAAAATCTTAATTTCTTTATTGGAGTAGTTGGTTTTTGATGAACGCGTTGCTGGAATTTTTGCCATGCCTTGTTTTCATCAACAGGTGATTGCATGGCCAGTTCCTTGCTTGTATCCCAGATCAGTTTGAACTGGTTAAAATATTGCTGGTTGGCGGTATCAGCAGCAACCCAATCCAGCACAGCCTGCTTCTCCGGCTCTGATGCTTCGCCCAGCAGGTATTTCACCAGCAGGTCATCGGTAATATGGTTGAATTGTTGTTCCAGGGTGTTGGGTGTTAGGTGGTAAAAAATAAAAGAATGAAGGGTAAAAAATCAACCAGTTTTACCCTGAGTAATTTTAATGCTTTGCCCATCTGGTTTTCCACGGTCTTGATGGATATGCCAAGTTGATCGGCAATTTCACGGTATTTCAATTCATTGAAGCGGCTAAGTTGAAAGATGGTCCTGCATTGTTCAGGAAGTTCATTGAGGGCTGCATGCAGTTTTTTCTCCAGTTCTCCGCCAGTAAGCTTTTTTGAGGCCAGATCTGTTTCGTTTTTCATACTATAGGCTACGTGTAAACGATGGGTTGTTTTCACTTTCTCATGTTTCAGCAGGTTCAGGCTTTCATTGTGCACAGCGCGATACAGGTAAGCGGCCACCGGCCCGTCGATTGAAAGCGTTTCACTGCGCTCCCAGAGTTTGAAAAAAACCTGCTGTACCACTTCTTCAGCTTCATCGGAATCTTTCAGGATAGTAAAGGCATAGGCGTGCAGGCTTTTAAAATGTGTTTTAAAAACCTGCTCAAAGGTGGTTTCGTCCCTTTTTGCCAGGAGTGCTGTGATGGTTTCGTTTTGTAAGTCCATTCTGACGGCTCGTGATCCCTGATCTAAAATTAAAGCTGCGCTCAAAAGTAATTTAACTAATAACAACTGAGCGGCTATTTACCCCTATGCGGTTTGAAAAATAGCGAATACACCTAAATATTTGAGATCCATTGATTTAGACTAATTGTCTAATTTTGCTGCGGACCAAATAAGAAATGATGATTGAATTATTAAAGAGCGATATAACCAAAATTCAGGTGGATGCAATTGTCAATGCCGCCAACACATCCCTATTGGGTGGTGGCGGTGTTGATGGTGCAATACATAGAGCAGGGGGCAAAGCTATACTTGAAGAATGCCAGATGATCAGGGCTAAACAGGGTGGGTGTAAGGTGGGAGAAGCAGTAATTACAACAGGAGGAAATTTACCGGCAAAATATGTAATACATACAGTTGGTCCTGTGTGGAATGGAGGTAATAATGATGAAGAACAATTACTGGCTAATGCCTATTCAAACAGTCTGAGGCTTGCCGTGGAAAATAATATTCGAAGCATAGCATTTCCGAATATAAGTACGGGCATTTATGGCTTCCCGAAAGATAAAGCAGCACAAATTGCTGTGAAAACGGTAAAAAAGTTTTTAAATACAAGTGATCAAATAGAAAATGTATTCTTTGTATGCTTTGATGACGAAAATTATTCTCTTTATAAAGCTATTTTAAAACCGGCAGAATAAATTCCGTTTTGGTATTTACACTATTTCTTTGGCAATAACTTAAAATAAGTAGCTTTAAATCTGTTATTCACAATTTCCCCCTGCACTTCAGCCTTCCTCACAGATTTGCAAAAACCATCTTTTGCATGCGCGTCTCCATGTTGATCTATTGTTGTACCGTCAACGAAATAAGACTTCCCATTAATCCGAACGGCCAGGTCACAGCTTTTCCCTTTCATTCCAAACTGGCATTCTCCGCAGGAAGCTTCTACAACCTGTATCTTTTTATTTGGATCAGGTTTTGATTCCTTTGTTGATTTTGTTTGAGCTGAGCTGGAAATTGCGAATGCAGTTACGAGTAGTATAGAAAAAATGTATTTCATGATTAGAAGATTTGAGGGTACTCAAATTTACTGAACTACCATGAAATATTAATTGCTTTCAATCCTCCCTCTTCCCCAAACAATAGCACAACCCATCAGGCGCTACCACAAAGAAAACTTTCCAATTGGTGTCACCATGTTTGTGAGGACTGAATGCAGACAGTTCTTTCTCCAATCCATTTGATTTAAACTCCGCATATATCTCTTCCAGATCATCCACTTCAAAAAAGCAGCCGTCCTGCGCCGGATCACCTCCATTCTCCGCCAATCCAATCTGTATTTCGTCACGTTGAAGCACGGCTTTTGGATAGGGCTTATCATTCCGGGACACCAAATGAAACCCTAACATCGTCTGGTAAAATGGAAGCGCACTATCTACGCTCGCAACCGGCAGATTCATTTTGTCCTGTTGATACGGCCAGGCATTTAATAAGCTCACTTTTTTCTTCTCCATATTTCAAAGGTATTATAGAATGATTAGCTGATCACTTGATGGCTTATAGGTCACCTTATTAGAACTGATATCCGTGTTATTGGGTATCTGTTAACCAGCCTGCCGGCTTTACAAATCTTTTACAATTAAGGCATTCTGTAGACTTCTATGATCGCCAATATCTTATAAAAAAGGGGCTATAGTAAAACCCCTATTTTCAAGAAATTTACCTTTTATTCCTTTGCAACAATGCCCAGTTTGACTAGTTTAGCATCAGATACCATTCCAAAACTCCTCTCGAAAAATTTCCTCCTCTATCCAGTTTTAATTTTCCCAATTCCAAGATCCAAGAATTGTTTGTTTAACTATCTATTAATGTATACTCTATGAGCAGGAATTTCACTTCCGATCAGCAACTTATTGACAGCCTTCGTAACAACGATACAGACGCATTCGAAGAGCTTTTTCGCAGGTATTGGTATAACCTTTATATATACTCTCTCCGCAAATTGCACTCCTCTGACGATGCCCGCCAGATCGTACGGGATATCTTCAGGGATATCTGGGAGAAAAGACAATCATGGCCCGTCAATTTCTCCTTATCCAGCCATCTTTATGCTGAGGTAAGACAGGCAGTGATTAAAAGTCTGAATTCCAGCCTTACAACAGAAATAAACAGCCAGATCATTGCAGACGAAATACTTCCCGGATTCAGCGTTAATTCTCTTCAGCAGGCCAAACAACCTGTCATGAAGAAACATGTGATCGCTAAACCGGAAGAAGCTGCCAAACAGCAGACATTGCGTAGAAAAAGCCATGCAGAAGCTACCATTGCTAATGTAAAGTGGCTGTTCAACGCGGTTACTGCGCGACTGAATTAATCCGCCATTTCATTCCCTACCTTAAACAGACCTAAATATGAAAACAGAAATTTTACATCAGAAACTGGAAAGGTATATCAACGGTGAAGCCCTTCCTTCTGAAACAAGACAGATTCAAACCTGGTTATCCTGCACTACCGATGAGTTCAACCTCAGTGATGAACAAAAAGAACAGGTAGCCATGGAAATTTTAAGTGAAATTCAGGCTGAAACTGCCTACCCGCTTTTCTATCCCAAAAAAGAAAAGCCCTGGTACCTCAAAATGGTGGCAGCATTCTTCTAAATAAGTTTAATAGGTCTAAGAAGTTTAAAAAGTTTCAGAGGTTTTCATGCCTTTGTAACTTTTTAAACTTCTTAAACCCCTTTAACCTTTTCAACCTTTTCAATTATCATTTCCGGAGTGATCCCTTCCATGCATCCTTTATCTCCATGCACAGGACATGGTTTATTTCCAAATACGGATGACGGTCTGCAGGGAAGATCTAATTGAATAGCATTGTCCATCAACTGCCCCCACCCATAAAATCCCAACCAGGGATGTGTACCTCCCCATATTGAAATCACCGGCACACCAAACAATGCGGCAAGATGCATATTAGCGGAGTCCATGCTGATCATTATATCCAACTGGGAAATTACATTTAACTCTTCAGTAAAGCTTTTCTTTCCTGCAACAGAATAAACATGCTGCATTTCTTTTTCCCACTGCCCTGTTAACTCTGCTTCAGCTTTACTTCCAAATAATAATATTTCTGTTCCTGGCCTTTGTGAAAGTATCCTCACTACCTCTTTCATTCTTTCCAGTGGGTATAGCTTTGCTGCATGCCGTGCAAAAGGTGCAACGCCAATTATTTTTTGTCCCTTGTTTTCAAAAGGTAATAGTTCTGTATTTTTTATGGGATGGGCTATTCCCTTTTCAATATTTAATTCAAGCGGCAAACCGATCCCGGCAAAAACATCAGCATATCGCTGAAATGTTGTTTTTAATGGGCGTAGCTTCTTATTTACCGGCCTTGTCAATTCTTCTTTCTCACTTCTCCCCTTGTCAATAACAGCAACTGGTAATTTTTTGAACAAACCCTTTAAAAAGAAACGAAGCAATTTAGTACGCAATGAATCATGGAGGTCTGCAATCGCATCAAATGAAATATCATTTTTGATCTGCCTGCTGAGTTGATAAATTCTCCGTAACCCTTTCCATTTCTTTATATCTACGGAGTAAAACTGTACCCGGTCCAATCCGGCGAATAGCGGTTGCATATACGTTTGGCCAACAAAATAAATATGTAGATCAGGATCCTGATTTACCAGGTTGCGGATCACCGGTACCGTCATGGCCACATCTCCCAATGCGGAAAATCGAAATACCAGGATATGACGGGGAGATGCCAAGCTTTATTTCTTTTGCTGGTAGAGAACAGGATTGAGGCTTTCATCATTGTACATCTTCATTTGCCTGTATACCTTCATGTATTTTTTTCCTGCAGCAATATCATCCATCAATTGCTGAATAGCTGTAGAAAGATCAGAACGTTGCTCCAACAGAACATTGAGTTTGCCCTGGCATTTCATACGGTGCTCATCAGTGGCTTCCGGGCGACTGGCCTCAATAGCCATATGATAGATCTTCAGCTCCAGTATCGACAATCGATCAATCGCCCAGGCAGGGCTCTCTGTATTAAAACCTGCACCGGGTAATGGTTTTACCTGCTGATTCTCTTTCAGGAACCAGCTATCGATATATTCAACTAAATCTGTCCTGTATTGATTGGATGCATCAATCTTACGCTTGATCTGCAGTGCCTTTACCGCATCAATTTGAGGATCGCGGATAATATCTTCCAGGTGCCATTGCACAGTGTCCACCCAGTTCTTGAGATATAACAGATGCTCAACAGAATCTACGGGATGGGGATTTTTGATCTCCGTATCCACCGAATCTTTTACATGATAATCCCTGATACTTTGCTGAAATATGTCTATTGCCTGGTTAATGAACATCCGCAAATGTAATCAATAAGCAGAAAGTGCTTACTTCTCCACGTAGTTGAGGTCTTTGTGATAGGTCTCTTCTGTAAAATAAGCGGCTACGAGGGTAATTGCCATTACAATGACACCTGTCCAAATACCGCTTTTTACCACATTCCAGTGCCAGGATTTCTGGAACAGATCAAAGAAGAGGAAATTAATTCCATACAGCGCACCCCTTACCATATTGCATACCGTTGTTGCAGCAGTTGCACGCAGATTGGTCCCAAATTGTTCCGCACTCATTGTTACAAATATGGCCCAGAAACCTGTACTGAATCCCAATAAAGAACAGGCCAGGTACATCATGAAATCATTTTTTACTGCACCTCCAAAGAACAATACCCCGGAAAGAATAGTGAAGAGATAAAAAAGATACAACGCCTTTTTCCGGCTTTTGAAATACTGGCTGACAAACCCAACGAGGATATCGCCAACAGCAATTGCTGCATATGCGTACATGATAGCCTTACCTGAATCTATTTTATTTGCACCATAGAATTCTTTTGCAAAGAGATTGCTATAGTTGACCAGTACACCAATCACAAACCAGGTTGGCAGACCTATGAGTATTGCCAACATATATTTCCTAAAGCGGGTTGCATTGTTGAAAAACATCAGGAAATTCCCCCTGGAAACATTTTGTTCTTTTACCTGCTTAAACATTCCGCTTTCCGCCACGCTAATCCGAAGGAAAAGTAAAAAAATGCCCAATCCACCGCCTATTTTATAACAGAGTCGCCAATCATGGTCAGTAAACTGGAAAGTAAAATAAGCGAATACAGCTCCAAATAGTCCTATACCGGCAACCAGTGATGTGCCAATTCCTCTCTTCGCTTTTGGAAGCAACTCACTTACAAGAGTTATACCAGCACCTAATTCCCCGGCAAGGCCAAGCCCTGCTGCAAATCTTGCATAGGCATACTGGTCTGTATTCTGCACAAAGCCAGTTAGAAAATTAGCGACTGAATATAAAATGATGGAGCCAAATAATACGGACAATCTGCCTTTCATATCGCCCATCATCCCCCATACAATTCCGCCGATCAACAGACCTACCATTTGCCAGTTGATGATCTTGGTACTTGCAGCCAGTACGGCAGTGGCGTTCGTCATGTCCACACCTAATGATTTCAGGCTGGGGCCTCTTACAATAGTGAATAGCAATAAATCGTAGATATCTACAAAGTATCCCAGGGCCGCAACAATCACGGCAATATTCCATATCGAAGGTGATTTGGCAGGCTGCGTTGCTAGCATATTATGGCTTTACAGAAGAATCAGTTGGAGGGGCTGCTACCTTCTCCTTTTTATTGACTAAAAGTTTATATAATACCGGAAGCGTAGTTACAAGAATAATTGCAATGGTTATAGCTTCTATATGGTCTTTAAGACTGAAATCCCATTTTCGCTGCACCCAGGACTCAAGAAAGTATCCTCCCAGCATCATGGAGGAAACCCAGCATAAGCTACCAATTACATTAAACAACATAAAGGGAGCTCTTTCCATTTTCACAATACCTGCAACAATTGGCGCAAAGGTGCGGATGATGGGAAGGAATTTTGCCAAAAAGATAGTTCCCTTTCCGTACTGGTTATAGAAATCAGTAGCACGTACCAGGTGCTTGCGTTTGAATATCCAGGTTTCCCGGCGTTCGTATAATAATGGCCCGGTCTTTCGCCCAAACCAGTATCCTACAATATTGCCTAATACGGATGCAACTATTACCATCAGGATAATACTTATATGGGCAAATCCGAAACCAATGGAATCCGTCTGGGGTATCTTGAAAAGTTCACGTGCCAGGTCATCCATATAAATACCTGCAGCAAACAAAAGGGAATCACCAGGAAAGAAGAAGCCAACAAATAATCCTGTTTCGGCAAAGACAACCAGCAGCAGCAGGTATAACCCACCATACTCAATGATCCACGAAATAAATCGCTGAATGAATCCTGCTCCGTCCAATAAATGAATCTGCAACAAACTTTCCATCTGGTAAACTTCTTAATTTAATTTGAATGTTCCAATTCTCCTTCCCATTTACTAACCACGCTGGTGGCCAGTGCATTCCCAACAACATTAGTAGCTGTCCTGAACATATCACAAAAATGATCAATTGGCAGGATCAGGGCAATACCTTCTGGTGGTATTTTAAACATGGCGCAGGTTGCGGTTACCACCACCAATGAAGCCCGTGGCACCCCGGCAATACCTTTACTGGTCAGCATCAATACCAGCAGCATGGTCAACTGGGTACCAATATCCATATGTATTCCGTAAGCCTGAGCAATAGCCAGGCTGGCAAAGGTCATATACATCATGCTTCCATCCAGGTTAAAGGAATAACCCAGGGGCAGAATAAAGGATACGATCTTGTCTTTACAACCAAAGCGCTCCAGTTCTTCCGTGAGCTTGGGAAATACCGCTTCACTACTGGTGGTGCTGAAGGCGATCAATAGTGGCTGCGCAATTCTCTTCAACAAAACCGGAAGCCGGTTACGCAATACTAAAAAGCCAACGCTTAACAATAAGACCCATAACAACGCTATTCCCACCAGGAAAAAGGCAAAATATTTTAAATAGAATTCGAATATGCCCGGACCATTAATTGCCAGCACCGCTGCCAATGCACCAAACACACCCAACGGGGCAAAGTTCATAACATACCCCACCATTTTTAAAATTACATGGGATGCAGCATCCAACGCTTTTACAATTGGTTTGGCATAGTCTCCAATGGCCGTACAGGCTACTCCGAAAAATATGCTGAATATCACCAATTGCAAGATCTCATTATTGGCCATAGCCTCGATCAGGCTTTTGGGGAATACATGTTCAACGAATTTAGCAAGGGAGAATTCCTGGGTTTTGCCAATAAGGTCTTTTGCTCCTGCAGTATCGGCATTGCTGAGGTCAATGACGGTGCCTGGCTGAAATAGGTTTACAAGTACCATCCCCAGTAAAAGGCTGGCAAGCGAAGCAGTAATAAACCATAATAATGCCTTTCCCCCTACCCGTCCTACAGCCTTTAAATCACCGAGTTTTGCTATTCCTACAACAAGCGTGCAAAATACAAGCGGTGCAATGATCATCTGCACCAGTCTCAGGAAAATGGTAGTGAGTAACTTTATATTGGTGGCGAATTTTTTAATTGTTTCCGGGGATGATTGGTAATGGATAAGAGCACCAATTAGAATCCCCAGCGCCATGGCCACCAATATGTAGAGCGTGAGACGGTTTCCTTTTGACATAAGGGTTAGTAAAAGAACGGTGAAAATCGGAAAAATAAACGAGGGGGAAAAATAGTAAAGGGTTAATAAATATCACCGTTTGTGGGGGTATCCATGCTGTCTGTGCCTCCCGTAAAGAAAAGCCCTCTGGAAACGAATAATTCCCTATTTTACGGGCTTTAATCACTACTAACACAATCACGCACTATGAGTTTATTCGTCAGGAAACCACTGAACAAATTACTGGCTGAGGCTTCGGATAGTGAAAAAGGATTGAAAAAAACACTGGGGCCCTGGTCCCTGATCGCCCTGGGTATCGGGGCCATTATCGGAGCCGGTCTTTTTTCCATTACTGGTGTTGCTGCAGCTACTCAGGCTGGCCCTGCCATCACCCTTTCCTTTGTAGTAGCCGGACTTGGTTGTGCGTTTGCAGGTTTATGTTATGCTGAATTCTCTTCCATGATCCCTATTGCTGGTAGTGCTTACACCTATTCTTATGCTACCATGGGTGAATTTATTGCGTGGATCATTGGATGGGACCTTGTACTGGAATATGCAGTTGGAGCCGCTACAGTAAGTATTAGCTGGAGCCGCTATTTTGGCAAATTCATGGAGGGCCTGGGAGTTCACATGCCTGCTGAAATAATGGGCGGTCCCTGGGATGGTGGCCTTATTAATATACCCGCAGTTTTTATTGTAGTTCTGATGAGCCTTCTACTGATGCGTGGTACCAGTGGAAGCGCAAAGGTGAATGCATTTATCGTTGCGTTAAAAGTAACTGTTGTAATAATATTCATCATACTCGGATGGAGTTATATTAACAACAGCAATTACGATCCATATATTCCTGATAATACTGGCAAATTTGGAGAATTTGGATTTAGCGGAATTATTCGGGCGGCAGCTGTAGTATTCTTTGCCTATATCGGCTTTGACGCCGTGAGCACCGCCGCACAAGAGGCCAAAAATCCTAAGCGTGACATGCCAATTGGTATTTTGGGATCTTTATTTATTTGTACTGTACTTTATATCCTTTTTGCACACGTAATGACTGGTGTTACAAATTATACTTCTTTTAGAGGTCAGGATAGCATTGCACCGGTTGGAGTAGCAATTGAACACATGGGAAAAGTTGGAGCTGATGGTGTGGTCCACCCTGATTACCCCTGGTTAAACCGGGCTATCATTGTTGCTATTCTGGCAGGGTATTCTTCAGTAATACTAGTGATGCTGTTGGGCCAGTCACGCGTATTCTTCAGCATGAGTAAGGATGGTTTGCTCCCACGCGTGTTTGCAGAAGTTCATCCCAAATTCAGAACCCCGGCTAAAAGTAATTTGCTGTTCCTTTTGTTCGTTAGCCTCTTTGCTGCCTTTGTTCCTGCAAGGGTGGTAGGTGAAATGACAAGTATCGGGACCCTTTTTGCATTTATCCTTGTTTGTATTGGAGTGATGGTTATGAGAAAGAAAATGCCTGATGCACCAAGGGCTTTCAGAACGCCATTGGTTCCTCTGGTTCCAATATTGGGTATAGCCACCTGTTTCTTTATGATGGCCTTTCTTCCATTGGATACCTGGATCCGATTGGTTGTGTGGATGCTTTTAGGCTTTGATATTTACCTGTGGTATGGTATCAGGCATAGCCTTCTTTCCAGTGGTCATCCGGAAACACCAAAACAAGCTAATAAAGTGGTAGGCGCCTGTGGTCTGGCCCTGGCTGTTGTTTTGGCAGCAGTTGCATTACTTCATCACGAACAAACTGATGGAGCCGATACTGGATTATTCTATTTCTCGTTGATCTTTGCAGCCCTCCATCTGGTAATATTCGGAATGAGATTCGCAAAGAAATAAACATAAATATATTGCCTTAAATTTGCAGCCCATTACCTCCGCCCCGGCGGAATAATGGGCTGATTTATTTATAATTATTATGGGACGCATATTTGAAGTTAGAAAAGCCTCCATGTTTGCCCGCTGGGACCGGATGGCAAAGCAGTTCACCCGGATCGGGAAGGAAATCGTGATTGCAGTTAAAGCAGGCGGCCCTGACCCCAATACCAATGCCGCCCTTCGCCGCTGTTTCCAGAATGCCCGCAGTGTGGGTATGCCCAAGGACCGTGTGGAAGCTGCCATTAAGAGAGCGCAGGGAAAGGAAATGACCAATTATGATGAGATCCTGTATGAAGGATATGGTCCTCATGGTGTTGCCGTTCTGGTTGAAACAGCAACAGATAACCATGTGCGTACCGTTGCCAATATCAAATCCCTTTTCAATAAAGGCGGAGGTACACTGGGCAATAGTGGCAGCGTGGCCTTTCAATTCAAAAAGATGGGAGTATTCAAACTAAAACCTGAAGGTTTGAATACGGATGATCTTGAACTGGAGTTGATTGATTTTGGACTGGAAGAACTCGGTGAAGGAACCGGAGAAAATAATGAACCCGTACTGGTGATCCGCGTTGGCTTTACCGATTTCGGCAATATGCAAAAAGCGCTTGAAGAAAAAAATATAACTCCAATCAGCGCCGAGCTGGAATGGATACCTTCTACAACTGTTCCTGTCAATGATGCCCAGGCGGAGGACGTGAGCAAACTCATTGAAAAGCTGGAACAGGATGATGACGTGCAGAAGGTATTCCATAATATGGGATAAGATATCTTATATCGCAAACCTACCCTTCATGTAGAATACACACTTACCGGCAATGATCACCCTGTCTCCATGCTGTTCTACCCAAATCTCCCCGCCTCTTTTTGAAAGTTGACTTGCCTGCATTGCATTCTTGCCCAATTTCTCACTCCAGAAAGGAATTAACATGGAATGGGCTGATCCGGTAACCGGATCCTCATCTATTCCTTCAGCAGGAGCAAAAAAACGAGATACAAAATCAACACTTTTACCTGGTGCTGTAATGCATACCGGGGCTCCAACCCCTTTTAATTTGGTAAAATCAGGAGTTACCCGGCGAACATCTTCTTCAGTATTCAATTCAACCAAAAGATCTCTGTATTTATAGACGCCGAGTACTTCTTTTACACCAAGGGCATCCGCTAAACCTGGATGATAGTTATCAATTCTTTCTGGCTTCCAGGAGGGAAAGTCCATTTCCAGAATATCCTTTTTCCTTTTTACAGTTAAAAGGCCGCTTTTGGAGGAGAAGGTAACGGTCTTCTTTTTTTCTTCCAGTATGTTAAAGATAACATGAGCAGATGCCAGTGTAGCATGGCCACAGAGATTGATCTCAATGTTGGGCGTAAACCACCGGATATCATAATCCACCCCTTTCTTATCAGAAGGAACAAAGAATACTGTTTCTGCCAGGTTATTTTCCATGGCCAGCTGTTGCATCAACTCAGCTGATATCCACTTTTTTAATGGAACTACAGCAGCAGGATTTCCACTAAATAATTTACTGGCGAATGCGTCTACCTGGTATAAAGTAAGTTTCATATTGGACGCAAAGTTAGTGAACTTACTTTTTCTTAAGCACCACTTTCAATTGACTGAACTTATAAGCGGGCTCAAGAAAAGCTACATAGTTGGGCCAGGCTTCTTTTCTATCGAAATTCTTTTTATAAATCTTCTTTGTACTGATCACCAGTTTATCTCCGTCCGCTTTGGCAGAACTCACAAAACTCCCACTTTCATTGTCCACGGACATGTTCAGATCATCCAATCCATCAATAGTATAACCCGCAGGGATCATTATGGTGATATTATTCTCAATAGTGCGGGCATTGGTTAACCAGATATCCGTTTGCCTTGTCGTCAGTTCGTTCTGCTCCAGTTTGATCTGTGCGCCAATCAACTTACCTGCTTCAAATATATAATTACGGCCTGCGCGACTGATCAGCTTCTTCAAAGAAAAACTTTCTTTGAATTTCAGCATGGCCGAATCTCCATAGCGCCCATCATTGATCAATTCCATGCTGTTATATTTATCAAGATCAAACAATCTTTTCACGTCATTTTCCATCATCTCTTTCCTTTCTTTTACCTTTTCATCTTTACCATCATTGTTATAGCCTGTAGAGGTTTCAATATTCATCACTTCCTCCTCTTTCTTCTTACTTCCTTTCTTTTGGCTGGGCTGATTATAATATTTCTCGAAATCCTTTGAAAGATATTCTCTGTCAAGATTGGCAACCCCAATCCGGTCTCCCTTTTCCAGCCCTGTCAAAGAAGTTGTCCGGTCAACATTTACCACCTCCATAGCATCTGTAAATCTGACCGTGTATTCCTGCCTGTCCAGGTTATCATTAAAACTACTTGTTGGTCCGGGTGTACGGTAATATTTATTAGGCTCATCATATCCAATACTATACCCTTCTACTGATTCCAGGTAAGAATAAGGAGATCCAAATGCATCGAAATTATTGAAGGCCTCCAGGAAATAAGTTTTTGATCTCCGCTTTATCTTCATTACATAATCCAGCTCTTCCAGGAACACTGCATCACGCCATGCACCCAATTTACGAGGCATATAAACGTACAGTTCCGACTGGATACCCTGAGCTGCCAGCGCTGTTCTAAAGGCCGTAGCAAACACAACCGCATTGATCCTTATCTCATCCTCGCGTTCTTCCTTCTGCTGTCCGTCTTTCTTTTCCTGCTCAAGCACTTTCTTATATAGCTTTTTGCCTGTCATGTCTTTTTCCAGGTCAGAGTGAACCGGTCCCTTATAATACATCTCAAGAAATACTTTTCGCAGGCAGTAATAGCATTCGCGGATCACCTCATCATCAGTCTTAAGAAATCCATCCTGTTTTTTCTTAAGTATATATTCCGTGGTATAAGCTACAAGCGTATTTACTGTTGTAGTTCTGTATAAGGCAGCTCCTACAAATCTTTTATACACGTCATCAAGATCCAGGAACTGGCGGTCAACCGTAGCCATTCCAAGGGCCTTGGAATCCGGGTCATTATCTGCCAGCATGATCACCCGGAATTTTACACTTGGCGTATTGCGTAATTCATAACTCCATCTTTCTTCAGTTGTCTTCTCCCTGTCTTTATCCAGCATGTAATAGGCAACATAAGATTCCTTATCGCCAAACACTGATGCTTTCGCATCCATTTTGAGGTTGGAGGCACCATTGAATCCACGGAATTTAACCTTCATACCGTTTGCCATCACAAAGCGATACTGCTGGTACATGGTAGGATAAGTGTTGGCCAGCGAAAATATAAACGGTGTAAAGCCAATTCCTGCTTCCTTCATATCCCAATCAATGGTAGAGTTAACAGTATAATCAATGATATCTCCAACGGCCAGATCAGGAATGGCAATTTTAAAGTACTTTATCCCGAGCCTGTAATAAATAGGTTTGTAAATAGCAGGGATATCATTCTCCTCTTCAATGGCATTCTTCATATTCACATCAACCTGTTTCCCATCGGCTTTAATTATCTGGTAATTTGCCTTCCCATCCTTTCCCATGGTCACATAATAAAAGGTGGAGAATTGCTCCAATGCAGCCTTATCCTGCAGTTTGATACGTTTATGGATATATTCCCTGATGCGCACTACGGTTGTATATCTTTTACCAGAAGCAAGCCGGGTAAAAATGTATTGTGTTTTTTGTCCGATGATGACGGCGCTTTCATTGTTCCATTTTTCCGGTACTGCGGTTGCCTTAAACTCATTTTCTACTGGTTCATCCGGGGTCTGGGCTATCAGGCGCACGTTGATCGCTGCAATGAAGAGCAGGAGGAATAAGATTCGGTTCATTTTAATCATTGATTATGGCTGCTTAACGAGGACTACCTGGTCGTTATAGAAATTATTGATCTCCTTCACAAAAGCATTCCAGTTGGTAAACTCTGTTTTGAGCAGGATGGGTTTATTGACGGTGATTGTTTTGTTATAGACTATACTCTTTCCCTTGTTAACATAGGAACCTTCAAATGAGTAATATGGAGTGGCTTTTTTCATAGCCTTGGGAAGATAATCCACCTTATAGCCATCAGGGATCACCAGTTCTGTCTGGATGCTATAATTGTATTTATAATTGAACTCGTAATCATTCTTTCGATCTTCTGTGAATTCAAGGTTACCAAAATCCTTATCCCAATCCATTATCACATATAACTCCTTTCCCGCTTTTGTTACCTGGTTATTGGCTACCACATCATAGCTAACAGTTATCGGCTTTTGCCTGTCCTTAAAATCAGGCGTTTTAACATTAGTTACCACAACATTATCATCTCCATGACGCAGAAATCCAGATAGCACATCCTTTTTGTTTTCATTTCGGATGGATGCATAAATTCCCTGAAGCATCGTCTTTGACTCACCATTGAACTCTACCGAGGTCTTTCCCTTTAACGCATCACTATCATATGTAAGTGTGGTTACCTTTTTCATTTTGTTCCTGTCTGCGGTGAAATCAGGTATCTTATCGATTATATAATTCTTGCCGTCTTCAATCAATACCTGCTTACCCTGGATACGCTGTGCATAATCATTTAGTGCAATGAAATACTCAGTACCATCCAGGTAATATCTCTTTCCGTTCAGTATTACAGTGCAGATCATATGATTGTCAACTGCCAGTGAAGGAAGTGAATAATCATAAGGCAGATCAGAAGTTCCGATCCAGGTCAGGCGGGCATCATACCCGGCAAGTTTGAGCATTTCCTTCAACAGATTAGCCTTGCCCTTACAATCGCCATATTTATTCTTCAATACATTTTGTGCTGCATCGGGCTTGAATCCCATGATACCATCCTCAAATGCGATATAGCGGATATTGTCCTGCACCCAGTAGAATATGGATTCGATCTTTTCCATATCTGTCTTCTTACCGATTGTCAACTCGTTAACCTGTGATTTTAATTCATCAGGCTTATTGCCGATATCACTGCAAACCGTGCTATACCAGCCATACAGGTCTTTCACTGATTCAAACAAGATCTTGTGCTGACCATTTTGGGTATATGCTTTACTCACACAGATGATATGTGGATAGCTGAGCGCATGATTGGGAGAAGAAGGTTCCCGCTGAAAAGAAGCAATATTCTTAATGGTAAAGGTTACTTTGGTAATATCGTTTTCCTTGACTGATTTCTTTTCTATCTGATAGTTTCTGAAATTAAAATCTCTCAGGTCCAGTTCCAGCCAGGAAGGGATATTGAATTCAATAATTCTTTCCGCTACAGGCAGGTGATGGTTCAGGTAAAAAGAGGTGAGATACTTAACATCACGGTAATTATTTTCATATTTATACACCAACCCTTTTCCTTTCTCTTCCAGTGAGAAGGTTATGGTACACACTTTAGAATCACTATGAAAAATATCATCGTCTTTATAGGAACCGCATAGTTTCTGAACGTTTAACTCTTTGCCTTTTGAATTGATGGCTTTTACATTATCGATAGACAGTTCGTCATTATAGAAAAGGCCATCCTGGTATTTCATGAAATCCTTAACAGGTACAATAGTCAATTCATTAACCACTTTTGCATTTACATTGCCTTCACCTGCGCCAGGTTTATCATTCAATGCAAACGTCACCGTCTCTTTATAGGAAGCAGCAATAACATCTTCTTTTGGGAAGAGTGTTTTCCAGTTGCTGAGTTGGGCGGTAAAATCATTTTGGGAAAAGGCTGATAAGAACAGGAAGACAGCGAGGCAGGTGAGCCTGATTTTTCGGTTGGGGGCAACGCACATATCACTTGTGTTTGGTGGGTATCACAAATTAATTATGATTTTTGGATTTCTGAAATGGTGGGCTCTGAGAGTTGACCTTATTCGGCCATCATTTCGCGAATAACCGTTTCAATCTCTTCAGCGTTGGGCTTGCTGAAGTAGTCGCCATCACTTCCATAAGCGGGGCGATGGGCCTTACCGGTAATAGTTCTGGGTGCTACATCCAGGTATTTATATCCGCCCTGTTCCTCCATGACCTTGTTGAACATATATGCAGCGGCTCCTCCGGGCACATCCTCATCGATGAATACGATCCGGCTGGTTTTCTTAAGAGATTCCAGTATTTTATGTTCCCTGTCAAAGGGCAAAAGTGTCTGCACGTCAATGATCTCGCAGCTTATTCCGCTTTCTTCCAGCCGATACACAGCATCCTGGATGATTCGTAAAACGGAACCGTAGCTGACAATTGTAATATCGTCTCCGTCTTTAATAACCTCGGGAATACCAAGCGGAACGCGGAAGGAAGTGAGGTTGGAAGGAAGCCTTTCTTTCAGGCGGTAGCCATTCAGGCATTCAATAATAATGGCTGGATCATTCCCTTGTAAAAGGGTGTTGTACATTCCGGCTGCCTGAGTCATATTCCTTGGAACGCATACATAAAGTCCGCGGAGGGAATTGATGATCATTCCCATTGGAGATCCACTGTGCCAGATACCTTCAAGCCGGTGACCTCTGGTTCTGATGATCATTGGACAGCTTTGCAAACCGGAAGTGCGGTAATGCAGTGTTGCCAGGTCATCGCTCAGGGTTTGGAGACCATATAGTAAATAATCCAGGTATTGAATCTCTGCAATTGGACGAAGCCCGCGAAGAGCGAGTCCAATGCCCTGCCCCATGATTGTCAATTCACGGATACCGGTATCAAATATCCTTTCCTTACCATGCTTTAATTGAAGGCCTGAAAATCCCTGATTAACATCACCGATCTGACCGAGGTCTTCACCAAATGCAATTACTTTGGGATTCTCTGTAAATAACTGATCAAAATAACGGTTGAGTACTTCATACCCATTCACTATCGGAGCTTCTGCAGCAAACTCAGGTTTAACAAGCGTTACGTTAAGTGCACTCTTTGGACCTTCGTTATAGAGGAAAGTATTGTATAGTTTTCTGTTTTCTTCCTGAAGGTCTTTGTAGTAATCTCTTGTCCAAAAAGAAGCATCATGATTACCAACAATGTTCAACGCTGTGTTGAGTGTTTTTATAACATCTCTACGCAGTGGTTCTTTATTGGAAGAAATATCTTTAGCTATTTTTTGCAGGTTATTGGATTGAGCAGGAATACTTGCCGCCATTCCCTGGATAAGCTCAACAGTTTTGTTTACCTGCTTCTTGATTGGCACAAGGAATTGCTGCCATGCTTCATCCTTGCATTCCCTCACATGTTTTTTAGCTTCTTCTTCAATGGAATCCAGTTCTTCCTCAACAGCAAGGGAATTTTCCATTATCCATTCTTTCATCTTCTTCAAACAATCCCATTCTCTTTCCCATGCTAATCTTTCAGGTGTCTTATAACGCTCATGACTTCCGGAAGTGGAATGACCCTGTGGCTGGGTTATTTCATCTACATGAAAAATAACCGGAGTATGTGTTTCGCGGGCAATGCGGATACCTTCCTCAAAGGTCTCACACATGCCTGCATAATCCCAACCTCTTGTTTTGTAAATATTGAGACCATTGGTTCCTTCTTCTTTCTGGAATCCGCTAAGCGCTTCCGAAATTGATCCTTTGGTTGTCTGGTATTCTTTGGGAACAGAAATTCCATAGCCATCATCCCATACAAAAATGGCAAGAGGTATTTGCATTACTCCCGCTGCATTCACTGCTTCCCAAAAATGACCTTCACTTGTGGAAGCATCACCAATGGTACAGAAACAAACTTCATTACCATGGTTGGAAAGCTGGGTAAACTGTTGCAAGGCAGGAACCCTGCGGAATATCCGGGAGGCAAGGGCAAGGCCTACTGACCGGGGCATCTGAGCGGCTGTTGGTGCCATATCAGAGGCTGTATTTTTCTGGTTGACCAGATCAACCCATTCTCCATTTTCATCCACATTGGGAGTGGCATAGTGGCTATTCATTTGCCTACCTGCACTGAACGGTTCACGTTCAAGGCTTGGATCAGCATATACCTGGGCAAAAAACTGGGTAGCATTGGTGAGGCCAATAGCGAACATAAAGGTTTGGTCCCGGTAATATCCGCTACGGAAATCCCCGGGATTAAAGAATTTGGCCATGGCCACCTGGGCCACTTCCTTACCATCTCCAAAAATGCCAAATTTAGCTTTGCCGGTGAGGACTTCCTTTCTGGCCATCAGGCTGGCGAACCGGCTGACGCAGGCTATGCGGTAGTCATTCAACACCGTGTCCCTGAAGGATTCAAAGGATAACCTCGTTTCGGGAGCCGCAAGTTGAGTTGCATTAGCCATGTCGCAAAAATAAGGAGAATAGGGTCATATTATTACCAAGAAATTAACGAGTGTTAATAAGAGAGATTTCGAAATTTTGAAATTGGGAAATTTCGAAATAACCCAAAAAGTAAAAATACTTATATAGGAAAATCCCCAGCCTTGCAACCGTTATTTGAAGTATGGCATCTTTGCACTAATTTGGAGTCCTTAAAACCCATCTATGAAGCGAATCTTACCCCTTTTAGCCCTTATGGCAGCCTGCTTTTTCGCTGGCGCTCAGACTACTACACCAACAACCCCGCCTGCTGAAGATCAATTAAAGCTCAAGGAAACCGAGTATAATTTTGGGGAGATCGCCCAGGGTAAACCAGTTTATCACACGTTTATTATTTATAACACCACCAGCCTGCCACTTGTACTGGATAATGTACAGGCCAGCTGTGGATGTACTACTCCAGAATGGGATCAAAAGCCTATTCCAGCCAATGGATCCAAGGAAATAAAAGTTGGTTACAATGCTGCTGCAGAAGGGCATTTTGAAAAGCCAATTACTATTACTTATAATACCAATCAAACAAAACAATTAAAGATTACAGGTACCGTTTGGAAAGCACCGGAAGGAGCTGCTCCAGCCAATGCATCTGTACAATTTTTGAAAAAACAAACTCTATAAACTAATCCAAAATGAAGAAGATTATCCTTTTAGCCTCTGCATTCGTATTCAGCCTTGCTGTAATGGCGCAATCAAAACCAGATGATGTTCTCAAAGTAAATACCGAAACACACAGTTTTGGCAAGATCAAACAGGGTACACCTGTTACCTATTTCTTTGAGCTCACTAACAAAAGTGATAAACCACTTGTAGTTGAAAATGCATCAGCGAGCTGCGGATGTACGGTTCCTGAAAAGCCAAGTCAGCCAATTATGCCTGGTAAAACAGACAAATTGAAAGTGGTATATAATGCAGCTGCTGTAGGTCCAATCAATAAGGATGTATACATTAAATTGGCTGGTATTGATGAGCAGAAGATCGTTCATATCACTGGTGAAGTTTTAACTGCAGAAGCTTACGACGCATTGCCTAAAAAATAAGCATTCATTTTATTTCTTATACAAACCCTTCCGCTAATTGGAAGGGTTTTTTATTGTTATATCTTATAAATTCTCTTCTGATTCAGGCTTATTTCCTAAATGGCAGAAAGTTTGTATATCTAGAGGTGATATTTGGTATATAACAAGTCGCACCACCCGGGCAATTCTCTATTAGCCTTAAAAATTGGATCTTACTCCTGATCAGTCAGGCCTGGGGCTTTCAGTTGGGGAATTTATATGTACACTCCTTCCCAAACTGAGGTATTAATTTCTACACTCCATAGCGCCGCCTTTTCTGATGTTAATAATTTATGCGCTGATTTTTCCACATTTTTCTGCGGGGGCTAGGGGTATATCATGATATGATAATAGGATGTTAATGATTCCGGCATGAATTTCTCATTATAAATAATCAAATTGCTTGTCTATGAATATTATTAGAGAAAAACTCCTTTCCCTGCCGGGAGAGACTGCGCAGGATCCAACAAGTAATCCCATCTTCAAATTTTCAGAGACATTGACAGGTGAATCGGTGAATAATTATTTCAAGTCGATGAAAGAGATTGAGGCTGAATTCATAGCAAGTATGAATGCTGCTAAAACCAGCCTTAGGAATATGCTAAGTGATATGAGCCAGTTTGGCAAGAACCTGATTTATATGGACGGAGACATAAATTTTCCTGACCCTGATGATATCAATCACGGGTACATGGAAGAAAACTATTAGTACCACCGTTACTGTGGTAATATAATAGTGGGGCAGAGTGAGTTCTGCCCTTTTTTTATTCCTATAGGCACAAAAAAGACCCTCAAAATGAGAGTCCTTCAGTACCGGAGAGCAGACTTGAACTGCCGACCTTCGGGTTATGAATCCGATGCTCTAACCAGCTGAGCTACCCCGGCTAATCCCGTTTAACGGGCTGCAAAAATATAGAAATTAGGGCAGTGGTACTAATTAACTCCCGCTTTTTCTTTTACGGTTTTCTCAACCCTTCCCGGATATTCCTGTAAAGCCTTTTCCAGGCAATCCATTGCAGAATTGATTGCATCCACATTTAACACATATGCCAGTCTCACTTCATCCTTTCCCAGACCAGGAGTACCATAAAAACCAGTTGCCGGAGCAAGCATTACAGTTTGATTATTATAAGAGAAGCTTTCCAACAGCCACTGACAGAATTTATCCGAATCATCAATCGGTAATCTTGCTATGGCATAGAATGCACCACCTGGCTGCGGGCAGTAAACCCCAGCCATAGCATTCAAACGTTTTACCAGCAAATTTCTACGGGCAATATATTCAGCCTTTGTAGCATTAAAATAATTATCAGGAAGATCCACTGCTGCCTCTCCCAAAATTTGTGCAAGCCCCGGAGGACTTAATCTAGCCTGAGCAAATTTCATTGCTGTATCATAAACCTGTTTGTTTTTGGTAACAAGAGCACCGATCCTTGCGCCACAGGCACTATAGCGTTTACTAATAGTATCCATCAACACCACATGCTGTTCCAATCCTTTTAACTGCAACGCACTGGTTGAACTGCCTTCATAACAAAATTCGCGATAAGCCTCATCACTAAAAAGATACAGATCATGCCGGATACAGATATCTTTCAGTGCTTCCATTTCTTCCCTGCTGTATAAATAACCAGTAGGATTGTTAGGATTGCATATAACAATCGCTTTTGTTTTTTTAGTAATAGCCTTTTCAAAAGAATCAATGGAAGGCAATGCAAATCCTGTTTCGATCCTGGAAGTAATCGGCACAACCACAGCTCCTGCCGCACAGGCAAACCCATTATAGTTAGCATAGAAAGGTTCTGGAATGATCACCTCATCACCTGCATCCAGGCAGGTGAAAAAACCAAACATGATAGCTTCCGAACCACCCGTGGTGATCATTATCTGTTCATGGGTAACATCAATGCCCACTTTTTTATAATAATTCACCAGCTTACGGCGATAGCTTTCATTTCCAGCACTATGGCTGTATTCCAGCACCTTCATATCAGTATGCTTTACAACATCCAGAGTGGCCGCTGGAGTTTCTATATCAGGCTGTCCAATATTGAGATGGAAAACCCTGATTCCCTTTTTCTTAGCAGCTTCTGCATAAGGGACCAGTTTGCGGATGGGGGATGCCGGCATTTGCCTGCCCCGCTCTGAAATGTTTAGCATGAGACAAAGGTAAGAACACTTATGCCATGTTCTTAATCGTAAAATAAAAGGTGCTCCCCTCTCCCACTGTTGATTCTACCCATATGGTGCCGTGGTGAAGTTCCACGATCTTTTTACAAAATGCCAGGCCAATACCTGAACCATCATATTCCTTGCGGGAATGAAGGCGCTGGAACATTCCAAAAACTCTGTCCTTGTTTTTTGGATCAATGCCTATTCCATTATCAGAGATAGAGAACTGCCAGTAATCCCCTTTAGCAGTTACTGAAATAGTTATAATCGGAGCAATACCTTTCTGCCGGAACTTAATGGCGTTAAATACCAGGTTTTGAAATAATTGTTTGAGCTGTGTACGGTATGCATTGATTACCGGCATTGGGCTTGCCGTTATCACTGCATTCGTTTCCAGGATAGCCACATTCAGATCAGTCAACACTTCCTTCAATAACAATCCACAGTCAACCCGTTCTGCTTCTCTTTGTTTATCAATCCTGGAATAATCCAGCAGATCATCAATCAGAACTTTCATGCGCTCTGAAGATTCTATGATGTATTGCAAATACACATCAGCCTTTTCATCAAATCTGCCTTTATACTGCCTTTCCAACAACTGCACAAAACTGGTGGTTGTACGCAATGGTTCCCGCAGATCATGGGAGGCGATATACACAAATTGCTCCAACTCTTTATTTTTCCTCTCCAGCTCTTCATTAGCCTTATCAGCTTTCAATAGCGCTTTATGTTCTTCCTCATTTGCGTGAACCAACTGCATAGTCTGCTCCAAAACTTTATGTTCCAGCAATAATCTCTGTTTACGAACCGATCGCATGCGGAATGCATAAATAAACAATATTCCTCCGGCAAGGACCATAAGAACCAGTATCCTGAACCACCATGTACGATAAAATGGCGGCCGGATCGTAAGCTGAATAGTGGTGATCTTTGATGACCACTGCCCTTCATTATTCAATCCTTTTACTTTAAAAAGATAGGTACCGGGATCAAGGTTAGTATAAGTTGCGGTATGCGTTTCACCCACATAATTCCATTCCTGGTCAAATCCTTCCAGTTGATAGGCGTATTGCTTCTTTTCTGAAGAAGTATAATTAAGAGATGCAAAATCAAATGAAAAAACAGAGCTTGAATAGGGCAATGTTACCTGCCTGGTTTCAGTAATGCTCTGGGTTAATATAGCATGCTCACCTTCAGTTACCGGTACATTCCGGTTAAATATGGAGAATCCGGTTATCACCAGCGGCGGTTCAAATTTCACCACTTCCATATTCTCCGGCTTAAACCGGTTAAATCCATTGATACCACCAAAATACATTTCACCCGCTTTCGTTTTACAGAATGCCTGCACTTTGAATTCATTTGATTGCAATCCATCCGGTAATCCAAAATTTGAGAACTGCCTGGTAATGGGATTGAAAGTTGAGATTCCCTTGTTGGTGCTCATCCAGAGATTCTTCTTATCATCCTGCAATAACCCAAACACAACATTATCCGGAAGTCCATTGTTTTTGTTATATATCGTAAATTGTCCGGTTGCTTTGTTTAACAGATTCAAACCGGTGCGGGTTGCGATCCATAAATTCCGATTATCATCCTCAAGCACACAGCTCACACTATTACTGCTGATGCTGTTCCGGGTATCATGATGGATATATTGGGTAAATTTTCCGGTCTTCTTATTGAACATATTTAACCCACCCCCAAACGTAGAGATCCAAATCAATCCTTCCCTATCCTCATAAAAGGAAACAATATAATTATCCGAGATACTTTCCTTATTACCGGGATCAGCTTTAAAGTGAGTAAAGGTTTTTCCATCCGGGTTTAAAAGATTTACTCCGCCTCCTGAGGTTCCAATCCAGATATTATTTTCCCTATCCTGATATATAACCCATGCATTATTATTATTCAAACTACCTGGGTCCTTCGGATCATTCTTAAAATGCTTATAGGTATTTTTTTGAGGATTAAAAACAGTTACCCCCTTTCCCCAGGTTCCCAGCCAGATATTTCCTTTGGTGTCCTCACACATCGTCAAAACATAATCCCCACAGATGCTTTGGGAATTATTCTTCTGATTCATGAAGTGCGTAAAATTTTCTGTCTTTGGATCAAACAGGTTTAAACCACCTCCATCAGTACCAATCCAGATCCTACTTTTCGAATCTTCCATGATAGCCAACACCTGGTTATTGTTCAGACTATTTGGCGATTGAAGGTTTCGGTAATGGGTAACTTTCATTTTATCACGACTGGCCAGATCAACTCCGTTCACAAAATTTCCAACCCACATATTATTCTTGGAATCCCGGTAAATACAATTAATAGCATTTATGCTTAGACTTTCGCGGTCTACTCTGTCATTGCTAACGGTAAAAAACCTATTCTTACCATAATTATAAATACTGACGCCGCTATTCTCTGTCGCGATCCATAAATTACCATCAGCATCCTCAGCAATAGAAGTAATAACATCATTTGCAATAGAGTTAGTGTCATTGTCCCTATGCCTGAAATGAGTAAATTTTCCGGTGGCCGGATCAAACAAATCCATGCCTGCCCCATCCATCCCAATCCATATCCGATGATGGCTGTCTTCAAATATGGTATTGATGATATTATTACCGATGGAAGACTGATCCTTATCATCGTGCCTGTAATGAATGAATTTATTATTTGCGCGATCATAGAGGTTCAACCCATTATTTGTACCTATCCATATTCGTTTGCGAGTGTCTTCATGAATGTAAATAATACCATTATCAGCTAAACTGTTACTATCATTCGGAGAATGCCTGAAATGCTCCACCTTATTGGATCGAACATTATATCTGTCCAGCCCATCTGCCGTAGCAATCCACACTAACCCCTGCTCATCTTCAATTATATTCTGAACTGAATTGTTAGAAAGACTATTGGGATTAGCGGGATCATACTTTATGCTTGTGAATTTCTCCGTATTCCGGTTAAACCGGGAAACACCTCCCCCCTCTGTAGCAATCCACAGATCACCATTCTTACTTTCTACCATACCGGTAATATAATTGTGGCAGATACTGGAATTATCCTGCGGATCATTCTTATATACTTTGATTGAGTATCCGTCATATTTGTTAAGCCCATCCCAGGTTCCAAACCACATAAAACCGCGACTATCCTGCAGCATGCAAATTACATTGCTGTGGGATAGTCCCTGTTCTATGCCGATATGGTCAAATTGCAAATACTGATATTGCGCCCTGGTCACCAGACTGCCAACCATGGCTGATAACAGCATTAAACAATATAGCAGGCGGGCTTTCATATCAGGCACGTTGCTGTCGGTCCAGGAAATAGGTTTTTAATATTCTTTCCAGCTTATCCAGTGTCAATGGCTTATTCTCGAATCCGGAGATTTCAGGAGAACGACCTGCCTTAGCCTTGTCTTCAGGGAAAAGCGATGTTGTGAGCATTACCATGATGATCTTGTGCTGAGGTGCAATACTTAAATTCCTGTACTCATCCAAAAATTCCCATCCATTCATGGCGGGCATATTGATGTCAAGGAATATAAGGTCCGGACTGGGATACAGGTTTGGATCGGCCCCGGGCTTTTCACTTTGAGCAAGGTAATCGAGCGCTTCCTGCCCGCTTTGAACAGTCTTGATATGCGTGCAGCAATCCGCTTCTTCAAGGATGATCCTTGTGAAAAAATTGGTTGGTTCATCATCGTCAATTACCAGGATACAGTTTAATTTTTGTTTCATTTGGATATTTTTTGGGTTTCTTGCCAAAGTGGTTTCCACATGGCTTATAAGGATTGTTGTTGTATGGTGAAATTGAATGTTGTTCCAAGTCCCGGTTCTGAATCCAGCCAGATACGTCCTTTGTGGAGATCAATGATTTTCTTACAATGAGAAAGACCAATACCTGAACCTTCATATTCTGTCCGATTATGGAGGCGCTGAAATATGATGAATATTCTTTCGTGGTGATCTTTGGCTATTCCAATACCGTTATCGGCAATTGCAAAATGGAATGAATCCCTTTCTCTTGTGGCTGAAATTTGAATACTTGGGTTTATATCCTTCTTTCTGAACTTGATAGCATTGGATATAAGGTTTTGAAAAAGTTGCTTTATTTCCATTGAGTAACCCGTTACTACCGGAAGATGCTCAGACCGGATAACAGCACCCGTTTCCTTAATTGACGCATCCAGGTCCAGCAATACATCCATTAATATCATATTGCAGTCAACTGATTCTATTTCCCGGTTTCTTCCAATACGCGAGTATTCCAGCAGATCCGTGATCAGGACCTTCATACGGGAAGAAGAGGAAACAATGTAATCGAGGTATTTGTCGGCGCTTTCATCCAGGTTACCCTTGTATTTCTTTTGAAACAGTTCCACGAAACCAGATATCGTGCGCAGAGGTTCCTGTAGATCATGAGAAGCTACATAAGCAAACTGTTCCAGTTCCCTGTTTTTTGTTTCCAGTTCCTTGTTCTGGACAGCCAGTGCAACTTCTCCTTTTTTCAGATTATCTCTCATCGAGAGCAGCGCCTTTCCCAACGTATCCTCGCTACTAAGTGGTTTATAGGGGGCTTTGAAATTTCGCTTTCCTACTTCTGTTGCGAAGTTGGCAGTAGCCTGTAGTTTGTCGGAAAGATTATTAATGGACCTTACCATATCGCCCACTTCGTTGCCATTTACCTGGTAATTGATCTTCTTGATAATGCCCTTACCCATGTCGTTAACAATGCTGTTCATGCGTTTGATAGGCGCAATAATTATCCGGGTCATGTAAATAGAAAGGAAGATGGCCGTAAACGTAATAACGATCGCCAGAACAAGTATGGACCAGCGTAATTTGGTGGTAGAACTATTAAGCAGGGCATTTTGCGTATCCCTTACTTCAAGTCCCTTATTATATATACGAGAGAGGGTATTAATTAATAGAGTTGTCCGTGGTAATATTTCCTCTTCCACCCTGCTTTCGGCGTTCAGCTTGGCCACCGGATCATCATAGTCTGAAAAATGCTCGAGTGAATGCATGATCTGTTTTTCGATGATCAGCAACTCATCAAACGATTCGAATAAACCCCGCAAACTGTCGCCGGAACCAGGTGATGTCCAATACAGGGATAGTCTGGAAATTTTCTGCTTAAGTAAAGGATAATCTATTTGGTGTAGCTTTTTTAAATGGCTTTTATCCTCCTGACTATACCTGAGGAACACCCAGTTAGTAGTATACATTTTGGATTCCAGCAAAACACTCTTCAGTTCAGCCAGGGCTTCCAGGGAAGGGTTTACGGTTTCAGAAAGATAAACGGAAGATTTCCGCTGTGTGTTCAGCGTCATGTTTGTAACAAGAGCATTTACCACAAAAAGGCTCACCAGGATAAAAAATCCAAGATAGATCCGCTGCTTAATACTTATTGATAATCGAGAACTCACTTTCTATTACTTTTTGAATTCATAGTTAAATCCTGCCATAACCCTTACAGGCACTTTGTCTGTATGGTAGAATTCTCTTGAATATTCATTCATCAAATTTTTACCAGAACAGAAAATATGCAGGCCTTTCAGGGCTTCATAAGAAAGAGTAAGATTCAATAAAATCTTACTATCCATTTTGTCCATTCCCCTGATACCATCATTAAAAATCGATTTGGTGATATGAGAATAAGTGAACGCTCCATTGTAATAGGCCGCCAGGTTAATATTCAGTTTCGAAGTCAGCAGATAATTGATCGTTGCGCCACCAAAAAGCGCAGGCGTTGATTTATGTTTGGTTACATAACCCCTGAACTGGTTGAGGTCAACAGGTTGTCCGGGAAGGATGCTATAATCGAAGTCAGTGTAATCCTTCAATTTCGTTTGCTGGATTGTAGCATACGTTTTAACCTGCAGGCTACGGGCATTATAATTTACTGATATCGTTATGCCCTTTTGACAAACTTTCATGGGCAGGTTGGTTGCTTTCAGTGGTAAAGTAAGAATGGTATCTGCTCCCTGAAGATGCGCAATCGGAACGGCCGAAAGCAGTACATTTTCATTTTTCCCTATTGTATTAAATAGTTCGATATCCAGATTCCAGCCTTTGCCCAACAGGGCCCTATAGCCTGCTTCAAACATACGGGCAGTAAATAATTTCAGGTTTTGGTTACCCTGCAATTTGATCGCCAAATAATTCTGATAACCAATTGGGAAATAGTCAATATTCTGGTCTACATATGTATCATATATATTGGAAGAGCGGGGAGCCATAGAATAAACCATTCTGAAGAGGTGTGTAGCAGAAGGCTTATAAGTTGCTGCGAATTCATAAGAACCATAAATAGTATCCGGTACATTGAATTTACTTGCACCTAAACCCGCCACGAGACGAAGGCGATCATCCACTAATTTATATTCGGCACGCAGGAATGCGGATTTAGTAGTCAGCCCACCTTTTGCGTTAAACATCCCCGTCCGGTTTGTTGTATCCGAATAATGCGTGTCATCATACACTGCCCTGCGATAACTTAATCCGGGACGGAGCGTCAGGTTTTTCTTCGTATAATGATATTCAACATTTGCATCAAAGGTGCTAAAATCATATTTGTTACCAGGATCAAAGTCAATATTCTGTATTCCGGAATTGCGAGATAGTTGCGCCTTAAACCCCCTTGCTTCAGCTACCAGGTCAAAATAATGTGTGTTAGAGGAGGCGGTTGACAATGGCGTGCTTTCATTTTCCACAGACACTCTTTGGACTTTTGACTGTTGAAGTCCAGCTCTAAAATCCAGCTTCAAATCTTTACCAGCGTCATAATTAATGAAAACATTACCTGCTGCCTTCTCCATTGCAAGTGATGGATCGGGATAACGTTGGGAAATATTGGTGACAGTATCCTCTTTCATATCCACAAAAAAGGAAGGGTGGTCAATCTCCTGGTTTCTCCAGTATTCAAAATAAGAGGTTTGGCTGCGGTCACGATGCTGATAGTTTCCGGAAAAAACGGCGCTCCATTTATCCGCCTTATATCCTATTGATCCGTTTGTAACGATTGTATGATTACTTCCCGCCTGTGAATTAGCTACTGCATATGCGCCTTTTTTTGTGAGTTGTTTCGTTATAATATTGATCACACCATTAATAGCATTAGGGCCATACAATGCGCCGGCGGGTCCACGCACTACTTCAATTCGTTCTACATCATTAATATCAACCGGCAGGGTTTCCCAAAAAGTTCCACCGCGGAGATAACTGTAAATGGGTCGGTTATCGATCATCACCAGTGTGGTTGTGGAACCAACGTCAAAAGATCCGTTAGGAGGAATATTATCCATTCCTCTTATAAAAATCTCATAATTGCCGTTCGTCTGTTCGCGAACAATAACGCCTGGCACCAATTGAAGCGCTTCCATGATTGTGGTGCAATTGGTTCGGCGAATTTCCTCTTTTGTAAGGATGGAGGAAGATAATGGTGCATCCATCCAAAGTTCTGCTGTACCGGATACAGAAACGATCTTCATACTCAAAAGCTCCCTCAGGCTCATACCATCCAATTCGCCAGCTGACAGGGAATCTTTCTGACACAATGCAGAAATGCATTGCAGGACAAGAACTGAACTTAAAAGCAGTTTATAAAAGGTTTTCATTGACGGATCTTATTTAACTATTTTTCCAAGTTGTAACAGTTCAGAAGCAATTCCGAGCCCCCGCTGTTCAATATTATTTTGATTTATTTCCAATTTTAACCGGTCAGATACAATCACGAAATTGATGCAGGAACCCTTTTGAGCCATTCCCTCGGTTTCAGAAACCAGTAATACAGATTCATGTGCTGTTTTACCAACAATCTTTTTTATATTCTTGCCGGCATCATTACTAATAAAAAGTATTTGGCAACCAATTACTGGTTCCGCACAGTTAACCTTTTTAACCTTAATCTTTTGGTTACCCACCAATTTGCCTTCAATACTTTTCTTTAATTCATCATACATTGGAGTATCACCTACCACACCGATATTGAAATCTCCCTGCCTGGTAGCAGTTGGCCAATCGATATATTTTGTAAAGCGGTAAATGATATTGGCATGAACTACATATCCCGTTTCTTTTTGTGCAATCAGGATGGAAAAAAAGTGAAGAAAGAGAAAAAGAAGGAGGGCTTTGAGACCGGTTGCATATAAGTATGGTCGTTTCCGCAAATCGGAAAGCATCAGGCCATAAGCTGTTGGTTTGGCCATAGTTGCCGGGGAAGGATATTGGACCATATAAGAACACAAAGATGCCCGCCAAAGCTTAAGTTTCTGCTAGTTGAATTAACTATTCTTATGTAGTTGGTATTCGAGGGGGTGTAATGGATTATACTTAATATTTCCAGCATAGTACAGGATGATGGAGAGTTTGCAGTCATGTACATTGGAAAAATTTTTAACAGCTAATTGCTTCTATATGACAAAAATGTTAATACTACCATTGGTAGTACTCATTTCCCTTTTGCCTACTGTCGGGCATGCACAGGATAGGCAGGTAACTGGAAAAGTAACCGATGAAAACGGCAAGCCCCTTTCAGATGTAAATGTGCAGGTTAAAGGAACCACCACTGCAACTGCTACTACAGCAGAGGGGTTATTTTCAATAAAAGTTCCATCCGGCAAAACTTCCCTGGTATTTTCCTCTATTGGATACGAAGCACAGGAGGTTGCTATTACCAACAGCAATGAAATTGGAGTAGCTATGAAACTGTCTGTGAATGATCTGAGTGATGTGGTGGTTATCGGATATGGTACTCAAAAAAGAAAGAATGTAACTGGTGCTGTTTCTTCTTTTGATGCAAGAAAGCTGGAAGAAAGACCCATCCTGAGAGTTGATCAGGCACTGGTTGGCCAACTTGCAGGTGTAAGAGTTAAGCAAACTACCGGCACACCGGGTAAAGGTTTCAGTATCCAGATACGAGGATCAGGTTCCATCAGCGGAGGCAATGAGCCTTTATATGTAATTGATGGTTTTCCGCTAACTGTCAACTCCAGCAATACAGGTAATGGAAGCTTCACTACCGGTAATCCGCTGGATAATATGAATCCAAACGATATTGAAAGTATTGAAGTACTAAAGGATGCAGCTGCTGCCGCCATTTATGGTTCCAGAGCAGCAAACGGTGTTGTACTGATCACCACAAGGCATGGAAGAGCTGGCAAAGCAAGGATCACTGTTAATACTTATTATGGTTATAACGAAGCAGCCAAAAAACTGGAGATGATGAACGGCCAGCAATGGATTGATCAGGCAACCGAAGTAATCAATGCAACTTATCTAAAACAATTCCCTACAGCAAGTGCAACTGATGATTATGCAACCCGACTTGCCAGGAATGGCGGCGCCTTTAATGCCAACTACCTGTTAGATCCAAGATGGTCACAACCTGGCCATCCGGGTTTAAGTTTCATAGACTGGCAGGATGCAATAGAAAGGAAAGGACAGGTTCAGAGTCACCAGATATCTGCCAGCGGTGGTAACGAAGTAGTAAGGTATTATCTCTCCGGAAATTTTACTGATCAGGAAGGCTTTGTTATCAATACTGATTATAAAGCTTATGCCCTCAGAGCTAACCTTGAGGTGAATGCTTCCAAAAATCTGAAACTGGGAGTTAATATTGCTCCCACCTATTCAGTATCCAAAGATCCGGGTGTTGAAGGAAAAGATCAGATATTTCACCAGGCACTTAGTCTGGCACCAGTACAGGAAGATACAATGGGTCTCTTCCCTAACGTTGGCAAAAATGGACAGTATGCCTGGAGCAGTACAACCAATTCTCCCTATGGCAAGCTTACCTATAACTATGGAGATAATAAAAGATATCGCACTATTGGTACCATCTTCGCAGAATACCAGATTATCCCGGGCCTGAGAGCCAGAAGTTCTGTTAACCTGGATCATACTGATAATATTGCCACAGGATATAATCCTTACCTGACTGCAGGAACTCAGTCGGCAAGAACTTTCACCGGTTCAAATAATTTATTAGCGGCTACTTCCGGATCTTACAGTAGTTACCGGAGACAAACTTTCGTGAATGAAAACACAGTTAATTATACTACCACAATCAAGAAAGATCACACGATAGATCTGTTAGGTGGGTTTTCTTACAGCTTTGATAAATTAGACAGAACCACTTTAAGTTCTAATGGAGGATATACCAGCGCTGTAATCAGAACATTAAATGCTGCGGCTGGTGTTACAGGTAATACTACATCCTCCAAAAGCGTATTGATTTCCTATTTCAGTCGCTTACAATATGGATTTAAAGACAGGTATTTCTTATCAGCAAGTATCCGCAGGGATGGCTCTTCAAGATTTGGTATCAACGACCAGTATGGCATCTTCCCAGCTGCTTCGTTAAAATGGGTTATCAGCGATGAAGACTTTATGCAATCAATCCCATTCCTCAGCGATCTTAAAATCAGGGCTTCATATGGTACTAATGGAAATGATAATTTACCGAATGATTACGCCAGCATTGCAACCATCGGTTCTGCCGGATATGTTCTTGGAACAACGCAAGGTGCGGCAATTGGCCAGGCACCCAATGTTTTGGCTAATCCTGATCTGAAATGGGAAAAATCAAAGACCTATGATTTCGGACTTGATTTCGGAATACTGAAGAACCGCATCGTTGGATCATTTGATTATTATAATAAACTAAATACTGATCTGCTGTTGAATGTGCAGGTTCCTGAAGCAACGGGATTCCAGTCATATCTCACCAATGTGGGTTCTGTAAGAAATATTGGACAGGAACTGGAAATCACTTCCCGCAATATGGTAGGCGAGTTTCAGTGGACAACAACGGTAAATGTATCGCATAACACCAACAAAGTATTGGCACTGGCGCCTGGTCAAAACCAGATCATCATACCCAATGCATTTACCGTTTCTGATGCAGTGCTGAGAGTAGGCTCTCCCATTAACAGTATTTATGTTTTGAAAATATTAGGATTCTTAACAGCGAAAGATATTGCTGACCATGTACCTGTCTATGGTGGTGCGCTATCACAGCCCGGAGATTTCAAATTTGAAGATCTAAATGGGGATGGACTGATAACAGAAGCAGATAAACAGATAGTGGGTCACCCCAACCCTGATTATACCTATGGTGTGAACAACACATTCCGTTATAAAGGTTTTGATCTGGCTGTACTGGTGCAGGGACAATCAGGAGGTTCCATATTTTCTCAATTCGGCCGGTCTATTACACGGCCGGGCCAGGGAAGATCAGATAACCATCCTGCATCTTTTGTAAAAAGATGGTACTCTGAAACGGATCAGGGAGAAGGAAGATTCGGCAAGGCCTATTCAACCTTTAACAGCCCCATTACATCAGCAACTGACTGGCTGTATTCTTCCGATTACATACGCGTACGAAATATCACTCTTGGTTATGATCTTAAGAGTGTGCTTAAAACAAAAGTTATACAGAATGCAAGAGTGTACCTGACCTTAGAGAATTTCTTTGGGCATGACAAATATTATAATGGATTAAATCCGGAAGCTACCAATACTGCTATCAGCACCAATTCCGCCTATCCTGAAGCAGGAGATTATGGTGCCATGCCATTAGCTAAGTCACTCATTGTTGGATTAAACATTACATTTTAAGCACCCTAACTTATTACAATGAAAAAGTTATCTATTATACTCATTACAGGCATCGTTCTTTTCGCTTCGTGCAAAAAGGATCTGAACCAGTTGCCGATCTCCACTGCTACTACTTCCACGTTCTATCAGCAACCTAGCGATTTTTTACAGGCTGTGAATGCAACGTATAATTCATTGAGGGGTTATCCAAACCGGTTGATGGAACTATCTGAAGTAAGATCAGACAATATTTATCCAAGCAATAATGATGTTGGTCGTGATCATGATCCTATCAACAATTTTGCGCAGGGAATTGCACCCAACACTTACGTTGAAGAAGGATGGAGAGCCGATTTTGCAGGAATTTTCAGAGCCAATACAGTTTTGGAACAAATTGAGAAGAATAGTGTGTATGTAGGTTCTGCTGCCCTTGCCAACAGGCTAACCGCAGAAGCAAGATTTTTGCGTGCCTTTATGTATTTTGATTTGGTCAGGTATTATGGCAAAGTACCGGTTATAGATCATACGGTATCGGCGCTGGAAGCGAATACTATTCCCAGGAGTCCTGTATCAGATGTGTATACGCTTATCATAAACGATCTTAAGTTTGCGATTGCCAATTTACCAGCAACCTTTAATGGTACCTTCCCTAATTATAGCGCAGCTGATATTGGCAGAGCAAGCAAATATGCTGCGGAAGCAACATTGGCACTGGTTTACATGACGCGTTCCGGAGCTACTTATGGAATTGAAGGCCCGGGTTTGGGATTAAGCGAATGGAACCTGGCACTGCCCTTATTGCAGGATATTATCAGCAGCAACGTATTTGTATTCAATCCAAATCAATATACATGGCCCGTTGCGGCAAATGGTATTTTCTCCTACAGCAATCAAAACCCTTCGGTTAATAAAGAAGCGATATTTGATATTATGTTCCTCACTGGTCAAAATCCAGTGTTAGGAACAGATTTCCCCTGGGTCCTTTCACCTCAGAATTATTTTAATTCGTTACCAGCTGGTAATTCACCTGCAAACGGAGCACTGGGTGCACCTTCAGCTTCGAAGGACCTGGTGAACGCTTTTGCTGCCACGGATACGCGCAAAACCCCTACCCTTCATACAAGTGCGTTTGTTTATACAGGGATTGCCGATAACAATCCGTTCCTTAGGAAGTATATGGATACAACGAAGATCCCTACCAGCCGTTTCGACTGGGGTATTAATTTTATTGCGATCAGGTATACGGATATCCTGATGCTGAAGGCGGAATGTATCCTACGTGGTGCACCCGGTACGCAGGCTGATGTAGATGCCATTGTTAACCAGGTAAGAGCAAGAGCGAACCTGCCTGCAATAGTCAATGTGACCCTGCCGCAGCTTTTTGATGAAAGAAGAAGAGAATTTGCAAATGAAGGATCTCGCTGGTTTGATCTGCAAAGAAGTGGAGATCTGGTTACGATCATGAATGCATGGAGAACTGTTGAAGATGCGACTTTGAAGAAAATGAATCCAATAACTGCCAATTATGTAATTTATCCGGTTCCACAAAGCCAGTTAGATGCGACCCCCGGTTTGTATACGCAAAACCCCGGATACTGATACCGTAACATATTTTCATATATAGCATAAAAGCAACAAAAAAGGCCTGTCATTTCAATGACGGGCCTCTTCTTTATATGTTCTCTGACCTAATTTGATTGATTGTCCTTATTCCCATAAGGAACAGTTATTGTAACCGAAGTACCTTCTCCCGGCTTGCTTTCGATATCCAGTTTTCCTTTTAGCATTAGTGTTCGCTCTTTCATTCCCAACAATCCCAATGATTTCGTTCTTGGTTTTGAAACATCAAATCCTTTACCATTATCACTGATCTTCATCATGATCTTATCTCCGTTTATATCCAGGGAAGCTTTTACCTGGCTTGCATTGGCATGCCTTGCCACATTGGTTAATGATTCCTGGAAAAGCCGGAAAAGGCCGGTAGCTGTATCAGGAGGAATGGCAGGTTCGTTTCCATTGGTTTCCAATTTGACAGGAATGGAGAATCGCTTTTCAAATTCATTGCTTTGCCATTGTAAAGCAGCTTCCAACCCAAAATCATCCAGTATACTTGGTCTAAGATTAGAAGCTATTTTTCGAACCGACTGAATAGATATATCCAGGAGATCTGACATTTCCTGGAGTTTTTTCAGAAATGCTACCTGATCAGGTGCAGTGGCTTTTTTCAACCATGCCACATCCATTTTTAATCCTGTCATTTCCTGTCCCAGCTGATCATGTATCTCGCGGGCGATCCGGGTTTGTTCTTCTTCGCGTACGTTTTGCAAATGGGAAGCCAGCTGGCGAAGTTCATCATGTGATTGCTGAAGTTGAATCTCTGCAATTTTACGTTCATTGGTGAAACGTTCATAAAAAGCAACGAGTTCGGCGGTTTTAATGCGCACCTGTTCTTCCAGGTCATTATTTAATGACCGAAGCTCCTGTTCCATTTGCTTTTGGGCAGTGATATCCTGTACTACCATGAGTAGTCCGGTAACCAGTTGATCTCCATTTTTGATAGCAGAGCTGGTAACTTTAACATTCAGCGGTTGACCGCTTTTATCATGGTGAATTAACTCACCTTTCCAGTATCCTTTGTTTTCGTATTCTGCAACAATTTCTGGTCGATTATCCTGGGGAAAGACAGTTTTCAATACTTCAGTGGCCAGCTTTCCAATTACTTCTTGATTGCGCCAGCCATATAGTTCTTCCGCAAATTTGTTCCAATCCGTTATATAATATTTATCATCAGTGGCAATAACAGCTTCTGATACATTATCCATCAGAATGGCTTTATGCCTGAGTTGTTCTTCATCCTTAGCGTGCTGGATCTGGAGTTTTACCGTTTCGGTTACGTCCTCTACCAGATTGATGATCAGAATAACTTCCTGCTTTTCGTTAAAAACTGGAGTATTCAAAGGGCTCCAGTATCTAACTTCAAATGTTCCATCTGGCTTACGGATGTCATATTTCAGCCAATCCATCTTGTGGGGGATCCGGTCTCGTAATACCGTATTGAAGGAATTGACCAGTTTGGAAGCTCCTGTTGCATCTTTATCAGCAGCGTTTTCTGGAAAAACATCAAACAGGTAGCGACCAATGATTTTGTCGCGTTCAGTCATTGTAGCTTCCAAGTATTTATCACTTACAGCAACAATGATCAACTCTGGTGATAAAACCAGGTACAGCCCGGGAGAGGATTCAAAAAGGTGTTTGAAGTCAATTGGGGTGGCCTGCATAGTCGGGATTAGAGAAGTATTATCTCCTTGTGTAAGCTAGTTATTACAAAGGGTTGATCTAGTGAAAGTTAAGGAACTTTTAGAATTCAGGCTAAAAATTTTTTAGTAAAAATCACATTGAATTTTTGCGGGTATGCAAGGTGGAGGCCGGGGTTTATCATCGCCAGCTATTTATCCCTTAGTGGTCCTATATGCCCACCAGATAAGAGGAATTTGCATGGGCAACCGAAAAATTGCGACCCATAAAAGCGGATTGTGGCTGTGGAGGTAATTGAGCATCATCTGCACATTTGCAGGAAATATTATTATAAGAAGGATGATGATGCCCCAGGCGGCCATCCTTCTGATGGAGGGAATAAGTAACAGCAAACCTAAAATAATTTCAAAAAGGCCACTTAGAAATATAACTAAATCATGGAATGGCACCCAGGATGGAATGATGGGACGATAAAACTGAGGAACTAAAAAATGAAAACTCCCTGCAACAACATAAAATAGTGCCATCAGATTAGAGGAAATATTTTTCACCACAGGGCTAAAAAGACTTTTCAGGAAGCGTTACTTAAATAGTAAATAAATATATCATTGGTGCAAACTATTTAAGACCAACTGAAGCCGAAAGCTATGAAAAAAAATCGTTCGTGGATTGTCTAAAAGTGTGAATTATATAAGGAAACAAGATAACTGTGTAATGATTGGAAGGTTTAAATGAGAGACCTTTATAAACTATCACTAATAATAACTAAGTATTATGTATTTAAACCGCATTAAAATAACGACGGGATTTATCCTTTGCTCTGCATTTCTCTTAATAACATTAGGAGGATGTAATAAAAAAATTGCCTTTACAACTTCGCCTGTGGTCCCGGCCGCCAGGGGATATGTAACCATTAAGAAAGATAAGAATGATAACTATGCAATCGGCATTACCATTTCAAACCTGGCCGAAGTTGAAAGATTACAGGGAGGTAACAAAGCCTATGTAGTGTGGATGACTTCAGATGGAGAGGTGGCTAAGAACATTGGGCAGATCAATAGTGGCAGCAAGCGATTTTCCAAAAAGCTACAGGCTTCATTTAATAGTGTTTCAACAACAAAGCCTACAACAATCTTTATTACAGCTGAAGAAGATAGAAATATTCAATTTCCGGGAAATATTCGAGTTCTATCTACTGATAAAATTTAAAACTTATCCCGCTTTCGCCCACCAGTTGTTCGTTTATGAACAAACTATGAAATTGCTGTTTTACCAACCAGTTCATTATTGACATATTGAAGGGTGGCATATAGTTAGTAATATTTTCTGTTCTGGAGAATTAAAGATTCACCAAAAACTTTCATGTCTATCACCCATTTCAAAATAATCTTTAGAAATATCAGGCGAAACAAGGCTTCCTCCGCTTGAATCTGTTTCAGCAGGGTTGTCTGGGAATACATCAAAGAGGTAGCATCCAGACCGGTAAAATTAAAAAGGAGAGGATAGAAATCCCCTCCTGAATCAGTATAAGCCACAGGCGTACGGACAACCTTACCAAATCATTCTTTGTTTTCTTTCTTTTTTTTCTTTTTCTCTTTTCTTTTATCTATCCATAGTTGAATTAAGAACCAGACAAGTGCAATAACTGGCCAATATATTGCGGTAAGGGCGATACTGCTTTTAAAAGACCAATGAACTTTTAGCCGCCAAACGCTGCCAATAACGAAGCCGGTAATGACCAGGCCCATACTGGCAAGTGCAATTAAAATAGATAGTCTGTCCATATGTATGGTTTAATGGTTACAGCCAGGGGCACGGCAGGGTTTATTCAAAGAGTAGGAAAGAAATTATTTTGCAGAATTGACTTTCTTAATAAATCGCTTCCAGCTATATTTTACCAATTTGACAGTTCCGTAAATAATACCCGTTATTAAAATGAAAGAAAAAGCGGGATTGTTTAATAGAATAATCCACCAGATGCGAGATGATAAATTAAGTCCATTAGCCCAGGCATAACCAAGACCAACGATAACTGCAGCAAGGATTGGATCGATCCATTTTAATTTTCTAATGATATAGGTTTTCCTGATTCCGAAATACTTCTTGGGCCGGTTTTGTTTCTCCACCATGATGCGTACATCGTCTTCTATATAATAGGTGCGATTCCGAATATTTTTATACCTGATTTTTCCATTACCGCGCCAATAGGTCAGGGTTCTGTCTCTAACGTCAAACTTTTTCTTTATCTCCTCTTTTGAAAGCCATTGTTCCCGGGCCGGTTCTTGCTGGTAAAATAGCCGACCTCCATTGATCATATGCGCCCTCAATCGCCTCTTCTTTTGAGTTACTATATGAAAAAGAATATTGTAGATAGACCGGTTTGCCTTTTCCACCATTTGCCTGAAAAGCTGATATTTTCTCTCTAACTTCCTCAATTGGTCCGCCGGTTGTGAGCAGGCCATCTGCCCATGAACCTGCCCAACCTGATGTTTCTTTAGATAGTGCTGCGCAAAGCAATATTGGTATTTTTGCAGGAAGAGTATAAAGCCTGGCCTCCTTAACAATCACCTCACCATCAAAAGAAACCTCCTCCCCATTTAATAGCCTGCGAATAATGCTAACACATTCAAGCAATCTTCGATTTCTAACCTCCTTATTGGGCCAGTTTTCTCCAGTGATCATTTCATTCAGGGCCTCACCGCTTCCCAATTCGAAATTGATACGTGCTGGAAACATTTCCGAAAGGGTGGCCATAGCCTGTGCTACTATAGCAGGATGATAACGCTGCCCTGGTGCGCAAACCATGCTATAAGGAATTTTAGTAGCCTGAAGAGCTGCTGCTATCCAGCTAAAGCTAAATCCGCTTTGGCCCTGCCTAACGCTCCAGGGATGAAAATGGTCTGAAGAATGTATTCCTTCAAATCCTGCCTTTTCAGCCTGAATTACCAATTGCAATAAACGGGAAGGTGAAAACTGTTCATGCGAAGCATGATAAAAGATTGAAGCCATAAAATCACAATTACTTTTAACTACAAGCTACCGGAAACCTCCAGAAGCGGTCTAACTTCTCTGTCAATCCAGACTGATACTGATCGGCACTTTACAGGAAAAACACCTTCGCCCTTTTCATTGAGAGTTACCTGATCTTCAATATTTCCGCATAAATCAATCATTGTTTTTCCTGCATTAACTTCACCCATAGACATCAATTGGGATCCTTCCCTTCCATTACTGATCAAAACAGCACATCCAGCTCTGTCTATGCCTTGCCGGGACCATCCTATAATGTTAGGATCATCAAAATAGTCCCGTTGAAGACCATAAGCCAATACCTTTCGTACCTTCATCAATAATTCAATCTCCTTTACATTATCCAGCTCAATACATATTTCTTCACCCTCAGCGCCTTTATCAGCATACCGGCATCCATACAACGCAGGGAAAAACACACAGGGAATTCCCTGCTCCCTTAATAATATAAGTGCGTAGGCAAGGGGCTTGAACCAATGTTCTACCGGAGACTGAAGTGACTGCAAAGGCTGCGTATCATGGTTCTCAACAAAACTGATTGCCAGTTCAGGTTTTTGCTGAATTAGCGTATTATTAAATATTGTTCTCAGATCATACTGATCACCCTGCGTGCTGGCGAAATGAAAATTATAATGAAGTGGTACGTCAAACAACTGAATTTTACCTTCTGTAACTTCAGTAAACTTTAATAAAGACTGGACATTGTTTTGCCAGTATTCTCCAATACAAAAAAACTGCCTTTTAAAAACTGCCTGGAGGTGATCCAGCCATTCCGGGAAAAATCCGTGATATATATGCTTTAGGGCGTCGAGCCGGAATCCATCTATTCCTGTTGTTCTAACGTACCATTCTCCCCAACGTTTGAGTTCTTCTCTTACGCAGGGATTGCGAAACTCAATATCATTTCCCATTAGATAATCGAAATTGCCATTTTCTTCTTCCAGCATTTTCTCCCACCCATTTTTGCTGTAGTCATGCAATATCATACCAATACATCCATCCTCGCAAATACCCGTAAAGCTTTGCCAGTCCCATATATACTGTGAGTATTTTCCCATACGGCCGGGAAAAGTAAACCTGGTGAAAGCTTCCACTTCTTCCATGTCCGAAATACATTCCCTCCTGTCTTCCTGTTTAACTCTTATTACAGATACCCTTTCCCTTTCATCTCCCCCAAGCTTATGATTTAAAACTATATCTGCAAGAACAGATATACCATTATCCTTCAAAGACCTTATGCAATTGATATACTCATCTTTAGTTCCATATTTGGTCCTTATTGTCTCTTTTTGATCAAATTCTCCCAAATCATAGAGATCATAGACCGCATATCCCGGTTCATCCCTTCCTTTTGCGGATTTATAAGCGGGGGGCAACCATACATCTGTCACTCCAAGAGATGCAAGTCTGCCAGCTTCATTGCCGCAGTGATTCCATAATATCCCCTCCGCACTATAATACCAATGAAAAAACTGAAAGATGGTCTTGTTCATTGCAATCATTTTGGTAACAAGGAGGATTTATCAAAGGTTGTGCCTTTGATAATGAGGGTAAACCCGGATTTTTCAATTTGCAATTCTCAACAGGGTATGGCATTTGTATTTATTATTTGAAATCTCAAGTATTTGTCACCTAATAAATCAAAATGAAATTCTTTCGTAATAATGGCCTGTCGATTGCCTTCTTCTTAATGTTTGCAATAGCCATCATTGGCCAAATAATTACCGGTTACGATGTACACAATAAAGAGCGGAAAGAAGAAGGTCAACCTCCAATAACGGTTTCCGCCTATCTTCATTCTGGTCATTTTATACAGGCAACATTTGAAAACTGGGAGAGTGAATTTTTGCAAATGGCACTCTTTGTGGTGCTAACAATTTCTCTCCGGCAAAAAGGATCTTCAGAATCAAAAAAATGCGAGGGAAAGGAAGAAGTGGACCGGGAGCCTTCGTCCAGACGGAAAGGTGCCCCCTGGCCGGTTCGCAAGGGTGGCGTTATTCTGAGTATATATAAACACTCCCTTACAATTGCCCTTCTGCTACTATTTCTGGTATCATTCATTCTTCACTTTTATGGTAGTTTTAAAGATGAAAATGCAGAATTGGCCTTAAAGGGATTGCCTATTCAAACCATGGATCATTATTTAACAGACAGCCGTTTCTGGTTTGAATCATTCCAGAACTGGCAAAGTGAGTTTCTATCTGTTTTCGCGATAGTTCTTCTCTCTGTTTATTTGCGCCAGAAAGGGTCTCCACAATCAAAGCCCGTGGATGCGCCCAACAGCGAAACAGGAGAATAAATTCATGAAAATATTTATTTGACAATAATAAGCACAAGTTTATTTATACCTGATTGAAAAGGCCAAAATAGTGAGATTAACCAGGAAGGAAAATCCATTGGTGATGATGATGGGGTAATCGTTTTTGATTATTCCATACCATACCCATCCTCCAACGCCAACCAACAAAATAACCAGCATAAAGTAGGAAATATCCTCAGCCTTTTTGGACTTAATAATCTTGAATAATTGAGGAAGCATGGAGATACCTGTGAAGATACCTGCACCAATACCAACGTACAAACTATATTCATCCAAAATTTAAAATATTAATCTGCCCACGGATCTAATACCACCTTTACACAGTTATCCTCTTTTTTCTTAAACATTGAATAACCATCCGATATTTTTGACAATGGCAGCCTATGGGTGATGATATCATCTAATTTAACTTTGCCTTCTACTACATACTCAAGTAACCTGTCAATATGTTTATGTGCCGGGGCCTGTCCACCTCTAATTGTAAGACCCTTATCGAAAAATTGTCCGATGGGGAAATTATCATAAGTGGTTGGGTATACACCCAGCACAGATACAATACCACCACGCCTTACTGCACTCATGCAGGCTTCCAGTACTTTGGGTGATCCTTTTTCCAGGTTGATAACAGCCTTGGCGCGGTCGAGTAAACTGCGGTCCGGTTCAAAGCCTACAGCTTCCACACACACATCAGCACCACGGCCTTCTGTTACTGCACGAATCTGTTCAATCACATCTTTTCCATCACCCTCCCATAATATTGTTTCACTGTGTGCAGTTGCAGCTGCCTTATCCAGCCGGTATTGTAATGTGTCAATATTAATAACTCTTCCTGCTCCCCTTAACCACGCACTCTTTGCAGCCATGATACCTACAGGTCCGGCACCAAAAATTGCCACTGTTTCACCTCCTTTCACTTTTCCCCAATCTATCCCTGTATATCCAGTAGGAAAAATATCGGTTAGGAATAGTACCTGTTCATCAGTTAAACTATCAGGCACTATACGTGGGCCAAAATCAGCATAAGGAACTCTCACATATTGTGCCTGGCCTCCATCATAACCACCATAAAGGTCAGTATATCCAAATAAGGCACCTCCTTTCTGTGTAAGTAATCCGCCTTCCGGCCCGTAATGCTCAGGATTACTTTCTTCACAATTTCCGGGCATATGATGACTGCAAAAGAAACAATGTCCACAGGCAATTGGGAAAGGCACTACCACGCGGTCTCCACGTTTCAGGTTTTTAATGGCAGATCCGGTTTCCTCAACAATACCCATGAATTCATGGCCCAGCACCATGGGTCTGGGCTGAGGAATACCACCGGAATAAGTATGAAGGTCTGAACCGCAAATAGCGGTTGCCGTTACTTTTAAGATTATATCACGGTCTGACTTTATTTTCGGGTCGTCTACAGTATCACAGGTAACTTTACCCGGCCCATGAATTACAGCTGCTTTCATTTCCTGTTCAATTAAATTATAAACTTGTTTTTTTACCTACTGGCTCCTGTTGTTTGTGTACCCTCGCAGCAGCTACCTTATCAGGTAGTACTTTGCTCATGCCAACCATTATTTTATTCATAAACCCGGATACAACCATATCATCTCCACTCATTAAAGCTTCATAACCATCTTTGGCAACTTTAGCAGGGTCTGCAAGTTTTCCTTCTTTCACATTCTTCGCATCCAGCATTTCAGCCCTCGCAAAAAATTCAGTATCTGTTGCTCCGGGCAATAGGGCCGTAAGCGTGACGCCAGAATCTTTTACTTCATTACGAACAGCTTCTGTAAAGGATTGAACAAATGCCTTTGTTCCGTGGTAAACTGCCTGTAGTGGCCCGGGTGCCTTGCTGGCAACTGATGAAAGGTTCAATATCCTTCCTTCCCCCCTTTCGAGCATATCCTGCAGGAAAGCTTTTGTAAGCACAACCAATGCTGAAATATTTAATTGAATAATAGATAACTCCCGCCAGATATCTGTATCAGCGAATTCCCCATACAGACCCTGGCCAGCATTATTCACCAGGATATCAACAGTAAGATTTCTTGCCATTACTTCATCATGAACTTCAAATGGAGCTGTTTCTTCAAAAAGGTCCTTTGACAGGGTGATTACATCAACCCCTTTCTCTTTTAATTCATTACTGACTTCTTCCAATTCAGCTTCATCTCTTGCTACAATTATGAGATTGTGTCCATTCTCAGCAAAAATTTTGGCTAACTCGTATCCAATGCCGGTTGTTCCACCGGTGATTAGTGTATAGGTGTTTGTGTTTTTCATATAAACAAATTTAAAAACGAGGAAAAATTAGATCCGCATTGATCCGTTAAAGGCAACAAAGCACATGCCATGGAATTTGTATACCATAATCTGAGGCTTTTAAATACACGCATAAAATCTGTATCAAATTTCTCAGGGTTATTCCTGATAATACATTAAGGCTTATTAGCTTACTTAAATTTTCCTTCCTCAACCGGGGGGCAAAATTCTACACTTTGATTTAGGATCATCAGGTGATCCCTGGTTTTCTTTCTAAAAGGAGAATGGCATGCTTTTGTAATGAATATTTATGTCTTCACAACCCTATATACATAAAAACATATTTTCATGCTTGACGTAATATGCTTCTCGCATTTGCGCTGGAATTTCGTTTATCAGCGTCCTCAGCATCTCATGAGCAGAATGGTTAAACATTTCAGGGTATTTTACGTGGAAGAACCAATCTATCATGCAGAAAAAGATTTTTTGGAAAATACCCTGAGCAAGGAAGGTGTATGGCTGGTAATACCACATTTAACGGAATTCAGGTCAGAGGTTAATTCAAATGAGATTATAGAAAGTCTGTTGCAGGATTTTTTTATTGACCATAATATAAAAAATTATCTCTTTTGGTACTATACTCCCATGGCGCTACCCATTACCTATTCATTTAATCCACTGCTTACCATTTATGATTGCATGGATGAACTCTCTGCATTCAGGTTTGCTTCTCCACAGTTAAAAGAATTGGAAAAAGAACTAATGCACAAAGCGGATATTGTATTTACAGGCGGGTATAGTCTATATGAAGCTAAACGTCATCTGCACTCCTGCGTATTTCCATTCCCCAGCAGTATTGATAAATCACATTTTGAAAATGCGCGATCAATTAAGCTGGAACCCGCCGACCAGGGTCATATTCCCCATCCAAGGATTGGTTTTTTTGGAGTAGTTGATGAAAGAATGGATATAGAGCTATTAGGCACGATTGCAAAAAAACAACCAGATTGGAATTTTATTATTATAGGACCAGTTGTCAAAATTGATCCCACTACTCTGCCATTATTTCCCAATATCCATTATCTCGGCAGCAAATCTTACGATGAACTTCCCAATTACCTTTCTGGCTGGGACGTGGCCATGATGCCTTTTGCCATTAATGAATCAACCCGATATATAAGTCCAACCAAAACACCTGAATATCTTGCAGGCGGCAAACCCGTTGTATCAACAGCAATCAATGATGTTATAAATCCCTATGAGGAAAAGGGGCTGGTTCATATAGCAAGATCTGCAGATGAATTTGTAGAAGCAATAGAAAAAGACCTTACAATGGACAATAAGGAAACCTGGTTAAAGGCTGTTGATCACTTCCTTTCCACCATTTCATGGGACATCACTGCTGAAAAAATGATCTTCCAGATAAATGCAAAACTGGAAACTAATCAAAGTACCAAAACAATACAAAAGGAGGAAGAATATGTTTGACTATATGATAGTGGGAGCAGGATTTGCAGGGGCCGTTCTGGCGGAGCGTCTTGCTGCACAGGCAGGGAAGAAAATCCTCATTGTTGATAAACGAAATCATATTGGTGGGAATACCTATGACCATTACAATCAGTATGGGATACTTATTCATAAATATGGACCCCATATTTTCCATACCAATTCAAAAGAGGTGTATGATTATCTTGGAAAATTCACCACGTGGCGCCCCTATGAACATCGTGTACTGGCAAGCGTGGATGGAATGCTGGTGCCCATACCAATTAACCTGAATACAATCAATTCTCTTTATGGACTACAGCTTTCCTCAGGCCAAATGGATAATTTCTTTAAAGAAAGAGCTGAAGCAAAAGATAGGGTTATCACATCAGAAGATGTAGTGGTGCACAAAGTTGGACGAGAACTGTATGAGAAATTCTTTAAAGGATATACCCGAAAACAATGGGGCCTTGATCCCTCAGAGCTTGATGCATCGGTAGCGGCGCGCATACCAGTGAGAACAAACCGGGATGATCGTTATTTTACCGATACTTACCAGGGTATGCCTTTACTGGGATACACTAAAATGTTTGAGAATATGCTATCGCACCCCAATATAAAAGTAATGCTTAATACAGATTATAAGGAGGTTGACAACATGATCCCTTACAGGGAAATGATCTATACAGGACCGGTGGATTATTATTTTGACTATTGCTATGGGAAACTACCTTACAGATCCCTGGAATTCAGATTTGAAACATATGAAACTGATACCTTTCAACCCACCGGAACAGTTAATTTTCCAAACGAACATCCTTATACAAGAGTTACGGAATTCAAGTACTTAACCGGACAAAAGAACAGTAAGACTACTGTTGTATATGAATACCCACAGGAACAAGGAGACCCCTATTACCCTGTACCGAGGCCCGAAAATGCTGAATTATATAAGAAATATCAAGCCCTTGCACAGTCAACAAGCGGTGTGCATTTCACAGGCAGGTTAGCTACTTATAAATATTATAACATGGACCAGGTGGTGGCACAGTCACTTACGTTATTCAAAAAATTAATAAATAACCAGGAGAATGGACAACACCTCAATGGACAAAAAATTGCTCTCTTACAATCGGCCTGAGCTCTGGGGAGGTCTTGAATGTACAATTAACCGGGTTAATGATGTTTACCGTGATCAGTTAAAAGCTACGGGACATTATGCCCGTGCTGATGATCTTAAGGCATTTGCATCACTTGGGTTTTCGAAGATCCGCTATCCCGTATTATGGGAAAAACACCACCCAGATTCTAACGGTCATACTGACTGGACATGGACAAATTCCCAGTTGGTAACTCTTCGGAACTTTGAGATTGATCCTATAATTGGATTATTACATCACGGAAGTGGACCCGCCTTTACCGATCTCTCTGATAGTGGATTTCCCGAAAAACTTTCTGCGTACGCAAAAGAAGTTGCTACCCGTTTCCCCTGGATTGAATATTATACTCCCATTAATGAGCCCCTGACCACGGCGAGATTCAGTGGATTATATGGATTCTGGTATCCACATAAAAAAGATGAAGTGAGTTTTGTGAGGATGTTGCTTAATCAGATAAGGGCGGTCATTCTCTGCATGCAGGAAATACGCAAAATAAATCCTGGGGCAAAACTTGTTCAAACAGAAGATCTCTCCAAAACACACAGTACACCCAACCTGGAATACCAGGCACATTTTGAAAATGAGCGCCGCTGGCTTACCTATGATCTCTTGTGCGGAAAGTTCAATAAATACCATTTTTTTTATAACTACTTTTTATCATTAGGCATTACAAAAAAAGAACTGGCATTCTTTTGTGAGCAAAACTGTAGTCCTGATATCATTGGATTTAATTATTATGCTACATCTGAACGGTTTCTTGACGAGAACATCCTGAATTATCCAGCCTATCGGCACGGCGGCAATGGTAGGGACAGTTATGTAGATATAGAAGCTGTACGGAAAATACCGCTTGCAGGACTGGAAAACTTGTTGAGAGATGCCTGGCAGCGATTCAAATTGCCACTTGCAGTTACGGAATGCCATATCAATTGTACGCCTGACGAACAATTGCGCTGGTTTAATGATGCATGGGTAGCCTGTTGCAATTTGAAGGAGAGCGGTGTACCCATTAAAGCAATTACTGCATGGGCATTGTTAGGTGCTTATGATTGGAATAGTCTCCTTACCAGTTTCGACAACTATTATGAGCCAGGTGTTTTTGATGTAAGTAACTATATAAGAAAACCTACGCCCCTGGTTAAAATGATCACTGCCTTAGCAGAAACAGGAGAATTTAATCATCCCCTGCTGCTGAAAAAAGGGTGGTGGAAAAACTGCCTAATCCCGCGAGTTGCTACTGCAAGGCCAGACCTTTAACTAACGTGGCAGTGAGCATCCGGGCCGGCTTTTTGAAGAACAAATATTCTAAATAGGTTAAAATGGCTGGAAATAAATTCATGTTTGCAACAGGGATTGAAAATAGCTACCCAACTATTCAATTACCCGACGGAACCAGGAAGAGAGTTGACGAAATGGAAAAAACATTTCATTATAAGTATTGGGAAGAGGATTTCAGACTTGTAAAGGAACTGGGTATTGAATTTCTCCGGTACGGCCCTCCTTATTATAAAACCCATCTAGGTCCCGGATTATATGACTGGGATTTTACGGATGCCACATTTCATAGATTAAAAGAGCTCCACATTACGCCAATTGTTGACCTTTGTCATTTTGGATTACCCGATTGGCTAGGTAATTTTCAAAATCCTGCATTTCCTAACCATTTTGCTGAATATGCGGGTGCATTTGCACGCCGGTTCCCCGATTTACAATTATACACTCCAATTAACGAAATATTCATTACTGCCATGTTCTCTGCTCAATATGGGTGGTGGAATGAGCGACTGGCATCAGATCAAGCTTATGTAACAGCACTTAAACATCTCAGCAAGGCGAATGTAATGGCTATGCATGAAATATTAAAGGTTCAACCGGAAGCAACTTTCATACAGAGTGAGTCATCGGAATATTTCCATGCCATGGACCCAGCGGCAGTGCCACTTGCCAGATTTTTAAACCAGAAGCGATTTTTATCCCTTGACCTGACTTATGGTTATCCACTAAATGTAGCTATGTATGAATATTTACTTAAAAATGGGATGACCAAAGATGAATATAGCTGGTTTACGCATAACCAGGTAAAGGCAAGATGTATTATGGGGAATGATTATTATGTTACTAATGAACACCTTGTTTTTCCGGATGGTCACACACAGGCTGCAGGAGAAATCTTTGGGTATTATGTTATAACAAATCAGTATTACAGAAGGTATAAGTTGCAGATCATGCATACGGAAACTAATTTGAAAATGCCCGCTTCAAAAGAGTGGCTGTTGAAACAATGGGCGAATGTTCATCGCCTTAAGCAGGACGGCATTCCAATTATTGGTTTCACCTGGTATAGTCTGCAGCATCAGGTTGACTGGGATTCTGCATTACGTAATGATGCCGGGATAGTAAATGAGTTAGGCCTTGTGGATCTTACCAGGGATATAACACCTGTGGGAGAAGCCTACAAAACATTAATACAGAACTGGAAGGAAATATTGAATGAGGAAAGCTTCGGGCTTGTATTCGATAACTGGTAAGAATATCTTATCAGCTAAAAATCTAACGAGTAAAGATCACATCCTCTTTAATAATATTGGCTGTGAACAAAGAAAAGAGCTCACCACCATCAGGGGGTGCTTGAGATTTCCTGCCCTTTTTTTCAAATGGAGGAGGTGAAGGAGGCATTTGTACAAAAGTTACAATACTGCTTTTTTTCAAAGTGGATGTTACTTCACTCTTATTATCATTTTTTTTGCTCATATGATAGGTTTCCCTTTAATATATATCAAATTTTATGCCCCAGTTTAGGTAGAACTGGATCAAAGTGTGGCAGATGAAGGTTCCAGAAATTTCATTGAATCCTCAAATTCCTTTGCACTTGTAACATATTCCAGGCATGCCTGCACCTTGTCAACACAGGCAACTATAAAAGAGTTTTCCACCGCCATATCCATGGCATACCTGATTGATTCCAATTCACCAGATATGACATTTACAGGCATATTCGGATTCACACTTCTTATTCCCCTTTTGATCAGTTGGGTGATCTGTTCTTTGCTACGTCCCCTGGTATCATCATCGTGCCGGATTATGATCTCATTAAATATTTCAGCAGCGGACCTGCCAACATTGATGATATCTTCTTCCCTTCTATCGCCCGGACTGGTAATGATGCCCACCTTTACAGATGCGGGAACCTGGTCAAGGTATTCTTTTAGTTGCATGAGCCCGTCACGATTATGAGCATAATCAAGCATGATCTTAAAATGCCTGAATTGAAATATATTCATGCGGCCGGGAGTCTGCTCGGGGGAAGGAATAAAATTTTCCAGTGCTTGCATTATAATACTTTGATCGGTTCCATTTACAAGTGCAGCCAATACGGCAGCAAGGATGTTTTTAATCATTAAGATGGCCTTGCCTTCAAAACTGAGGGGTATCGCGGCAGCTTTCATTAACCTTGATCTCCTGCCGTTATTATATATAGTAATATAGCCACCTTCCATTATAGCCGCCAGACCACCTTTCTGACAATGGTCTTTTATTCGTTTGTTATTTTCCTGTACACTAAAAAAGGCAATTCTGCAATCCAGGTCTTTTGCAATGGCATACACCAGGTCATCATCAGCGTTCAAGATAGCATAACCATCATCCATAGTACTCTGGACCACTACAGATTTAACCTTAGCCAGTTCTTCTACAGAATTAATATCACCCAGTCCCAAATGATCATCTGTAATACCTGTAATTATACTGGTACTACATTTATCAAACCCCAGTCCTGACCGGATAATACCACCCCTTGCACATTCAAGCACGGCAAAATCCACCAGTGGATCTCTTAATACTTTTTGAGCACTCGCCGGACCACTGCAATCGCCTTTTTCAACAAGGTTGTCATTTATATAAATCCCATCAGTGGACGTAAAGCCAACCGTATGGCCGGCCAATTTCATAATATACGCAAGAAGCCTTGTAGTTGTTGTTTTGCCATTAGTACCGGTTATTGCCACAATGGGAATGCGAGAAGGGCTATTTACAGGATATAGCATTTCAATAATGGCCTCTCCTACTGGCTGTGGAGAACCCTCTGCAGGTGAAAGATGCATTCTTAGTCCGGGGGACGCATTCACTTCCAGTACCGCACCGTTTTTATTGTTGAGAGGAACTTCAATGTCTTTTGCTATGATATCAATACCACATATATCCAGGTTAAGTAACCTGGCTACTCGTTCTGCCAGGAAAATAGTATCTGGATGAACTATCGCAGTAACATCAATAGCTGTTCCTCCTGTGCTGATATTGGCGGTATTTTTTAAATATAAGGCTTGCCCTATTGGTAAAACAGTCGTTAATGACAGGTTTTGTTTTGCCAGAATTATTTTAGTAGGCTCATCAATTTTGATAGTGGTTAAAGTGTTTTCATGACCTTCCCCCCTGGCGGGATCCTGGTTGGTTTTATAAATTAATTCTTCTATTGTTGATTTTCCATCACCCATTACCATAGCCGGAACTCTTTTTGCCACAGCCACCAATTTGTAATTAACCAGTAACAGGCGGAAATCAAACCCTTCCATATATTTCTCAGCTATCACGTATCTGCTAACCTGCTTTGCCAGGTGAAAGGCATTTTCTGCTTCTTCCCGGGTCTGAATATTGGTAGTAACTCCCCTTCCGTGATTTCCATCCAATGGTTTTATGACCATGGGCCAGCCTACTTCTTCAATTATTTCATCCAGTGAATCTAATTGTGAAAATGTGACCCCACGAGGTACTGGTATGGATTCTTTTGCCAACAATTGCTTGGTATCATCTTTATCATGTGCAAATTCCACTCCCATTGCACTGGTGGTATTGGCAAGGGAAGAACGAATCATCTTTTGTAATTTTCCATAGCCGAGCATGACAAGAGAATTATCGTCGAGTCTTCGGTAAGGAATGTTCTTATTATGTGCAGCTTTTAAAATTGCTCTGGTACTTGGACCAAGTCCATATCTCCGGTTAATCGCCATTAATTCCTTTATATCCTTTGTGCTATCATAAGGCTGCTCATCAGCAAGTGCTTTTACAAGATTTACTGCGGCATTTGCTGCATAAACACCAGCCTTTTCTACGTCGTAAGCAAATACTACGTGGTATATGCCTTTGGGACCTACAGACCGTGTTCTGCCATACCCGCATTCCATACCTGCCAGTGTTTGAAGCTCCAGCGCCACATGTTCAATCACATGGCCCAGCCAGGTGCCTTCTTTTACCCGTTCCAGGAAGCCCCCAGGTTTTTTCTCGGAACATTCATGTTCATATAAAGAAGGAAGAAGAGATTGTAAACGTTTAGCAAACCCATTCAATTTATTAGTAGGCTTTTCTTCATACACGCCCAGATCCAGTTTCATCTGGATGAGTTGTTTTCTATAAGTAGACCAATAATTAGGGCCTCTCAAGACCCTGATCTCAATTATTTTCATATCCATTATTATTTGTGGAAAAGGTATCTCCGTTACCTTAATTATATATGGGCAAAATCTTATTTATTAGCAATCATCATGGCATTTATGAGTGTTTGCTATAATGGATAGCAAAATTCTATGCCAATGTATGCCCGCCCTGGTTTTTCTTTTTATAAGCTTTTTGGGGGAAAACATTTCATCATTTAAAACAGTGGATTTCGCACCCATAGCGGTTTTCCCGGATTAAATATCCAACTATGGCAGTGAGTATAAAATGGCAAAATAATTGACTGGTTAATATAAAAAGTACTATTAAGATGAAAAGAATACTCGCAATTATTGTTATTGGCTTTATGGCAGCCTGTAATAATACATCAACTGACTCAACGAGTACAAAAGATTCAAGTGTAATAAAGGGTGAGAGTAGCACAACAGTCAGTCCGGGTACTATGGGTCCGGCAAAAAATGATATGCAGGATTCCTCTATGAACAACCTTGATAGTGGGAATCTGAATAAGCGATAGACCATTGGTTTAAACTATTGAACTATTAAATGAAAGCAGGATCAGCAGCATCAAAAAATTCACGCCCCAAAAAATCCGAAAATCATGCACCGGTGCCTTTAGGTAAACTCGTGATCATAGGAGGCAAAGAGAATAAAGGGGAGGATGAGCCTGATGGTAAAAAGAAACCATCAGATTTTATACAGTTGGAAGTGCTGAATGCCTTTAAGGAAGCAACGCACAAACGCTCCCCACTGGTGGAAATTGTGACAACTGCAAGCGGGGAACCGGGAAAAACTATTAATGATTATAAAGCTGTTTTTGAAAAAATCGGCATTACAGGCATTGGCCACATCCACCATACTACCCGCCAGGAAGTTTTAGCCGATCCATTTTTAGAAAGGATTAGAAAAGCAGATGCTGTATTTTTTTCGGGTGGCGATCAGCTATTATTAACGGGTATTTATGGGGGTACTGAATTTCTTACCCAATTAAAGCAGCAATACATAAACCGACCTATTGTGATTGGTGGAACCAGTGCAGGCGCCATGGCATTATCCACTCCCATGATCTATGCCGGAAACGATGAAGTGCAGGAGTTGGGAGGAGAGATTAAGGTAACCATGGGGCTTGAGTTTATGAAGGATGTTTGTATTGATACCCACTTCGTACACCGGGGCCGATTTATCCGAATGTCACAGGTAATAATAACTAATCCAACAAGTATTGGTATTGGAATTGAGGAGGATAGTTGCATTATTGTGGATAACGGGAAAAATATGCGAGTCTCGGGAAATGGCCTTGTAGTTATCATTGAAGGATTTGATATTGTTGAGGCCGACCTTAAATCCTTTGAAAAAGACAAACCAATATCAGCCCGCAACCTGAAAGTTCATTTATTAGCTGATGGCCAGATCTATGAAGTGCCAGAAAAAAACCCACCCCATAAGTAATCACCTTAGAAATTGGATCTATCAAAGTTATAAGAATCCATGCTCTTTCCAGCACATTGGGATCCTAAGCTTAGAATTCCACGTGGACAAGTTGTCGCG
>JADMIO010976111.1_pt1 | contig 65132 bp, 55 predicted proteins | sample 8958161 | NCBI WGS metagenome assembly JADMIO01 (sample SAMN16585339, study PRJNA669376) | soil metagenome | isolation source: Crop rotation soil | place: USA: Cullars Rotation, Alabama | collected 2011
GCCGCGACTTCAAGTCACGTGAATTCCAAGCTTCGGATCCCACTGTGCTGGAAAGAAGCCAGTCGCATTGCGACGCCAGAACAAATGGTACAGACACTATTCGGGCTCAGCCGTATCAACAGTACTGTAGGTCCGCTGCAGATTTATCTAGCGATCTGTGAACTCGATAGCCGCCGCGCTCCGCAGCAGAAGTTAAGCCCGGAAATCGTGACGATGCTGGCTCGGAAGTACGTTGACTATAGCGACCAGTACCGGATTTTCGGTGAATTTCCCGAGCTGGATGGCAATTCCATCAGCTCATTCATGGATGTGGCACAGCGGCTTGATGCTATCCCAAATATTTCCGTACGAGGAAATGCATTGGGAACTTTTCAAGCGACGGTAGGAATCTGGCAGATTCTAGGACGGCAGGGACAGATTCCGACGGACCAATTGAATGACTCGTTCCAGCGCACGCTCAAACCATTTGCCGCCGTTCGTACCGCCAGTCAGATATTTGAGGCCGGTCGGACCTCCATCAGTGAAGTCATGCATGCGGCTTTCGGGAAAACGTACGCTTCGCAGGATGAAATCATTCAGCTCCTCGCAGGACCGGAACAGACTGTCGCTGAAGCCAAAGCTGCACATCAAGAATTAACTCGCCGAATTCACGCGATCATGGACGGCCAGCGCCTGGTGTCATTGGACACCTTGTTAGCGCTGGGCATGGCATTGGATGACGTCGCGAAAGGCAAGCAACCCGACAGCGCTGTGGTGGGTCTGGCTGGACAATTACGCGAATTCGAGATGCCGCGTCCGATCTTTTCGCGGAGTGAGCGGACCGAATGGGCTGCTGGTGTCTACAACAACCGTCACACCGATTTGCAGATGCGGACTAACGTGGCAAAGGTCCTGAAGACAGCATCGAAGGCAGAGGTCGAAGACGCACGCGGACAGCTTGGTTCATTCCTTCGCGATACGCTGGTAGGTTTGAACTATGCGTATTACGAACCGCCTGGTGCGCAATTACTTTTCCATAATCCGCTCTTTGTCCGTCAACACGATTTTTCAGGCGAAACGATCGTAGGAATCGAGCATGTCTGGCAGGCTGCAAGCGTCTTTGGAGCGGGCTCTCCCGCCGGAGGCGGGGCTCACCTGGTTGGATCCCTTGCTGATCTGCCCTATGTGCTTGCCGAGGCTGAACAGGACTTCATTGCACCGGAGAATGTTCAGGCGCTGATCTTCAAGGAATTAGTTCCCGGCCTTCTGACTGGAGCAGTGTTGCCGCGCTGGTGGGAAGTGGATCGCAATGAGCTTCACGCTGTCGCTCTTTATCAGAAGAGCGGCGAGGAACTTCTGACGGCATGCGCGAATGATGACCAACTTCTCGGCAAGGTAATGTCTATTCTGGATGACCGCATGAGTCCGCGTGTGACTTACGCGATCGAGGCGCGGCTTTCGAATGGGCGCGTGGAAGAAATCCTTCGTCAGGTCACGCCGGCGGATACATTTTATCTCGCGAGCGAATTTCGTATTCGGTTCCCCCACGACTCGCACTCATGGGGTCCATCAAGTAGAGAACTCGAAGATTTGGCACAGCAGCATCCTGACGTTGTAAGTCGCGAGCGCCTGTCAGAGCATTTCGGCATTCCGCATCCCGTCTTGTCGCAGAGTTATACGCGTGAATTGCTGAACATCGAACCATTTCCTCCTTACTCGGGCTTGTACAGCCGACTCCTCGCGGAGTCCTGGGACTCCAGTAATTTGTATTGGGCACGGGTTGCGGACGAAACTGGTCAGCCGCCCGCGGCATTACACCGTCTGGTGCCTCAGCTGACGCATCGAATGATCGAGAAAATTTTTGCTTCGGAATTTGAAGATTGGCCTGCAATCCTTCGCGCTATGCATGAGGCCGGAGACGATTTCCGGCAGGGGAAGATGGCGGAAGTTCAGGTAAGTGCTACACAAGGACATTAATAAGGACATTAATAGAGTTGGGTTACCGGAGAAATTCATAATGCAGGCAAAGACAGCAAAAATCTTTTTAACGGTTTTATTTTTAGGTCTGTGCACTTTTGGCGGGAACCGTATAGCCGCGCAAGAAGACCATCCGAATATTCACGTACAGGTCAATATGGTGCAGCTGAATGTGGCCGTCACCGACAATAAGGGAAATTACATTACCGGACTTCGTCCCCAGGATTTCGAAGTAACAGAGGATGGAATCTCGGAAAAGCTGGCGATATTTACCGAAGGCCATGAGTCGGTCCCTCTAAACGCAACGCAACCTCGTCCGGAAATAAAAATTGCAGAGCAGGGAACCAATGCCACAACTGCGGGCGTCGTAACGGCTGCGAGTTCAACGGAGGATATAGGTTCACTCGTGGCCGGGGCGAACGTGTTTATCCTCTTCGATACCAGCAACTACATGTATCGCGGTTTTGTGTTTGCACAGGATGCGATTGCTGATTTTGTGCGCTCACTGGAAACCGCCGACAAAATTGCCTTTTATTCCTATAGCCGCGATCTTTATAAAGCCGCTCCATTGACGGCTGATCGCTCACAAGTTTTGCGGGCTGTAAGAACTACAGTTGCAGGGGATGATGCAGCGCTCTATAACACACTGTTGCTAACGCTCAAGGACGCGGCGACATACACAGGGAAAAAGGTGGTGGTTGTCTTTTCTAATGGTCCGGACAGTATCAGCGTGGTCCCTCCAGAGGATGTGGCTGAACTCGCGCAGTCTGTGGGGGTATCGGTCTACATGATTAGTACGCAACAAGCCAAGATCGAGCCCGTCTCCACTGCGGTTTTCGAACGGATGACTGCGGCTACCGGGGGAAAGGCTTATTTTGCGAAGAGCTGGAAAGATGAGAAGACTGCATTCGCGGCTATTCGAGACGATCTTGGGCATTTATATTCGCTGAACTACTATCCTCAGGCGAATCCCAATCGCGGGTGGCGGACCATCAAAGTACGACTGGTTGGGGATCGACTGAAAAAATATCAGGTGCGGACACGCAACGGATATCGTCCTCAACTCAATCAGATACAAACCACGTCGGCTAGTGCCGCGACGCCTAGCAACACTCCATAGGCAGACGGAGACCAGTTACACTAGACCATCGCACCTTATGAAGATCTATCTGGTCGATGGTACCTATGAATTGTTCCGGCATTTCTTTGCCGTCCCATCCGTCCGCGACATGAATGGTCAGGAAGTCGGCGCTGTCCGTGGAGTGCTGAACTCAGTCCTGTCCATGATCGACGACGGCGTGACGCACGTTGGAGTCGCCACCGACCATATCGTCGAATCCTTCAGAAACGATCTCTATCCCGACTACAAGACGAGTGAGGGCGTCGCTCCTGAATTACTTTCGCAGTTTCCTATTCTGGAGGAAGCTCTGCAAGCCATGGGGGTCGTGGTATGGCCCATGGTGGAATTCGAGGCCGATGATGCTTTGGCATCTGCGGCAATCAAAGCCGCGCTTGAACCACAAGTAGAGCAAGTTCTCATTTGCACGCCGGATAAAGATCTCGCGCAATGTGTCCGTGATAAGCGGATCGTTCAACTTGATCGCAGGCGGAATATTATCCGGGACGAATCTGGAGTGGTTGAGAAATTCGGAGTCTCTCCTGAGTCCATCCCTGATTACCTGGCAGTAGTCGGGGACAGTGCCGATGGATATCCGGGAATATCCGGCTGGGGAGAAAAGGCCGCGGCTGCGGTCTTTTCGCAATATGCTCACTTGGAGGATATTCCGAAGGACTGGCAGCAATGGAATGCAATCAAGCGTGCACAAAAACTTGCAGGAGCATTGTTCGAGTCGTGGGAAGACGCATTGCTATTTCGAAAACTCGCTACCTTGAGGGAAGATGCCCCAGTCTTTAATACTGTTCACGACCTGCAATGGAAAGGGCCGGGCGGCGATTTCGAAAAATATTGTCGCAGGTTGGAATCAGACGGCTTATGGAGACGGGCGTCTGCGATACGAAAAGTGCCCACTCAATGAAAGAGCAAATGGTCATACCATTGTCGGGTGCCGCACTAGCCAGCGTTGTATTGTTCCCTCAAATGCTTTGCTTCTAGTTGATAAATACGATGGTTTCTCCTCAATAACAGGCAGTGTCTTGGTCTGGTCAGTCCGTAAAGAATTGTAGAAAAAGCATTGACAACGGTCTGGCAATGGTACTACCTTTCCAACGATTTAAAGAAAACGTTTGCTCACGGACGTTTCAGGAGAACTATGGGAAATAGACTTTCTACCCTGTTGTCGAATTTCTACCTCCATATCGGCATTCTTGTGCTGCTAAGCGTTGCGGCCTCGGCTCAGGTTGAGTCAGGACGGTTTGTTGGACGGATTACAGACTCCCAAGGAGCGGTGATCGCTCAATCCAATGTGGTCATCAAAAATGTGGGAACGAACCTGGCGCAATCCGCCATCACAGATGGGGATGGAAACTATGTGATCACCCCGGTAGCTGCTGGCTCCTATGTCATGACCGTGAGCGCCTCTGGGTTTTCCACCATCACGACGTCCAATATCGTCCTGCAAGTTGGCCAGACAGTACGTGAGGATCTCCAGTTGAAGGTTGGCTCCACTTCGACAACCGTTCAGGTAACGGCTGAACTTCCTCTTCTAAGCACCGATAACGCTACCATCGGAACTGTGGTTACAAACAGGCAGTTAACGGACCTTCCGTTGAATGGCCGCGGTTTTTACCGCCTGGCGGAACTCACGCCTGGCGCCGCATTGCTTCCGCCGACGGGAAATTCATTACCGATTCGTCCCGAAGTTGTGAACGGTAACACTATCAGCGGTATTCGCGGAAGCGCGGTTTCCTTCCTGCTGGATGGCGTGGATGTCAGCGAACAACACCAGGGCGGAACTTTTATTCAGACTTCGATTGACGCGCTGCAAGAGTTCAGCGTGCAGCAAAGCCCATACTCTGCCGAGTACAACCGCGGCGGAGCATTTTTTAACGCGGCTACCAAATCCGGCACGAACCGGCTTCATGGCGGCGTCTTCGAGTTTTTGCGCAACGACAAACTCGATGCTGCTAACTACTTTTCTAAAACACGAGCGATCCTGAAGCGCAATCAATTCGGTGGAGATCTTGGAGGACCGGTTGTTATTCCCCATCTCTACAACGGGGCAAATAAGACATTCTTCTTCCTGGATTACGAAGCCCAGAGATTGCGGCAGGGATTGGTGATCAACAACATTGTTCCGTCTGAAGCCGAGCGCAATGGAGACTTCTCAGAACTTCTCGATCCTGCGAATCCCTTGAATCCTGCCAAATTCATTAACGATCCTACAACTGCGGTACGCACACAATTTAATTGCACTGGCACTAGTCCTAACGTGATGTGTCCTGACAGAATTTCAAATCAGGCGAAGGCGATATTGGCGTTTATTCCGCACGCGAACAGCGCGGATGGAAAACATTTTCTTGCCGGCCCCTCACAGGCGGTTGATTTTGATCAGTTCACCGTTCGCGTCGACCACCAGATCAACCAGTCCAACCGATTGTTTGGGCGTTGGGCTTATGTAAACAACCGTGAGGTCGATCCCAATGCCGCGCCTTTACTTGGGACCGCATCACTCACATCGAATGCGCAGGACATTGCGGTTGGGCTCATTACAAACCTTGGCTCAAACAAGGTTTCCGATTTCCGCTTTCACTATTTACCCAGTCATGTGCGCCTCTCTGCATTTTTGCAAGGGCCCGACTTTAATACGTCTAATGGGATCGTAGGTTTCGACACACTACTGCGGCCAGGTACAGGCGGATCGTTTCCGGATTTCTCCTTTGGCGGATATAGCGCGCTGCAGGGGTCTGCATTCGATCAACGGCCGAAATCCCAGGATCGCAAGGTATTTGAACCCACTTACAACTTCACCCTTTTGAAGGGACGCAATTCATTCAAGTTTGGTGTACTCATTCGGTATTACCAATGGCTTGGATATGACAGCTCGAACTACGCGGGTATCTTCAACTTCACCGGCGCCGAAACATCAAACGGCGGCGTTGGCGGAGACTCCATGGCAGACTTCCTGTTGGGATTCCCCGCTTCAGTGGCACGCGCGTACCCCGCGGACAACTTCGGTGGACAGCGCTGGTACCACCAGTACTTTGCACAGGATGATATCCGCGTAAGCGATAGGCTGACCTTGAACGTTGGTCTTCGCTACGAATACTCGCCCTGGTTGAACGGATATAAAGGACAGTTAGGAACGTTTGATCCCACGCAGGACAAGCCGATCATTGTCGAAAGCAACAGCGACCAGGTGGATCTTTCCGCACAGTTTGCTGCACCTGCGGCTTATCAGTTTTTCGGCCAATACATTCAAACCAGCAAACAGGCTGGGCTGCCGTACTCCATCACTTACACCGATAGAACGCAATTCGCGCCGCGCATCGGGTTTGCTTACCGGCCGTTCGGAAAAGACACTGTAATCCGTGGCGGTTATGGCATCTTCTACGAACCGGAGGGTACAAGCGGACGCGTAAACCGCAACATACTTCCATTCCTGCTGGCGGAAACGGTAAACCAGACGGCGAACGTTGTTCCCAACCGGACGCTGGGTGACTTCTTCCTGGGCTCGCAGCTTGGTTCCGCTACTGCGAATCCATCGCTTTTACCGACGCGGACTCACCTCGCCGTCGGACAGAATCAGCACTATAGCTTCGGCATTCAGCAGCAACTTGGATCGAAGACAGTATTCGATATCGCATACGTAGGGAATCATGGAGTGCATCTGCAAGGCACGGATGATTTCAACGATCCGCTTCCGGGGCCGGGGAGTGTGCAATCTCGCCGTCCTTACCAACCATGGGGAACGATCACTTTCCAGAGTCAGGATGTGGGAATAACGTACCAATCGTTACAGAGCAAACTTGAACATCGAGCAGGTTCTTTCACGGGGCTTATTGCCTATACCTGGTCCAAACTTCTGCAATCCAACCAGTCGCCGCAACTTGGCGGTAATTTTGGAGTAGAGAGGACTTATTCGGCATTCGACATCCCGCAGAACCTGGCAATGAGTGGTACCTATGAGCTGCCGTTTGGCAAAGGCCGGAAATACATGAACGGCGCCAACTCGTTCACCAATGCTGTGTTGGGTGGATGGCAACTCCAGAGCATTATTGTCCTGCGCAGCGGCGCTCCTTATACACCGGTAGTAAGTTCTGACGTGGCCGGTACGGGTGTCGGTAGCCAGCGTCCCAACTTCAACCAAGCTGGTTGCAGTTCCGACTTCCACCAGACTACGCAAGTGTGGTTCGACAAGGGATGTTACGCACTTGCCACCTCCGGCACGTATGGCCAGGTTCGGGCCTTCACGCTACGGTCGGATATGTTCCGCCAATACGATGCGTCGCTCTTTAAAAACTTCCAGGTAACCGAAGGCTCGACATTGTCGTTCCGTGCAGAGTTCTTCAACTTGCCTAACACGGTAAGCTTTAACGCGCCGAATGCCACAGTGAACGCTGCTGCTGGCGGAAGCGTTACAAGCACATCGATTCCATCACGCGATATTCAGCTGGCAGTGAAATATAACTTCTAACCCAATGCGCCGCTGCAGTGCATCGCAGCGGCGTCTCCTGTCTAACGTTGGTTCATTTAATACGAATTATCAGCATTCAAGCTATTTGGTGAGGTCCCAAATAATGAAGAGCGTACTTCTGGCTTTTTTTTTATTCCTAAGCAGTTTTTTTGCCGTCGCGCAGGATGCTGCCCCCCTATTTTGCGATCCATCGAAGCCGATGGAGCAGCGAATTTCTGATTTGATCGGACGGCTCACGCTGGAGGAGAAGGCTTCGCAGTTGAATCACCTGAATAAAGGGATTCCCCGGCTCGGCGTACCGATGTGGGGTGGATGGAACCAGACTCTGCATGGCGTCTGGTCGAAAGAGCCGACGACTTTATTTCCTGCACCGATTGCCATGGGAGCCACTTGGGATCCCGAGTTGATCCATACAATCACGACGGCGATGTCCGACGAAGCGCGTGCGCTTTACAACGCGAAGGCACAGGGGCCGCGGTCTCAGCATGGATTGGTTTATCGCTCGCCTGTCATCAATATCAGCCGTGACCCGCGATGGGGACGCATCCAGGAAGTCTTCAGCGAAGACCCGTACCTCACTGCTCGCATGGGCGTCGCTTATGTTCGGGGTCTGCAGGGCGACGACATCAATCATCTCAAGCTCGCGTCCACCATCAAACATTTTGCGGTAAACAATGTGGAAGCCAACCGGCAGCACCTGTCTGCCGAAGTGGACGAGCGCAGCCTTATGGAATATTGGCTGGCTCACTGGCGCGCAGTGGTCATGGAGGCGCATCCGCAGTCGTTGATGTCTTCCTACAACGCAATCAATGGGACGCCGGATGCCATCAATCATCTTTTGTTGACTGATATTCTGCGCAAGCAGTGGGGCTTCGATGGATTTGTCACTGACGATCTCGGTGCGGTTGCTCTGCTGACGGGCAGCCGAGGCAATTCTCCGGAGCCGGGGCATCACATCTCGGAAGATCCAGTCGTTGCTACGGCGATGGCAATCAAAGCTGGAAATGATTCCGACGACCAGGAGTTTGAAACCAATATTCCATTAGCAGTGAAACGAGGGCTGCTCACCACAAAAGATGTAGACCAGGCCCTTTTCCGTGTGCTCCGGGTTGGGTTCCGGCTAGGCGCGTTCGATCCGCCGGAGAAAAGCCCTTATGCAAATATTCCCGCGAGTGTGGTGCGGTCGCCGGAGCATCTTGAACTTGCTTTAAAAACTGCTCAGGAGTCGATTACTTTACTTACCAATCGAAACAACTTTTTGCCGCTTGATCGCAGTGCGATTCATTCGATTGCTGTGATCGGCCCTGCCGGGGATACCGACTATGAAACCGGCAATTACTACGGCAAACCCACAGTGAAGGTTGGCCCGTTCCAGGGTCTAAAAGATCTACTCGGGAGTAATGCCAAGGTCGAATACGAAAAAGGCGTGGGATTTATCGAGTGGGGTGATCCTGCGGAGATCTCCCGTGCGGTTGACCTTGCTAAAAAGTCTGATGTCGCGATTCTTTTTCTAGGCACTAATCTACGTGTAGAAGCTGAGGGGCGAGATCGTCGCGATTTGAATCTGCCGGGATATCAAGAGCAATTAATGGAGGCGGTTTTTGCGGCCAACCCGCACACCGTCTTAGTTTTGATGAACGCTGGGCCAGTCGCTGTGCCGTGGGCACATGATCACTTACCGGCGGTTATGGAGGCCTGGTACCCGGGCGAAGCAGGCGGGACAGCCATCGCTCGCGCATTGTTTGGCGACGACAACCCTGGCGGGCATCTTCCTTACACGGTATACGCAAATCTGGACGGCGTGCCGCCTCAGAATGAGTACGACGTAACCAAAGGCTATACCTATCTCTATTTCAAAGGGGTGCCGCTTTATCCGTTCGGTCACGGACTTAGCTATACACATTTCGAGTACAGCAATTTGAAGCTCTCATCGGCTTCGATTTCGTCGACTGGAAAAGTTGAAGTTTCGTTTGATTTGAAAAACACGGGTTCTCGGGCTGGTTCTGAAGTAGCGCAGCTTTATACCCATCAGGTTCGCAGCTCTGTGATTCAGCCTGTTAAGAGCCTGCGCTCGTTCGAACGTGTGAGCCTGCAAGCAGGAGAAAGCAAACACGTGCAACTGACCTTGCCTGCCGCCCAGCTTGCGTTCTATGACGTCAAGAGCAAGGGATTTACGGTGGAGCCAGGCACGTTCAACGTGCTGGTGGGATCTTCATCTGAGGATATTCGCTTACGGACGCAATTGACCGTCGCCGGAGCAAAGAAACAATAAGGAGGATCGAGTTAAGCCGTGCGCTTAGCGCGTAACGGTTCAACCACAGCGGCCATATCTTTCTCGGCGTAGCCTGCTTTGATGGCTTCGTCGAATCGAGCCTCGGCGGTTGCACCGGTGCGAAGCTCTACGCCCAGAGTCTTTGCGTCGGCTTGAGCGTAGTTCATATCTTTCTTCATCAGGGAGAGATAGAAATTAACACCGTAAGTCGCTTCCACCATTCTCGCGGAAACCCCACCTAGCAGCGGACTCCCCGGCGCTGCTTTTTTCAGGAATTCCAACGCCTGCTCGCGATTCAATCCGCTGCGCTCGATCCAGACAAGAGCCTCGGCGAGCGATGCTACCTGGACTCCGCAAAGGAAGTTATTGATTAGCTTCATGCGCGCACCACTGCCGACCGGGCCAAGGTGAATAATGTTTTGCCCCATTGCCTCCAGCGCAGGACGTGCCAGGTCCAATGCTTTCGCGTCGCCACCAACCAGAAAATTAAGCTGTTTGCCTTCCGCTTGTGCTTTGCTGCCGGTTACTGGCGCATCGAGGAACTCGAGGTCGCGTGCCTTAGCTAGTTTTCCTAACTCTTCCACCCATGCCGGAGTGATGGTACTGGAATCGATCAGTACGGCTCCGGGCTCGGCGGTCGAGAGAGCGCCCTGCGGTCCTGTCCATACGGCCTTGGAGGCGTTATCGTCCGCCAGAATGGCAACGATAATGTCTGCAGTGCGTGCGGCGTCCGCAGGCGTGTCGTGGATCTTTGCGCCTTCGCCAGCCAAAGGTTCAGCTTTGGCGCGAGTGCGGTTGTAGGCGTGTACATTGAAACCTGCCTTCAACAGGTTTTTCGCCATCCCCATGCCCATGGTTCCGAGACCCAGAATCGCTACGGTTTGCTTCACTGAATTTCCTTTTGTCCAGATCAAGCGATCGTCTGTACACGAACCAGCTTGTCTGTTCCTTTATTTTTAATTGCGATCGGATTGCGCAGGGGCCGTCCGTATCCTTCAAATTTTACCTGCATCCAGTCGCCATCGTGGAGTTCAAAGCCTTCACCGAAGCTGAGAGAGTGTGCGCCATAGTAATGAACGTGCACGTGGCCGGGGATGCGGTGACCTTCAAACTTGAAGTGATGATGTTCAAGGTTGGCGAGACTATGAGCCATATTTTCTTCGCCGCTCTCGATGTTTTTCGACCATACGGTTTTGCCGCCGCGCTCGATGCGGACTTCGCCAGTGGCAGCTGAAAAATCAGATCCAACGAGGAGTTCAGGCCCAATGCTGCAAGCACGCAGTTTTGATCCGGCCAGATTGAGATAGTTTCGACGCTCGAATTTGTGATCGGAAAATTCGTTTCCCACGCAAATGCCCAATCGTACCGGAGTTCCATCGGGCGATACGATGTAGACGCCGGCAAGCTCCGCTTCTTCTCCGCCATCTTCAGCGTGTGAGGGAACTGGCAATGGCTCGAATGGCCCTCTCAACATGACTCCGTTGCCTTTATAGAACCACTCAGGCGCGATGCCTATTTGACCTTCCGCAGGACGGCCGTCTTTCATCCCCCATTCGAACATGCGCATGCTGTCTGTGATTGGTTTGTTGGGATCATGAGCGGTTTGCAGATGCATGCTCTGCCGGTCTTTCGCGCTACCAAGATGGGTCAAACCGGTTCCGGTAACCAGCAGGCGCTCGGGATTGCCGGGCACATCGATGGGAGCCAACAGGCGCCACGAACCACGCTCATCATAGATTTCGTTATAGGAAAGTGAATCGCCAGTGGCTAATTCGCGTACTCGTTCCGAGAATGTATGTTTTGCTTTTAAGCACTCGGAGGCAAGTTCGTATATCGAACTTACTCCTTTTAGGCAATGAAGATGCGGTTCTTCCACGAGCGCCACGCGGCGTTCTGAGCCGTTGCTGATCTGAACCAGAGTGAACATTATCCGATCACCTTGAATCGCTTGAGGGATTCTTCGTTCACTGTGAGGCCCAGTCCCGGCAACTTGTCGTCCAGATTAATGTAGCCGTCTTTAGGGACGGGTTCGCCGTCAAAGATGTACCAGAAAAGTTCGTTGCCAACTTCAACGTCAACCTTGGGGAAGAACTCAGCTATAGGCGAATTCAAGCTGGCCATCACGACGTGATAGTTGTGCATTTGCCCAGCGTGCGGCACGACTGGGATCTGGAAGCTCTCGGCCAGTGCAGAAATTTTTCGCGCCTGGCTGATGCCACCTACACGATTAGTGTCGAACTGAACATAATCGAGCGCGTTACTTTCCAATAATTCACGGAAGCCAAAGATGGTGAATTCATGCTCACCACCCGCGATAGGGATGCGACCGTAACTCTTGAGTTCCTTGTATCCGCGCGTGTCATCGGGAATCACTGCTTCTTCCAGCCAGCGCAACTGAAATGGTTCGAGTAGTGGCAGCATGCGCTTGGCGTAATCCAGGGTCCATCCCATGTAAGCGTCGCACATCAGATCGATATCGTAACCAATGACTTCGCGTACGTTGCGGATGAGCTCGATATTTTTCTGCATGCCGGCCGCGCCATCGATCGGCCCCCAACCGAAGCGCAACTTCATCAGTTTGTAGCCCTCATCCTTGTACTTCTGCGCCTCGGCGCGCAGTTCGGGAATCGGCATGGCATACAAACGGCTGGCGTAGACAGGAATCTTTTCTTTGGTGCGGCCACCGAGTAAACGAAACACGGGCTGTTTGGCGTCTTTACCGAGTAAATCCCAGAGGGCGATATCGACGGCAGAGATCGCGGTTAGGGCGACGCCTTTTCGTCCAAACGCCAAAGTGCGCCGATACATCTGTTGCCAGAGGAACTCGACATCCCACGGATCGGCGCCCATCAGCAGTGGTTTGAGGTAGGTGTCGATCAAAGTCTTGGTCACGATCGGTGAAAGCGCCGCATTGCCCAGGCCGACCAAACCGGAGTCGGTGAAAATCTCTACCAACACCCATCCATGGAACGCAAAGTTGCCCATCGATGCCTGACGAAAAGCAACGAGGTCCATGGGGTTGGTGCAAAAGTGAGGTGGCAGCGGAACAGTTTTGCCTTCCCACTGTACGACGCGAGTCCGTACATCAGTAATTTTCATGCCCTACTTCCCATTTCTATAGGTTGATTTGACTGCAATGGCTTGATCCTGCCGCCAGCAATGCTAAAAACAATAAATCCTGTGAGGTGAAATACACCCACCACCACGAACAACACACCGTACGAGACACCATGACCAAGGAGCCACCCGGCGATCAATCCAAAAATCGCTCCGCCCATCGATCCACCAAAACCCACCAGCCCTGCTACTGTGCCGACTGCAGACAACGGAAACACATCGGCCGGGATTGTCATAATAATTCCTGACCATGACTGCTGGGCGAAGAAGGCAATGCTGAATAGGGCCAGTGCGATCCCAACGGGAACGTGCGTAACCAGCATCACTGCGGTCATCATCAACGCATTGATTCCCAACACCCATTTGCGCGAAGCGTCGAGTGATTTCCCGCTTTGCAGCAATCGGCTAGAAACCCATCCGCCGAGAAAGCTTCCGACACCTGAGGCTGCATACGGAATCCAGGCAAAGTAGCTGACCTGCTTCACATCGAAGCCGCGCGCGTCGTATAAATATTTTGGCAGCCAAAATAGCAAGAAGAACCAGGCCGCATCGCTCATAAACTTTGCAAAGACCAACATCTGAACTTGCCGAATGCCAACGATTTCCCTGAACGAGAGAGCTTTCTCAGCAAGCTCTTTCGGCAGGTTAGGTGAGGACGAAACTGTTTTGTTGCGGTAGGAAATTGCCCACCAGATAGTCCACAAGAACCCGATAGCGCCAGCAGTAAAAAATACCGCACGCCACCCGCTGTGCAGGATCACGAAGCCAATCAGCGGTGGGGCGAGCACTGAACCTATCGCGGTCCCGGCATTGATAAATCCCATTGCCGTTGATCGCTCTCTGGCCGGAACCCATTCGGAAACAACGCGGGTGGCAGCAGGGAATCCGCCACCTTCCCCCATGCCTAGCAGGAAGCGCATCGCCACCAACCAGCCGAATCCGGTCGCGAGGCCATGAAGCGCGCACGCACCTGACCACCACAACATGATCAATAAAAACCCACGGCGCGTCCCGATCTTATCCAGCAGCCGTCCGCCACCGGCATACATGGCTGCATAAGCCAGAAGGAAAGCAGTCGACAAGTAAGAGAACTGCTGTTGCGAAATCGGGATATTGCGCTGGATGGTGGAGATAGCTACAGAAATGGTCTGCCGGTCGAAATAGCTGATGGCAATGGCCCCAGCCACCATGGTCACGTAATACCAGCGCCGGTCTCCGAGCCCTCCTGTTTCGATGACGCTAGATGCCATTCCTCTCACGATACGCCGGAAATTCCTTGCCCAGTATGGTCAATTGGTACTACCTTTAAGCCCACAACTTTATACATCAATAAAGGTGCTTTGTCTGCAAAGGATTCGAGAATTCCTGATAACACTGGTTGGGGCTAAGGTGCTATGATCGCGGGCGTTAAACTCAGGGATGATCGGGCCATTTTATAGTGGTACAACCTTTGTAAAGGAGCGTTGAATGGGGACGCGGGCTAAAAAAGGGAACCGTAGCCGCACCGCAATTCCGCCCGATCCTCACGGCTTACGCAGCAAAGACGACATCACTTATTGGCTGGTGCTTCGTTTTCAACAGCTGTTGAGCGACGGAGTGCTTAAGCCCGGCACCCGGCTTCCGTCGGAACGTGAATTGGCAATCAAGTTCGGTGTGGCCCGGTCTTCACTTCGTCAGGCACTGAAAGTCCTGGAGGTCATGGGAGTCATCACCCAGCGAGTCGGCGATGGCAGCTACCTGAACAATGATGCATCCGCCGTGCTTTCAGTTCCCATGGATTTTTTGTTTCTGCTGGATGACACCTCCGCGCAGGAACTGGTTGAGATGCGGTTGATCGTAGAACCTGCCTTGGCAGCAAGAGCGGCAGAGCGGGCCACGACGGCCGACATCGCCTTGATGAAGCAGTCGATTGAAGAGTTTGAGCGTAGCGAAGGCGACCGTGTCAAGCTGGTGAGTGCTGATCTTCTCTTTCACCGCCGGATCTTCCAGGCAAGTGGTAATCGATTAAGCGGCCGGCTGTTTCACATGATCCATCGCGCCATGCTGAACATGATGATGGTCACATCGCGCATGGTTGATCTCGAACATACTCTGAGTTTCCATATTCCCATCATGGAAGCAATCGAGCAGAGAGAGCCAAAGCAGGCATCCCGCCTTATGACCGAGCATCTGGTTGATGCCCAAGAGCTGATCCTTCATACCAAACGCGAGTCGCAGGCAAAACAACTCGATGAATATTTTTCCGGGGCACAAGTGATGAAAAAGCGGAAGTAGTCTACTGAAGTTTCATTCGAGCCAATAAATCTTTGAACCTCGGGTCGCCGCGAAGGTTGTCGTAAATCGGATCCACCGCCAAAAACTGTAGTTGGTCGCAGTGCTGTTCAAAGGCTGTGTTCAGCAGTTGTAGAGTCCGTTCCTTGTCGGAGAAATGGCGGGCGTTTAACATTTCCAGGCAGACTTTGTTCACTTTGTTTAACTGCGCGAATTTATACTCTTCCCGCCAGTAGCCCTCCATTCCTGCTTCCTGATAGGCCTTTCGGTAGGTATCGAGCGTTTCTTTTTTGGTGCCGTTACGGATGCCGCCTTCGAGATAAGTCTGAAACGCCTCGTCTTTCATGCCCTTCATTTCGTAGGAAGCCCCCAGCCAAAAAAACATGGAGGCCGAGCGTGGATACAGATCAAGCGTTTTCTTTGCCTGATCAATCGCGTCATCAAAATGGTGGGTCAAATAAAACACATAAGTACTCATCAGATTGCTGACTTCTGATACGGGATCGGTCTCGTGCAGTTTGCGTATTTCCGCAAGACCCTGCTCCTGTTTTCCGGTGGCTACCAGGAAGATGGCGTAGACTCCGTGGCCTTGGTTTGGGTCAAGAGCGATACCTTGTTTCAATTCTTTTTCAGCTTTGGCCCAGTCCCATTCATGGTAAAAGGCAATTTCTCCGAGTTGGACGTGGGCTTCCCCTGAATTCGGATCAATTTCCAACGCCTTGAGATCAGCCTCTTTAGATTTCGCCAGCGCTTCGTCCTGAGGAATACATTGCCACTCGGCAAGATTGAAATAGGAATCGGCTACTCCAACATACGCAGGCGCAAATTTGGGATCTTTTGCTATGGCCTGCTGAAAGTATCCCAATGCTGTGCTGTACCCATCGCAATCCAACCGGTCCCAATAGAAATTTCCTTTGAGATAGGCCTCGTATGCTGCAGGGTCGACTTTACGATTTCCCGCAAGCTGGACCTGTTCTCCTTGCGTTAAGTTGACGCCGATATTGCTTGCGATCTGTTGCGCTACTTCGCTTTGCAAAGATAGGACATCGCGAAAATTTCGCTCGTAACTTTCAGCCCAGAGGTGTTGATCCGTGTGGGCGTCAATCAACTGTGCGGTGATGCGGACGTGGTCTCCCGAACGCGTTACCGAGCCCTCGACAATGGCATCAACCCCAAGTTCGCGAGCGATTTCGGGTACCGTCATCTTCGTTTCTTTGTAGCGTTCGACCGAAGTATGGGAGATCACGCGGAGTTTGCTGAATTTTGCCAGGTCGGTGATCAATTCGTCGGTCATCCCTTCGCTGAAATAATCCTGCTTGGGATCCGCAGAGAGATTATGCAAGGGAAGTACGGCTAGCGCCTCAATGTGAGGATTGGCAGATACTGAAGCTTGGCTTTTGCGCGAATAGCCGCGCCATACGAGCAGCGCCACAGCGGTAATCAACAGGACCGTGGCAACCAACACTATTGCCGTAGGTGAAGAAGTTTTCGGAGCGTCACTTGGCGGTAAGGTCTTAACGGCTGCGAGAGATGGCGGAACCTCGGCATTGCTTATCGGAGCGGCAAAGCGATAGCCACGTTTGGGGAGAGTCTCCAAAAAGCGAGGATGGTCAGCGTCGTCCCCGAGCGCGGTTCTAATCTGGCGGATGGCAAAGTTCAATCCTTGCTCAAAGTCCACAAAGGTCTCTGAACCCCAGACCTCGTTCGCGATTTCCTGGCGAGTGACGATTTGCCCAGCGCGGCTAACCAGCAGGATCAAAACCTTCGACGGCTGGGGGCGGAGTTTTACGATGTCCCCGTCGCGGCGCAATTCTCCCGTGCGCAGGTCGAGTTCGTATTCCTTGAAGCGCACAAGATCCGGCGAAGCAGACTGAGTGGCCACTCTTTCCCCCACCACCCTCAGAAAGGTTCCGGCATTATATCGAACAATCCATAAAAAGGCTTTTATTACTTGCAGTTAGCGACGCTCATATAAATATCAGATGAATCTCAGGGGGCGTGCATTGATCGCCGGCTGAAATAGCTGCAAGGTGGCGAGAACGAAGAGTTTCCCCAGGGTTCCAAGTCGTTGCCCATTGACACTTCGTTACCCCAAACCAAAATTTACGGGAGTTGCTATGTCTATACCGCGCCTAAGACATTGGATCCTCGCAGCCGTCTGCCTGTTCTGTTCCATAGTCGTCCTTGCCGATGACCTTCATCTGAAGAAGACAGTTTCCGTTGGCGGGACCCCGGTATCCACTTCCGAAATCTGGGTGAAAGGCGCCAGAGAACGTACTGTCACCAACTCCCCGGCCGGGAATATCACTACTATTCGCCAGTGCGATCTGAAACGCACCGTGACCTTGAACGACCAGACTCAAGCCTATCTGGCGTCCAGCGATATTCAGGACGAAGCTGCGTTGAAAGCCGCCGCGTTAATGAGTGGCGGCCAGGCCACAGCGCCGGCTGCGTCCATCACGCAAACCACTACCATCACGGATACAGGCGAGCGCAAGACCGTTCTCGGATTTCCAGCACGGCATTTGAAAACGACGGTAAAGGTAGAGTCTGCCGCGAATGCGTGCTCCCAGGTAAATCAGAAATACGAAATCGATGGCTGGTATGCGGACCTCAACAAGGACCAGGCTAGCTGCCAGCAGTTCTTGCCGCCGGTCAGGCTGACCGACGGTTGCAATGACCAGATCATTGCCCATCACAGCGGGACCGCGAAACCGGGATTCCCGCTGACCGAATCGATCACCATGCACAGCGCTGATGGTTCCACGATGAAGATTGATGTGGCGACCACCGCTATGCCAAAGCAGGCGTTAACCGCAGATCAGTTCGATGTTCCGGCGACCTATCGTCAAGTCAATTCAATGGCAGAACTCAGTTCGGCTGCTATGACCCCTCAGGCAGCCAGCGCGATGCCGATGCAGCAGCCGACAGGGAACGGCGCTGCACCGGCATCGCAATTTGGGAGCATGGGTGTCGGCATGGCTCAGGGCGGAATGATGACTCAAGCCCAGCAAATGGGCATGGGCAAGATGATGGGTGCCGGCGGAGTGCCGGCTGGAGCACCCATGCCACTCCCGCAAGCTCTTGGTCCGAAGGCACCAGGGAAAATCCGCATTGGTGTGGCTCCGGCGCAGGCGCAGCTTGGACAGGGCAATGATGCGCAGAATGATTACGGCACGCCAGTTCGCAACTCCATTATTTACTTGATGAATGGTCCTTCGATCGAAATCGCCGCGCTGGATTCCCGTTTGCCGCAGCAGGTGCAGGCAGAAGCACAACAGAAACAGTGTGACTACATCATGATGTCCGGAGTCACAATCAAGCACAGCGGCAGCAGCGGATTCGGAAAGTTCATGAAGGCTGGCAACATGGCGGCCAGCATGACTCCGATCGGCATGATGGCGCATGGCGCGAGTGGTGCAATGGCTGCAGCACAAGCGGCTCAGACAGCGGCACAAATAGCCGCGCAACAGGCAGCAATCCAAGCTGCGCAACAGGCTGCTACTAGTCAATTGGCCGGGCTGAACGGGCAAATCAAGCAGAAAGATGACGTGACCGTGGAGTATCACCTCTATCCCACCGGGCAAGAGAAATCTGTTCTGGACAATGTCATGAAAGGGAAGGCGAAAACTGATGGAGAAGATGTTTTAACTCCGATGATGCAGCAGGCGGCGAACAACGTGCTAATGCAAGTAAGCAAAAAATAAAGACCTAGATCTCGTGGAAACTTGGCTGGTTCGAGATCGAAAATGCGCGGCTCCTGAAAACCTCATAAAGCTATGAATCGTCCCATTTTCGTGCGCTTGGCTTTTTGGTTTGCGATTGCACTGGGGCCGTATGTGGCGTTTGGTCAAGTTGCTCCTTGGACCGGCCAAATCCAGTGTCAACTCGCAATTCAAAGTAATGGCTACTCCCACCAGGAAATACAAACCTGGACAATTACCGGGCCATCCACTTCAGCACCCGGATCAATGCCCGTTTACCCGGTTTTGTGGAGCGCTACCAGTCAAGGTGGAACGCAGCAGCTTCGGGGAACACAAACGTTAGCTGGTCAGTGGAAGGGAAGTGCTCCGGGAATGCCGGCGGTAATCGCGATTTTTATACGTGCATCTGACAAGCGATTAGTGGTCTTGCCATATCACGCACAGTTGCGCGCACAGGGTGCATTGGTCGGAAGTAGGCAGATGGTTAGTCCTGGTTCTGCGCCTACGCAATCTCCATTGCCAAGCGACGTCTATGAATGGCCACTTCCTGCAATTCAGGATTCTGCTTCTGCCACAAGTTTGGTGGGTACGGGAACGACTATCGTCTCTGGCATGCCCATGCAACCTGCTGCTACAAACAATACTGCGAACTGTAAGTGGCACCTTACTCAAGGAGGCACCGCAGACACTAGCGGCCCGTCAATTAGAACGGCTCCTCCTGTCGGAGCAACGCCGGGAAGCAATCCAGCCTCAGGCACACCTGGAACGCCCCTTGGCCAAAGTGGTTCGACGTCAACTGGACAGCCCGGTTCTCAATCGCAGGGTACATCCACTCCATCGTCCCAAAGTTGCCCCAGTCTTCAAGGTGCAGCCATCATCGCTGCGAACACTGCTGTGAACCTCGGCACCATGTCGGCGGGATTTTCTACGACGTACACTGAAAGTCTGAGTTCGCAAACTGCGACCAAATTTTTTCATGTAGGGCTTGCCGGAGGCATCGATGCGACTCTAAAGCTCGACGCCGGTTCAGATTTCGATCTTTACGCCTATGACATGAATGGAGCTTCCCTTGGTTGTTCGCAAACGCGGGGATCCAACTCTGAAAACCTTGCGGTCCGGTTCCAGAATTCGCAGAATAATGATGTCGTCATCGAGGTAACTGCTCATACCTGGAGCGCAAACGGAGCCAATTTCACTTTAGGCATTTACGCGTCCAACCTCGGCAGCGTCAGCCTTCCGTCGCAACCAAATAAAAAAGTATATGACCCCAACTCTGGAACGACGGCGTCGTCTGCGCCCCCTCCTCCTTCCTGCTCAGATCCCGGCGGATCCCCCACTGCGACGGCGTTCAATAATCCGACAAGCATAGGTCACATCAATATCGGCGGAGTGATGTCCTATACACAAAATTTAAATTCCGTTGCCGACAGAAGATTTGTCGAGACAACCATTGGTCCCGGAGCCGTGGCGAACATTTCCCTGAATGCGGGTTCCGACTACGATCTGTACATTTTCAACCCAGGGCACACAATTGTTAACTGCGCCACGACTCACGGCTCCAACAGCGAAAATATCAAGGTCCAATTTGATAACTCACAAACCGACAACACAATCATCATTGAAGTAGCGGCGTATGGATGGAGCAGTGGCGCTTCCAACTTCACGTTGAACGTAAGTGCAGAGCGTCCTGGAGCAGGTACACAGTTACCCACGGGGGTACAGAGCACAACCTTGCACACGGTAAAAGAGAGTAATGGCAACGCCGCTGCTTCAGCGCCGTCCGCTTCAACCCCGCAGTGTGCCGATCCCGGGGGATCTTCCGCTTCTTCAGCGCTCACCAATCCAATTGGCCTGGGCACTGTTATTCAAGGTGGGTCCATGGATCGCTACGGAACGCTGACCTCGGTTACGGACAGGGCTTTTTTTCAAGTGACTCTGCCCCCGAACACCGATGCAAAGATTTCGCTCACCAGCGGGTCAGACTACGACCTTTATTTTTTTTTTAGTTCGCCCAACTCAATGACAGGTTGTTCCACGACGCGCGGAGCGAGCGGGGAAGCCTACATCATGCACTTTGGCAATTCGCAAAGTAACACCATAATGATCGAAGTCGCCGCTTATACATGGAGCGCAGATGCGGCAAACTTCACGCTAAATGTATTAGGAATAGCGTCAAGTTCTTCTTCTCAGGCGCTCAGCGGATTGACGGCGCAACCAATTGCAGTTCTGCAAAATCTCCAGTTGGGATCACAATCCAAACAGTCTTCTTCGAGCTCACGCCAGCAGAGTTCAAATCAGCGGACCTCATCGCAAACTGGCACGTCGGGGAACCAAAGCCATTCAGCCGTTTCGTACATTCAGAACAACGTTCCTGGTATTTGGGCCGGCAAGCAATGTACTTCCTGTCATTCCCATGGGACCCACTTCGACCTTTCAGGTGCTCCTGCAAATACCTATACGAATATCCGAGCGCTGAATTTCAATGCGAACGATGCGAAAAGCCATCCTCTTCTCACATGCGCAATTAATACGAGTTGCCCGGTGACTGGCTCAACACAGCATCCGGGAGGTCAGGTGCTTTCTCCCAGTTCGACGGAGTACACGTTAATTCTTCAGCGGATGTGGATGGCATGAAACAGTAATTCGCGACGCCAGCCAAAACGGCGGAATCACTTCGTGCGGAGGCGTATATGAAAATCGATAAAGCTGTTTTGTTGATCCTCGTTCTATGTTGTGGATTGGCAGCTGAGAATCTGGAGAAATCCGAGAAGAAGGCGCTAGAGACGCAGGCAAAAGCACTTATCTCCGAGGCTAAGTCACTCGAAAAGTCCGGACAGCTTGTCGACGCACGTGCCAAGTACACCGAATCCCAATCATTGATAGAAATCAATGAGGCCACCGATGCAATCAAGCGTATCGATGACGAAATAAAGACTCGAGTCAAGGATGCCCTGAACGACTCCCGTAAACTTTACGAATCACACAAATATCAGGAAGCGGCATCGAAGCTCGAGGAGGCAACAAAGCTCGGCGCATCCCAAGCAGTACTGACCTACAATCTTGCGCTCTGCTATCAGCAACTAGCTGACGCGCAAAAGGCCCGTGAATATCTGGACAAAGCCAGAGCCAGCACGGCCGATCCCAAACAAAAGCAAAGACTCCAGCAGGTTTTAACCTATTTTGTGACCGGTGAGAATGGATCAGGGGTCAGCGAAAGCAACAGAGAGCAGATTAACCAGCTGAACCTGCTGACTGATAGTGTTGGCATGGAAGCATCGCTCGAAGACGAACTAGGTGACGAAGAGGAAGATGCTTTTGCAAATTCTGACGAGCCGCCGCCAGTTGCTCCGGTTGCACTTAAGACAACTCCGCGAACGGACAGCAGTAGTCATTCCATAGCTAGCCATCGGAAAAGTTTGTGCAATGAGCTTGACGCGCTCAAGACCACACTGGCTGGGAGTCCTGCTGCAGTTTTTGATCGTGCCAACTGTGCGGAAAATAATGGCCGGCCCACTGAGACCGCACACCTGCTGGAAAAATATTTAGAGCTGTCGCCCCATGCGTTCGACGCCAACGATGTACGCGTGCGCATCGTGGAGATGCAGTCTCTGGTTGCGTTGTCTGGACCGAATGCTCCAGAGCTTCGACGGCAGTACGCCGCCGCGTATGGCTATTTGGCAGAACGCAAATATGATCGCGCGTTGACTGCTTTCAATCTGGCGAACAAATTGTTCCCCGATTTTCCGCTTACATACTGGAAGCTTGGCCTACTGCATGAGGCCCTGGGAGATGTAGATAAAGCGAAGGAGAATTTCACCCACTATCAGCAACTGGTATCCGAACAAAGCGCGAAGGATGAAGCAGACCTGCACCTCAAGACACTCGATGCCAAGAAATCCAAATACGACGAAGAAGTGAGTGACGCGGAAGACATCATTTCTGATCTGTTCAACCGCGGCATGAATCTCACATTCAATATGGATGCGAACCGGCAACACATTCGTGCCCGGCGTGCACAAATTAAAAGGAAGCAAGACCGCGCGAGAGATAAATACCGGGTCGGCGGGTTTTCCGTTCCTTACGCTTATGCCCAACAGCAGCTCTCGGAAGCGAGCGAACACCTCCAAGTCGCTCTCGCACTGTTTCCTCTCGGTGCAGAGGCTAACGAGCTGATGGGACTGGTTTTTCTACAAGCAAATGACGGGCACTCAGCCATCAGAAGTTTCGATGCGGTTGCCAGCCAAGGCCTGCCGGTTTCTTTCTACGCTGAGATGCGTGGCCGCGGTTTGGATCACGGAGTAAAGTGCGAGCTCACGAACGGCCATATTCGGGTGATTGTTCTTTCTTCTTATGACAAAAAAGAGCGGCCAATACCTCCTTCCAGCCAAGCCGGCGAAGATGGATTGGGAGACCTGACGCTGCTGCCCTCCGATGACCGCAAGCCCTTTGAGTCGTTCGAATTAACCCTCAGCGATGTCCATAAAATTGAAACTAATAAGGGAGTGATCTTCGTCAAGCAGGGCAAAAACGGAAGGCAGGGATTCATTTTGTCTCCCATCTATCTGCCTTCATACACACCTGTCGAGGGGCCGCCCGCCCGCAGGTTTGCCAATAGCTACACGCGGCTGTTTATCAGATATCCCGGCCTTGAAGATTCCAAACTTGGCGCAGAGGGCATGACCGGCGGGGAAAAGTTTGCCATGGGCTATAACCTCGCCACGGCCGGTTTAAACATTGCTACAAATCTAAATCCGATTGGGGCAATTGAGGCTACGCGCAATGCCATCTTCATTGCTCAAACCATCCATTCAGCGATGGCCTCATTGAACGTCAGCCTGGCTGCTTGGCAGCGCAGCGTGAATGATCAGCAACAACTCTTAGCGGGAGAGGCGTTCAAACAGATTCCGAGTCAACCTGTGAGCCTGACGTTTGTTCAGGACATGAAGTGATCAGTGTTCGTAGCCACCGTCATGAAGAGACACTTTTCCGCGGAACATACGGTAGACAAAAACGAAATAGCCAATGGCTAGTACCATCCCGAACGACCACCAAATCAGTCCGACACGCAGGGTATGCGGCCCGGAAATGGCGTTTTCAATCGTGATGTCGTTGCTCGCTCCGGTAGTTGCTGGGAGAAGCCTCGGGTAAAGTCCGACAGCTGCGCCGACTAGCATCGCAGACAGAAATAGGCACGAACACGCAAAGGCGTTACGGTCAGAGCCTTCACGGCTGAAATACCTTATCCACAGAAGGGAAAATACAACGACCAAAGGAATGACGTAGGCCAAGGGATGGTTCCGATAGTTGGAAACCATATCCGGACGTGCGATCACAGAAGCAGGAAGGCTGAGCATGGTGGAGACTAAAAGTGCGATCCACAGGTATCCTGCGAATTGTCGAGCACGAATTTGTAACGCCCCTTCAGTTTTTACCGCAACGTAAAGAGCTCCGTGCAGTGCCAATGCAATCAAGGCAAGTATTCCACCAATGACGGTGTACCAATCAAGGATTCCGGGTTGTGGCCCAACCCGCCAGTCGGTCCAAAGCGGTAAAAAGAAATATCCATCCGGCTGAATGGGAACTCCGCGAATCACATTGGCCAATGCCGCGCCGAAGAAAATGGTCAGCAACGCGCTGGAGAAACAAAACAATCCATCAAAGAACGACTTCCACACTCCCATCGGGATTTGCATGCGCAACTCAATCGCGCAGCCCCGCAGGATGAGTAACCAGAGCACGATCATTAGTGCAAGATAAAAACCGCTGAACGCTGATGCATATAGAAGAGGGAAGGCGAAATAGAGAGTTCCGCCGCCGGCGACGAGCCATACTTCGTTCCCGTCCCATACCGGGCCAATGGTGCGCAACATCAACTGGCGTTCTTCCTCGTTGCGGGCGAGGAATAAGTGCAATATGCCCACACCGAGGTCGAAGCCATCCAGTACGACGTATGCGACCAGCATGACGGCGACCAACCAGAACCAGACGGATCCCATTCCTGCTCCTTATGCAATCGTGATCGGCGTGCCTTTCGCCGATGTCAGTTGGTGAATTGCCGGCCCTTTGGTGATGATTCGATAGATCAAAACGATGAACAGCACCGATAACACGCAATACAGCCCCATGAATCCCATCAAAGTGAAAAGACTGTTGCCGGTCGAAACGTATTTCGAGTAGCCCTCGGATGTACGAATGAGGCCGTAGACCAGCCACGGTTGCCGTCCGATTTCAGCTGTCATCCATCCCGCCGTGTTGGCGATGTAGGGAAGTGGAAAGCTCAGCATCAGCGGCCATAGAATCCAGCGCGCGTGAAACAGTGTTCCTCTCCACAACAAGAAGGCAGCCAGAACCATGACGGCGACGAAATACGTCCCCAGGCCAGCCATGATGTGATAGCTGTAAAACAGAAGAGGCAGGGGAGAGGGCCATTGATCGCGCGGTACCTTGTCGAGTCCCTGGACCTCAGCCCGCGTTGTCCCATAAATCAGGAAACTGAGAACGTCATTCACCGCTAGCGGATTATCAATGGTTTGCTTTTCTTCATTGGGCTGACCCATCAGGACGATGGGGGCGCCTTTCTGCGAGGTAAACAATCCTTCCATCGCGGCGACGGCTGCGGGTTGCTCTTTTGCCATGTAGCGTCCGTGCAGATCGCCTGTAGGGAAGATCTGCGTGATGCACGAGATCACGCCAGCAATCACGCCAACTCGGAGGAAGATTTTTCCGTGTTCGAAGAAGCGGTTCTCCAGAATGTAGAAAGCTCCCACAGCGCACATGACGAACGCACCTGTAATCACGGCGCCGGACATGTTGTGCGAGTATTCGATCAGCGCCCACGGATTGGTGAGAAGTCCCCAGAAACTCGTGACCTCATAGACGCCGTTTGGCAGGACGCGATAAGCGACTGGGTGCTGCATCCAGGCATTGGTTACGATGATGAAAAATCCTGAGATCCACGATCCGACAAACACCATGAACGCCGACGCCCAATGTCCCCAGGGCGAAAGCCGCTTTTCTCCAAATAGAAAAAGCCCAAGGAAAGCCGATTCGAGGAAGAAGGAAAACACGCCTTCCATGGCCAAAGGCTGGCCGATTACGCCGCCAGTGGTTCTGGAGAAATGCGACCAGTTGGTGCCGAACTGAAATTCCATGGGAATTCCAGTTACCACGCCCAAAAGAAAATTAATGGCAAAGATCTTTGCCCAGAAGCGGGCCGCTTCGTTATAGCGCTCATTCTTATAGCGGATGGCAACAGTTTTCAGCGCCACAATCAACAGCGCCAATCCCATGGTCAACTGCGGGAATAAATAGTGGTAAACGATAGTAAAGGCGAAGTGAATCCGATGCAGAAGCAATGCGTCCATGGCCCTATCTTTCGCTTCTAGAAAGGTGGTTGAGTTGAATGAGGAGTTAAGGTGAGCACTCAATATCATACATGTCCTAAGGTGCTACGACCTACGGAGCCATACTCAGTCCGCTCAACCCTGTTAAAATTTGACCTTTAGGAGCCCTTCTTGAGAACAACCGCCAAAGCGGCATTTGCTTTTGCCGTCATGCTTTTTGCTTGGCGGATGCAAGCTGCTACTGACTCGTCTGCCGCGACGATTCGCAGTGTTAGCGTTCTGGGTGCTGGAAATACCCTGGAAGTGGAAGTTGTCGCCAGCAAACCAGTTGAGCCTCAGGCTCAGGTAATCACCGGGCCCGACCGGCTCATCCTTGATTTCCCCAATGCCCTGCCGGATGCCAAACTGCGTAACGTCGCAGTGGATAAGGGCGAGCTTAAGCAGGTCCGTGTAGGAAAATTCTCGTCTAACCCGCCCGTGACGCGGGTAGTCTTAGATTTGAAATCTGCTCAACCCTATCAACTTTTTCCTGCGGGAAAAACGGTGATTGTAAAACTTGCAGCTGCACCTGCGAATCAGGCACAACCAAATTCTGCGGCAGCTGTTTCAGCGCCGCCTCCGCCGCCACCACGCAAGGTTGAGGTTAGTTTTTTAAACGGCAAGCTCAAAGTTTGGGCTGACAAAGCTACATTGGCCGAAGTGCTGACGGAGGTTCATCACAAGACCGGAGCTGAGGTGACGATTCCACCTGGTTCTGGACAAGATCCAATTGTGACCGATATAGGGCCTGGTCCTGCACGCGAAGTTTTGTCTCAATTGCTCTACGGTTCGACATTCAATTTTGTGATCATCGGCTCGGATAATGATCCTTCGCAGTTGCGAGGAATTTACCTGACACAGCGGCAGGGCGGTTCTTCCGGAGATAGCGGGATGTCTTATCCTGCAGTCCAAGCAGCACAAGCGCGGCAAATTCAGGAACCAGCGATGGCCGCTCCGGAGAACGACAATCCGCCACCCGAGGCGTCGCCTAACAATGCTGAACCGGACATGGCGCCTAACCAGCCAGCGCAGCCGGAAGAGAATGCCCCGCCGCAGTAGCTTGGAAATTAAGGTGTGGGTGTTTGTACCAGCCGGACGATAATCGGAGAAACACTTCCTGCGGCAATAGGATTTGATGGGGGATTCGGCAACCCCGGACTGCACCCAACAGCATTCATTATGACCGCATGAACCTGGGGCCCAGGCGTGTCTTCCGGTGCCTCGATTAGCGCCAACTGCAAAAATCCTAAAACTCTGTCCACGGAGCCGGTACACATCGGAACAGAGCCTCCGCCAGGAACAAGCCTACAACCAGTAATGAGTGGAACCGTCACGATTGAATCGCTTCGGCTGATGTTGGCGACCCCTTGCAGTGAGGGGTTTGGGTTGTGATAGCCGCCCGTGATGTCGATTGGAGTTCCCAGAGGAGTTCCATGTCGTGGAATCAGGTCTTGACCTTGATCATCGCCCTGATCATCCGCGTGAATAAGACAGCGTGTCCCTGTTCGCGAGGGTGAGCCGCCAGCCGAAGAAGTGGCAACAGTAATTTGTTGCCCAGGCCCAATGGGGTCTCCACAATGCATCGCAAGTTTGGAGGCGCAAGCAATACCGTTGATGTAGTTGTCACCGAACCCCAGTGCGAATGCGCAAGACGGTGAAGTGCTCGCGGGGCAAGCCGGAGCCGGAGATGCAGGAAAATTCAAACCGTACATTCCACCGGTCGGGATGTTTGAACCGCCGGAAAATGTGCCCTGAAGAGAACCGGTGCCAGTTTGGCGTAAAAAATAGACTTCTTCGCCAATGAAATTATTGTTCAGGACCGTACCATCGGCTGGATTGATATAGAAGCCTGCTGACGACGGGCAAGGGCTGGTGGGATTAGGTCCGCAGTTGGCAACGCCCCAAGGCTTAACGTTTGTTAGTTCAATGGGAATATTCTGGCCCGATGCGTTGTAGGCCTCAGCGGTCGCAGTGGCTGTCACGCTACCGCCTTGCGTTCCCCATATTCGGGAAAAAAATGCGGCGGTATTGGTGACCTCTACCGTGACGGTCACGCGAGGGTTCGTATTATTGTTCAGATCGTTGTAGTCGCAAGTAATGGTTTTAATCGCAGCGGGTTGTCCTGCGATCGTGTTAGCTTGTGCAGCTAGTGCGGCCTGAACATTCACGGCGGAAACAGCACCGGGGCCGCCTGTTTGGCAGATCGTGGTCGAGGTCCAATTTGCCGGATTTGATGTGTACCCGGAGGTGACGAACATTTTTGCGCCCGCCAAGGCGGCGGCATCCGCAGCGCGCTGTGCTTCACTGCGAGTCTCATAAAGATTGGCCACATCGATGGCTAGTGCAGCCATGGCAATCAGGGCCAACAGCGTAAAGCCTACGATGAGAACGGTGACGCCCTGTTCCTTTTTCCTTGCCGAGCTACGAGTAAATCGCATCATGGCTTTTCTAATCCATGTTTTGCATAGTTGCGGAAACGGTTATGGTCGAGGTCAAATAGTTCGCGTTGCGGTCCAACAATTTAAAAGCCTGATTGAACTGCCACTGGTATGGGTACACCAGCGTGATCTTCGTATTTTCCACGACATAGGGATCGTTTGCGAAAGGACTTGGCAGCGTTGAAGTGTTCGGATTAAGGCTTCCGCGTTCTATCTTTAAGCTGAAGTTCGAGCAGCTTCCGGCAAAGGTCCAAGTGGATGTGCCGGGACCTCCATAAGAGGCATTGTGACTACCGAGGCCACAGTCGCTGCCCACGCTTGCCGTCAGGCTGCTACTGACCACGTCACGAACAACACAGATGGAAGATGGGGCACCGCACCCATTGTTCACCGTGGGATTGGGTGGGTGAAGCTGGCTCGCCCCGATCCGTGCACCTTCCCTGACGACACCACTCAACTTGTGCTTGAGAGTGAAGGCGGTGCCAAAATCGTAGATTCCTACCACCAACACAACCAGCAAAGGTAGGGAGACTGCGAATTCGATAATTTCCGTGCCATCTGTGCGCGAACCTGCCCACTGAGCGAACTGATGAGCCAGTCTCTTGATCTCTGCGCGAATCAGCATGGACTTCAGTTTTCCTCTTGCGCCTGGGCTTGCGCGTTGATGGTAACCCCAAGAGTGAGTGGGGTAAGAGCTACTGGGCAACAAGTTATTCCATTGAGCTTGAAGTTGTAAGGGTAGCTCAACGTCACTTTCGCCCCGGTGACCCTGGGACTGGAAGACGGGTTTTCTATTACGCCATGAACGATGGTGAAATTCTGTTTTTGCGCAGGATCTAAATGCGATGCCGAGAGTATGGGGTCGATCACATCAGTTTCAACACTGCCGGTGGTGGGAAAAGTATTTCCGCAACTGGCGCAGCTACGCGTTGCCGCCGCCTGGGCGGCATTCCGCACCGCATGATTTACGGTTGTGTAGATGTTGAAGGCGCGTCCGAACCAAAGAATTCCGAAAATTACCATGACTAGCAAAGGAGCAACCGCGGCGAATTCGGCAATCTGTGCACCGACGTCTTGCGACGCAAACCACGATATCGAGCGCTTCACTGTGGACTCCATAGAACTGAAACCGCACAGGCAGTAACTGTAATCGCCACTCCCACCCCAAACGGAATCTTCAGCGAATCAGGATTATCCAGCGAAACCTCCGGCCCGGGCAGGTGAAACGTCAGCAGGGAACCGACCATGGACGCCAGGTTCTGCAAGGTTCGCCATACCCGTCGTTTCCAGATGATCAATCCCACCGCCATAATTCCATTTACCAGGAATGTGCCCAGTAGAACCAACAACAGGCGTTGCGGACCGAGGAACGCTCCCAACGCTCCGACCAGTTTCCAATCTCCTGCCCCTAAACTGCGGATTGCTACGAAAGGGAGGAGCACAAGCAATCCTAATCCAGCTCCCAACAACGCCGACTTACATCCGGGCCAGCGGAAAATGACGGAATTCGCAACGATTCCAACCACCAGTCCGGGCACGGTCAGCCAGTTTGGGATCCGCCGCGAGCGGTAGTCGGTCCATCCTGCAATCAGGGAAAACACCGCCGCGAGCACCCAGATTTTTATCATGCTTCAGCCGTAATTTTAGGGGAGAAATGGGCCCAACGGGCCGGAAATTCGCGGCTGGCATACACTCGGTAAAAACTTGACCCTGCGGGCTAGCGCAGGGTCTGAGAAATCAAAGCTTTGCGATCCCGCTACTGAGGCAGCGTCGGGTGGTTTGTCCGCTCGGCGATTACCTTGCGGGCATTCTCTGCCAACGCCCGGGCTTGCGGCAATAGCTCCAGCGCTTTTACGATCTGCGGATCAGTTTCCGCCCGTATCTTGAGACCTTCCTGCTGGCCAAAAGCATCCACGAAGATTTCGCTCTTAATGTTGGCTTTGACCCAATCCATGTTCTCTAACATGTCGGCTTCGGAGTATTGGACTTTTTCTTCATCCATGAACTTGCGGAAGTCGGTCAGGAGTGCGTCGTCTACTTCAAATTTATCTTCAGCGGGGTGATGGGTGATTACGTACCGCTTTGCGAAATTGAAGAAGACGTAATGCTGGAGCATCGAGTCCTGGAACTTGTTGCCCTTAATCGGATCGATCTTTACATCAGGAGTGATGCCGCCACCGCCATAGACGGTGCGTCCGCTGTCGGTAAGTTTGACCTCGCGGTCGTTGGTCTGATCAATTTTGTCGCGGTTGTAATAGTAGTCGTATAGAGAGACGTTCGAGTAATCACGCTGAATAAGGCGACCGCTCGGGGTGTAATACTTTGCAGTGGTCAGTGCGAGACCCGTGTTTTCAGACAGTGGAAAAACCGTCTGCACCAAACCTTTTCCGAACGTAGTTTCGCCCGCGATCAGGCCGCGATCGTGGTCCTGAATCGCACCGGAAACAATCTCAGCGGCTGAAGCAGTTCCACGGTTGACCAGCACGACAAGCGGATATTCCTTGCCGCCGTTGCCGTGTGAGGCGACATAGCGTTTTTCGGAAGAGCTGCGCCCGTGGTGCGAAACAATTACTTGCCCCTTGCGGAGGAACTTGTCGGCAACGCCCACTCCTTCGCTCAATAACCCGCCAGGGTTTTGGCGAAGATCAAGGATTAAACCTTTCAGGTCGCCCATTTCGTCGAGCGCCGCGGCGACTTCATGCTCAGTTGTCTCGTTGAACCCGGAGATGTGCATGTATCCGACGCCTGGCCGGATCATGAAGTGCAAGTCAACGCTGTAACGTGGAATTTCGTCACGAATGACGGCAAACTCGATTGGCTTTTCTGCGCCTTCCCGCAGAACTGTAATGTGCACTGTGGTGCCCTTGGGCCCCTTGAGCAGATCAGCCACGTCGCCGGTTGTCATGTTGTCGGTCGGCTTGCCATCGACCGCGATGATGATGTCACCAGGATGAATGCCTGCGCGATAGGCCGGAGTGCCAACGAATGGCGCAATGACGATGACTTTGTTATTGCGCGGTCCGACGGTCATACCCACGCCGTAATACTTTCCGCGCTGATCTTCTTTCAATAATGAATAGGACTTGGGATCGAAGAAATTGGAGTGTGGATCGAGCACATGCAACATACCCGGAATGGCGCCGTTATAGATGGCCTTATCCGGATTGACCGGCTCGGAATAGTTTTCCTCGACTACTTTGTAAACTTCTGCAAACTGGTTGAGGCTATCGCGAACATCGGCATCGCTGCCTGAATTGGCCGCAGCCGCAGCTGGGGTGCGTTGTGCGAATAGCAGACCTAGATATCCGCAAACGCTCAGAAACAAAACCATTACGATGACAGTGCGAGAACTACGGGCCATCAGAAATCCTTTTGTCCGAGTAAGTTAGCCCTACCCAGAACGCACTTATTTTACGAAGTATACCACCCCCTCCAAGCCCCCGAAATGACCATTCGGTGCCATCGGTAACCGGAGGGAAAACAAGGCGAAACCTATGTGTATGATGCGTCTTTATTGGACGAAGTTCCTGTTCCGGGCGGGTTGCTGGAGAGCAAAAAACGAGATAACCACCAAGGGCACGAAGGACACGAAGTACGGAAGGAGTCTTTTTGTGGTCTGCTTGTACTGCTTGGTTAACAAATTTCTGCCCGGTTCGACGAAAACCGTCCATCCACTTTGCCCAGACACAGCAACCGCAGTATGATGAGTGCATGAATCTCGGTTTTTCAGAGATGATCTTCCTGTTCTTTTTGGCCCTTCTGATATTTGGTCCCAAAAAGCTTCCAGAGATTGGCCGTCAGGTAGGTCGCGCGCTGAATGAATTCAAGCGCGCCTCCGATGAGTTCAAATCGCAAATCCAATCCGAGATCAATAAGATTGATGTCGAAGAGGGTAGCCACGTTATTCTTCCACCTGCTTCTGAGCCGGTGGGTGCCATAGCGGCTGGCTCACTGCCGGAGGAAACGTCACCTCCTGCACCTTCTCCGGAATTATCCTCGCAGGTCCACGATGCCTGAAATGGTTGCCGATCTTCCACCTGGTGAGGAGGAACAACACCCACTGCCAGCGATGAGTTTTCTCCAGCACCTGGAGGAACTGCGTCGCAGAATCATCTATTCGATCATCGGTGTAGCGATCGGCTTTGTCGCGTGCTGGGGCTATGCCGAGAAGATCTACGGCCTGATGCAACAACCGATTGTCAAAGTACTACGCGACAACGGGCTGCCCGACAAGCTAGTCGTTCTTGCTCCCACCGACGCTTTCAATATCTATCTCAAGATCGGATTCATGGTGGGTTTGTTTGTTGCCTCGCCATTTGTGCTGTACCAGGTATGGATGTTCATTTCGCCGGGCCTCTACCGCAACGAGAAGCGTTACGTCGTGCCCTTCATGATGTCGACGGTCCTTCTCTTTGTTTCAGGAGGACTTTTCGGATTTAAGGTCGCATTCCCCGCAGCGCTGGACTTCTTGATCAAGTACGGTCATCAGTTCACGCAGATGATCACGGTCACGGAATACACCGATCTATTCCTGACCATCATTATTGGTCTGGGTCTCATTTTTGAACTTCCCATCCTGGTTTTCTTTTTAGCCCTCATGGGCATTGTCAGCGCCGGGTGGATGTGGCGCAATCTGCGCTATTCGATTCTGGGCATCTTCACGATCGCTGCCATTGTGACGCCGACCACGGACATCGTGAACATGTGTATGTTCGCGGCACCGATGGTGATTCTGTATGTAATCAGCATTGCGATTGCATGGTTTGTGCATCCGAAACAACGTCGGGCCCGGCGGGAACGCAACGATCAATGAAGAACGGTGAGGCCCGTGCGGTAGTCACGGGCCGCGTTCGTCAGACCCTCAGTTATTCGATTGCTCTTTGTGCAGCGTTGTTTCTTTCTGCATGCACCCATCAGCAGAGTGCGGAGGCGTCGTCTCCCGATCCTGCTCCAGCAACCGCAGATGCAGCTCCCACACCGGTAGCGGCTGGCTCATCGCCTTCTTTCAATTCAAGCCGCGCGTGGCGTTACGTTAAAGAAACGATCGCGTTCGGGCAGCGACCCATCGGCAGCGCCAATCACAAAAAGCTCGAGGCTTACATTGCCGCTCATCTCAAAGGCGATCAGGTCGAGGATGACGCGTTCGAGGCCGATACTCCCGTAGGCAAACTGCCCGTGCGCAACATCATTGCGAAGTATCCAGGTACGAAGGATGGAATCATCGTAATCGCGGGTCACTATGACACGAACTATCCGCTGCAGAATACGGGTTATGTCGGTGCGAACGACGGTGGCTCATCCACAGCGATCCTTTTAGAACTGGCAAATCAACTGCGCGGCAAAAAACGCGATGGTTACAGCGTCTGGCTGGTCTGGACGGATGGCGAAGAGGCGATAAAAAGCTGGACTGCCACTGACAGCGTCTATGGCACACGCCATCTCGCCGACAAATGGCAAAAAGATGGAACACTGAAAAAGATCAAAGCCCTGATAGTCGCGGACATGATTGGCGACGCCGATTTAAACGTCGATCGTGACCGGAACTCGACGGCATGGCTCGAAGATCTGGTACTACAGGCGGCCACGAATCTTGGCTATCAGTCACATTTTTTTGCACGGGAAATCGCTACTGATGATGATCACACACCTTTTGTCGAGCGCGGAGTTCCTTGTGCTGATCTAATCGACTTCGACTACGGATACAACAACGTGTTCTGGCACACTCCGCAGGACACCGTTGATAAGCTCAGCGCCGGCAGCATTCAGATTGCTGGGACCGTAATTCTTGAAACCGTTCGACTTCTCGACGCCCGCTAACAGCCTCTTTTCCTTTTTCCCGTTCTAGGGTCTAATCGACTGCCTATGCGCAAGACAGCCCTTTGCTTCTTGATTCTTGTTATCGCGTTTGCAACCTCCTTTGGCCAGGATTCGGTAGCCCGGGTCATTGATGAGGCGCTCAAGACTTCACCACTGGAATCAAATCTGGCTCATCTGACGGACCAAATCGGTGGCCGAATTCCGGGGACACCTGCCATGAAATTGGCGGAACGGTGGGCCGTCGATGCGTTCAGGTCCGCGGGTGGCGAAAATGTGCACACCGAAGATTTCCAGATACAGGCATCCTGGTCCGAAGGCGCGACAGAAATGAAGGTGGTTTCTCCCCAGCAATTTAAAGTTCGCGCGATTTCGATTGCCTGGGCTCCGGCGTTGGCGGCGCAGCATGCAGTCCGCATTGTGGATGTGGGAGAAGGCGACGCCGCGGGCTTTGCCAAAGCTGGCGATGTTACGGGCGCGATTGTATTGGTCCATTCCAACGAGATGAAGACCTGGGAGGACTTATTTGACGACTATGGTCATGCCAGCACCGCGGTGAAAAATGCGGTTGCTAATAAAGCGCTGGCGATTGCGTTTCAATCGAGCCGCCCGCATGACTTGCTTTACCGCCATACGAATTCTTCGTATGGAGAGATAGGTTCTATTCCCCAGGTTCTAGTCGCCCGCGAGGATGCTTCACGCATAGCCCGCCTGCTGGCTTCAGGACAGAAATTGTCGGCCGACCTGCAAATTCCGAATTTGATTGGCGGGCCCATCACTACAAGCAATGTGGTCGCGCAAATTCAGGGAAGTGAAAAGCCGAATGAGTACGTGGTGTTGGGTGCGCATTTAGACTCATGGGAACTTGGCACCGGAGCACTGGACAACGGTTGCAATGCTGCACTGGTAGTGGATGCGTTGCGCGCCATCAAGGCTTCGGGAGTCCGTCCCAAGCGCACGATACGGTTCATCCTTTTTTCTGGAGAAGAAGAAGGGTTGCTCGGCTCACGCGCTTATGTGGTGGCCCATCGCGGTGAGATGGACGGGGTTTCCGGAGTAGTTATTTATGATGCGGGAATCGGTAAGGTTACCGGCTTCTCCCTCGGCGGCAGGAAAGATGTCGTCGACAACGTAACTAAACTGATTGCTCCGCTCAAACAATTTGGCGCCGACGCTCTCACTACAGATGCATCTTACGGTACAGATCATGCGGATTTCTTGTTGGAGGGCGTTCCCACCCTGGTGGCCAATCAGGATGAGGATAACTATTTGTTGAATTACCACGCGATGTCTGACACGTTCGATAAAGTCGACATCGCTCGGTTGAAAAAGCATGTTGCAGGGGCGGCAGCGATTGCCTTCGCAATTGCCGATGCACCTGAAAGGCTTGGCCCCAGATTGAACCGGGAGCAGATTTCCCAGACTATGGTCGAGACGCATCTTGATGACCAGATGAAGGGTTTTGGGGCCTGGGATGATTGGGCTAATGGCAAGCGTGGACGACAAAAGTAGAATCACATTAAGATCGATAAAAGTGAGGTTTGATTGACTCCACCGCTTTTCTGGGTTCTTTTCAATCTGTTTGTGATTGTCATGCTGGCGCTGGACCTCGGGGTCTTCCATCGTGGCGGCCACGTGGTGAAAGTGCGGGAAGCCATGCTATGGAGTGTGGCCTGGATTTCGATGGCCGCAATCTTCGCGGTTATCGTGTTCTTCTGGCATGGCCGGACGCCTGCGTTGGAATTCGTCACGGGCTACGTAATCGAGCTTTCTCTTAGCGTCGACAATCTTTTTGTTTTCTTACTGATTTTTAGATTTTTTAAAGTGTCACCTGAGCATCAGCATCGCGTGCTGTTCTGGGGGATTATCGGGGCACTGGTGATGCGTGCGGTGTTTATTCTGATCGGCGTCGGGCTGATCAGCCGCTTTGCCTGGGTGACGTATATTTTCGGGCTTCTTCTGCTGTTCAGCGGGATCAAGCTCTTGCTGCAAAAGGAATCAGAGATCCACCCTGAGCAAAATCCCGTGCTCAAGTTGATCCGCAAATTTATTCCTGTCACCAAAGACTATGAAGGCGGGAAGTTTTTCGTGCGGAAGCCGGGGCTCTATGCAACGCCGCTGTTCATCGTGCTGATGGTTGTCGAGACTACAGACGTAGCATTCGCGGTGGATTCGATCCCAGCCATTCTGGCGATCACTCTTAACGCGTTTATTGTGTACACGTCCAACGTGTTCGCCATCATGGGTCTCCGCTCGATGTATTTTGCCCTGGCTGGCCTGATGGAGATGTTCCGTTATCTCCACTATGGACTGTCGCTGGTGTTGAGCTTTATTGGGGTCAAGATGCTGATTCACCACTACTACGAAATTCCTACGCATTGGGCGCTGGCGGGGGTTGCGGGGATTTTGGGTATCTCAGTTTTGGCTTCTTTGATTCACCCTTCAGGGAAGACCGCCTAGAGGGGATCAGGCGAAGCGGACGGTTTCGCCACTGATTAGAGAGTGTTTCCGGAATTTTTTGTCGCTGTGATCGGGATAGTCCGTCCGGTAGTGTGCGCCTCGACTCTCCTGGCGCGCGAGAGCTGACCGCGCTACAAGCAATCCCACGGTTTGCAAATTCTGCGCTTCCCACGCTCGACGAGTGTGGGGATGTGCGACCCGCGGTTCTAACTGAGTAAGCCGCTCGATTGCCCGCTTCATTCCTTGTCCGGTGCGAACGATGCCGACGTCCTGCCACATGAAGTCTTGGATCTCGCGAACAATCTCCTCAGAAGCAGCCTCCACCGGACCATTTGAATATGCTGCTCGCTGCGTTTGAATTGTCGCCGGCCCTTTGCGGAGTTCATCTCGCATTTTCTTTCCGGCGCGGGCGCCGAAAACAAGTCCTTCTAGCAAGGAGTTACTGGCTAACCGGTTTGCTCCATGAACGCCGGTCGATGCAACTTCGCCGGCCGCATAAAGCCCGGGGACGGAAGTACGCGCGTCGAGATCAGTGCGAACTCCGCCCATTGAGTAGTGGGCGGCTGGGCGAATCGGAATCAGATCGGTTGCGATATCAATATTGAATTGCAGACAGGTTGAGTGAATGCGCGGGAAGCGAGCCTTAACATGTGCTTCATCCAGATGGGTGAGATCCAGATAGACAACAGGGTCTTTCATCTTGCTGACTTCCAATTCGTGCACGATAGCGCGCGCGACAACGTCGCGCGGAGCCAATTCCGCCATCTCATGATATTTGGGCATGAAACGCAGCAACTCGCCGTTGCGCAGGTAAGCGCCTTCACCACGCAATGCTTCCGAGAGGAGGAATCGTGGAGCGTTTTTCAAATACAGGGCGGTCGGATGGAATTGAATGAATTCCATATCGCTGGCAATCGCGCCAGCGCGAAATGCCATCGCGACTCCGTCTCCCGTGGCCACGCGAGGATTTGTAGTGTTCCGGTAAAGCTGACCTACTCCGCCAGTGGCCAACAGAACCGCTGATGCAGTGACTGTCTTTTCTTCGCCTTTTTCCGTGATTAAGCGAATTCCGTTGACACGGCCGTCATCCATGAGGAGATCAGTAGAAAACTCAAATTCCAACACAGAGATGTTTGGCAGCGTTTTTGCTTTGGCGTATAGGGCGCGGAGGATTTCGCGTCCCGTTGAGTCCCCGTGCGCATGCAGAATGCGATTGCGGCTGTGAGCGCCTTCGCGTCCGAAGGCCAGTTTGGTGCCATCGCGATCGAACTCTGTGCCCCACTGAATTAATTCTTCAATTCTCTCGGGGCCTTCTTCCACCAGAACTTTGACAGCATCAGGATCGCAGAGGCCATCCCCAGCATTCAGAGTGTCCTGCAAATGCAATCCGATTTCATCTTCATCGCCAAGCGCAGCGGCGATGCCGCCCTGTGCGTATTGCGTAGCTGAGTCGGTGACTTCCCGCTTCGCGAGCACCGCGACTCTCCCTGCAGGAGCTAGATCCACTGCGGCGCGCAGTCCGGCAACTCCAGCTCCGATCACCAGAAAGTCAGTTTCAGTAGGAGCAGTCTGCATAAATTCAGAGTACCACGCAGAGGTCAAGGGAACGCCTGTTCGGAGCGCAGGCCGTAAGGACGCGCAGCGCGGCCTGCTACGTTATTATGGAAATCGATGACACGAGTTCCCATTGCAGTGCAGCCTCGTCCCTATCAGGCTTTGATTCAGAGTGGATTGCTGGAGCAAGCGGGCAATTGTCTGCAAGATTTATTAGGCACCGACAAAAAGCTGTTTGTGGTGACAGTTCCTCCCGTCCGTAAGCGTTGGGGCAAAAAGTTGATGGAGTCCCTTACTGCTTCCGGGTTTTCCGCGAAGATTCTCACCATGCCGGATGGCGAACGATACAAGAAGATGGCCACTGTAGAAGCGCTGGCAGAGCAACTGGTGAAAGTTGGCGCAGAACGAAGTTCGGTATTGGTCGCGCTCGGTGGTGGGATCGTCGGAGATATAACAGGTTTTTTAGCAGCTATCTATCTTCGTGGAATTGAAGTCGTTCAGATCCCGACTACCGTGCTGGCGCAGGTAGACGCCTCCATCGGCGGCAAGACCGGAGCGAATCTCAAGGCGGGGAAAAATCTCATCGGTTCATTTCACCACCCGCGGGTGGTGTTGATTGATCCAGCTGTCCTTTCTACGTTGCCGGAGCGTGAATTTCGTGCCGGAGTTTATGAGTCTCTCAAATGTGGCGTGATCGGCCATCCGGAGTTATTTCGTCGACTCGAGAGCATGGACATCAAGAAATTGCGCCACGATACTTTGACTCTTGAATGGGTCATTGCGGAATCTGTCCGGTTGAAAGCTGAAGTTGTTTCCTCCGACGAACGCGAGCATGGGCTGCGGCGGATTTTGAACTTTGGCCACACCATTGGACACGCGCTCGAAGCCGAAACCGAATACAAGCATTTCCTGCACGGGGAAGCAGTCGCATGGGGCATGGTTGCCGCGGCTTACATCGCCAAGGCGGTGAAGTGTATGGACGGCGATGCTGCTCAGCGAATTTCCGATGCAGTGCTCGCAAGCGGGAAGTTGCCGAAAGTGAAAGTGGGCAGCCGTGCTGTTTTACGTAGGCTGCAGTCCGATAAGAAGACTCGCAATGGTGTCGTGCATTTTGTGCTGCCAACTGAGATTGGGAAGGTCCAAGTCGTAAACGACGTGCCCGAGCAGATTGTCATCAAGGCTGTCGACGAACTGCGGCGGTTATCGAATTGAGTGAATCAACAAAATCAGCCGTGATCGGCGCTGCGCCGGTTGGAGCGAATGACACGGAATCAGCCTCCAAGGCGGTGCGTGAGATGTTTACCGCTATCGCTCCGCGCTACGATCTGCTGAATCATGTTCTGTCGTGCAATATTGATCGCCTGTGGTGGAGACGCACGGCACGTGCATTCTCCAATATCCTTGGCCGCTCGGATGCTCGAGTGCTTGATCTGTGCTGCGGTACTGGCGACATGACTTTTGCGTTGCGCCGCCGGGCAGGGAAGTCATCTCCAAAGGTATTAGGGGCGGATTTCTCCCATGCCATGCTCACTCGTGCGCGAGAGAAATCTGAAGGAACTTCTTTGCGGTGGGTGGAAGCGGATGCGCTCCATCTTCCTTTCGCCGATGAAAACTTCGACCTGGTCACGTCCGCGTTCGGCTTCCGTAACCTCGCCGACTACGATGCTGGCCTCCGGGAGATTGCGCGCGTGCTGCGGCCTGGCGGTGAATGCGGAATCCTCGATTTTGGCGAGCCGGGTGGAATGATCGGGAACTTGTATCGGTTTTATTTCCGCAGTGTTCTGCCGAAAGTTGGCACGTTCATCTCGGGAGTGAAAGGCCCGTACGCCTACCTTCCTGCGTCAGTGGCGCGGTTTCCGCAGCCTTCGGAAATGCTCGAGCGGATGGAGCGCGCCGGGTTGCGCGACGTCTCATGGACTCCTTACACATTCGGTATTGCGGGTTTGTACCGCGGCAAGAAGTAGTTATTGAATCGTTTCGGCGTTTTTGAACATGTCCACCAATTTGCCAATGTCTGCCGCTGGGGCATCGCTAATCACAAAATAGCGGAGGTTACTTTGCGTCCACGTCTGCATTTCAAAGGTGGTACGGCGGTTCATTCCTGAGTCAGACGGAAGCGAGGACGATTCAGGGAATATGAACACGGAAATCTGATGTTTGCGGATGTGATAAATCAGTTGTGCTCCCGAAGTCTGCTCCAGGTAAGTGACCTTTCCGCCAATCAAAGTAAATTCGGAATTCTGCAACTCCGGCAAATTGAAAGAGAAGGGAATTTTTCCTTCAAACCACGGCTTCACCGTGTGACGGTCGGTTGAAATGACGTCCACAGGCGAGGCGCTGGCCAGCGTGGATACATGTAGATCAGCAACTTCACTGTAGATCTGCCGGCTGTAGTTTTCCTGCTTGACGCGAACCAGGGAAAGTCCAAGAACGACCAGAAATACGGCGGCAATTGCCGCGATCTGCCAAGACCAGTGTCTTTGCGGCTGCTTGGCAGCAGACATCTTTTGTATGCGCTGACGGAAATCAGCTGAAGGTGCGAAGCGTTTGCCGGCAGTTTGCACGGCACGTTTCAGTTGCACTCGTTGTAACACGTTCGCTGCACAATCTGGGCACGAACGGACATGCGCATCGAACGATGACATCTCGCTCGCGGGGAGTTCACCGTCGAGGTAGATGTCGAGTTTTTCAGTCCAGGCGTCAGGCATGCACTTCTCCCTGTAACTTTTGCCGTAGACGATCGCGCAAGGCTTTTCGTGCCCGCGACAATCGGGACATCACAGTTCCAATCGGAACTGCCAAAGTTTCCGCGATTTCCTGATAGCTCATTTCCTCTACTTCGCAGAGCAGAAGAATTTCCCGATAGTTGACCGGCAATTCCGCCATAACATCCTGTACAACCTGCTGCTGCGCTCGATCAATCAGCACCGTTTCCGGTGTCTCCGGCCCCGCCGAAGGTTCGGAGTTGTCGTCGAACTCGAGGGGTACATTTGCCTTCAGACCAGTCCGCGAGGTCAGGAACGTGTTGCGTAAAATCCGGTAAATCCAGGCGCGAAAGTTTGTTCCCAACTGGAACGAAGAAAAGCCGCGTAACGCTTTGGCATAGGTTTCCTGTACCAGATCTTCGGCCTCGCTGCGGTCCTGAGTCAGCCAGTGAGCAAAATTGTAAAGTTGGTCAAATAACGGCATGGCCAACTCTTCAAACGCCGCAGCCGTCACGCGATCTTTCGACACCTCCATAGCGTAAACCAGGAAGGAGCCAGTTTTATTCCACCTGCCGGGAAAAAATGTTTAAAAAATCTGTAAAAGAATGTAAACAAAGCGATTGAAACTATTTGCCGGATAGAGATTCAAGAAACCGAATTATGTCGGTCCGCTCCTGAGGGTTAGGTACATGAAAGGTCATGTCGTTGTTCGGGACTACCGATTCCGTGTCAGTCAGCCATTTATCCAACAAAGCGGCGTCCCATGTGAACTGTGCGTCTTTAAGACCATCCGAATAGCTAAAACTTTCAACCTTGCCGGCTTTCCTGCCGAATACACCGCGCAGGCGCGGGCCCTCTTTTTCCTGGTCGAGCGAATGGCAGCCGGTGCAACGCTTTTCGAATAGTAGCTTGCCTTGGTCGGCATTCCCCGGCTGAATGTCTGCTGCCTGACTCATGCGCGGGGCCACAGTCAGAGCCAAACCCATCATCACAATGGCGACTCCACTGAACAATCTCTGCGGGTTTAACACGAACTCTTTCATGATGTCTCCTGAAATCTATTTCGTCGCGGCTTCTGCTCGGAGCCGCGTACGCTCCGTTTTGGTCCAATTGATAAAGAGCGTTCGCTCGGCGTCGGTGAATCGGGCTTCTGGATGCATGAATGCATACGGTTTCAGTGGCATATCGCCTTTACGAACCTCGACGGCACTTCGAGCCAGCAAATCAAGGCGTGTTTCCGTGTCGTACTCCTGCCAGAGAGAAAAATTCAGATGGTCTCGGGCTTCCATAATGTCGTGCTCTACCAGCCACGACGCAGGGGCGAATCGGCTGTAGACAGGCCATCGAGTCGCGTTGGAGTGACAATCGGCGCACTTGTTCACTACGATCTGCCGGACCTCCGGCGCAATTTCGGCCCCAGGCAAGATCTCCATCTTGGAGCGATCTACCATTCGCGGATTACCCGAGGGGTGTGCAAAGGAGAGCGCGATCCCAAGTACAAGAATCGCGCCTCCCGTAGCGGCAACTTTAGCGGCCAGATTCATGCTGCTGGCCTGCCCGGTTGAATTACGGCACCAGACAACGACGAGTCCACGACTGCCAGCGAGTGCTGTTTAGCAACGAAGTTCACATCCGTGAGGCCCAATACATCTCGCAGTTTGTCTGCCGGAACTTTCATTGGCCCGGGCGATGGTGCTGTTCCGGGAGCTGGTTGAGGAAACGCGGTAGAAGTTGCGGTATGAAACGTGACATTGCCTTCTACCTTCTGCATGACCTGATGAATATGTCCATTGAGCACGGTCACAGAACCAAACCGCTTCAGCATGGCGAAAGCCTGCTCGCTGTCGGAAGTTCCCCATCCCCAGGTCGGATACACAGCCCACAGAGGAATGTGAGCGAAGAGCACGATCGGCACGCTGCTTTTCAATCCGGCGACGTCTTGTTTCAGCCAATCCAATTGTGCCTGGCCGAGCTTGCCCATGCCTTCGAGCTGGACCACGTTCACCAGGCCGATAAAGTGCACGCCTTTGTGGTCGTAGCTATACCAGCCGTTGCCTTGAGAACCCTTTCCGTAGCGCTCGAGGTACATCTTGCCGTCGTCCACGGACGTGTCATGTTCGCCGGGTACATAAAACATCTGCCGCTTGCTCCCCAACATCTGGCTGAGAGTGTCGAACTCGGCAGGCTTTGATGAGTGTGTTAAATCGCCCGTGTGAATCAGGAATTCCGGCGCGTGCGGAAGGGCGTCAATCTTGTCTAAGGCCGCCTTCAATGTTGCGGTGACGTCGGTATTCGCTGGTTTGTTAAATCCGATGTGGCTGTCGCTGATCTGTACAAACGTGAAATCAGATTGCTTCATTCCACGCATGGACTCCCCAAAGGCTTGTGAAGAAGGCACACCACCGGCAAATGTCCAAACCAGGCCGGTTCCAGCCCAAGCCATGCATTGCAGAAAGCCACGACGGTCGATCCCATCCCGGCTGATCTGATTATGTTTAGCACTCAGGGTTTTTGACGAAGAATCCCTATCGAATCTGCTCATTGCTCCTCCTGAAGACTTGCTTCAGGGATGAGAACTGGGCAGGTTCGTTTTTATTCCAATGTTGTGCAGAAATATTTGAAGGCTGGCGGGGAACCTATTTGGAAGAATTGCTGGCCGACATCGAGCCGGCAAAGTTGTCGGCAAAGGCATCGGTAATGGTGTAACGGATAACGTCCTTGTAGTTAGGGCCAAGGAATTTCTGTAAACGAGTGGTGTTCATGACGTATTCGCTCGTCATGTAGGGAGTGGCCTCCGGTGGAATGGCGGATGTGCCAGAATTCCAGTGCATTTGCAGCAGCATCCGTAAAGCCCATTTGCCGGGGACTCGTTTTAGCGGGGCATGCCCTATTTCGATACACTTTGCAAAAGTCAGTGGCGCTTCGCGTCCTGCAACATTGAGTACGGTCAAACGTTGCGTTTCCGGTTCTGTCTTCTGCGCAATGTGGGTGATCAGGCGCGCGACATCGTCCACATGCACGAACTGTATGCGATTCTGCAGGTACGATTCTCCCATCGGCAGTACGCAAGGAAGCCGCTTGTTCTGCGCCCGTAATTGCTCGGCCCGTTGGCCTTTGCCATTGGGCGTGCCGCGAAAAGCATCCAGCATGTAATTTTGTACCGAAGCGCCGGCAAAAATATGGGGACGGAGCAGGTAAGCGCTGCAGCCTCGCAAGGATGGCGCGCGCTGCTGCACAATTTTGTCCGCTTCCATTTTGTGGATCGCATAAGGAAGCGTGTGGCCGTTCAGCGGATGGTCTTCGCTTACCATGTCCGGCAACTCAGGACCATAAGCGGCAACGCTACTCAAAGTTATGAATTTCTGGACGACGACTTCATCGCGATTGGCTTCAGTAACCGCTTCCATCACTCGTGCCGTACCGGCCACGTTGATATGCCACATCCGGTCGACATCCAGAATTCCTTGCCGCACCTGATCCACCACGAAGGCGAGATGAATGACCGTGGCTGCACGAGTTTCTTTCAACAGAGCAGTCAAATCCAGGCAGGATTTTTCCTGCGCCAAATCCATCTTTACGAAGTGCAGAGGCAGGGAAGTATTCGGCGGATTGATGTCGATGCCGATGACTTGAAAGTTCTCCAGCATCGGCAGCAAACGGAGGCCAAGATTTCCGGATACACCGGTGACCACTATTGTTGGATGATCTTCAGCCATTGTGCGGGAACGGAGACAGGCAGCCCGACGACTGCTCCTAAGCGAATGCTAGCACAGGGAAGTGCCTACACCAGTTACGGTGGTATCAACCCGGTAACGCCGCATTTGGCGGAACAAACCTGGTACAGAGATAATGCCAATATGTCAGGATCGCCAGCGGTCTACAGCCCGGAGTCCATGCGCGCAGAAAAGCGCGCTGTGGCTGGCAATTCTGTGCTGGCCGCGCTGGCGGTGACGGTTTTCAAGATTGTCGTTGGGATTTCCACTGGCAGCTTGGGAATTCTCTCAGAGGCGGCGCACTCAGGACTGGATCTACTGGCCGCAATTATTACGTTGCTGTCCGTTCGCGTTTCCGACAAACCTGCCGATTCACAGCACCAGTATGGCCACGGTAAGGTCGAAAATTTTTCCGCCTTTATCGAAATGGGGTTGTTGCTATTGACGTGCGTTTGGATTGTTTACGAGGCCATCCGGCGGCTTTTCTTTCATCACGCGGATGTCGAACCAAGCATTGCGGCTTTCGTGGTGATGTTCGTCTCCATGGGGGTTGATTTCTGGCGTTCGCGGGCGCTCGGCAGGATAGCTTCCAAATATGACAGCCAGGCATTGGAAGCTGATGCGCTCCATTTTTCAACCGATATATGGTCGAGCGCGGTTGTGGTCCTCGGATTAGTCCTAGTTTTGGTCGGACGAACCTACAGAATCTCCTGGCTAGCAGATGCGGATCCCGTCGCCGCGCTTTTCGTCGCCGTCATCGTTGTATACGTTAGCAGTCGTCTGGCGCGGCGCACTATCGACGCGTTGCTGGATGCAGCACCCGGTGAGGAGAGGAGCAAAATCCTCGATCAGATTGGTAAGGTCGACGGGCTGTTGGAAGTCGACCGCGTGCGCATTCGCCGGGCAGGGAACCGCTATTTCGCTGATGTCACGGTGGGATTAGCAAGAAATGTAACTTTTCAACGCTCGGAGCAGATTTCGACAGCTGTCACAGATGCGGTACATCAGGTCCTCCCGGGCGCCGATGTGGTGGTGCACTCGTCCCCGCGTGCAGTAAACACGGAGAATATTTTTGACCGCATTCGTGCAGTAGCAACTCGCCGCAATCTAAATGTTCATGATGTCAGCGTGCAGGATCTTGGGGGACGTTTGCATGTCGAGCAGCACCTGGAACTCGATGAACGCCTTTCTCTCAAAGATGCGCACGATCAGGTGAGCCTGCTCGAATCCGAAATTCGTGAGGATGTGCCGGAGATCTCAACCATTCTCACGCACATCGAGAGTGAACCTGCGACTATCGAAACCGGCGATGAGATTGTTCGCGATGCGGAGTTGGAACACCGCCTGCGGCAAGTTGCAGATGAGTTTCCTGAAATACTCGACATGCATGATGTAGAAATCAAGAAAGTAGGAGGACGTCTTTACGTTTCCTGCCACTGCACCATGTCGGACGAATTGCCACTATCGCGGGTCCACGATATTTCTACAGAACTGGAAATCCGTTTCAAGCAAAAAGCGCCGGAGCTTTTCCGGGTGCTTATCCATCCTGAGCCCAGCACCGATAACCGGAGGTAGTCTTGATAGAGTCGAGAGTAATTTGGACTGACAATGATCGCTTTGTGGCGCAAGCGTTGTCAGGCCACGCCATTGTGGTCGATGCCGGGAAAGAGAAGACGGCGAATTCACCTGTGGAGTTGGTGTTAATTGCTTTGTGCGGTTGTACCGGTGCAGATGTTGTCAGCATACTCCGCAAGAAGCGTGAGCCGTTCACCAGCCTGGAGGTCAGCGCCAAAGGCGAACGTTCTACCACACCACCCACCGTTTTTACCGAGATCAAATTGATCTACCGCGTCGGCGGCAAGGTCTCGCAAAAGGCTATGGAAGATGCGGTCAATCTTTCTGAAACGAAATATTGCTCTGTGGCCGCCATGTTGAATAAAACGGCGAAGATTACTTATGAAATTGAATATCTCGGCTAAAATGCTTCGTTGACCGCCAATCGCCATCCGCTTCGTGGTTACCTATACATTGCAACGGCAGCTTTCTGTTGGGGAGTTGGTGCGAACCTCGGCCGCGCCGCTTTTACCGGAAGGCTGGCGCGTTTTGGCTCATTCGACGCGATTAATCCGGTCATCCTGTCGCAGGTACGCACGACGTTTGCTTTTCTCGTTCTCCTTCCCTTGCTTCTCGCCAGCCGCGGCCCGTCGCAATTGCGATTGCCGAAAAATGACTTCATACGACTTCTTGTGATTGGAGTTTTGGGAGTTGCCGCTTCGAATTATTTTTACTATCTGGCGATTCAACGGACTAACGTCGCTGTCGCAATCATCGTGCAATACACCGCACCGGTGTGGGTCCTGCTGTACATGGTTGCCCGGAAGTTGCAGAGGCTATCGTGGCAACGGATCTTGTCGGTGATGTTTGCTGTGGCCGGGACTACGTTGCTGGTGCAAATCGGTACAAGTCATCTTCATCTGGATGTCATCGGAGTGTTGGCCGCATTGATGGCAGCTTTCGCGTTCTCCTTCTACAGCATAGGGGGACATACTTTGCTGAAGCGCTATGATCACTGGATTGTGCTGCTGTACACAACGATGGGAGCCGGATTGTTCTGGATCGTCTTCAATCCGCCATGGAAGATCGTTGCCGCGCATTACACCCAGCCACAATGGCTGTTTATGCTGATCTTTTCGGTGGTCTCATGTCTGGGTCCATATTTACTCTACTTCGCGGGTTTACGGTATTTAGAACCGACGCGAGCCATCATTGTGAGTTGTCTGGAGCCGGTGTTTTCCATCCTGATTGCGGCCGCAGTTCTGGGTGAGACGATGATGCCTTTGCAAGTCCTCGGAATTGTATTTGTGTTATTTGCAATTATTGCGATTCAGATTCCCAACCGTAAAGAAACGACCATTCTGGTCGAACCGATCGAATAAGTTCGTTAAGCCTGGGCAGATTTACTTACGCTAGCTTGCGTAATCCAGGGACTTCAATAAGTGGAAATACCGGCGGGCTCTGTAGACGTCTTGTGCGATTTGCAATCTTAGGGCATCTACCGAAGGAAATTTGATTTCATCGCGCAGCCGCTGCAGAAAGAAGGTTTCGACATCGGTTTCCGGGACTAATTCGATTGGATGGAAGTTCAGTAAATGGCTCTCAATCGCAAATGAATCCGCGCCAAACGTGGGTCGATTTCCGACGTTGGTGACCGCGTCGAAGCATTCTTTCCCCACCTGCACGCGTGTGATGTAAACACCATCTTTGGGGATCAATTCTTCATACCGGCTGAGATTGATCGTCGGCACCGTGTATTTTGCGCCGTATCCACGGCCACGACCCGGAGTGGAAAGAATACTGAAGGTGCGTCCCAGTAGATGCCGGGCGCGGCTGACGCGGCCTTCACCAAGCAATTTTCGAATGTGGCTACTGGAAACAGTTTCGCCGCGGAGCTTCATTTCTGAGTAGACCTTGACCGTGAAACCCATCTCCTGACCAAACTCTGTGAGCATCGATGTGTCGCCGGCGGCTTTGTGCCCGAAACGGAAGTTGTAGCCTTCATGGATTTCGCGGGCGTGAAACTTCTTCTTCAGGATTCTTTCGGCAAACTGACGAGGGGTTAGCAAAGACAGGTCGCGAGTGAAGGGAAGAAACATCACTGCATCCAGCCCGGTGGCCGCCAGCAGGCGTAGCTTTTCTGGCGACGGCGTGAGTAATTTCAGGTCAGAATCGGGACGTAATATTCGAACCGCATGTGGCTCGAACGTAACCGCCATCGCACGCATGTTCCGTTCCCTGGCCGTGCGGACAATTTCTCCGATAACGTGCTGATGGGCCCGGTGTACGCCGTCAAAGTTTCCCACACTCAAAATCGTGGGCCCGAAATCCTCGGGAATTTCTTCGAGTTTGTGAAAAACCTGCATCAGAACTAGATTTCAAACTCCAATTTCATTCCATCGTAGGACAAACGCACATGCGGAGGCAGGGTCGCATTAGTGGCCTCATGGGGAAGGTCGTGACAAATGTGCGTGAAGAATGCCCGCTTCGGTTTCACCCGCTCCACGATCCGCAACGAATTTTCCACGGTAGAGTGGGTTGGGTGTGGCGTGTGACGCAACGCATCGAGGAACAAAATGTCCAGGCCATGCAGTTGCGCGAATGACTCTTCTGGGATGGTGCTGAAGTCTGTGAGATATGCAGCCTTGCCGAAGCGGAAGCCGATGATTTCTGCGTCTCCGTGAATTACCTTAACGGGGTCAAAGCGTGCGCCAAACAACTCTACAGGTCCATTGATCGTATGCAATTCAACCTGTGCCAGCCCACCGAACTTGTAATCGGAGTCGAAAATATAACGAAACGTATTCCGCAATCGCTCGCCGACCTCAGGGCGTGCATAAAGCGGGATTTTAGATCGGTTATAGCTTAGTGGGCGGACATCATCAAGGCCAAGCACATGATCGGCATGGCCATGAGTGTATAGCACCGCATCAAGCTGTCGCATGTCCTCGCGAATGGCCTGTTCGCGAAAATCAGGTGTAGTGTCGATCAAAACAACTTTGCCGTTGTATTCAATGAGAACTGACGGCCGCGTGCGCCTGTCATGCGGATCAGACGATTTGCACACCGCGCACTGGCACCCAATCGTGGGTACGCCCATAGACGTACCGCTCCCCATCACGGTGAGCGTAGCCTTCATCGTTTAACCGGACCAGTGCCTGTGGACTGGGGAGGACGCGACAGCGCATTGGTCACTTCGACATAAGCCATGCGCAATTCGTAGAGTGAGTTCTGCAGGAAATTCTGTTCTGCCGCCGTGAGGTTGCCCTTGGTCTTTTCTGCAATCAGTCCAATGGTGTCGATTGCCTGGCGCGCGCCGACGATATCAATGCGCGGTTGTTCGCCTTCCTGATGCATCATCCCAAGTTGCAACATCGCCGACATGTAGATGGAGGCGAGGAAGCGCTCAAATGTCATCTCCAACTCTTTCGCAGAGTGCCCGCTAAGTTCGACACGTGCGTCGAGTTCCTTGGATGATTTCCGGTAGGCGTCTGCCTGTTGTGCCTGCTCCTCATCCGTTGGAGGCGCTGGGACTGCGGTGTCATCAACGGCCTGCACTTTGGGAGGCGCGGATGCTTCTGCTGCAGGTTGGGAGACCGGAATCTGCTCCTCAGATGCATCGTTGCGAAGTTCGCCTTCGGAATTGAATAGGCGACGGTCATTTACAACAAAACTATCTTGTTTTTTTTCAGCCATAAAATCTTCCTCATCTAAAAATAGCTTTAAAGGGTAGCTCTGCTACGACCGCTTTAATATCTCCCGCAGTAACTTCTTTGCCAGAGGCGCCAGTTTCTCGCCTGATATATCCCAAGCCCAGGTGCTGCGTACCGCCGTGCAATGGCAAATCGGCGACACTGGTGATCTCTCCCACGTCTTTGCCATCCATCTGAATCTTGCTTCCGACGACGGGTGAGCTTAGCTCGAAGAGAAATCCTGTAAAGGTTCGATGAACCGCTCCACGAGAGCGTATGCGCTCCACAATCTCCTGCCCGACGTAGCAGCCCTTACTGAAATTCAGAGCACGATTTTGTTCGGTCTCTTGCGGTAGATCGCGTTCACGGATGTCCTGTCCATAACGGGGAAGGCCCAGCGCTATACGATAAACTTCGAGAGCCGCATCACTAACCGATACTGCACCATGTTCGACGAGCGCTTCCCGTAGGTGCAGGGCATGTTCGGGGCTTAGCCAAACCTCGTACGACTCACGTTTTTCTTTCTCGCTGCGGACCAGAGTGATAGAACCTTGTTTCCACTGCGAGTCACGGAATTCGAGCGGGTGTAGCCCTTCCGTCTCAATGCCCGCTGCCTTCAACACTTGCTTTGATTTCGGTCCAGAGATGCCAACCGCTGTCTGTTGCTGGCTGATGTTCTCGACTTGCACGTCGTCCATGATGATGTAGTGATCGAAGATTTCGAGGACCTTAGCGAGCTGACTTTCATCGGTATCCAGGTCAATCGAATCACCGCGATTGTAGGCATGAAGATCGCCAAGGATCCGTCCTTGCGGATTTAGCAGAAACGCATAGACCCCATGACCGACAGGTAAGTCCCGAACGTTATTGGTGATCATGCCATTCAGCCAGCGCGTTCGGTCATTTCCCGTGAGCCGGACTTTCGCACGTGAACTGAGGCTGTAGACGCCACAATCCGAGACCAGCGCCTGAAACTCGGGATCCAACCCTTTGGTCGCCGTGAGCACACCGTTATGGTCCGTGACCAGCATGAATCTCAATTATATCCAAGCATCAAGGCTCAATCCTTCCTCTCCGCGTCGAATGACAACACACTCGCGACTTGATAGTCTTCCCCCGTGGCAGCCAAAAAGCGGATTGCGGTAGTTCCCGGAGATGGAATCGGTCAGGAGGTTATTCCTCAGGCGGTTCGGGTCATTGAAGCCACGCGAGCGCCGCTGGAACTGGTCCATTTTGACTGGGGAGCTGAACGGTATCTACGCGATGGCGTAACCGTCCCGGCCGATGCGTTCAGCATGTTGGGACGCGATTTCGATGCCATCCTGGTCGGAGCCATCGGTGACCCGCGAGTTCCATCTAACATTCACGCGAAAGAAATTCTGTTGGGAATGCGCTTCAAGATGGACCTCTACGCAAATGTGCGCCCTGTCCGATTGCTGGATGCGTCGCTATGTCCGTTGAAGAATGTTGAACCGCGAGATGTGGATTTTGTCGTCCTCCGCGAAAACACGGAAGGCGTCTACGTTGATGTAGGTGGTTGTTTCAAGCAAGGAACTCCTGACGAGGTCGCGGTTCAAGAGGACGTGAACACGCGGAAAGGCGTGGAACGCATCATCCGCTACGCGTTCGAATGCTGTAAGAATCATGCCAAGGTGGACGGGAGTCCGCGCAATCGCGTGCTCATGGCCGATAAATCGAACGTGATGACTTATGCGCATGGTCTGTGGCAACGCGTGTTTAGGGAAGTAAGCGCTGAATATCCACAGATTCAAGCACAGCACATGTATGTTGACGCACTTTGCCTGCAAATGGTGCGTGATCCACGTTCCCTCGATGTGATCGTCACTAACAACATGTTCGGCGATATCATCACCGACCTTGCGGCTGCCTTACAGGGCGGCTTGGGGATGGCGGCCAGCGGCAATATTCACCCAGGAAAGACTTCGATGTTCGAACCGGTACACGGCTCCGCTCCGCCGATTGCGGGGAAAAATATTGCTAATCCATTCGGTTCGATTCTCACCGCTGCCATGATGCTCGACCATCTGGGACTGAGCGCGGAAGCAGTGCGCATCGAGAAGGCTGTTCTAGAGGCTGTCCGCCAAACAAAGACGACGCAGGATGTTGGCGGCGCACTCGGTACGCGCGAGGCGGCAGAGTGGATCATCGATTTTGTGGGTCGCACCTGAGCTTTCATGGATCACGCGAGGCAATCCCATTTCAAACGCATCACAATCTGGGTAGTCGCCTGGATATTCTTCTCAATATCGGTTGCCTGGACGCAGAATCAACCTCCGCTAAAATCAGCTGAAACAGACCCGGACGCGCCGCACCCGGACGATACCTCGTACCAGATTTCCTCTAGGGAAGCCGATGAGCTTTTTCGCTCTGTCGACGACATCCTTAAATTTTGCAGTAAAGAAACAGGTTTGCCGGTAAAACGAACCGTGAACCGTAAGCTCGTCAACCGGGATGAAGTTGAAAAGTTTCTGCGTAAAGGTATGGATGACAAGGACGCGGAACGCTTCCGCCGCTCTGAACTGGTGTTCAAGAAATTCGGATTGCTTCCCCGTGATTTCGATATGCAGACATTCCTCATCGCGTTGCTGAGGGAACAGGTCGCGGGCTACTACGATCCAAAAACGAAATACGTGAACCTCTTGAATTGGATTCATCCCGAGCAACAACGTCCAGTTTTGGCACACGAGCTGACGCATGCTTTGCAGGACCAAACGTTTGGCTTGAAGAAATGGATGGCCTACGAAGAACCCGGCGACCGGAAAAACCCAGGCACGGAAGAAATTCAGAATGACGAAATCAGCGCGGCGCGCCAGGCCGTGGTGGAAGGGCAAGCGATGGCAGTGCTGGTCGACTATATGCTTGCACCAACCGGACAATCGATTCAAACATCGCCTCAGATTGTGGAAGCGCTGAAGGCTGGGATGTTGGTAGGCAGTGCCGATTCTGTGCAGTTGCACAATGCTCCGAACTTTATCCGCGAAGCATTGCTGTTTCCGTATCGTTACGGATTGGATTTCGAAGTTGCGCTGTTAACTAAGCATGGGAAAGAGAAGGCGTATCGGGACACTTTTAAGAACCCCCCGACAAGCACCCGCCAGATCATGGAACCGGAAACTTATCTTTCGGGCGAACGCCTTCCGGCATTACCGGTACCAAATTTGAATGAAATTTTCAGGAATTACAGCCAATTCGATATTGGTTCCATCGGAGAGTTCGATGTTGCGGTACTCATTGATGAGTACGCCGGCGTGGCGGACGCCCAGAAGCTCTCCACCCACTGGCGCGGGGGCTACTACTATGCGGCTAAAGCGAAAGGCGATCCCTCGGCGCCATTGGGTTTGTTCTACGTTTCGCGCTGGTCAGACCAGCAACATGCGGCGAAGTTCGCATCCATATATGCCAAATCGTTATGGAAGCGCTACAAACACGTGCGTGGTGTTGCCGAAGGAGACATTAAGCCGCTGGATGACGTGACTTCGATCACCGACCTGCAAGGCCGTCACGTCTGGCTCACTGAAGAAGGCCCGGTTGTTGTCGAAGTGCAGCAGGATATGGTGTTAGTGACCGAAAGCCTGGACGAGCCCACTACCGAGAGCCTCGAACAGGCCTTCCTGACCAGCAAAACTAACTGACTCCTCTGTATAATTTCTGTTCATCTTTTGCCGATTCGATCTAACGGGGGGACTCTTGTCGCAAGCAGAGATTGGCATTATTGGAGGCAGTGGGCTTTACTCGATGCCCGGCCTTACCGATGTTCGTGAAGTGAAGCAGCAGACACCGTTTGGCGAACCATCTGACGCCTACGTGCTGGGTACGCTCGAAGGCCGCAAGGTCGCCTTCCTGGCCCGCCATGCCCGAGGGCATCGCATCCTCCCTAGTGAACTTAATTTCCGTGCCAATATTTATGGATTCAAGCAGCTCGGCGTCGAGCGCATTCTGTCGGTTTCGGCCGTCGGTTCACTCAAAGAAGAGCACAAGCCGCTAGATTTTGTGATCCCGGATCAATTTTTCGATCGTACCCGCCATCGTGTGGATACGTTCTTCGGTGACGGAATCGTCGCGCACATTGCCTTTGGAGATCCCATCTGCGGGGAATTGGCTGCAACCGTTGACGGTGCATGCAAAAAAGTTGGCGTCACTGGGAAGCGTGGCGGATCTTACGTCTGCATGGAAGGGCCGCAGTTTTCCACCAAGGCCGAGTCCAACGTTTACCGCAGTTGGGGTATGGATGTGATCGGTATGACGAACTTGCAGGAAGCCAAACTGGCTCGCGAGGCGGAGATTTGCTATGTCACCGTGGCGATGGTCACCGACTATGACTGCTGGCATCCGCATCATGATTCAGTCACCGTAGATCAAATTATCGCTGTGTTGATCAAAAATGCTGAAAATGCAGCGAAGGTTGTGCGCGAAAGCGTTGCCGCCATGCCGAAGGAACGTGGTTGCAAGTGCGGCGCCTCGCTGGCTCATGCCATCCTCACCGAACGCGACAAAATTCCAACAGCAACTCGAAAAAAACTATCACTTATTCTCGACAAATATCTTGGGAGCTAGAAAGGCCTCATGAGCATACTTGCAGTCGGTTCCATTGCATTCGATTCCATTGCTACGCCTGCGGGCAAAGTGGAGAACGCGCTCGGCGGCTCCGCCACCTATTTTTCTCTTTCAGCCAGTTATTTCACGGACGTCCGGATGGTGGCCGTGGTTGGAGAGGATTTCACCGCTGAGCACGAAAACATCTTGAAGAAGCGCAAGATTGATACGCGCGGCATCGAACATGCGAAAGGGAAGACCTTCCGCTGGGGTGGACAGTACATGGAGAACCTCAACGAAGCCAAGACAGATTTCACCGAGCTCAATGTTTTCGAAAAATTCCAGCCGCGCATCCCCAAAGAATACAAAGATTCGAAGATTCTCTTCCTGGGAAATATTCATCCCAGCCTGCAAGCCACCGTGCGTCGTGAGATGGACGGCGTGAAGCTCACTGGCGGCGACACCATGAATTTCTGGATCCAGGGTTCACGCCAGGAATTAGGCGAAACGCTGAAGCTGGTGAACATATTGCTGATCAACGATGGGGAAGCCAAGATGCTCGCTGGAGGAGAGAAGAACCTGCTCCGTGCCGCGAATAAGGTTCTGGCGATGGGTCCGCAAGCGCTGGTCATCAAGCACGGCGAATATGGCGCCACCATCTTTTTCCGTGAAGGCGCTTTCGGCATTGGCAGCCATCCCTTCCGCGCACCAGCGTTGCCCATTGATGAAGTCAAGGATCCAACAGGCGCAGGCGATTCTTTCGCTGGCGGTTTCATGGGATACATTGCCTCACAGGAAATGATCAATCGTGAGGTGATTAAGCGCGCCCTGTTTTACGGTGGCGTGATGGGTTCGTACGCCGTGGAGAAATTCGGCACTGAGCGCCTGCAATCGCTCACTCGCGAAGAGATCGACGCACGGTTCCAGATCTTCCGCGAACTCACGCACCTGGGATGATAAAACCAGCCATCCGACGCTGGGATGACGAGTCACGCCTCGTCACGGGTCTTGCCGCGTGTGCGTCCTTAATTGCCTTCCTGGTCTATTTCCAGCGTGGCCAGATATTGCTGTACGGAGACGCGGTTGCGCACATCAACATCGCGCGCCGTGTCTTCGACTCACGTACCCCAGGGCTGCTCCAACTTGGCACAGTATGGTTGCCGCTTCCGCATCTGCTGACGTTGCCTTTCTTAACCTCGGATCAGGCTTGGAGTAGCGGCGTGGGCGGTTCGATCCCGTCGATGGTTTGCTACGTCTTGAGCGTTTTCGGAATATTCCGGCTTGTCCGGGAAGTTTTGAGCGTTCAATCGAAGCCTACACTGAACGCGCGTGTTGCAGCATGGATTGCGGCTGTCATTTTCGCGGCAAACCCTAATTTGTTGTACTTGCAAAGTACCGCTCTGACCGAATCGGTGTATCTGGCTTTTTTCATATGGGCGCTGGTTTTCTTCTGTCGATTTGCACAGGGCGCAAGTTCCGCTCAAAGATCGCTGGTCAAATGCGGATTGTGTCTTGCAGCCGCCTGCCTGACTCGTTACGACGGCTGGTTTCTGGCGGTGAGTCTCTGCGCCGTGGCAGTCGTTGTCGTCTGGCGCAAGGAACAACTGCGCGGAGTTTTTCTGAACAGCGGCTTGGGCAAGTTGGTATTCATCGCGGCGACGGCACCGATTCTGTGGCTCGCGTACAACGCTGCCGTTTATCGCAATCCTTTGGAGTTTGCCAACGGCCCCTATTCGGCGAAAGCGATCGAGCAGCGGACAGCCACGCCAGGCACACCGCCGCATCCAGGCGCCGACAATTTGCCCATGGCGGCGAGTTTTTTTCTGAAGTCGGCTGAACTCAATATTCTGCTCAGCAACTGGCATCGGCTATGGCTTGCACTTGCTCTACTTGGAACGGCAACAGTACTGCTGTTTGACCGCCGCCTTTGGCCATTGCTTCTCTTATGGGTGCCGTTGCCGTTCTACATGCTTTCGGTGGCGCATAGCGGAGTACCCATCTTCATTCCGCCGTGGTGGCCGCATTCCTACTACAACGTGCGCTACGGGATTGAACTGCTTCCCGTTTTTGCTGTGTTCGTGGCACTGGTCGCATTTTGGGGAATGGAGTTCTTCCGTGGAGGAAGAGCCAAGGCGATTGTCGTGGCAAGTGTGGGAATTCTAGTGATCGTGAGCTATGCGACTGCCGTCTATCAGCAACCCATCTCCTTCAGCGAAGGCTGGGTGAATTCAAGGACTCGTATCGCTCTAGAAACACAGCTCGCCAAGGAGTTGCAAAAGCTGCCGCTTCGGTCTTCGATTCTGATGTATCTCGGTGAGCATCCGGGTGCTCTACAGCAGGCTGCCATTCCCATTCGCCGTATCATTTACGAAGGGAATCACAGGACATGGATACAGCCGAAAGATGCGGACGGTCTCTGGGAGCGTGCGCTCGCTGATCCAGCGAAGTATGCCGACTACGTGGTCGCGATGGACCACGATGCGGTTGATACGGGTGTGGACAAAACCAACCTCACGCCCGTGGTCATTCTCCACGTCATGGGCCAACCGCAGGCCACGATCTATCGAACCCGGTAGGCGTAATCACGAGGGTTACCACATCGATAGGACTCATCAGCCTGGTTTCACCCGGTGATAAACTTCTGAGAACTTCAACGTGCAAGGTTTTTACCACAACATCGAATATGTAAGGCTGCAACTTCTCGGCGAAACTGCTGAGAGATTGGTGCTGGCGGTGTTTCTTGGCGGATTGATCGGCCTCGAAAGACAGTTCCGTCACAAAGCGGCTGGACTGCGCACGAATATGCTGATCTGTTTCGGGTCTGCAATGTTTACCGTTCTATCCGGGCAGGTCGCCGATAAATTTGGCGGAGACCACACGCGCATTGCTGCGCAGATCATTGCCGGAATCGGTTTCCTGGGAGCCGGAACTATCATCCATGCGCAAGGTTCCGTCATCGGACTGACTTCGGCGGCGACAATTTTTGTTACTGCGTCGGTTGGAATGGCGGCGGGGGCGGGTCTTTACGCCACTGCGACTTTTGCCACACTAGTAGTTTTGATTGCTTTGGTTGGTCTCGGTAAGTTGGAAGACTACTTCGAACGCAAACAATTCCCGAAATACCCTCCCGCATGATTTTGCCTGTCCCATTTGTCAAAGCGCACGCCTGCGGCAATGATTTCCTGATCATTGACAGTGGCTATGCTCCCGGAGACATCGGCGACTTCAGCAGACGCATTTGCGATCGCCATTACGGCGTGGGTGCTGACGGGGTGGAGTGGCTGTTTCCTGACGATGCAGCTGATGTCCATGCCCGCTTGTACAACGCAGACGGATCGCTGGCAGAAATTTCAGGGAACGGTACGCGCTGCGTGGCGGCCCACCTTGTTGCCGAGTTGAAAAAAGAACAGATCGTAATTCGCACCGATGCTGGGTTAAAGACCTGTACGCTCACGGCCCGGAGTGGTTCGCGCTATGACTTCGAAACCGCTATGGGAGAACCTCAAGTAAAGAATGAGTTCTCCATTAAGGTCGCTTCTGGTGAGGTTCGCGGTGTCCCAGTGTCAATGGGGAACCCCCACTTTGTGGTATTCGTCTCTGAATTCAGTTCCCGCTGGCAGGCTGAAGGCGCGGACATTGGCAGCTATGCAGACTTCACGCAAGGGATGAATGTTGAGTTCGTAGTGGTTAGAGATCAAGAGAATATAGAGGTACGGTTTTTCGAGCGCGGAGTCGGGGAAACTCAGTCTTCCGGTACCGGGTCTTGTGCATCCGCAGTCGCAGCTATTGCCACGAAAAGAACCGCATCTTCGGTAAGAGTCCACGCACCGGGCGGGATGCAAATCGTGCGATGGGAAAAAGAAGTCTTTCTGCGCGGACCAGCTGAGATTATCTGCCGCGGAGAATATATCGCCTAGGCCATGGCTCTGGTGAGCAAATCTCGTATCAAGCCTTACGCGCTTCAGCCGGGCGACACGGTTGGCATCATTGCGCCTGCAAGTAGTTTCAAGCGTGAGTTACTCGAGGCCGGGTGCAAAGCGTTGAGCGATATCGGATACAAGCCGTTCTATTTCGATTCCATTTTTGAGCGGGATTTGTATTTTGCGGGTTCGGTCGAGCGTCGAGTGAGGGAAATTGAGCAGATGCTTTCCCGCGATGACGTTCAGGCCATCATTTGTACTCGCGGCGGATATGGATCGAATTATCTTCTTCCCCACCTGAATGCAAAGAAGATTGCCGCCTCGAAAAAAGTTTTCATTGGCTACAGCGACATCACCAGCTTGTTGACTTGGTTTACCGATTCCGGACTAGTCACGTTCCATGGACCGATGGTCGCTGCGGATTTTTCCAAGCAAGATGGGTTTGATCCGTCTTCACTTCAATCCGCCCTTGATGGTAGTTCTACGTGGACGATCGCTGCAGATGTCGAACCGTTGGTTGAAGGTTCTGCTGAAGGCATGTTGTACGGCGGGTGCCTGTCCATCCTCGTGGCATCGCTAGGCACTCCATACGAGATTCAGACCTCAGATACGATCCTGTTCATAGAAGACATCAATGCGAAGCCCTACCAGGTTGACCGCATGCTGATGCAGTTGAAGCTGGCAGGGAAGTTCTCCGGGGTCCGTGGCCTGATCTTCGGCGAGATGCTGGATTGCGTTCAGAACGCCGACCAGGGCTACAAGCTACAGGAAGTAATCTTGCGCGTTGTCGGCGATCTGGGTATTCCTATAGGGTTCGGGCTTCGCTCGGGCCATGTTTCGCGCGGCAACATTACTTTGCCATTTGGGGTGAGAGCGCGGCTGGCGGTCCGAGGCGATGTCACTCTGGAGATATTGGAATCGGCGACGGTTCCCAGGAAATCATGAGCAAACACGTTCATCTGATCGGAATTTGTGGGACGGCCATGGCCTCCCTTGCAGGCATGCTGCAACAGCGTGGATTCCGTGTTACCGGATCTGACGCGGCTGCCTATCCGCCGATGTCTGGGTTTCTGGAGTCTTTGGGCATTCCTGTTTCCCAACCCTTTGCGCCGGAGAACCTCAGCCCTCGTCCGGATTTGGTGGTTGTTGGGAATGCGATTTCCCGGGGAAACGTCGAACTGGAGCATGTGTTGGATATGCGCATCCCATTTTGCTCGATGCCGCAGATTCTGCACGATGAGTTCCTGAAAGGTAAAGAAGTTCTGGTCATTGCCGGGACTCACGGGAAGACAACCACGACGTCGATGCTGTCCTGGATTTTCCAGAGCGCAGGCCTGAACCCGTCATTTCTGATTGGCGGGATCGCCGAGAATTTCGGTAGCAGCTTTCAGCTCGGACAAGGTAGCCACTTCATTATCGAAGGCGATGAGTACGATACTGCCTTCTTCGACAAAGGTCCCAAGTTTCTCCATTACTTTCCCGATGCCGTGATCTTAACGTCAGTTGAATTCGACCATGCCGACATCTACAAAGACCTTGATGCTGTAGAAACTTCCTTCAAGCGGCTGGTGAATCTGGTCCCCAAGCGCGGACGTATCATCGCATTCGACACGGGAGACAGTGTTGAACGCTGCATCGCAAAAGCATTCTGTCCCGTCCAACGGTATGGTTCGTCTGTTAAAGCTGCATGGCAGGTCACAAACTTGCGGCTTGAACCAACGCAAAGCTCCTGGACAGTTCTGCGCGAGGGAAAGCCGTGGTCGGAATTGAGTTTTGCTCTGGGCGGGGAATACAACGTCTGGAATGCAACCGCCGCTGCCGCAATTGCAGCGAACTATGGAATCGCCAAGGATACGATCGCATCTGCGCTGAAATCATTCAACAGTGTGAAGCGCCGTTTGGAAGTTCGTGCGCAAGTAAACAACATTACGGTCATTGAAGACTTTGCCCACCACCCCACGGCAATAGGGGGGACTCTTAAAGCTTTACGTTCACGTTATCCGGGGGCGCGGGTATGGGCGATTCTGGAGCCACGCTCCAATACTCTACGCCGCAATATCCTGCAAGATGATCTGGCGAAGAGTCTGGCTCAGGCCGACGAAGCGGTGGTTGCTGGCGTCTTTCGGTCCGATGTCATTCCGGAAGCGGAGCGTATGAATGTCGATAAGCTGGTCATCCAGATTCAAGCGCTCGGAGGCCATGCCCGCGTCGTGCCCGACGTGGATGCGATTGTCCAATCGGTTGCGCCGGAGATGCGGAGTGGTGATGTAGTCGCCATCCTTTCTAATGGCGGTTTCGGCGGGATTTACGAGAAGCTTCCCGCAAGACTCAAATCGCTAGCTGAAGAATCGTCTTCCAAAGAGGCAACGGCCAGGGCGTGAGAGTTGCGAATAAAGCGGTGAAACTGAATTGGGTCTTGCATCTTCTCGTCTTACTCGTCATTTCACTTCCGGTATTTGCTCAGAGCACCCTCTACACCGTCTCCTTGGCGCAAGCTGCGTCTCACCTGGTACACGTCAAAGTCGGTGTACCGGCTGGATTATCTGAGCGGGATATTCAAATGCCCGTCTGGGATGCTCTTTATCAAGTGCGTGATTTTCCTCAGTTTGTAAATTGGGTTCGAGCGAGTGACAATGCCGGGCATCCATTGGATCTGCACAATGTGGATAAAGGTTTGTGGCACATCTCCGGTGCAGGCAGCGGCGCTCAAATTGAATACGAAATTTTTGCCAATGTGCCCGGCCCGTACGGCGCAGAACTCAACTCGCAGCACGCTTTCTTTAATCTCGCTCAGATCCTGATGTATCCAGTCGATGCACGGAAGGCGCCGATTCGCCTCCACTTCATCGATGTGCCTGCAAACTGGCACATCGCGACCGCACTGGAAAATAGTGGTCAAGAGTTTCTCGCTCCTAACTACGATCGCCTGGTGGATTCGCCAGTCGAAATTAGTGATTTCAAGGAAGCGGACTTCGATGAGGGCGGCGCGCATTACCGGATTGTTGTCGATGCGCAGCCCGCTGGATATGACATGAAAAAAGTCGTCGATACTGTCCGGCCGATCGTCGCAACAGAAACGGCGTGGATGAACGACCATTCATTTCAGACGTTCGTGTTCTTCTATCACTTTCCTCACGGCCCGGGTGGTGGCGGTATGGAGCACGCCTACTCAACCGCGATTGAAGTGGCAGCGCAAGCATTGCAGGACGATCCGCTGTCCTTGCCGGGTGTGACGGCGCATGAGTTTTTTCATTTGTGGAATGTGAAGCGGATCCGCCCGCAGTCACTCGAGCCACGCGATTTCTCCAAAGAAAACTACACGACATCGCTGTGGTTCAGCGAAGGGTTTACAAATACGGTTGGGGAGCTCAGCCTGCTGCGCGCCGGAATCATCGACCGGCCGCAGTTCCTGACGCACCTCGCGGGAGCGATCGACGAACTCGAACGGCGTCCTGCTCATTTAACGCAGTCCGCCGAGGAGTCCAGTCTGGATGCCTGGCTTGAAAAGTACGATTACTACAGAAGACCCGAGCGCAGTATTTCCTATTACAACAAAGGCGAACTCATCGGCGTGCTGCTGGATTTAAAACTACGCGAAGCCAGTAATGGGGCAGCGTCGCTGCGCGATGTTTTCCTGTGGATGAATAGCAACTATGCGCAGAAAGGGCGTTTCTTCCCCGACACCAAGGGCGTACAGGAGGCTGCCGAAGCAGTTACCCACGCAGATTTCACTGACTTTTTTCACAAATATGCATCGGGAACGGAGAAAATTCCCTGGAATGAGTTTTTCAGCACAGTGGGTTTGCGTCTTGATGAAAAACGCGCTCAACTTGCCGACACCGGATTTGTCCTGGGTCATAGCTTTGGAGCTCCTCCCATCGTGGTGAGCGTGACTCGCGGCGGTGAAGCGGAGCGGGCCGGACTGAGCACTGGGGACCAGGTTCTTGAGATCGACGGGCATGCGGCCTCGCGCGATTTTGCAGTAGAACTCGCTCGCTTGCATCCCGGTGACATGCTGCGTTTACAAATCAGGAATGCGCTTGGAAAACGTGACCTGCAATGGAAAGTAGGAACCAGCGAAGTTGTGCATTTTGAGCTGAACGATATGGACAATGTGACATCCCAGCAGAAAAAACGCCGTGAAGCCTGGTTTTGCGGCGAATCTGAAACGTCCAGAGGAAATCGACCTTGATCCGTACTCTCCTCATGCTCGGGTTCTGGATGTTCATGATGATTCCGGTTGTCCTGTTTTGTTATCCGTGGACATTCATCGCTGGGAATATCAATGTTCTTTATACCGTCGGGATGTGGACTGCAATCACTGGTGTGCGGCTGGCGGGAATTCGCATACATCCGATTGGCCTGGAAAAGTTGGATACTTCGCGAACTTATATTTTTATGTCGAACCACGTTTCCAATCTCGATCCGCCATTGATGTTGCCGCTGATTCCGCGCAGGACATCGGTGATGGCGAAAAAAGAGCTGTTCGATATCCCTTTGCTGGGGAAGACAATGCGCATGGGCTCTCTGGTGCCTGTGGACCGCAAGAATCGTGATGCGGGAATCAGCGCGGTACGCGCCGCTGCAGACGTGATTCGCAAGGGAATCAACATGACGATTTACGTCGAAGGCGGACGGTCTTTTGACGGCAAACTGATCCCGTTCAAGAAGGGTCCATTCTATTTAGCGGTTGAATGCGATGTGCCGGTGGTGCCCGTCACCGTCGTGGGTACGCAGCACGCGATGCCAAAGGGGAGATTCGCGATTAAGCCAGGCGATGTGAATGTGATCTTCCACGATCCGATCGAGCCGAAAGATTTTGGCGATCGCGAAGCGTTGAAGGTGAAAGTCAGGGAAGTGATCAACTCGGGGCTGCCAGAAGAGTTGCAATCCTCGCCGGACAAAACTCCGGTTACCACTCGATAATTTCTGCTCTCAGGATCTCGATTTGTTGCGCAGTTCTCTGGCCAACTCCGGCAGCTTTTGAAATACGGTGGTAGAACGCAGCCACTGTTTGTGATCAAAGCCCGGTGATCCGCTGATCATCGATCCAGCTGGAATGTCACCGTGAGTCCCACTCTGCGCCGTGATAATCACGCGGTCGCCCACCTTACAATGTCCAGCCACTCCGACTTGGCCAGCCAGAATTGCACTCTTTCCGATCTCAGTCGAGCCCGCCAAACCGACCTGAGCGCACAATAGGGTATCTTCACCGATGACAGATCCATGTCCTACCTGGACTAGATTGTCGACTTTTACGCCATTTCCGATACGAGTCTCGCCAACACTGGCGCGATCAATGCAAGAGTTTGCCTGGATCTCCACGTTATCCCCGACAATCGTAGGACCTGACTGAACAATCTTGTACCAATGTCCGGAGTCATCTTTCGCAAAACCAAAACCATCTGAGCCCACAACAACTCCATTCTGCAAGATGACGTTATTCCCCAGACGGCAATGTTCCCGCACCATCGAATGCGCATGGGCGAAGAAGCTATTTCCAATTGTTACCCCCGGATAGATGACCACGTGTGCCAGCAAAGTTGCGTCATCACCAATCACGACATCGCGATCAATCGACACCAAGGGCCCGATGTGTGCGTTAGCGCCAATTCTGGCTGAAGCATGTACAACAGCAGTCGGATGGATACCCGGTGCATACTGCGGCGGCTGATAGAAAATTTCGATCGCGCGAGCGAATGCAAGATAGGAATTCTTGCTCCGCAGCACAGCCGTTGGGATAGCAGGGAAATTCTCGTCCACGATGACTGCTGAAGCTTTTGTGGTCTTTGCTGCCGCAGCGTACTTTGGGTTAGCTACGAACGTGACTTGTCCTGGCCCGGCTTCTTCGATTCCTGCTACGCCAGTGATTTCAGTTTCGGGTGAGCCGTTTTCAAGTCGAACGCCGAGAGTGGACGCCAGTTGTGCGAGTTTCATAGGGTAGAAATCTGCTTGAATTACTGTGATTGTAACGGATGAGGGCCGGCAGCAATATGCAGGAGGTCCCGGGGCGACCAGAAGATACTTATTGCGGTTTTGATGTGGCGAGGCAAAGAGCGAACTCTGACTGCCTCACCACCGAAGCGCGAAGAACGATGGGCGAGTCTATTGCACGACCAAGTTGAAGGTTACAGTGTGGGTAATGGTCCCACTGGTAGCCGTCAGAGTTATGACATAGTTCCCAGCTGGTGTTCCTGGGTCGGTCGTTCCCCCGCCGCCGCCACCACCGCCACCTCCACCATTGCCGCCTCCTCCCGGCGGAGTGCTGCTTCCCCCACCGCAACCGAGCCCGACTGCCAGGAAGAGTAATGCAACCATCAGGCCTCGTTTCCTGCGTTGCTTGGGAAACACTTGAACTAAGACAATCCCTGCCAAGCCGCTTTCCAGCACATTGGGATCCTAAGCTTAGAATTCCACGTGGACAAGTTGTCG
>JADMIO011529816.1_pt1 | contig 65132 bp, 53 predicted proteins | sample 8958161 | NCBI WGS metagenome assembly JADMIO01 (sample SAMN16585339, study PRJNA669376) | soil metagenome | isolation source: Crop rotation soil | place: USA: Cullars Rotation, Alabama | collected 2011
CGGAGCGAAAGTGGGGACAACAACAAGATTTTTTTGTATAACCGCCAATTCAGCTGATATATATAATGGCATTTATCCCTGGGATTACTGGGGATTTGCACAGGGAGTATATTCTTTGGATGTTGGTACGAATATATGGACGGGTAAAATGAATGGTATCAATATCGCCAACGACTTTGTGATGTATGTGAGCATGGCACGTAATGATATCAATACAGTTTATCTCGGGGGAAGCGATGCAACAACAGGTGGTAATTGCGTGATCAAAACTTCAAATGCAGGAACCAACTGGAATAAAGTCTTTCTTACAACCAACAATCAAAATATAAGAACAGGCTGGTCGGGACAAGGCGGTGATCGTGGCTGGGGTTATGGTGAAACATGTTTTGGAATAACTGTAGCTCCGAATAACAGTAATAAAGTTTTGTTCGGTGATTTTGGTTTTGTTCACAAGACCAGTGATGGGGGTACAACCTGGAAACAGGCCTATGTTGATCCTGCCGATGAACATCCCGTCAATGCAACAACACCTGCCAAACAATATTATCACAGTGTGGGATTAGAGAACACGACCTGCTGGCAGGTTTACTGGCAGGATGCAAATAATATGTTTGGATGTTATTCCGATATCAATGGTACGAGGAGTACGAATGGCGGAACGACCTGGAGCTTTGATTATACAGGTCATACGATCAATACCATGTACCGCATAGCAAAACAAACAGCAGGAACAACGATGTTCGCCGGTACATCCGGGATTCATGATATGTATCAGAGTACAAGATTGCAGGATGCAACACTGGATGCTACCGATGCGGGAGGAAGAATTATTTATTCAACCAATAGCGGCGCAGCCTGGCAGCTGTTGCACCAGTTCAATCATCCTGTTTTCTGGGTAGCAACAGATCCCAACAATGCAAACCGAATGTATGCAAGCATCATTCATTATGGGGCCGGAACAGGACAAGGCGGCATATGGATGAGTAATAATATAAACTTATTGGCTTCATCTACCTGGACACAATTACCGAAACCTCCGAGAACCGAAGGACATCCTGCAAGTATTGTTGTATTGAATGATGGCAAGATGGTTTGTACATTCTCTGGCAGGAGAACCGCTGCCGGTGCATTCACTGCAAGCTCGGGAGTCTTTATATATGATCCTGTTGGAAATTCATGGACAGATGTTTCGCATGCTGATATGCAATACTGGACAAAAGATATTGTAATAGATCCTTCAGATCCAACACAAAACACCTGGTATGTAGCTGTATTCAGTGGATGGGGTGGAGCACCGAATGGAAGAGGAGGATTATTCAGAACAACCAATCGCGGTGCATCCTGGACAAAATTAACAGGCACTCAATTCGACAGGGTAACGTCTATTACATTTAATCCTCTTCAATTAACACAGGCATATCTGACTACTGAAACACAAGGCCTCTGGATCAGTAATAACATGAATGCAGCAACACCAACCTGGTCGCTGGTGAATAATTATCCTTTCAGGCAACCGGAACGTGTGTTCTTCAATCCTTATAATAATAATGAAATATGGGTCAGCAGTTTTGGTAATGGAATGAAACTCGGCTTTGCAACACCTATTGCAGTTAAACTGGTATCGTTCAATGCAAACAGGAATGGCCAGGTTACTTCACTGCAATGGCTTACTGCAAATGAAGACCGTGGCGATATATATGAAGTTGAAAGAAGCTTTGATGGAGTGAATTTCCAGCCTATCGGTTCATTGACTGCAAATCCGTCTGCCAACAACAGCTATAATTATCATGATACTGTTTCAGCTGCTTTTATTTATTATCGCTTAAAAATTAAGCCGGTAACGGGTACCATCTTCTATAGCAATACCATTGTGTTCAGGCAAAATAATAACCTGGTAAATGATGTGAAACTGCTTCAGAATCCTGTCAAAGACCAGGTCAGGCTTCAGTTCAATGCTGAGAAAACAAACAGATCAACCATCATACTCGCAGATCTTTCAGGAAAAATTGTTGGGAAATATGATGTAGTTGTTGAAGAAGGATTGTCTCAAATTAATATTCCTTTAAACAACCACTTGCCAGATGCTGTTTATGTCTTGCGTGTTGAAGGGCCTGATATAAAACGAACTTTCCGGATAGTAATATCTGATTAGTATAGCGACCATGTTTAAAACTGATCCTTCGATAAGGATCAGTTTTTTTATATCCATACTGTATGCGACCGTTTGGTATTTTAAATAAATGAACTAAATTTAAAAAAGAATCGGTCAACTTGTTCCCCTATTTATGATCTGTATACCCAACCAACTAACTGTATACCTTAGGTTAAGGAAACTTATTTGCATTTTATTTCAGGCCATTGTCTTTATTGGAACAATTTGTGTTAACGATATTTTAGTTCACCAAACAATCCCTTCATGCAGTTGATTGCAAATATATCATTGCAACAGAGAATGGAACGGGTTTCAAAATGGCTTGTTTTCATAGTAGTATTGATTGCTTTATTGGTATTGGCTGGCTGGACATTTAATATCGGGTTGTTGAAGTCAATGGTCCCGGGAATGGTTGCCATGAACCCACTTACAGCGGGTTGCTTTGCTCTTTTATCGACCGCTTTTATTTTAAAAAAATTCTATGCCGGTAGTGGCCTGAGAAATTCCCTGGCAAACATACTCGCACTGGTCGTTATTGCGGCAGGAGCGATGAAGCTATCTGATCTTTTTTTGAGAACAGGTTTCAGGCCCGATATAGTATTATTCGCAGACAAGGTCCGTAATACTCTTATCAATGGCAGCCCTAATTTCATGGCCCCGAATACTGCAGGGAGCATGGTGCTTTCAGGGGTATGTATCTTATTATTGAATGTTGAAACAAAAAAGAGCAGGGCGCCATTCCAGTTCATTGCAATTGTGGTTGCTTTCACCGGGCTGCTGTCAATTCTTGGTTATGTATACAAAGTGAGGTCTTTTTATGAAGTGCCATTGTTCATTCCAATGGCATTGCATACTGCCATTTGTTTCCTGCTTACAGCTGTTGCTTATTTATATGCCCATCCCGGGCGTGGCCTTGTTAAAGAATTTACAAGCGTATTCACTGGTAGTACAACAGCCCAGCGGATGATTCCCGTTGCTATCATCATTCCTGCACTACTTGGTTTCCTGAGATTGTATGGCGATTGGGCCGGTTATTATTCAAAGGAATTCGGGGTTGCTTTGTATGCACTGAGCATTATCATTGTTTTTCTCTTATTCATCTGGTACAACAGTGTATTGTTGAATAAACGTGACATTTTAAGAAAACAAACCGAGGATTCATTGGAAGTTACCCGTCAGCAGATAGCTTATATGGCTAACCTCATAGACCAAACCAGCGATGCAGTTATTTCCTTCGATGAGAATTTTATCATTGTTTCCTGGAATGCTGCTGCCGAAAAGATGTATGGCTACTCCGCAAAGGAGGCGATCGGTAAATTATCCAGAACAATTTTCAGAAATGATTATCCGGCAGAACAGTTGGATACCTGGGGCCGGGAATTAAAAGCGAATGGATTTTGGAAAGGGGAATTAAAGCAACAATATAAAGATGGTTCCCCTGTTTATAGCCTGATCTCCACCAATGTTTTAAAAGATAAAGATGATAATATAACAGGTTTCCTTACACTGGCAAAAGATGTAACACAAAACAGGATCGAACAGGATAAGTTGAAGAAAAGTGAAGAAAGGTTCAGGTTGCTGGTTAATAATGCAAAAGACTATGCCATTATTATGCTGAACCAGCAGGGAGAAATCGTCAGTTGGAATAACGGCGCAGTTGCTATACATGGTTATGAGGAATCAGAGATCATGGGCAAGCACATTAATATATTCTATACTGCTGATGAGGTATCACATGGAGTTCCTGATAAAAATCTCCAGGAAGCCGACGGGCGGCTGGGGCACTTCGAAATGGAAGGAACCAGGGTAAGGAGCGATGGTACACAATACCAGGCAAACGTTATCATTACTCCATTGTATGATGAATCCATGGAACTAAGAGGATATTCACATATAACCAGGGATATCACCAAGAGCAAACAACTGGAAGCTGACCTGCTTAAATCGAATGCCGAGATGGAGGCATTCACCTATTCTGTTTCACATGATCTGCGTGCACCACTCAGGAGTATCATTGGGTTTACCAAAATACTGGAAGAAGATTTTACTTCACACCTGGATGATGAAGCTAAAAGGCTGACTGCTGTGATCACGAAGAACACGATGAAAATGGGTACATTAATTGATGACCTGCTTACTTTTTCGCGGATGAGCAAACAGGATATCATCAAAACAGATTTCGATACAGGAGAAATGGTGAACTCGGTCATAGCAGAGCTCGACAATCGTTACGACAGGAATAAAATAAACTGGTCTTTGAAACAATTGCCGCCCATGCATGGCGATATCAACAGCATGAAACAGGTATGGGTTAACCTTATTTCAAATGCAGTGAAATACTCTTCAGGAAAAGATCATTCAGATATCAATATAGAAGGCTATCAGGAAAATGGTTATAATGTATATTCGGTGAAGGATAATGGTGTGGGTTTTGATGAGAAATACAGTAATAAACTTTTCAAGGTGTTCCAACGTTTACATAGTGAGAATGAATTTGAAGGTACCGGCGTAGGCCTCGCGATCGTTGAGAAGATAGTTTCCAAACATGGAGGGAAAGTATGGGCGGAAGCATCGCCGGGTAACGGAGCTACATTTTATTTCAGTGTACCAAACAGGCACACACATGATCAATCATAAAACTGTAAACAATGAATCACAATTCGGTTGATGTATTAATGGTAGAGGATAATCTCAACGACGCTGAACTCGCTATCCGTGAATTGAAAAAACACCGGATGTCGAACAATCTTTTCCAGGTACATGATGGGGAAGAAGCGCTTGAGTTTATTTTTGGCACCGGGAGGTACGAAGGGATAAGGGATGTAAACCATCCTCCCCGTTTGATCTTGCTCGATATCCAGATGCCTAAAGTAAATGGTATCGAAGTATTGGAAAAGATCAAATCTGATGAAAGAACCAAATCAACGCCGGTTGTTATGCTCACTTCATCAAAAGAGGACCCCGATATTAAAAGATGTTATGAACTCGGAGCAAATAGTTATATCGTGAAACCTGTTAATTTTGAAGGCTTTGCAGAAGCAATTAAAAACCTGGGATTTTATTGGTTGTTATTAAACCAGCAGCCAACATAATATATGAGTATAGAGTTGAAAATATTAATGCTGGAAGACAGTGCCGAAGATGCGGAACTGGTACAACGCTTATTGAAAAAAGAAAGGCCTGAAGCTGTCTTTTCTGTTGCCATGAGCAAGGAGAATTTCATCAAAGGACTGGATGAATTCAAGCCCGACCTGATCCTGGCCGATAATTCCATGCCACAATTCAGTTCATCTGATGCGCTTGCTATCGTGCGGAACAGGGAGTTGCTGACACCCTTTATCCTGATCACGGGAACTGTTTCGGAAGAATTTGCTGCAAAGATCATCAAGCAAGGTGCAGATGACTATTTTATCAAGGACAGGCTGACCAGGCTCCCAGCTGCCATTGATTCAGCATTAAAGCAAAGAAAATTTGAACAGGATAAGGTCGATGCTGAAAAACAAAGAGAATTCGACAGTAATAATCTCAAAGCACTTATCAATAATACCAACGATCTCATGTGGAGTATTGATACGGATTATATGCTGATCACATCCAATGATGCATTCAACAAAGTGGTCAGTATTCGCTCAGGAGAGAAAATATTATGGGACGCTGATATGCCCGTATCATCCATGATGGAAGAGCAGCTGAAAGCTTATAAGAGATATTATGACCGTGCATTCAAAGGAACTGCATTTACCGAAACAGAATATGTTCCTTCTCCTGTTGAAACATGGCTCGAGGTCTCATTCTATCCTATCATGAAAGGCGACCAGGTTGTTGGTACAGCCTGCCATTCACGCAATATTACAGAGAGGGTGAAGGCTGTTTATGAGATGGATGCCATGCAACAACAAATGCTTGATCAGAAAGTGCAGGAGCAAAAGAAGATCACCCGGGCAATGATCAGCGCACAGGAAAAAGAAAGGAATTATATCGGACAGGAATTGCATGATAATATCAACCAGATCCTCGCCGGTAGTAAGATATACCTGAATGTGGCCGGCAAACGCAACCCCGAGATCAAAGAATCATTGGTGTATCCTCAGCAACTGATAGATGATGCCATGAACGAGATCAGGTTGCTCAGCAGTCATTATGTAACGCCGACCAAGAATATCAATCTCGAAGAGATCGTTCAGTTATTGCTGACAAGTCTTCAACAAACCCTGAATGTTGATATCCAGTATAACTATGCGGTTGATGACAGGCCCATCACCGATGATATTAAGTTGAATGTTTTCCGCATCATACAGGAACAGGTTAATAATATTGTGAAACATGCCAAAGCCGGTACCATCAAAGTCTTATTAGAGATAAAGGATAATAATATTCATTTGGTGATAGAAGATGATGGACAAGGATTTGATGTTAATAAGCGAAGATCAGGCATCGGCATCACCAATATGATGAACAGGGTGGAATCATTCAACGGAAAAATAAAAATAGAGAGTGCTGAAGGAGCAGGTAGTAAACTTGATGTGTCTATTCCGGTTTAAAGAATGCTATTTGCCATTCCTCTTATACGCTGTACTCAATAATCAGGCCTGTTACACAGTAAAACAAGACCACTGTTGCCACTTATCATAGATTTGTATTCTCCGTATCCGTGATTTTATATTTACACATCTAAAAAATCGTGAGCAACATGAAAAAGCTTGTTATTCTTTTATTCGCTATGTCATGCAAATTTGTATGGGCGCAGGACCTGGTACAACCTGGAGGCAAAGCAGTTCAGGCAAAATGGATCAGAGATGATCAGTATTCCATGAAATGGTATTCGGTGAGAGATACGATGCGTAACGAGCTGGGAAAGATAAATACGACGGTTTCAGTCAAAGATGGCAGGATATATATCGTCACTGATGTTGTGATGAAAAAGGCAACCGGCTCATGGCTTGATTCAACCGTTGCAGATGCAAGAACTATCAGCCCGATATACCATTCATCGAGAAATGCCAGGAGGCATATGGCGATCTATTATGATAAAACGATCACCGGTTATTACCAGGATAATATTTCCGGTAAGACCGACCAGGTACATGATGAGATATCCTCTCCTTATTTCGATTCAAATATTTATACTTCTTTGCTGGCATGGTTACCATTACAGGCAGGTTATAAAGCAACCATACCTGTATATGATTATAACAGTGCACAGAAACATGGCCTGGTGAATATCGTTATCAATGGGGTAAAAGAAGAAAAGTATACGATGCCTGATAACAGCTCAGTGGATGTGTATGTGCTGGATGTCATGGATGGCATCATCGAATCTCCTTCTACATATTATATCAGCAAAAAGGACAGGCAGGTTTTGAAGATCGTGGCTTCTTTTGGCCCTGCAAAGATGGAAATGGTCCGCATGTAAAGGATGCCGGGTTTTGATTCCCAAACTGTTATACCGGCATGTCAATTACTCAATAAACATGCATTTCACTCAACCCGGTTGCAGCCCTTGGCTTAAAAAGCTACTTTTATCAGGTAAATCCCGTTGATTGAAAATACCTGCTCATATTAAGACGCTGCTTTTGCTTGCCTGGTGCCTGTTGGCGATACCTGCACTGTATGGCCAGTCTATTTCTTTCAGGCACCTCAATACTTCCAATGGACTTTCCGATATCAATGTCACCTGTATGACGGTTGATAAGAATGGTTTTTTGTGGATCGGGACCACTTACGGTTTGAATGTGTATGATGGTTATTCGATCACAACTTACCTGAAAGACCAGGACAAAGAACTTCCTTCAAATATTCCATCCAGGCTTTATTGCGACCAGGAGAATAATATCTGGGTAATTACATCAGAAGGAATTGCTATGGCTGATGCGAATAGAAAATTTCACAGGGTCAGTATCTCGGATACGATCAAACAGTTCTATTGCAAAGGCATGGAAGAAACAAAGACCTATGGAAAGATCCTTTATACCAACCTAGGACAATTTGCATACAATGAAAGATCAAAAAGCTGGTCAAAGCTTGATGGGATACCCGACCGCATAGCATATTCCAGGATACGTGATATTGGCCCATTCGGACCGGATAAAAAATTATTCGTACTCGATAGTGCGGTTATTATTTATGACTATGCAGCTAAGAAGATCATATTCGATGAAACATATTATCCACTCATCGCAGCATATAGATTGAACGACCATGAAGTCGCGATCGGGATGCAGATCGGTAAAGTGAAGATCATCGATATTGCAACAAAAGAGCTCAAAAAAGAATACCCGGTTACTACTTTATCAAACGGTCAATACATCAATACCAATCTTACCGATATGCAATGTTCAGATAACGGCGATATCCTGCTCACAACAGGTTTTGCCGGTATGATCATGATCGATAAGAATGGAAAACTGAATCAGTATACACATGATCCGTTGAACCCGAATTCCATTTCGAGCAATAACACTACCAATGTGATGGTTGATAAGAATGGAAATGTGTTTGTTGCTTCAAATGCCATGGGGCTCGATATATGTAATATCAATACGAGGCAGGCGACTTATAACCCGGTATTTATCGATAAGTCGGGCGAATTGTATGACAATTATGAGAACGAGATCGTGGAAGACAGTGACGGAAGTATCTGGATGGGTGCTTATGACAGGCTGATACACTGGGACAGGAAAACAGGAAGGTCAGCGTATTACTATTATTATATTCAGAATCCCATGCAGGGATTAAGAGCTGTTGAAGTAAAGTCACTTTGTTTCGATCATAAGGGACGTTTGTGGCTGTGTGCAATTGGTGGAGGGGTTGCTATCATGAATAAGCAAACAGGTGAAATGAAAAAGATCCCACACGATACTATCGCTGGTGGGCCGGGTTTCATCTCTCATTATGTTCATAATCTTGTGGCAGGCTCTGATGGGTATATCTGGGGCTGTTCCAATACGGGGCTGTTGCTTTTTGATCCTGCAACACTGAAACCTGCATCTATTTATAAATACAGCAAACTCGTTCCCTTACTCAACAGGCGTATCATTGGTTTGTATGAAGACAAACAACAGAATATGTGGATCTCAGTTTCAAGAGACGGTATATATAAATATAACCTGCACGATAGTAGCCTCGTGAAGTTTACCTTAACAGATGGTTTGTTGAGTGATGTCTGCTATGGACTTACTTCTGATAAGCGCAATAATTTCTATGCATTTTCACAGGCGGGCTTTAGTATGATCGATAACCAGGGCAGGATAACAACATATAATAAGCAAAATGGATTAAGGTATAACAGGTGTACGAGTGCTGTTGAAGATGATAATGGTTATATGTGGATCGTGAATAACAAATGCCTGGTGAAATTCGATCCTGTGAAGAAAACTATGGAGATATTCGATGAGAACGAAGGGTTGAGTGAATATGGCTTTAAATCTGTCAGCCTTTGTAAGCTGAGTTCAGGTGAATTATTATTTGGTGGCAGCAGGGGAGTGAACAGTTTTTTTCCAAACAATATCAACAATATAACGGCCGAATTAAAACTGAGTATCTATAAAGCACTGTTGAAAGATACCATTGCAAAGTTCAGTGCCAACAGCAGCTTCGAATTGCCTTATGAAAAGAATACGGTCCATTTTTTCTTTACTGCCATTAACCTGCTTGGATCAAAAGAGATACAATACCAGTATATGCTCGAAGGATATGATAAAGAATGGCAGCATGGTACAGATATTCGTGAAGTACGCTATACGTCCTTATCGCCCGGGACATATACATTCAAAGTAAAAGCCAGCAGGAATGGTATTGCCTGGGTTGATTCAAGTAATAAAATTGAAGTAACCATCATTGCGCCTGTATGGCAAAGAGCCTGGTTCATTATACTGGTAGCGCTATTGCTTTCGGGTTTAATATACCTCCTGGCCAGGTACAGGAATAAAGTTCGGAAAGAGGAAAAGGAAGAAGAAGAAACACAAAAGGTGATCAATTATTTTGCTTCCAGTGTTTACCAGCAGCAATCTGTAAGTTCTATTGTATGGGATGTGACGAAGAATTGTATCAGCAGGTTGCATTTCCAGCATTGCGTGATCTATCTACTGGATGAAGAAAATAATTCATTGATCCAGAAAGCAGCACATGGGCCAAAGAATCCATGGGGTTACGAGATCCGTGACCCGATGACATTGCCACTTGGAAAAGGTATTGTTGGTGTTGTTGCGAAGATCGGTAAAGCGGAGATCATTGCTGATACGTCAAAAGACCCGAGATATATTGTTGATGATGAACAAAGATTTTCAGAGATAGCTGTACCGATCATTTCTGATGGTAAGGTGCTTGGTGTGATCGATTGTGAACATTCAACAAGAAATCATTTTAACCAGAAGCATTTGAATATGCTTAGCACCATTGCATCTCTCTGTGCCAACAAGATCACAAGGGCTAAGGCTGAAGAAGAAAAAACTGTTGTAGAAAAAAGCCTGGTTGATACCAAACAGAAAATGGCTGATGTGGAGATGCAGGCATTGAGGGCTCAGATGAATCCACATTTTATTTTCAACTGCCTTAATTCGATCAACAGGTATATTGTAAAGAGCGACCAGGCTACGGCGTCGCTTTATTTAACAAGATTTGCAAAACTCATCAGGCTGATACTGGATAATTCAAATTCAAAGAATGTCATCTTATCAAACGAGATCGAAGCGTTGCGGTTATATATTGAAATGGAAGCATTGCGGTTTGAAAAGAAATTCAGCTATGATATCCAAATAGACGATTCAGTGAATACGGATAGCCTGGAAGTACCACCACTGATCATTCAGCCTTATGTGGAGAATGCGATCTGGCATGGATTGCTGCACAAAGAATCGGGTGGACATTTAACTATACGTATAAAACTCATCAATGATTCCGTACTTGAATGTACGATTGAAGATAATGGCGTAGGAAGGGAAAAAGCAACTGAACTGAAGAGTAAATCTGCAACGACCAGAAAATCACTGGGCATGCAATTAACAGAGAACAGGATCGCTCTGCTGAATCAACATTCGCAGTACAACGCCAGTGTAGAGATCATCGACCTGAAGAAAGGCGATATGCCAACAGGAACGAAAGTGATCTTAAAGATACCAGTGTAAGAAAAGAACGCTGGTATTAAAATACCTATTTGGCAAGTCAAACGTTCCTGAACAATAAACACTAAACTATAAACTTAATTATATGATACGCTGCATTTTGATCGACGACGAGAACCATAGTCTTGAAATGACCGAATGGTTGCTGAAAACTTATTGCCCGGATGTGCTGATCGAAGCCATGTGCAATTCAGCTGAGAAGGGTATTGAGGCCATCAATAAGTTCAAGCCTGATGTGGTATTCCTGGATATAGAAATGCCACATATGAACGGCTTCGATATGCTGGAGCAGTTTGATAAACTGTTCTTTGATGTTGTCTTCACTACTGCTTATGACCAGTTCGCCATCAAGGCATTCAAGTATAGTGCACTCAATTACCTGTTGAAACCTGTAGATCCTGATGACCTGAAAGAGACGATTCGCAGGCTGGAAGAAAAGAAAGCAACGCCAACCAGGGAACAGATCGACCTGTTGATGCAGTCAGTCAAATCAAATAATAAACAACCGGTGAGCCGCATTGCACTTACAACAGGTGATGGTTTGATATTTGTTACGACCAGCGATATCATTTATTGCGAAGCTGAGAGTAACTACACCAATGTTGTTTTGACTACCGGGAAGAAGATCGTTGTATCAAAAGTGTTGAAGGAGATCGACGAAACTTTGAGCGGGCCGGATTTTTACCGCATACACAATTCATTTCTTATTAATATCAATCATATCAGCAAATATGTAAGAGGGGATGGCGGTTATGTTGTTATGAGCAACGGAACAACAGTTGGTATCTCAAGGAGCCGGAGACAGGAATTCATGGAGATGTTCGAGAAATTTTGATCTATTAATAATATATTTTCAACGATCCCGGTCCAGGCCGGGATTTTTTTTGCTGAATACTCAGAAAAATGGCAGCATACGCATTAATAGATAGTTTGGCTGATCTGCGATCGTAGTTTTGTTATGTAAGAAATGCGAAGAGTGAAGAAGAATAGATCCAATATCATTTATGTCGATAAAGTTTAAGATGGAAACGAATAACCATGAATGGCTCGATAGAACGGAATATCCCTTTGAATCGAAATTTTTCCAGGTGAATGGCACCCGGATGCATTATGTAGATGAAGGAAAAGGTAACACGGTACTTTTCATTCATGGAAATCCTTCCTGGAGTTTCGATTCAAGAAAGCTGATCAAAGGCTTATCCGGAAACTTCAGGTGTATAGCCATTGATCATATCGGTTTTGGATTATCGGCAAAGCCTGTTTACTATGATTACAGTACAGGGAATCATGCAAAGACATTAGAGGCGTTCATTGATTTTCTTGGACTCGAAAATATCACACTGGTGATGCATGATTTTGGCGGCCCGATCGGTTTTGATTATGCGATCAAAAACCCGGATAAGATCAGCAGGCTGATCGTGATGAATTCCTGGTTATGGGACAGCAGCTCAGATGATTCATTTAAAAAGATCAGGAACCTGCTTGGCAATCCGCTGATACCATTGATGAACCGTTACCTGAATTTTTATTCAAGGTATATGTTGCCTGCATCTTTTGGTGGATATAAACTTTCAGGTCATTTACTTGATCATTATGCAAAGCCATTTAAGAAGATAACAGAAAGGAACGGGCCCATGTCATTTGGCAGGTCATTGTTAAATGATCAGCATTGGTTCCAGGAATTATGGAATAACAGGGGAGTATTGAAAAAGAAACCTGTTTTGTTTATATGGGGAATGAATGACAGGTTCCTGGATGCAGCATACCTCGATAAATTCATTGCAGGGTTTACGAATTCCTATGTGAAGAAGCTGGATACCTGCGGACATTTTCCCCAGGAAGAGTGTGTACCCGAGGTATTAAGTTCGATCAGGTATTTCCTGGCAAAGAATGATCATAACAGTTAAAAGAAATTCTCATATGCAGTTGGTTTTAGTACAGCTTTCGTTTCTACGGGAGCTTTTTTATTTCTGCAATGATCTGATATGTAGAGAAGATTAAGCCTGTGCAGCAAAACTGTTCTTGATCTTTCCGGTAAGATCGGTCTCCATCATTAGTGCTGCTATCCTGATCATATTCTTAAAAGCAGTTGCATGGGAGATGCCATGTCCGATGATAACAGGTTTTGAAACACCCAAGACAGGAACGCCACCATATTTTTCAAAATCGAAGCGATCGAAATGTTCATCATGTATGTTGCGGCGTTTAACAAGATCGTGAATGCTTTCAGCGAGTTTTAAAACAACATTGCCGGTGAATCCTTCGCAAACCAACACATCGGCTTTATCTATTAATATATCGCGGCCTTCCATATTGCCTGTAAAGTTGATCTGCTTGTTTTCTTTTAACAACGGGTAAGCTGCCTGTGCCAAAAGATTTCCTTTGCCTTCTTCTTCGCCTATATTCACGAGTCCAACACGTGGGTTATCGAATTTTAAAATGTATTTGGCGAATAATGATCCGAGTATGGCAAATTGATTCAGGTTCTCTGGCTTGCAATCTGCATTCAGGCCTACATCAACCAGCAAACCCAATGTTCCGTTCTCTCTTGGAAGATAAGCGCCGATCGTTGGGCGCATAACACCTTCAATGGCTTTGATGCTGAATAATGCACCTACCATCATGGCGCCTGTATTTCCTGCACTGATGAATGCATCTGTTTTTCCTGTTGCGAGTAAATGGAACCCGATGGCTATGGAAGATTGTTGTTTTTCTTTTAATGCCTTGGTAGGATGTTCATGCATTTCTATCATTTGAGGCGCATGAACAATACTGAATTTTGTTTCGGGGATATTATGTCCTGCGGACAGTTGTGCTTTGATTTTTTCTTCATCACCGATCATGACCACGTGAACGTCATCATGTTTATCTGAAAAATATGCTTCCACTCCTTTGACCGCTTCTTCGGGGGCATAATCGCCACCCATCATATCCAGTCCTATTTTGATCATTGCCGATGGTTTAAATGAAAAATTCCAAAACCAAGGTTGAAGTTAATCAATCTTGTTTTTGGAATCAAAATCTTTAATGCGGATAATTATGCTTTAAGCGGAGCCTTTTCAGCTACAACTTTTCCTTTGTAATATAATTTTCCTTCGCTTACATGCGCACGGTGGCGTACATGTATCTCACCTGTTGTAGGGTCAGTGCTCAGTGTGTTCGCAACTGCCTTGTAATGTGTCCTTCTTTTTGCACTGCGTTGTTGTGAATGACGCCTCTTGGGATTTGGCATGACTATGTATTTTTAATTAATTATAAATTTTGTGTTATCCTGTTTAATTGTCCTTGAACTTATCCAATCCTTTCCATAATGTCTTTGCATTGCTGTCTGTCTGTTTGGCTTCCATTTGTTTCAGCTTTTCCAGCACTTCGTTGTTGCATTGTGGCCCGCCCATTTGTTCAGGGCTGCACATGCGCTGCATGGGAACACTCAGCATCACGAATTCATAGATCCAGTCGCTCACATCAATATGGCTTTCAGTCCTGGAAATATAGAATACATCGGGGTCGTCTTCCTGCTCGTTCATTTCTTCCGGGTTGTCGACCAGTTTTACAAGAACCTGGAATTCATCCCAGAGGTCCATGCTTAACGGGTTACCACAACGGTCGCAGCTAACATCAGCTTTACCACCGATCTCAAACTTGAGGATCATAAAGCCGGTGTTTTTTTCCAGGGATAATTTCACGCTTGCTTTCGCATTTGTAAAATCCTGGGCCCCTTTTTCTGCAAAGAACTTATCGTCAAGATCGTAACTGAACTGGTGCACCCCGGGCTTCAACCCCACAAAAGCGATCTCAAATGCCCTTCTGTTAGCCATTGCGCTCAGTTTATTCCCGATTTTTTCGGGAGGCAAAGGTAGGCTAAAATTATCAATTAACAGCTAAGAATTAGGAGTTTTTGTATGCTTATCGCCTGTAATCCGGTGCATTTGGTAATTTTAGACCCTATGAGATTGAAGAAAAAGGCAGGCATAGCGGTTATTTTACTGGTTTTATGCCTCTTGATCCACTGGTATTGCGCTGATAAGGCAAGGGTTGAATCGGCCTACAGCAATGGCTTTTTCGGCGCATTTGCCCGTGTTTTGAGGGCTGTTTTTAGTGTCTTTCCCTTTAGTATAGGTGATATTTTCTATGGATTACTGGTTTTATGGCTCATCTGGAAGCTAGTGAGGTTTGTCCGGCTGGTATTTAAAAAGTACCCGGGCATGTCGAAAAAGCCTCTTTACCTTAATGCATTTCTCAAATTGCTGATCTTTTGCGCAGCCATATATATCATTTTTAATATTTTCTGGGGTATCAACTATAACCGAAAGGGAATAGCCTGGCAGCTTGGATTGCAGATGGAGAAATATACAACGAGTGATCTCAGTAATATCAATGCCATGTTGGTTGATAGTATCAATGTCTCCAAAGAATCTGCGATCAGGAATAAAGCAACTTATCCATCCAATGATTCCATGTTCAGGTTGGTGAATTCGGTTTATCAAAATGTTTCTATGAAATATCCATTCGTGGAATACAAACCTGCTTCGATCAAATCATCTTTATGGGGATGGCTTGGAAATTATACAGGATTTACCGGTTATTACAATCCATTCACTGCAGAAGCACAATTGAATACAACGATCCCTAAATTCCTGCAGCCTTTTGTTGCCTGCCATGAAGTGGCCCACCAGGTTGGATATGCTAAAGAGATGGAAGCAAATTTTGTTGGATATCTCGCCGCAAGTAATTCAAAAGATCCATTGGTAAGGTATTCGGTCTACCTCGACTTATTTATTTATGCCAACCGTAGCTTATATATCTATGATTCAACTGCATCCAAAACATACAGGGATCGGCTGAGTGCACCTGTTATTGCCGACTTAAAGGAATGGCGTAAGTTCAATAAAGAGCATCAGAGTTTTGTTGAACCGATCATCAGGTGGGTATATGGCAAATACCTGCAAGGCAATGAACAACCGCAGGGTGTATTAAGCTACGATGAGGTTACGGGCTTCATCATAGCATTCCATAAAAAATTTGGAAAGATTTAAATGTTCAAAACTTATTCTTCCACATCATACTTTCAACAGGCATGTCGGGCTGACCGCTGTACTTGGCATTCTTTTTCTGGTTATACTTCACTTCGATCTCACCTTCAACAGGGAAATAGATCAACTGGCCGATCGGCATTCCACGGTAAACACGTACAGGTTGTTTAACAGATATCTCCAATGTCCAGTTGCCGCAAAATCCAACATCGCCTTTACCTGCAGTGGCATGAATATCGATACCAAGCCTACCGGTTGATGATTTTCCTTCGAGGAAAGGAACATGGGCATGTGTTTCTGTGTATTCTTCTGTTACACCGAGATAAAACATATGCGGCAGGAGGAGGATGCCTTCTTCAGGTATCTCAAAATGTTTGATCGTGTTGTGCTTTTTGGCATCCAGCTCTGCATGCTCATAAGTTGCCAGGTTCTTGCCGAGGTGCACATCATAACTATTGCTGCCCAGGCATTCCCTGTTGTATGGCTCTATCTTGATGGTTCCTTTTTCTATCTCTTCAAGAATTCGCTTATCACTTAATATCATTTTATAAACTCGTTATTCGTTAATTTGTAAAAATAAAATATTCAATATTCAATATTTAATATTCATTTGCTATATGCCACTGGTTTATCAACAAAATATCAACGAGTCGACGAGAATGGGGGTTTGGCATATAACAGAAGAGGAGATTTTTTTCCAGAAACAAGTGATGCTGCCTGCATCGATCACCCATCCGCACAAACGCCTGCAACACCTGGCCGGGCGCTATTTGTTACCTGAATTATTTGAAGGATTTCCACTGAACCTGGTAAAGATAGCCGATACAAAAAAACCCTACCTTCCCGATGAAGCTTATCATTTCTCCATATCACATTGTTCGGATTACGCAGCAGTGATCGCCAGTAAGACAAACAGGGTGGGAGTTGATATAGAAGTTATGTCCGATAAAGTTGAAAAAATAAAAGATAAATTTTTATCAGCCCCGGAACAACAAATGCTTACTTCCAATGCTCAGTACAATACTCAATTATTAACTGTTGCATGGAGTATCAAGGAAACAATTTTTAAATGGTATGGTTTAGGGAAGGTGGATTTCAAAGACCATATGCATATCCTGCAACTCGATATGAGTGATAATGAATTCAAGGCTCAATGTAAGTTCCTGAAAGAAGATGAACAGGCATTACAAGTTCACGGACTTATATTCAATAACAATGCACTCGCCTGGCTGGCCACCTGATCTATTTCTTTAACATCACTTCCACATTCCATTCGCTTCCGCTATAGATATGATACGTGCTGGAAAAACTTCCCATGTTCAACGCAAAGGATAATTGCAATAAACTATTCAGGTAAGCTAACGGTTTACCTTCCGGCACTGCGCCGAATGTTGATGCATAGGGCATATCACCCTCATATTTTTTTATCTTGTTGTGATAGATGACAACATGAAGCTTGTCACCAATTTTCGCATTGAGTTGTTTGAAAAGATCAGAAGAAATGTTTGTCCAGATATTGCCATATTGAATATCGAGGATCGCAATAGTTCCTTTGATCTTATTGACTTCCAGCATAGCTTTCTGGTAAGGGATAGTCACAACCTGGTTTGGAAGTGATTTGCCAACCTGTTCGAAACTGATCGTCCCGGATGCAAGCCTTGCAGCAGTGTATGCATACACATCCCTTCCGTGAAAAGTATAGGATTTTTCAGATCCCTTTCTCCTGTTCACTGCCTCATCGATCTCCCGGAGTTCTGCTATACCTTCTGATGCAGCGATCAGTGTTAGCGTTCCGTTATCAGGCGTTACAATAAAATGCCCTGCCTTTGTTTTTAATACAACTGATTTTCTATCTGTACCTACGCCGGGATCAACTACAGAAACAAAAACAGTTCCTGCAGGCCAGTACTGTACTGTTTGTTCCAGGCGATACGCAGCTTCCCAGATATTAAATGCAGGTATCTCGTGTGTGAGGTCGAATAATTTCAGGCTGCTGTCAACTCCCATCGCTACGCCTTTCATAGCAGATACTGCTCCGTCCTTCAAACCAAAATCAGATTGAAAGACTACAATTTTGTTTTGAGAAAAACCACGAAAGATTAATAAGGCCAATAAGGCTGCGATAAAAATATTTCTTTTCATACCTGTAAAATTAAAAAGAGTTGGCAACATAAGTCACCAACTCTTTATGCTGAATTATTTCAGTTATTATTTAGAAGTTGAAAGCAAGTTTAGCAAATAGCCTGCGTCCATTGAATCCCATTTGAACAGATTCCCATGGTCCGCCGGTCTCATTGTCAAACGCTTCGTAACGTGCATTCTTTACTGCAGCAAAATCAGGGTGAACGTTCATGATATTGTCTGCACCTACAAATATGGTCATACATTTCAGGAGCTTGTAAGAAGCATACAGGTCAACAGTTACTTTTCCTTTGTAGTTGAATATTTCTTTTTCAACATGAACACCATCAGCATAACCATCAATATCAACATAAGGATCGATACCAGTGAAGCTTCCTGAGATTGCAGGATCGCCAGGGCCACCTGTACCAGCAGCGCTGGCCAAACCAGTCCAGCCAAAGCCGAGCGTCTTCATGTTCCCGAAGTAGTTAATATGTGTTCCTACACCGAGTTTGTTCATGGTATAATCCAGGCTCAAAGAGATCTTTGCTTTTGGAGCAGATGCCAGCAGGAATGCTTCTTCACGATCGCTAAAGAATGTTTTGCGATGGCGATAGCTGTCATCCAATGCAGCAGGAACATGTACATCATCAACTTTCATTTTATTGAAGTTGCCTGCGAGCAATGCCCTGAAGCTGTTCTTGCCCCATTTCTTACTATAATCAACAACGAGATCAACACCATAGTTGGTTGTATTAACAGCATTGTCGAAGAACTGCGCTGTTTGCACACCCAGGTTGCTGAGCTGTGAAGTGAATGAAGCAGGCAGCGTTGGATCATCTTTATCAAACAAACCTGACAATACGATCCTGTCCTTAACTTTTGTATAATATCCATCGAGTGTAACGGTTAATCCACGCATTGGCTTCCATGCAAAACCAACACTAACGTTAACTGATTTTTCTTCTTTCAGATCAGGAATACCTGCGGCTCTTGTTACAGGATCTCCGTTCCTGGCAATACGTGATTGAACCAGGGCACCACCGCTGAATGATGTAAGCGTGTTGCTGAAGTTGATCTGTTGTAATGAAGGAGCACGATATCCTGTACTTCCTGAAGCTCTCAGGTTGAAGTTATCAGTGATCTTGAAACGTGTAGCCAGTTTATAAGTAAGAACCGAACCGAAATCAGAATAATTCTCGCCACGCAATGCAGCATCGATCATCCATTTATCGGTAATGTTCAATTCTCCATCTATATAAGCACCGAATGAATGGCGTTTTGCAACAATTGTATCAGACGGACTGAAGCCAGGGAAGCCCTGTGAACCAGGAGCCTGGTCATATGGATTGGTATAACCTTTCCATGAAGCTTCTTCGCCCATGTCGATATTGTATTTTTCATTCCTGTACTCAAGACCAATACCGAGATTGAATCCTTCCAGGATCTTTTTGTAAGATTTACTGAAATCGAGGTTAACGGTAGATTGACGGAATTTGAATCCTCCATCATAGAAATGTGTTTGAGAGATATTGCCAATATTAGATGCATTGAAGGTCTTATCACCATAATACTGGAAATCATTCTTACCTGTTGTTACACTAAAATCCCAGTTCCATCCACATGACATCATTCCTTTCAATCCTGCAGCAAGAGAAGCATCATTGATCTCTGTAGCGATATGGGGATTGTAATATATCTCTCCATCGATGGACTGGCGCATGATCTCAGGAACGATGATCGGGTTGCCATTCACATCAACAGGGAAGCGGTCAGGCCTTGCACTCAGGTTCCTGGTGTAAGCATACGCATCGGATGATTTATGATTGTATCCTGCAAATGAATAGAAGGTCAGGTTACTGCAGATAGGAATTTCCATATTATACATAGCACCATCTGTCTGAACAGAACCATCACCGAATGCACGACGACTGCTGTTCAGCGGCAATGCATCAGAGTTGGTAGCTACGTTTGTGTCAGGAACCTGCCTGTAGGTCTTGGCTTGTTTCAGGTAATCAAAGGAGATATTGATGAAACCACCTTTCTTTCCGATAGGCAAACCATTGTTTGCAGAGAAAGCAAATGTTCCTCCATCTATAGGATGGCTTGAATAATACTGATTGCCTTCTCTTGTATCATATGCATTGTACTTGGTATCATAATAACCACTCCATCCAGCATTGATCGTCCAGTGTTTTACATCCCTTTTCAAAAGTATGTTGATAACACCAGCCATCGCATCACTACCGTACTGTGCGGATGCGCCATCACGGAGGATCTCGATGCGGTCAACAATAGATTGAGGGAAAGCATTCAGGTCAGCACCTGAATTACCACGGCCCCTTGTTCCGAATAAACCAACAAAAGCAGTTTGATGACGTCTTTTACCATTGATCAGTACGAGTGTCTGATCTGGTCCAAGGCCTCTCAATGTTCCGAGGTCGAGGTGATCGGCACCATCGGCACCACTCTGTTTGTTATAGTTGAATGAAGGAGCAGCCATGTTCAGAACAGAAGTAAGATCGAGTTTCGCAGTTGGCAATCCAACCTGGTTAACCCTGATCACATCCACCGGAACGGCTGTTTCTGTTTTTGCACGTGCAGCACCGCGACTACCAATGATAACGATATCACCGAGGTCGAGAGAAGAAGGCTCGAGTGAAACAGATATCTCAGATGTACCGCTAAGTGTAACCGATGTAGGCTTATATCCAACACAGGTAATATCAAGTACATCGCCTGATTTGGCCTGTATTCTTAATATACCATCGTTGTTGGAAGAAGAGCCTTTACCAGTCGATCTTACGGTACCAGAGGCATTTGCAACAGGATTTCCGTTGCTGGAGTTTGAAATCCTTACAGTGAAGGATTGTTGTGCCGATAGCAGGTAACTGCTAAGGATAAGGCACAGCAATAATAATAGTTTTTTCATGATGCAATTATAATTTGGTTAGTAAAGCAATATGTGAAAATAGTAAAATAATACTAGTATGAGGAATATCAATAATAGGTTATTAACAGCTGTGGAAAGGATGGTGAAGGCATTGACTAAGGAGAATATGAATCTTAAATGATCATTGCCCAGTAACAGCAGTTGCCGGATCCTGGTTAAGGATATTTGATATAGCAGCATAAAGGTCGGGGTAGAGCGCTTTTAACTCTCCTGGTCTTTCAAAAAATATCTCAACACTTTCTGCCCAGAATTCCTGGAAATTCTTCATGGCATATTCTGAATAAAGATCATTGCCTGGTATTTTTTCCAGTTCGAATACTTTGTTGCCATAATTGTCGAATTTTTTGAAGTCGGTGATGAAGCCATTGTCTACCTGGTTGCCTGTTTCGAAATTCTGAAAATAGTATGCGTGTGCAAACTCGTGCAGGCCTACATTCTGGCCATCAGCAGGGGAATTGAACCCATTGAGAAAATGTTTCCAGGAGATATTGATGCAGTTATTTGAAACATTGCCTTCGAGATACCGGATCGTTGGTTCAGTGGCAATGAATTCTTCGGGGAAAATATGAATGCCGGGAAAATCGGGAAGCAGGTATTTCTCCAAACCAAAACTGAATTGAATGGCCGCTGCACTAACCAGTATCGGCATTTCCTTGAAACCACTTTTATCGTGGATATAAAATGATTTCTGTTTCATGAATTTCTGGAGACGTAACAAAAAGCGGGATCTTTCTTCCCCGCTGAGCTTTGAATAATAGGCACATCGTTTATTCAGTACTTTGATGATCTCTTCTTCCCCGAACCTGAGATCATCGCCTTCATATAAAAGATAATCCTGTACTTCCGGTTCACCTTCTACAATATCATAATCTGCTTCATTGTTCACCAGCGAACCAAATGCAACATAACCTTTGCTTTTCCCATCACGTATGCGAATGATGATCCATATCAGCACAAGCATACCAACAACACTCAGCAAGGGAACCCAGTCATTACTTGCTGGCCTTTTCTCATATCCTTTTTCCTGCGCAGCCTTGTGTAATTGCTCTTTTGTTTCAGTAGTGAAACTGCTGTCCTCCAGGATCACATAATCATCCGGTCCGGTTCCTATACGTAGTGTATCCTGCGGCATTGATAAATGGAATTAGTTTTCCAAAAGGGTTTCATCAGTCGCATCCTGAATATGCATATCGATAGAATCCTGCCCTGCGATACCTTCAATCGAACCTGATATATGTAGTGAGTTTTGGATAATCATTTCAATTTGTTTTTCTTTTTTCTTAAAATTCTTTTCAAAATCTTCTCTTTCTTTTTGTAATAAAGTTCTGAGCTGGCGAAATCCAGTTCTGATAGCAGTCCAGTTACCTACAAATTCCTGTCCTGTCAGATAATCATATAACGCTACCATTTTGTCTCCCTTGTTTTCCTGATTTTTTCTTGATTCACTGATTTTTAAGATTGCATTTCTTAGCACATTTGCAAGACTTTTTACTTCATCGAAGCTGCAGATATATACGCCACTCTTTTCGCCAAAACGTTGCATGTCTTTGGGCATTGTTTTAGTAACAATGACAGCTATCTCTGCATTCTGGCTAAGCATGTCGGTTTTTAATTTATCAATCCAATCAGCTCCAAAATTCTCTGTACGTTTACTCTCATAAATAATTTTGCCACACTCAACGCCTATGTTGTTACGTACAATTTGTATGCAATCCGCACCTCGAACACCTTTGCCTACTTCAGTAATTAAATCAAATGGAAAAGTGGCTCTTAATAATTCTTCTAATGCAAGTTCTTGAACTTCACCTTGTAATTGCATAGAACCTTGTTCGGCCTTTCTCCTCATCTCATCAGCAAGTTTTTTTTGATCTTCAAGTTGTTTTTCCAATTCTTTTAACTTGAGATTATACTCATTGTCTTTTAATGAATGTTTCTCTAATTCTTGTTTACGTATTTGTTCTGTAATCTGAATTCTTTCCTGTTGTAATTTCTTTTGTATTTCTAATTCTAATTCTTGCTCCTTGTTTTTAAACTCTTGCTCTTTTTTTAAGAAATCAAGTTCTTTTTTTCTGGCTTCTTTTAATTTTTCTTCAGATTCGGCATTATTATCCTGGAGTAATTTTAACTTATTTTCATAGTCAGAGGACAGTTTTGTTCTTACTTGTTCCTGAACTTCGGTTTCTAGCTTTTGTCTTTCCTGTTGAAGTTTTTGAGCAAATATTTCGTTCTCTTTTTTCTTTTTTTCTTCGAATTGAAGCTGGTCAGCTTCTAATTTCTTTTTATCGTCTTCAATTTTATTTAAAGACGTCTGCAATTTTTCCTGGTATTGCTTTTGTAACTTTTGCTCAATATCTGCTGCTATTACATTTTCGACATCAAATATATTTCCGCAATTAGGACATTTTATTTCATTAGGCATCTTCTATCCTTTATTAAGGGTACAAATTAATCATAAAAATGCTATCCTCTAAGAGTTGGAGAAGAGGCTTTATAATCTTTTAAAAAGTTTACAACCTTATCAACTTATATCTTAAATTTGCCGTCTCAAAAAATGCGGCGATGGCGAAATTGGTAGACGCACTACTTTGAGGTGGTAGCGCCCGAAAGGGTGTGGGAGTTCGAATCTCCTTTGCCGCACAAACCGGGATTATGGTCCCGGTTTTTTTATTGTATTTATTTCTTTAATACGATCCTGAAAGTTGTTCCTTTTCCTAATTCGCTGTGCTTCACGAATAATTCACCTCGGTGATATTGTTCAATGATACGTTTGCTCAATGATAATCCGAGCCCCCAGCCACGTTTCTTGGTCGTAAATCCAGGCTTGAACACATTAGCAATATTCTTCTTACTAATGCCTTTGCCGGTATCAGACAGATCGATCACAACCTGGGTCGGTTCATTTTTTATATTGATATCAATGCTTCCTTGTCCTTCCATGGCATCCAGTGCATTTTTGAGGAGATTTTCGATCACCCAATCAAACAATGGTGCATTGATCATGGCTGTGATCTCTTCTGCAGGTTCATTGATATGGAAACTTACTTTATTGGTGGCCCTGCGTTTGATGTAATTCACCATATGCTCCACCTGGCGTGGTATATTGGCTTCTTCCAACTGCGGCGTACTGCCGATCTTTCCAAAACGGTCACTCACCAGTTTTAACCGCTCAACATCTTTGCTCATTTCTGAAACGATCTTTTCAGCTGTATTGGATTCTTTAAGCATTTCAATCCATCCTTCCAGCGATGTGATCGGTGTACCGAGCTGGTGAGCAGTTTCCTTGGCCATGCCTGCCCATACCTGGTTCTGCGTGGATTTATTTCTTGTTGAAACCGCAACAAGTGTGATAATGATGAAAAGTGTTACGATGAAAAGCTGTATGAGGGGATAATAACGCACTTCTTTTAAAAGATCAGAATCACCATAATAATATTTATTGATGATGAGCGGATCTTTATTTACCTCCACCACGATCGCATCATTTTCTGATTTGAATTCCTGTAATTTTTTCCTGAGGTATGAAGAATCTGTTTTGATGCGATTGGTATCTAGGTTCAATCCTTCGCCGGACGGCCGATCATTTTCATCGGTTTCGATGATAGGAATATCTGTATTTTCTGTTGTAATAATATTGGTAAGTGCAAGCGCAGATTGATCAGAAGTAGTAGCACGTGTTTTGAGCGATTGCACCCATACATTCACTTTCTTTCTTTCATCTGCTGCGATCTTGCGGGCCAGGTATTGTGAATAGAATATAGTCCCGATCACGATGGCGATTGCCACCAGTCCCAATCCGCTGCGCCAGTTGAAGATGTTTGAAAACATAAGTAAATGTAGAATTTAGAATGTAAAATGTAAAATGATTTATGTTTGTGTATTACATGATCTTCAGCTGATATGAATATACCATCGGTAGCGATTGTTATACTGAATTGGAACGGCAGGAAATTCCTCGAGCAATTCATTCCGCCTGTATTGGCGTCATCTTATGCTAATGCAAGAGTTATTGTAGCTGATAATGCTTCTACTGATGATTCGATCAGTTTTCTTCAAACCAAATATTCCACTGTTGAGATCATTCGTAATCCAGGCAATGAAGGTTTTGCCAAAGGATATAACAGCGCTTTAAAACAGGTGCAGGCAGATTATTATGTTCTGTTGAACAGTGATGTGGAAGTAAGCAAAGGCTGGATCGAACCGGTGATCGAATTAATGGAATCTGATAAAATGATCGCTGCCTGTCAACCCAAGATACTTGCCTATAATAATAAACAGCAATTTGAATATGCGGGGGCGAGTGGTGGATGGATCGATAATTTCGGCTATCCATTTACGAGGGGAAGGGTCTTTGATATTTGTGAAACAGATCATGGGCAATACGATTCTGTTGAACCTTGTTTCTGGGCAAGTGGGGCTGCTTTATTTGTAAGGGCATCTGTATTTCATGCGTCAGGTGGGTTAGATGAATACTTTTTTGCACACCAGGAAGAGATAGATCTTTGCTGGCGCATGCAGTTGATGGGGTATAAGATATATGTTCAGCCAAAGTCGGTCGTATATCATGTTGGTGGGGGAACATTGCCCAGGGGAAATAACCGCAAAACCTTTTTGAATTTCAGGAATAACCTGGTGATGATGTTCAAGAACCTGCCGGCTGGAATTGCGTTATGGAAGATCCCATCCAGGATATTGCTGGATATTATTGCAGGGTGGAAAGCTTTACTGACAGGCGATCCGGGGTTCTTTGTATCAGTATTGAAAGCACATATTTATTTTTTAAATTGGATATTATTTAAGAAAAGACAATCTACACCTGTAATGAACAAGAGTGCTGAACTGCAGGGATCATATGGCGGATGTATTGTCTGGGATCATTATATAAAAGGAAAGAAAAGCTTTTCTGAAATTGTGGGAAACAAATAGGATTTTTTAGCCGGAAGGCCTTATTTTTGCATCGAAAATAACAGCTTATGCAACAGGAAATTATAGATACAAAAGGTAAAGATTTTTCCTACAGTTGGGTATCTTCTTCACGTTTTATATGGTTCTGCCAGGTTTTTGTAATAGTAGTATTTGTATTGGCAGGATGTTATAGTTTATATAACCATCGTTATAAAGGGCACCCGGATGTGAATGTTCCGGATAACACCTTATACAACCCGAAGTACAAGTAATAAATATTTGTTTTTTTCAGGCAACAACCCTTATTTTTGCAGTCCTTAAAAAAAGGGTATAGTTCTTATTCACAAGCGGAAGTAGCTCATTTGGTAGAGCACGACCTTGCCAAGGTCGGGGTGGCCGGTTCGAGCCCGGTCTTCCGCTCAGAAATCTTATCCCGACCATGTCGGGATTTTTTTTCAACAATCGTCACTCGGGTGGTGGAACTGGTAGACACGCAGGACTTAAAATCCTGTTCGCAGCAATGCGAGTGTGGGTTCAACTCCCATCCCGAGTACAAGCCTCAGCATTTTGCCGGGGCTTTTTATTTATGCACCCACCCATTTACGCTATTGCATTTCTTCTTTACACTCCCTACCTTGGCGCATCTAATCACCAAAATATTTAATTATGAAAAAATTATCGCTGGCAGCGATCGCTTTATTATTCACTGCCATTTCATGCAACGAAGCACCTAAATCTGAAAGTTCCACAACAGCACCCTCACACAAAGATCATGTTATGATGGTGTATGCCGGTATTGAAAGCGGGGACATGAGTAAGATGGATGAAATTTGTGCAGCAGATATAGTCGATCATATGGACAGGGGAGATGTTAAAGGAGTAGATAGCATAAAAAAAGTATTGGGAGACATACACAATCATTTTTCAAACCTGAAATTTGAAGCGATCGCAGAAGCCACCTCTGCTTCGGGTGATTATAATTTTACACTGGTACGCATGACAGGTACTACCAAAGATGCCGGTATGGGTATGCCTGCGAATACTGCAGTTGATCGTACAAATGTGGATGTGGTTAAATGGGTGAATGGAAAAGCAGTGGAACATTGGGGATTTGCCAGCGAACAGGAAATGATGAAGATGATGAACATGAATAAGCCGGCTGAACCTGCCATGATGGAAAAGAAAGATACTGTGGTAAAGAAATAATACGCTTTGCCTGACAATAAAAAGCCTTGAATTCTCAAGGCTTTTTTATTAATGTAAAATCGTTAGGTTATATCCGGGGCTGATGGTTAATGTGGCACCGGGTGGAATATATAAACTCCTGATGGTTGTATTTGAATTCAATGTAATAGTCGCCCCGCTGTTAATAACAACATCGGTATTTGAATCAGGTATCGCCCCACAACTCCAGTTGGCAGGATCTTCCCATGCCGTACTTGCCGAACCATTCCAGCGATTAACAAACCTCAGCACAAATACCGTACTCACCGTTGGATATTGTGGTCCCATATAACTCAATGCACAACGATACCTATAACCATATTGGGATGAAGGGACATTGATCAGATGAAGAGAAGTTGTATGACTGCCGGAATAATTAGCACCATCTGTAACTTCATTAAAGTTACCAGTACCAACCTGCACTTGCCAATGATAAGTGGCGCCGGAAACTGTTACATCTGTATTCAATACGGTACTTGCAGCAGGAGGACATAGTTCCACACTGATCCCACTTGCATATACAAAATTATCTTTCGAACTTGTTCCGTAAGCCGAAGTAACAATAATGGTTATATATGAATACAAAGGGATAGGATAACTGCCCGGTACAGCTTTTATTTGAGAATCTGATACTACAGTAAACGAAGCAGCAGCATAGCCTCCAAAACTAACAGCAGTGACACCGGTGAAATTATATCCAGTGATGGTGACTACAGTATCAGGTGATCCGGGGCCTGCCAGGTATGGAGAAAACGAACTGATAAATGGAGCGTTGAAAAAACCTAACGAATCGGCTCCATAGGGACTGACCAGGATAACCCTGCCCGAAGCGCCGGCAGGTACAACTGCTGAGATCTGTGTTGAGGATATAATTGAAAAAGAAATTGCAGGGATGCCACCGATCTTTACATCAGTTACATCGCTGAAATTACTTCCCGTAATGTTTATGGTTGTATCTCCAACCGCATGTTTCGGATCAAATGAACTGATACGTGGATCGCCCAACCTGTTGTTTAAATAACTCACTGTATTGATAAAATCATATCCCTGGGTAATCAGTATTTCTGATCTGCCATCAGCATTGAGATCAGCAAAACCATATAAAGAAGTGCCAAAAGATGCCGGGGGCACCGCAGCAAATGCTTTATAATTATCAAAACCTATATTTCCGGTTGTACTGGTATTCCTGAAAATACCCATCGAATCAAAATTAACTTTCCCAACAATATCCGGCTTGCCATCCCCATCCATATCATTAAACCCAAAAACATATCCATTGTTATTGAAGCTTCTGTCGTCTCTTGCTATAAAACCAAGTGTTCCGGGAGTTGATATATTCCTGAAGATCGAAAATCCGTTGTTCATGATCAAAACAACATCTTCCTTTTGATCGGTATCTAAATCTCCAATGTACAACCTGTTTGGTTCGGATAACAAAGGCAGATCAATATAGCTGAATGAAACAGACCCTGTTGAACCTGTATTTCTCATTATATGTAAAGTTGTTCCGGTAGCCAGGATCAAATCAATTTTACCGTCCTGGTCAATATCTGCAGTTGTTGCTTTTGTAGTATTTGGATTTGAATATGCCTCTGCAGGATTAAAACTGATATTACCGGGAGTAGAGGTATTTAAGAAGATACCGAAATAAGTGTTATTTAGTAAGCCGATATCCGTTTTACCATCTCCATCAAAATCTCCCCACAAAACATCCTGGGGTTGCCCCCAGTTTATAGTTACGGGTGGGTCGAAAGATAAAGTACCAGGTACGCTTGTATTCCTGTAGATCTTTAAATGTTCGTTTGAACAAAAAACAAATACATCTGGTTTTCCATCTCCATCAGCATCTTTGAAAAAAACTGATGCGGTTTCGTCTGGTGGCCCCAATATCTTGAGCCTGATCTCAGGGCCTACGGAAAATGAGCCATTAGAGGAAGTGTTTCTATAAATGGAAATTGTGTCGACTAAAATTCCAACAGGAGGCCAGTTGATATCTTCATAAGCGCCAAAATCAGGCATTCCGTCTCCGTCAAGGTCTGCCGTTGCCCATGCTCCTGAGTAGGCAACTACAGGGAATGGTAATGAGCCTAATTCAAATGAATTTGGTTCATATGATCCTGTTCCGCTAAAAGTTGATGCAAATTTTAATGAAGAATAAGCTGTAAGTCCATTTACATTTACAGAAATGGTTTCATATCCTGCACCACCAGGAACAGTCACACTGAGAGATGTTGAAGATGCCGCTGTAACTATTGCTTTTGATACGCCGATGTAAACATTATTATTAGCAGGAGTTGCATCGAAACCACTTCCGTTGATCGTTATTGTTGAACCAATATTGCCAGATGTCGGAGAGAATGAAGTGATCACGGGCGCCTGTGCTAACCCGGTAACAGCAAAAAATAAAAGTAGTAATGCAAGGATTAATTTATTCATAAGGCAGGGTTTACCTGATGGAATAAATGAAAGTTACAACCTTAATTGCTGAAAGTAAAAACCGTTTTGTAACTGTGTGACTATTACATCTTGCCCATCACATATAACTTACCCTGTGGCTGGGGATGGCCACCTTCGGTTTCGAGTGTTACCGCAAATGCTTCGGCCTTACCAAAGCTCTTCATCTTTTGAATATGATAATTGTTTCCTTTTTTAGTATGAATGATCATACCGCCATCAACAGGTTTGCCATCAACAAATCCCCAGAACTGGTATTGCATACCGGCAGGAGCTTCCGGTAAATTACTCGCATCAATATATACATCACCTGTATTCTTCATCCAGAATATTTTTGCTGCTGCATCCGGTGCATCCGCCTGTCCTTCCAATGAAACAGCTTTGCTGTATTTATTCTGAACGATAGACATATCATTCTTCATATCACTGTTTGATTGCTCTGCAGCAGCCAGCTGATCCTGCAAACTGTTCTTTTCAGTCATTGCTGCCGCATAATCTTTTGTGGCCTGCTGGTATTTGTTATAATAAACAATATTGAATATGGCACTTCCAATAAATAAAATGATCGACGCAGCTGCTGCATATTTCCATCCTGAACCAATAGGAACAACCTTGGAGGAAGAAACTGATGATGCTTTGGAAGATCCTATCTCAGCCATCAGTTTATCCCTTGTTGATGAACGTGGTTCAACAGCATTTGCCATGGCATAGGTTTCCATACCCGACTCAATGGCCGATATCTCTGCTGCTACTTCGGGATATTGCTTCGCCCAGGCAGCTACCTGTGCAACTTCCTGTTCACTTGCTATTCCGAGTACATACAACTCCAGCAATCCGGACGATATGATATCATTTATTTCCACTTATCTATATTCCAATATTTTTCTTAATTCCATTATTGCAGACCTCATCCTCGTTTTTACTGTTCCTAAGGGAATACCCAATTCTTTGGAGATCTCTTCCTGTGTATAGCCGTAAAAATAGGCGAGGTCAATGATGCTCTTTTGCTCAGGTTTTAAATTAGCAACTTGTTTGCGTAAGCCGATGCTGTCAAATTTGTCGGGACTTGAGTTCCTGTCCTGGTAATTACTTACGGAATTTTCGTCTTTCGAGATTTTTTGTTGCTTCTTAAAACCTTTACTGCGCAGGGTATCAATTGTTAAATTCCTGGTGAGGTTGATCATCCAGGTAAAAAGCCTTCCTTTACTGCTATCGTACTGGGAGAAATTATTCCAGATCTTGACAAATGCCTCCTGCAAAATGTCTTCTGCAAGATTCACTTCTTCCACCATCCTGCAGATGATACCATTCAGTGCGCCTGAATAGTTGTCGTACAGGTATGAAAAAGCCTTCTGGTCCCGCTGCCTGAGCAGCATCACCAGTTCCTCTTCACTGTATTTACCCTGTTCTGTCAATGATTGGTTGTTAATAGTTCCCGAAAATAAGTGATTTTTGTATTATACAACTAACCTGTTTAATCAGCATGCTCCAGAAGATCGCACCTATATTACCAGCTATCAACATCCAGCAAACCAATTTGTATTATAAGAACAGGCTTTCATTCCATACACGTGATTACGGGAATTACCTGGTTGTTCAGAAAGACCTGATCGAATGGCATTATTATCTCTGGAATGATAAAATACCTTTCATGCCTGCTTCCTGCTATTTGTTTGATAATAATGTGGAAGACCTGTTCCTGAAATTATCTGCGATAGAAGTGTTGCAGCCAAAAGCTGAACTGAAAAAGAATATCTGGGGAAAGAATGAATTTCAGCTGATTGATAATAACGGCAACCTGTTGAGATTTTCGGGAGTATAGTTTTTGTGATAATTTATGTTGTGATAATTTTTTCTATCACAGAAAATGTTATCACAAAACTGTGATAGTTTTTGGATATTTTGAAAAATTATCACAAACGGCTCATGACCGGGGGAGTAGTTCCACTTCATATAAACCGCTGAATAAGTACCACTTCTTAGTGGACGGTTCGATGCATTTATACCGTGTGCGTACTTTGGGACCTTTGATGAATTCCCGCCCACCTTTTATCCTGAACAAAGATCCTTCCTTCAACTGTTCTACCAGGTAATGATTGTCTTTCTTTTTATCATAATTTCTTAATACCCTCAACAGGTCATCGTCACCGCAACTGCTGGCAGCAGGATTTTTCAATGTCTCTAATAATGCAGATTCAACATCGGCAGGAAATATCTTCTTTGCAAGAAATTGAGCTAATATCTTTCTGAATTCATCTTTCCATTGTTGCCCATGCGCCTGCACGCGATGGCCATATCTTTCATAAGTAAATAAATGCGCCAGCTCATGTAATAATGTGATCAGGAAATTATATTTATTCAGATTGCCATTGATGCTGATGCGATGAGCCTTTCCTTCATATGCATGCCTGTAATCCCCAAGAATGCTTTGCCGCTGCCTGGTTAAGGTCAGGTGAACTTTATAATGCTGCAGGTATTGATGTACATCTTCGAAACTTCCTTCAGGCAGGTAAGATCGCAATTGAAGCAGGGGAACTTCTTGTTTAGACATTTGCTTTTTTGTTCTTATTCATTTTCATCACTGCATATACCTCAATGGAGAGGTAAATGAGGTAGAGGAATAACGCTATGAAGATCGCTTTTTTGTTGAACGATTTTCCGCTGGAGAAATTATAGATGATCAATGCAATGATGCAAATGACCATTTTCAGCATCATGCCTATGGTTACACTTCTTACAAATGCATGAGGATTTTTATTCTCTAATCCTTTTCGTTGAATATAAAAAGAAAGAACACTGATCAGCAATAACAACACATTTGCCATCAACAACACATTTGCATTCACATTGTATTGTTCCAGCCTGGAAGAAAAAACAAAAATGAGGATCGTAATGACTGTAAAGAAAATGATCAGTGGGAGTAACAAACGAAAGGGAGACTTCATGCGCAGTTATTTTTTTCGGGCAGTATCTTTTATGATCTTAACGATCACTGCCGTTATTACCAACAAAGGTAAAACCCAAACAGCTAACGGCGTTTTTAATTTCATCCATTTATCCAGCTGCATGCCTCCGAATACAGCTATGCCAATAGCTACCAGGAATTGGGTTGCCATCCCGGCATATTTCCACAAAAAATTATTATCTGGCTTATTATTCATTCACGGCCTTCCCCAGGTCTACGCTGAGTTCAACGATATTAGCGCCCATATGGCACTCGCCGTTGAAACATGCTGAGGATTCTATCTGCAATTTAAGGGTATGAATATTCCCTTCAACAATTGCTTTCCCATGTAGGTATAAAAGATCATTCACTTTTACTTTGCCCATCACCTTGCCGAGAATATCGGCCTGGTTAGCTACGATGTCCCCTTCAATAACAGCTTCAGGGCCCAGTAAGATCTTTGATTTGCAGGTGAGATTTCCTTTTAAGGTGCCGTCGATCCTGATATCACCGACAGATTCAATATTACCGGAAATAACGGCTCCGGCGCCAATGATGGTTGTTGATCCAACCGGGTTTTCAGCATAGGTTGACCTGGATTTTGAAGAGAACATATTTCATAAGATTTTGGAGGTTAAAACATCAGTTCTATAGTCTTAACGCTTTTTTAAGAGTTTTAGTCTAATCATCGGTATTTTCCAACTTGGGCGTTTTCAGGCTGGTGGTATCTAATTTTACTATATTTCCCTGGAGAACTTTTTGCAGGTCTTCATAATACCTATGTTGCTGATTAAGTGCCTGTTCCATAGAGTCGGTCCTCATTTTTAATTGGCGGAATTCTCTCATTTGTTTGGCATCGCCGTAGCCGGAACCAGGAAGATAATACCTGAGCGGTGTGAAAATGATCAGGGAAGCGGTCAGTCCAACCATAAGCACAAATATGGTACTCATTACCACATACACACTCACGCGGGTCAGTTTGAACTTTACCACTTCTTCATATGTGTCTTCATTCATCACCACCAGCCGGTAGTGATTGCGAAGTCGTTTTAATGTATTGTTGGGATCGAGCCTTGCCATAAGATCATGTTTTGCAGGATAAAAATAACAAAGAGTAAAGATAGCGCTGTATATTAAATTCAGGAGCTCCGGGTATGGGGCATATTTAACATATCCCATAAAATTAATAACGGAAAAATGCGTTTCAACAGCTTAATTTTGAGTACTGATTGCAAAAAAAGACCGATATTTAGCCCTATCACATAACCTTATTTTATTCATGCTACACAGGAAGAAGCGCTTCATACCTTTTCTTATCATTTTCAGCATTTTTTCCGGTTCATTATATGCCCAGCCAACCTGGACATTTGACCCATTCGGAAAAGAGAAGAAACCTGAGCAATATGAGGAGAAAAAGCTTCCTTCCGAAAAAACAGCGGATAAAAAATTCACCACCTTCAGGAGATTTGTTCAGAACAATACCACCCATTACAATTATTATTTCAATGCGAATAATAAGATCAATGCCGTGATCGAAAGGGCCAAGATGTCGAACAAAGATGATTATGCAACTTTATTGCCTTTCTATTCTTACACACTTGACAATACTGCTACGCAGAAAACCGATCTCGACTCGGTCATATATAAAGCCACAGCAGCCATATTGCTGCATGACCTTCGATCGGATTGGGTGGATAATATGTACCTGCTGATCGGTAAATCATATTTTTTCAGGAAAGAACTTGATTCGGCAGCGCTGACATTCCAGTTCATCAACTATAATTTATTCCCCCGAAAGAAAAGAGAAGATGATAACAGGATCGTGGGTGGTAATTCATCTGCACAATCGAGCATGTTGTCGATCGCCAATAAAGAGAAGAGGAACGTGGTTCAGAAAGTGCTCACGCTTCCGCCAAGCAGGAATGATGCATTGATATGGATGGCACGTACACTTACTGAACAGGAACAATATGGTGATGCTGCCAGTATGATCAATATCCTGATGAACGATCCCAACCTGCCAAAGAGATTGAGGAATGATATTGAAGAAGTAAATGCATACTGGTTCTATAAGCAGCAGTACTATGATAGTGCTGCTATTCATTTGGAAAAAGCATTGACCAATGCAGAAACAAAGCAGGATAAGGCCCGGTGGGAATACCTGCTCGGACAGTTATTTGAAATGAGCGGGCAGTTTGATAAAGCATCAGATTATTATGCCAAGGCTTCCAAGCATACGGTTGATCCGGTGATGGATATCTATGCCAGGCTGAATGATGCAAAGATGTACAAGGATAATGGTAATGTGAAGGAACTGGAAAAGACCATCGCCAAATTGCTTAAGATGGCAAAACGCGACAGGTATGAATCTTACCGGGATATCATTTATTATTCAGCAGGACAATTAAGCCTGCAAAAGCCCGATACCTCTAATGGTAAAACCAGTTTCGGCAAAAGTGTAAAATATAACAGCGGCAATATTGCGTATAAGAATAAAGCATTCCTGCAACTGGCAGATATCGCTTACGCAGAAAAAGAATACAGGAAAGCATCGGCATATTATGATAGCCTGCAGATCGATGATCCTTCATTGAAAGATGAAGCAACCAGGATCAATGCAAGGAAGAACAGTCTTAGTAATATTGTTGCCGAGATAAATGTTATAGAAAGAGAAGACAGCTTGCAGAAAGTAGCTGGTATGTCGCCGGCAGAACGCGATGCAGTGATCAGGAAAATATTAAAAAAATACCGCAAGGAAAATGGGTTGAAAGATGAAGACCCTGGATCATCGCCCATTACATTCAGCAACAAAAATGAGCCGACAGATCTTTTTGAGTCGTCTTCTTCATCAAAAGGTGAATGGTATTTTTATAATAATACTTCGAAAAGCAGGGGGTATTCCGATTTCAAATCACGCTGGGGCAAAAGAGACAATGTAGATAACTGGAGGCGTAAATCAGCTGCCGCAACCCAGATCGGTATGGCAAGTAATATCGATCTCGATGATCCCTTGAATGCAAAGAAGGCCGCCGCAGCACAGGCAAAGAATATTGATTTCTCTTATGAAGGATTGATGGCAAACCTGCCAATGAACCAGGAGATGCTCGATAGCAGCAATCATATGATTGCAAAAAGCCTGGTGAACCTGGCTAAATTATTCCAGAACGATCTCGAAGATTATAAAGAAGCGATCAATACTTACGAAGATTACCTGAGGCGCTTCGGTAATAAACAAGTTGACCCGGATGTTTATCTCGGGTTGTATTTCTGTTATACCAAGATAGGTAATACAGCTAAAGCAGATTATTATAAGAACCTGTTGATGTCTAATTATGCAACAAGCGATGCTGCAAAAAAGATATCAGATCCGGGCTTTACTGCCAATCCTAATGATAAGAATCCTGAAGCAACAAAGCGCTATGCTGCTATCTACGATCTATTCCTAGAAGGAAAATTTGCTGAAGCAGCTGAGGCGAAAAAGAACGCTGATGCTATTTATGGAAAAAATTACTGGACACCACAGTTGCTCTATATCGAAGCGGTCAATTATATCAAACAGAAAAATGACAGTGTTGCAATACAGGCATTGACTAATCTCGTGTCTATGTATCCTAATTCGGTTTTGAAACCGAAGGCTGAAAGAATGATCGATGTATTGAAGCGCAGGGCAGAGATAGAAGAATACTTAACAAAGCTCGAGATCACAAGAGATGAAGAAGACAAGATATTCCTCTCAGATAATAACACTGTGGTCATACAGAAAGCTCCTGAAAAGAAGCCAACGGTAACTCCCCCCGTTGTTGCAGTTAACAAACCGCCGACACAGGCCACCAATGCTGTTCAAACACCACCATCTATGATGAGTGGTGCATTCACCTGGAACGGTGATGCAGCTCATTATGTGGTCATGGTGCTGGATAAAGTAGATGGGGTTTATATCAATGAGGCCAAGAATGCATTCGTGCGTTACAACCGTGAGAAATATTTCAATAAACCGATCACGATCAATCGTGATACCCTGGATAAGGACAGGAGCCTTCTCTTGTTCCAGACCTTTATAGATGCTGATGATGCAGTTTCTTATTATGATAAAGTAAAAGCTGCAGCTGCAACCGAAGTGTCGTGGTTGCAACCTAATAAATATTATTTCCTGGTTATTTCAGAAGACAACCTGCAGATCCTGAAAAGAGGCAAGGATGTCAATGCTTACAAAACACTATTGAATAACCAGTACCCTGGTAAATTCTGATAAAGCAATTATTAAGATCCGTTCACCGCTTCTAAACAGATAATTCTATGGCCCGTTCAGTCAGAATCTTATGGCGAATCTTTTTCCTGGGATTTGGATTATTCATCCTGATGCTTCTTTGCGCAAATTTTGGACTCTTTGGAAAGATGCCTTCTATCAAGGAGCTGCAGAATCCTGAAGCCGATCTTGCCAGCGAGATCATCAGCAGCGACGGCGTGTTGATGGGTAAATATTATTCAGAGAACAGGAGTGAAGTAAAATACAGCGAGATATCACCTAACGTGATCAATGCATTGATCGCAACAGAAGATGAAAGATTTTATGACCATTCGGGTATAGATGCGCAGGCGCTTGCCCGTGTTGTATTCACTTTTGGTACACAAGGTGGTGGTAGTACCATCACGCAACAGGTGGCCAAGATGATGCTGGGACAGGGAAGGGGAAATATTTTCAAGCGTGGAATTGATAAACTGAAAGAATGGATAGTGGCTGTTAAGCTTGAAAGGAATTTCACCAAAGAAGAGATCATCACTTTATACCTCAACAGGGCACCATGGGGAAATGTATATGGCATCAGGAATGCATCGCGTACCTATTTTCAAAAAGAGCCTAAAGATCTTAAGATAGAAGAAGCCGCTGTGTTGATCGGTATGTTGAAAGGATTTATCTATGATCCCATCAGGTCGCCTAAACGTTCACTCGACAGGAGGAATACCGTTATCAATCAAATGGCAGTTGCACACCAGCATTTTATTTCGGAAGCAGAGGCGGAACGTTTGAAAGCAAAACCACTGATCACCAATTATAAGATCATTGACGAGAATGTGGGTATAGCTCCTTATTATCGTTCTGTATTGGTTGGTGTATTGAAGGACTGGGCGAAGTCACATAAGAATCCGAAAACAGATGAACCTTATGATATCTATCGTGATGGATTGAAAGTTTATACAACTATAGATTCGAGGATGCAGCGCATTGCTGAAGAATCAGTGGAACAACAGATGCCTGTTGTACAAAAGAAACTGGATTCGTATTTCAAATTGCGTGGCGATAAAATGTGGAAGGGCCATGAAAATGTGATCGACGCAGCCATGAAATTCACCGAGCGATGGAAGCAAATGGAAGAAGATGGTATCAAACCTGAAGAGATACGTAAATCATTCTTCGTTCCGGTGAAGATGAAAATATTCAGCTGGTCGGGAAATGAAAAACATGAGAAGGATACAGTGATGACTCCTTTTGATTCGATCAGGTATCACAAGCAATTATTGCAAACATCTTTTGCGGCTATCGATCCTGCTACAGGCGAGATCAAATGCTGGGTAGGTGGTATCAATTATAAATGGTTCAAGTTCGATCATGTTACTGCAAAAAGGCAAGTAGGTTCTACATTCAAGCCATTGTTGTATACACTTGCAGTTACCGACGCAGGTTATACACCTTCAACTTATATCGAAGGCGGTCCGCTTACATTGAGTGGTAAAACGATCAATACAAGAGGTGGTACCATGGCCAATTGCCTGGCATGGTCTGTCAATGGTGCTGCATGGCACCTGATGGCTGTTATCGGTGTAAAGCGTACCATCGAGTTTGCCCAGTTGTGTGGTATCAAAACAAAACTCCCACCTTATCCATCCATAGCATTAGGTTCTGCAGAGATACCTATGCTGGAGATGTTGCAATCATTTACCATGTTCCCGAACAAAGGGTTTAATACCGAACCTGTTTATTTAGTAAGGATAGAAGATAAATATGGAAATTTGATCCAGGATTTTCCAGTTGCGCAAAGCAAACAGGTGATCGGTGAGGCTGATGCGTATACGATGGTTAAAATGATGCAGGGTGTTATTGCGATCGGTACTGCACGCCGTGTGAACAGTTATAATATACCTGTAGAGAAAGCAGGTAAAACCGGGACAACCAATGGTAATACGGATGGTTGGTTCATTGGATATACACCCGAATTGCTTGCAGGTACATGGGTAGGTTGTGAAGATCCGTTCATCCCGATCTACCAGAACAACGGTGGTGGTGCTGAGATGTCTGCACCGAACTGGGCGCTCTTTATGCAAAAGATCTATGCCAACAAGCGGTTGGAATATGGAAAGGTTACAAAATTTGCAGAGCCTGCAGAGCTCAAGTATGATCCGATCTTTGCTGACCCGGCTGCTTTTAATAATATATTGAATAGCGCTGATAGTTTGAACCAGGATAGCGATAATGATGGAAATGATTATACAGACCCGGTCAGTAACCAACCGGTAAAAAAGCCTGATACTTCAAAGAATAATCCTAATAAGGCTGTGATGACTAAACCTGATGATAAAAAGGCAACACAAAAGCCTCCTAAAACAAATGATTATTAAAAAGAAGAGATGATATTTCAAAAGCGGCGAAAGCCGCTTTTTTATTTTCCATAAAAATATTTTCAAAAAATAAATCCATCATCTCCCCGATGGCGTAGATAAAGAAAATAAAAAACTAACAATAAAATCAGGATCATGAAAAAAATCAAAAGCATTACACTGCTTGCAGTGATGGCATTCTCTGCGATGAACAGTTTTGCACAGAATGATTCGAAAATGGATTCCAAAACGGAAAAGACAGTAATGGTAGGTGGTGCTGCTATGTACCCTTCAAAGAACATTGTTGAGAATGCAGTGAACAGCAAGGATCATACAACACTGGTGGCTGCAGTTAAGGCGGCAGACCTGGTTACAACTTTACAAAGCGCCGGACCTTTCACTGTTTTTGCTCCAACAAATGAAGCATTCAGTATGTTGCCTGCAGGCACTGTTGATAATTTATTGAAACCAGAGAATAAAGCAACATTAGCAGGTATACTTACCTATCATGTTGTTGCAGGAAGAATATCATCCAGGAACCTGGCTGATATGATCAAAGCAGGAAATGGTAAAGCAACCCTGAAAACAGTTGCAGGTGGTAACCTATATGCAAGCATGAAAGGCAATAATATCCTGATATGGGATGAAAAAGGCGGTTCTGCCATGATCAGTATCAAAGATGTTAACCAAAGCAATGGTGTGATACATGTGATCGATCACGTGCTGTTACCGAAAATGTAAGCTGGTTGACTGTCAGATTTGGAAAAGGGTTTACAACATAGTAAACCCTTTTTGTTTTTTATTGGTTCGATTGCTTTTATTTCGAATGAGTGATCTGTCCCCTTATCTCGCCATTAGGATATGCAGTAGTATGCAGGTTCACATAATACATCCCATTATCCAGTTCTGTCAGTTGCGCATCGGTGAGCGTAATAGTTCCGGATACAGGAGAAGTACCTACATTGTTCAGGTCAAATACAACAGGACCGGCTACACCAACAGCACCACTATGAATATGTCCCATAGTTGGAGTAATGCCGGTATAGGTAAGTGAGTATGTCAGTGTTTTATTGTAAATGTTATAACTGGCAATAAATGTTGCGGCAGCAGTAGAAGCATTGGGTGGTGTTTCCTGTAAACCCGATAGTTCAGCCCGGTACCCGCCTGATGTTGGTGGAGGATATGAATTGTTATTGTCATTATAATCTTTACTGCAGGCATTCAATATGAGTATAAATGAAAGAAGCCCTATGATCCTTGTGATATGTTTCATAAAATATTTTTTAAATGTTTTCAATAGAATAATCGTGTGTATATGAAGTGTTCACATACACATAACTGACGACAAATATTATACCTGAAAAGATCAGTGATTAAGCCTGCCGTAAACCATTGAATCATAAAATATTCCGTCGTGGTAGTAATTCTCTTTGTGATAGGCTTCCTGTACAAAGCCACATTTTTCGAGTACCGTACCTGATGCTTTATTTGTGGGATTGATATTTGCTACGATGCTGTGAAGTTTCATATGATCAAATCCATAATCAATGATCGCATCCAATGCTTCTTTCATAATGCCTTTATTCCATTGATCAGGATGAAGTATATATCCAACTTCAGCACGATAATGTTCCTTGGTGATCTTCCAGTAGCCGATATTCCCGATCATGGTTTTTGCCGGATCATCTTTCCAGCATATCACCCAGAAGATTGCATCATTATTTTGCTGATTATTTAATATCTCTTCTATTTTCTTCCTGGTTGCTTCTATAGATTCATCCGGATCCCTGTTGAGATAAGTGAGTACCTGCGGATCGGTCCTGATACGGTACATGATATCAAGATCATTCATGGACAGTTCGCGAAGCAATAACCTATTCGTTTCTAATTGTGGGAATGGATGAAAGTTCAATGTGAGCATAAAAAACTATTGCATTAAAGTTAAGGCATAAAAAAATCCCGCCGGGGCGGGATCAAATATTTCTATATTGAAATCTAAGCAACTGCTTTATTCACCAGTGCTGCTGCTTCACTCAGCAGGATAGCACTCTGAACTTTCAAACCGCTTTCGTCGATCAGTTTCTTGGCTACATCAGCATTGGTTCCCTGCAAACGAACAATGATCGGTATCTCGATATTGCCGATGCTCTGGTATGCATCAATAACACCCTGCGCAACCCGATCGCAACGAACGATACCACCAAATATGTTGATCAGGATAGCTTTTACCTTTGGATCTTTCAGAATAATCCTGAAGCCTGCTTCCACTGTTTGTGCATTGGCAGTACCTCCAACATCCAGGAAGTTAGCCGGTTCGCCACCACTCAATTTGATCATATCCATGGTTGCCATTGCAAGCCCGGCACCATTTACCATACATCCAACATTACCATCCAGCTTAACGAAATTAAGGTTGAACTTACCTGCTTCTACTTCGGTAGGATCTTCTTCGCTGGTATCTCTCAATGCTGCAACTTCTGCATGACGCATCAGTGCATTGTCATCAATATTCATTTTGCAATCCACAGCAATGATCTTCTCATCACTTGTCTTGAACAATGGATTGATCTCGAGCATACCGCAATCAAGATCAACATAAGCATTATATAAATTGGTAACGAACTTCACGCAGTTCTTAAAAGATTCACCACTCAACCCGAGATTGAAAGCGATCTTCCTTGCCTGGTAACCCTGTAATGGGGAAGATGGTTGTACCCACTCTTTGAAGATCTTTTCAGGAGTATCGTGTGCAACATCTTCAATGTTCATACCACCCTCGGTACTGTACATGATCACGTTTTGTCCTTTGGTACGATCGAGTAATATAGAGAGATAAAATTCTTTCACCGGGTTAGGGCCATCATAATAAACATCCTGTGCAACGAGTACCTTGTTAACCAGTTTTCCTTCAGGACCTGTCTGGATGGTAACCAGTGTGCCACCTAAAATATTACCTGCGATCCTTAATACATCTTCAGCATTTTTAGCTACGGCCACACCACGCTGGTCTTTGCCAACGATCGTTCCTTTACCACGGCCACCTGCATGTATCTGTGCTTTTACAACAGCGAACTTACTTCCGTATTGAGTATGTATCTGGCGATATGCTTCTTCAGCTTCCGTAGGGGTGCTGCAGGCAATACCTTCCTGTACCGGAACATTGTACTTTTTTAACAGTTGTTTGGCCTGGTATTCATGTAAATTCATGTTGTAAAAATTTTGGCGAAGATAATTAAAAACAGCAAAGTACATACTTAAAAATCAACGCCGGGAAACAGCCTTTCCGTCCTGCTTTCGGCTTACATTTGCACTTCAACAGACAGGTTTTTTTTCAACTGCATGAAAAAGATCATTGGATCAATATTGTTTCTCTTACTGCTGAATACTGCTATGGCGCAGGAGCCTGTGCTGAAAAACCTGCCGGGGATCAGGAACCTGAATACCGGATCGATCAGGAGCAGTGGGGCTGATACGATCGGTTTTGAAAGAAGGAATGATCTCAAGGATTCCATCAATATCACTTACCGCTATCTCGATTCTACCAACAGGCATACCATTGATTCGTCTGTAAATGATTTCGATAAATATTTCCCCGTTCCATCAACTTATCAATATTTAGGGAATAATGGTGCTGCAGCTGTTTCATTGATATTTCAACCATTTATGAAAGCCGGCTGGGATGCTGGTATGCATGCATTCGACCTGTATCGCTTCACATTGGATGATACAAAATTCTACAGGACCACGAAACCATTTTCGATGATCAGCTACCAACTGGCATCAGGTAAGGAGCAGATGATCAAAGCAAGCCATACACAAAACCCGAAACCAAACCTGAATTTTGGTTTTGATTACCGCCTGATCAGTGCACCGGGTTTTTTCATTACGCAGAATACCAATCACAATAGTTACCGGCTGTTTGGAAATTACCAGGGAAAAAGAAAGAGGTATAACTCTTACCTGGTGATCGTTGGAAATAAGATAAGGGCTTCAGAGAATGGAGGTATCCGTGCAGATTCTTTATTGCTTGATCCGAACAGGAAAGATCGTTTCAGTGTTCCTGTTAACCTGGGAGACAGTGCGGCCTATAAACCAAATCCGTTTGTTACTACGATCAATGTAGGCAATACTTATCGTGATTTCACTTTCTTTTATCGTCATAGCTATGATCTTGGTAAAAGAGATTCTGTTGAGATCAATGATTCAACCACTGAATACCTGTTCTATCCTAAATTGAGGATACAACATAGCTTCACATACAGCACGTATTCTTATAACTATTCTGATACGCATACTGATTCAGCGCTTTACCAGCAATGGTATGATACAACATTGAAAAGGCCTTTCGATACGATACATGTGAATGAGAAATGGTCGGTGATGAGCAATGATCTTTCATTGTTACAATTTCCGGATACAAAGAATTCGGCACAGTTCTTTTTGGCCGGTGCTACTTTCCAGAGTTTAAAACGGGAATCTGTATACAGCAGTGCAACCTATCACAATATCATGCTTCATGCCGAGTACAGGAACAGGACGCGTAATAAGAAATGGGATGTATTACTGAAAGGTGAATTTTATCTCAACGGATTAAATGGCGGTAATTATAATATTTATGGAAACCTGAGCAGGTATCTCAATAAGAAGTTCGGGTATATCAATTTGTATTTCCAGAATGTGAATCGCACACCATCTTTTGTATTTGATAATAGTTCAGCTTTCAACCTGGGAGATAATCATGATTTTATCAAAGAGAACATTATTTCTTTCGGTGCAACAGCAAATAATTCATTCATCAATATTGGCTTCAGGGATCACCTGATCACGAACTATACTTATTTCACCGATTATTTCAGGAAAGCCCAATACGGTAAGGTCATAAACCTGGTGCAGGTATTTGCTTCCAGGAAAACAAGGATCACGAAAAGATGGAACTTGTATACAGAAGCAGTATTGCAGCAAACTGATAATGCATCGCCGATCAGGGTGCCTTTATTATTTACCCGTAACAGGTTGGCTTATGAAGGCAATTTCTATAAGAACCTTAACATAAGCGCAGGTATTGAAGTGAGATATTATACTGCATATAAAGCATATAATTATTCACCGTTGATGGGACAGTTCTTCGCACAGGATACGATGACGATCAAAAATCTTCCTGACATCAATGCTTTTGTTCATTTCCGCATCAAAGGATTTACGCTCTATATCCGAGGAGAGAACCTGAATACGGTCAGTACGAGAAATGGCTTCGGTTTCATCAATAATAATTTTGCTGCCCCTCATTATCCAACCCAGGGACTGATGATACGCTTTGGTATTCAATGGTGGTTTGTTAATTAATAGGAAATAGTTGATAATGTTAACAAAGTTGATAGGGTATTTCCATAGTCAACATTATCAACCTTGTCAACTCTTTATTATCTTTGTGATGTGAAAAAAGTCCTGCTTTCCATATTGGTAATTGTATATATGGCCACTGCTTCTGGCGTTGCGCTTGATATACATTATTGCATGGGCAAGCGTGCCGGCGTTGACCTATACGAATCAGGCAGCGATAAATGCGGCAGGTGTGGTATGAAAGAGCAGAAGAAAGGATGTTGTCATGATGAATACCAGTTCCACAAATTAGAAGACTCTCATAAGAACGTTAGCAACAATATAAGTTTTGAAGCGGGGGAATTTGCTATTGCAACAATCTATCCTGTTTACGAAGTGAAACTTATAGAAACTCCTGTTGCTGCAGTTGTTCATAATAATTCTCCACCAGCCGATGCAGGCAGGCAGACCTGTATCAGGAATTGTGTTTTCAGACTTTAGAATTAATGTGTGATCGCTGCTTTGGCAACCAGGTTGCCGGAGCTGTGTGTTTATATCATCATTAACGCTAAAAAAAATAAAATGAAAACATTCATATATGCTGCTGTTATTTTCGGCAGTTTCTTTATAAATGATACCCAGGCTCAATCTATCAGGAAAGCAAGTTTGCAGGCCAGTGGGCTTACCTGCAGCATGTGCAGTAATTCGATCAATAAAGCGCTCAAGACAATAGATTATATTGAAAGCGTGAGATCAAATATCAGTACATCTACTTTTGAGATCACATTCAAACCAGGTGCTAAAGTGAATTTTGATGACCTGAAATTCAAGGTAGAGGATGCTGGTTTTTCTGTTGCTAACCTTACGGCACAGGTTGAATTCAATAATACTTCTATCAACAATGATGAGCATATCAACATAGATGGAATGAGTTTCCATTTCCTGAATGTAAAAGGCCAGGTATTGACCGGCAATAAAACGATCAGGATACTTGATAAAGGTTTTGTTACTTCCAAAGAATATAAGAAGAATGAAAAGTTCACATCCAAAGAATGTTATAAGACGGGTAAAACTGCAGCATGCTGTTCAAAGGATGGTATTGCTGCCGGCGCCAGGATCTATCATGTAACCATATGAGTTTAGAAGGTTAGGGTTGACAGTTTAGTAAGGTTAGTTTTCTAAACTCTAAACCCTCTACTCTAAACCTTTATTTCGTTCAACCTATTTTTTATGCGAATTGTCTTAATAAACTTATTTATTTTCTTTACTGGTATTCTTCACGCCCAGGAACTATTCACTTACACCGAGCCTGCGAGTAATATGGCAGCAAAAAGTATTGGTGTACGGGCTAACAATTACCTGATGAAGGATAATATAACTGGCAGGTATGATTACCAGCTTGCTCCTGAGATCATGTGGGGAGCATCCAAAAAGATTATGATTCATGTTGAAGGGTTTTTCAGTAACAAAGACAAAACCTTTAAAGCAGAGGGAGCATCTTTATACGGTAAGTACAGGTTTTACAGCCAGGATGATGTTCATAGTCATTTCAGGATGGCGGCTTATGGTAAGGTTGCTTTTAACAACGGCCTGATCCATCATTTAGCGATTGATCTGAATGGATATAACAGCGGATACGAAGGCGGGGTTATTGCAACAAAGCTGATCAATAAACTGGCATTGTCAGCAAGCGGCTCTTTCGTTCATGCATGGGATAATGGAGCTGATCATAAATTTTTTCCAATATATGATCACTACAGGAATGCGATTGAATATACATTATCTGCAGGAAGGTTGATGCTGCCGGTAGTATATGAAAATTACAACCAAACGAATATGAACCTCATGTTTGAAATGCTGGGGCAATGGAATACGGGATCTGGCGAGAGCTATCTTGATATGGCCCCATCAATACAGTTCATATTCCTGAGCAGGATGAGGCTTGATCTTGGTTATCGTTTCCCGGTTGTAAAAGACATGTACCGGATGATGGACAATTCTTTTTTACTGAGGCTGGAATATAATTTTTTTAATGTCTATAAATAAACATTCATGCAGGTATTGAGGACGATAGGAAAAGCGCTGGTAAGAATATTCAAAGCGATCTTTGTAAGAAAAAAAGATTGTTGCGATTAACTGATCATGGCGATACCTGATAACAGGTTATCAAGATTGTTTTCTTTGAAATAAGTACTGCATATAGAAGAAGCATCCGAAAGTATGGTAGATAATCCCGGGTGTGATTGTCCAAGGATTTCATATGTCTTTCTCAGGGCTGCATCATGATCAAGGTTTTCTGTTTGCTGAATGGCTTCCGTGATGAGCACTATTCTCAGACCTTTGTCTTTTAATTTTCCCAATGCTGCGATCATCCAGCTCAGCGCCAGGAAATAATTTTTCTCCAGCATCAGGAAGAAATGATTGCTTCCTGCTTCAGGCATCTGGTTGAAAGGAGAGTTGATGATATCGGGAGTTAAATATTTCTGCAAAGCTGTATCAGCAAAACTGCTTTCAGTTAATTGTATAACTCCCTGTAATGCCTTTGGATAAATGCTCAACCAACGTAATTGCCGCCTCATTTCATGAACCTGTGTTTCCAGTTCAGTGAACCTGTAATGAATTTCTGCTCCTGATCTTTTTATGTCTTTGATCGATGTTTTATAAAAATCTGCAATGCTCTTTACTTCTTTTTCTTCCTTCATCCAATCAGCACTGTTTAATTTCTTCCTGATCTTTTTGATCCTGTCTGCATTTTCGCCGGTCCAGCTTTTTTGCTGTAACAGGTCGTTCAGGTGCTGGGTCTTTTCTCTTGCCTGCCCTTGTACATATTCTGTAATTGAAGCAGGAATGGCAGGATTGTCTTTGAATTCTTTTGCGAAACAATCATAATAATCAATAGCTCCAATAGCATCTTCGATCAGTTTGAATTCAGCTTTCATTTTGCTGAATCGTTTCCTGTTGTGAAGCCCTGCATATAATTTCGAAAGTCCTTCCAGCATAAAAACAGTTGTACGGGCATCATTGCTGAACAACCAAAGGGCGGGGTTCAATTCCTTCTCTGCCAGCAATAACTGGTCTTCCAGTTTTACCAGGTAAAATTCAAATCTTTCTAATCCATTCTTCATGTGTTGAATTAATCGTTTTCAAAATAAGCAACACTGCCGCCTACCCAGGATTTGTCTTTGTTATAGCGTGTGCCGATCATCTTCCCTTTGCTCAAACGTGCCAGGTTGTGAACAGCCACAGGTTTTTTCCATTCATCTTTCCAGAAATAAAATAACCTGATCTCTGCTTTGGCCGGTTCATCCATCGTTTCAATGATCGGGGCATAATTTACTTTGCGTTGTAATATCCAGTTCTCAGGATCGCTGATCTTATCAATATCAGCTTGCGTAACATCTATCACAACACCCATTCCTGCAAAAGAGAATAATGGCTTCAATACATACTCATCCAGGTTCACTGGTTGCTTTACTTCATTCAAAAACCATGTTTCAGGAACATAAGGATTCTGAATAAATGGTAACGTGAATTTACTGATGCGATAGAACCAGTTCGGATGAGGGACCCACTCTACATCGTATGGTTTCGACAGGTCAACAATATTTTCCAAACCTTCCTGTTGTTGCAGATCATCAAATATGAGACGATTGTAAATTCTTTTGATATCGACACGCTTTCCATCTGCTTCATAATACAATTGCTTTCCATCCGCTTTCAGTTTAGTTAAGCAAACAGCTTTTACGCCGAGCAATTTTTCTGTACAATAAAAATCAATCCTTGTTTTTTGTTTCTCTGGAAATATTTCCAGCAGGATAACATCTGAAGGATCATGTTTACCAACTATGATCTCACGCAATAGATCTACATAAGATTCCTTGTTATATCCGTTTAGATATGATGTATAGTTGGATGGAACATTTGCATATTTAGCTGTGATCTCACTATGATATGCCTGGAATGCAAAAAGAGTAGGGAAGCCCTGCATTTCGATCAGTTGTGGTTCCATCCCGCCTTGTTCATTTTTGCAGATACCAAAATCAAATACGATGAATTGCGGATGGTTGTCTTCGCCCGGAACATTCAGTTCAGCAGGGATCGCCCTGTCTGTAAGAGATTTGAAATTATCAGCTGTGATCACTTTAATGATATCATCACATGCTCCCAGCATTTTATTCTTGAATTCTTTCCCAATGAAGATGGGTGTTTCGGCATTCCTGAAATCGAGTGCACCGGGATGCAGCGCTTCGATCTGGTCCATGTATTGTTTGTACTTCTCTTCTGAAAAATTTTGATTGAACTGCTGTCGTAATGATCGTTCCATACCTCTTGATTTAGAATAGAACTAAAATTAGGGAAAAGATACCGGATACAAGATGCTGGATGCTGGATGCTGGATGCTGGATGCTGGATGCTGGATGCTGGATGCTGGATAAAAATTTGGAAATGCAAGTTATACAGATTAATTATCCACTATCAAGTATCAAGTATCAAGGATCGTTCTTAAACCGTAACCGGTTCCATTTTGCTTACTGCAATGTTGAGGAAGTTTGGGAGGATATGAGCGTAAGTGTACATGATCTTATCGGGGTCATTTAATTGCTCGATCATGGATTTCCATTTCTCTTCGCCATGGTTGGCTATTACTGTTTCTTTTTTCTCGGGGGTTTGCAGGTAAAGCGACATACCTATTGCATCTGCTTCAGGGTGGAATTGTGTACCGATCATATTCTCATTGAACCGGATCGCCATGATAGCCCGTTCCAATGGTACATGCGGCCTGTTCTTTTCAATGGCCAGGATGCTGGCACCCATTTCTTTGATCTTATTATGATTTGGCTGGATCACCTGGTAATCCCTGCTGTCAACCGCATAGAACGGGTCATTCAGTCCATCAAATATGGGTTCATCAATGGCATCAGCTAAATAATGAATAGGGAACACACCAAATGAAGTGCTTTTTCTTTTAGATACTTCCGCAATATTATAATGCCTGCAAATAAGCTGGAATGAATGGCAAATGAAAAAAACCTGTTTTTTGATGGTATTACCTGGGTTGGCATTGAATTTTTCAACTTTTTCGAGCCAGTTGAAATAAACTTTTTCCCAATCTGAGCCTTCGCTTTCTATCGGGCTGCCGGGACCACCGCTGGAGATATAAACATCGAAATCAAGTCCGGGTACCTCTTTGTCCTTTCTCACCTCAAACTCAGCATAATGAAGATCAACCTGGTTTCTTTCAGAGAATTGATTCAGGATCTCCCTGATACAACGCATACCCTGGTTAGCTACGCCTTCATATAAATCAAGGATCGCGACTCTTAATTTCATAACATAAAAATAGCCTTTTTTTAATACTGGCTTGTCGTAAAAACGACAATAATTACTAACGATTGTTAATAATCAACAGTTTAAGTCTTTTTTATACATATCAGTCCTGCTGGCCATCTATCTTTTATTAACTTTGCGGCCATTAATATGAAGACGAAAACACTTAAAAAAGACAAGGTCAATATCATCACACTGGGATGCAGCAAGAATATGGTGGATAGCGAAGTGCTGAGTGGTCAGCTGTTGGCCAACGAGATCGATACAGTACACGAGAGCAGGAAAAAAGACCATAATATCGTCATCATAAATACCTGCGGATTCATTGAAAAAGCTAAAGAAGAAAGCATCAATACCATCCTGGATAATGTAGAACTGAAGAAAAAGGGTAAGCTGGATAAGGTATATGTTACAGGATGCCTGAGTGAAAGGTATAAACAGAACCTGGAAGCTGAGATACCTGAAGTGGATGCATTTTTTGGTACCATGGAATTACCCATGATCCTGAAACAATTTGAGGCAGATTATAAAGGTGAGCTGATCGGCGAAAGATTGCTGAGTACCCCGAAGCATTATGCTTATATGAAGATCAGCGAAGGATGCAATCGTACCTGTTCATTTTGTGCTATCCCGTTGATGAGAGGCAAACATGTGAGCAGGAGCATTGAATCATTGGTTGATGAAGCCAATAAACTGGTTCAGCGTGGTGTAAAAGAAGTAATGCTGATCGCACAGGAACTTACTTACTACGGACTGGATATCTATAAAAAAAGAGAGCTACCAAAATTATTGCATGCATTGGCTGATGTAAAAGGATTGGAGTGGATCAGGTTGCATTATGCATATCCATCTAAATTTCCGTTGGAGATCATTGATGCGATGAAAGAGCGTGAGAATATCTGTAATTATCTCGATATGCCGCTGCAGCATGCATCGAATAATATGCTGAATGCAATGAAGAGACAGATAACCCGTGAAGAGATGGAAGACCTGATCGGTGAGATCAGGTATCGTATCCCTGATATTTGTATTCGCACAACTTTGATCGCAGGTTTTCCGGGTGAGACAAGAGATGATGTAGAGGAGTTAAAAACTTTTCTGCAGAAAATGAAGTTCGATCGTGTGGGCACATTCACATACAGCCACGAAGAACAGACAAGTGCTTATGACCTGGTTGATAATATCCCTGCAGAAGAAAAAGAAGCAAGGGCCCAGGAGATCATGGAAGTGCAGCAGGATATCAGTTATGAAAAGAATATGGAGAAGGTTGGTAAAGTGATGAAAGTGATCGTTGATAAGAAAGAAGCAGGAAGATATCTTGGTCGAACAGAATTCGATAGCGTTGAAGTGGACAATGAAGTGATCCTCCAGACTGATAAAAAATTACCGATAGGAGAATTCGTTCAGGCGAAGATCACGAAAGCTTTTGATTATGATATCGAAGCCGAAGTAATATAGGGTGGGATGAATGGTTTGTTTTTATTAAAACACAATCGGTAACTTCATTTAAATATTGATCCAGCTATACAACATGGGTTTTACAGCAACGTACATTCCTTACCGGCAAACAGGTTGTTTCTCCAGGATGGTGAATGATTATCTCGATAACAGTCCATCACTTCAGCCCTTTTATAATTATATACCTGATATCAGTGGAATAAAAAAAGCAATTACAGCGAGGAAGAAATTCAAAACGGACAGGAAGCTTCTTGTTGCAGAACTTACAGATCAATATAAAAATCTATCAGCATCTTCAAAGCTGAATGATAATATTAAATCATTACTCAGCGAAGATACATTCACCATTTGCACAGCACATCAACCAAATATTTTTACCGGGCATTTGTATTTCATCTATAAGATCGTTCATACCATTCGATTGGCAGATGAATTAAATAAAGAGATCAGCGGAAAACATTTTGTGCCTGTTTTTTATATGGGAACAGAAGATGCTGACCTGGATGAGTTGGGAGAGATACATGTGAATGGCAAGAAATACCAATGGCAGACGAACCAGAAAGGCGCTGTCGGGAGGATGAAGATAGATAAGGATTTTACCAGGCTGATCGATGAACTGGAAGGACAACTATCTGTTGAAAAGTATGGGAAAGAGATCATGGCGCTGGTCAGGAAAGCATATACAAAGGACAAAACCATTGAGCAGGCTACGCTTGAATTCGTTCATGAATTGTTTGCTGATTTTGGATTGATCATATTCCTGCCTGATAATCCCGCTTACAAGAAATTATTCCATGAGATCAATCAAAAAGAACTTGTTGAGCAATTCTCCCATAAACTGGTTGAAGAAACCATTGAGGTATTTCCGGCTGAATATAAAGTACAGGCTGCAGGAAGGGAGATCAATTTGTTTTATCTCAAAGATGATATCCGTGAAAGGATAAGTAAAGAAGGGGAAGTTTATAAAGTTCAGAATACAGCGATCAGTTTTAGTGCAAATGCATTAATGGATGAATTGAAGCAGCAGCCCGAAAGATTCAGTCAGAATGTTATTCTTCGCCCGGTATTCCAGGAATTGGTCTTGCCAAATATTGCATTCATCGGCGGTGGGGGAGAACTGGCTTACTGGCTTGAACTGAAAAAAGTTTTTGACGCTGTTCATGTTCCTTTTCCTGTTTTGGTATTGCGTAATTCTTTTTCGATCGTAACAAAGAAAGTAGTTGAGAAGATGAACGGATTACAATTGAACGCCATCGATTTTTTCAAAGAAGAAAGAGCTTTGATAGATGAGCTGGTGAAAAAAGAATCATCGGTTACACTTGATCTTTCTGAAGAAAGAGCTTCACTCGTTACGCTGTATCATAACTTAAAAGTTGCGGCCGGGGCTGCAGACAGCACTTTACAAGGCCATGTGGAAGCACTGGAAAAGCAGGCGATAAAACGTGTTGAAGTACTTGAGAAAAAAATGCTCAGGGCTGAAAAAAGAAAATTTGAAGCACAGCAAAGACATATACATAAAGTGAAGGAGCAATTATTCCCATCAGGTGTATTGCAGGAAAGGGTAGATAATTTATTACCGTACTATGCTGTGTTCGGGAAGGAGCTTGTCAAAATGATTTACGATCATTCAAGAGGATTGCAACAGGAATTCTGTATAGTGGAAGAGGTTTGAATGCTAAATAGTGAGCTTGATATATAATTCTAAACTCTACACACTAAACTCCTAAACTACTTCTTCATCTTCCCTGCCATCTCCATTACCTGCTTTTCCATTTCTTTTTTATAGGCAATGAGTTTTTCTGCAACGACAGCATCATTGGTTCCAATGATCTGTGCTGCCAGTATACCTGCATTTTTAGATCCATTCAATGCAACAGTAGCAACGGGTACCCCGTTAGGCATCTGGAGTATTGATAGAACAGAATCCCAACCATCGATAGAGTTTGAAGATTTTACTGGTACCCCGATCACGGGTAAGGTAGTATAAGATGCAACCATCCCGGGCAAATGTGCAGCACCACCGGCTCCTGCGATAATTACCTTAATTCCCCTGGATGCAGCTTCCGTAGCATAGGCACGCATCCTGTCAGGAGTGCGATGTGCAGAAACCACGGTCATTTCATAAGGAATATCAAATTGTTTAAGTATGTCTGCAGCAGCCTGCATGATATCCAGGTCACTCTGGCTTCCCATGATAATTCCTATAACAGGATTCATAGATAACATTTTTAAAATAATAGCTAAATAAGCAAATGTTTATGATATATTGTTATCCCATATTATAATTTTGTAATTGTTCAGGCATTATTGCAACTGGGTCAGCCGTTCATGTATATTCACCATGACAGAATCATATAAAACACATACTTTTAAACCCGTAAATCAGGCGTCCTTCATGAGAACTGGATTCAAGTTAACCTTTAACCTTATACCAATTGTAATTTTAAGCATCTTGTTGTTCTCATGTAAAGGCAAATCAAAGGAAAAAGAAAAACCCAAGACCAATCCACCAACCATCGTAGACGTGATCATTGCCGAACAAAGGCCTATTTCTGATATTATTGAAGCAAATGGAACAGTTATCCCGACTGAATTTCTCGAGATACATCCTGAAGTAAGCGGAAGGCTTACTTATTTAAATATTACAGAAGGCAGATCTATAGCGAAAGGTTCTGTTCTGGCCAGGATCAATGATGCCGACCTGAGGGCACAGGTAGCTAAAAGCAGGGTACAACTCGAACTTGCAGAAAAAACAGTGGAACGATATAAAGTTTTGCTGGATGCAGGCGGATTGAACCAAAGTGATTACGACCTGGCAGTGAACCAGGTGAATGGATACAGGGCTGACATTGCATACACACAGGCATTGATCGATAAAACAGTTATCAGGGCGCCATTCAGTGGTGTAATAGGTTTAAGGCAGGTAAGCCCGGGAGCATATGTATCACCGGCAACGGTACTGGCAACTTTACAACAGACCTCCGAAGTAAAAATGGATTTTACATTACCCGAAACCTATGGCAAGATTCTAAAAACGGGTGATGTACTCGATGTTGAACTGGATGCAACTACACATGATAAAGGAAGGGCAATGGTTGTTGCCATTGAACCAGGTGCGAATACAGATACACGCAACCTTAAAGTAAGAACAAAAATGATCGGATCGGGGATCACACCCGGGGGTTTTGTAAAAGTACTCATTAATGCAGGTAAAGGAAGGCAGTCTATTGAAGTGCCTACCAACTGTATCGTTCCTGATGATAAGAATAACCAGGTAGTTGTTGTGAAACACGGTAAGGCAAATTTTGTGAATGTGCAAACAGGAATAAGACAGGCGAATGTAGTCGAAATAATGAGTGGCATAAATGTAGGTGACTCTGTAGTTGTAACCGGAGTACTGTTCGCAAGACCAAAAAGTAATGTAAAAGTGAGAAGCGTAAAAAAACTTGAAGAATTATCAGCCATTGATTCTACAGGCAGATAATAACCAGGTATGATAAAAGCAACCTAGAGTTACAGAATGAACATTTCTGAATTATCGTTAAAGAGGCCGGTGCTGGCCACAGTGTTAAACCTGATGATCATCTTGTTTGGTATTGTGGGTTACACATTCCTGGCCATCAGGGATTATCCTGCTATCGATCCTGCTGTTGTATCAGTAAGTACTTCTTATACCGGCGCAAACCCTGATATCATCGAAAGCCAGATCACTGAGCCATTGGAAAAACAGGTCAATGGTATCCCTGGTATCAAAACAATAACTTCAACCAGCTCTCTTGGTAACAGTAATATTTCCGTTGAATTTGAATTGGGTGTAGATCTTGAAGCAGCCGCCAGTGATGTAAGGGATAAGGTAGGACAGGCAAGCAGATCTCTCCCACAGGATATCGATGCACCACCGGTAGTTACCAAAGCTGATGCCAACAGTGATTTCATCCTGATACTTGCAGTACAAAGCCGTACAAAAGGCTTACTTGAATTAAGCGATTATGCAGAGAACGTTTTGCAGCAACAGTTTCAAACGATCAACCAGGTTAGTTCAGTAAATATATTCGGACAGAAAAGATATGCCATGAGGCTTTGGCTGAACCCTGATAAAATGGAAGCATTTTCCGTTTCGTTCTCTGATATCAGGACTGCACTTAATAACGAGAACATAGATCTTCCTCCCGGTAAGATTTATGGTAATAATACCGAACTCACGATTAAAACGCTTGGAAGGCTTACAACAGAAAAAGAATTCCGTGAACTTATTTTAAAAGAAGACAGCGCCGGGATCGTAAGGTTGCAGGATGTAGCAAGGGTAGAGATCGGCCCTGAAACATTAGAGCAATCATGGAAATACAATGGTGTCAATGCTGTTGGTATTGTGATCATTCCTCAGCCCGGAGCCAATAATATACAGATCGCTGATGATTTCTATAAAAAACTGGATGCGATCAAGAAGAGCAACAAATCGGATATTGAAATGAATGTATTGATCGATAATACAACCAATATCCGCAAATCGATCAGCGAAGTGGAAGAAACGCTGATGATATCTTTTGCTTTTGTGGTGCTGGTCATCTTTTTCTTTTTCCGTGACTGGTTGATCGCTATCAGGCCTTTAATAGATATACCGATCTCGCTGGTCGCAACTTTTTTCATCATGTACATTGCAGGATTCTCGATCAATATCCTCACTTTGTTAGGTATTGTATTGGCAACAGGACTTGTGGTTGATGATGGGATTGTTGTTACAGAGAATATTTTCAGGAAAATAGAACAAGGGTTCCCTATCAAGAAAGCAGCGTTGGAAGGGAGCAGGGAAATTTTCTTTGCCGTAATATCTACCTCCATCACATTGGCAATTGTATTCCTGCCCGTGATATTCCTGCAGGGATTTATCGGTAGGTTATTCCGTGAGTTTGGTGTAACACTTGCAGCAGCAGTTCTTGTTTCTGCATTTGTTTCTTTAACGATTACACCAGTGTTGAACGTTGTGTTGAACCGGAAGAAAGCAGGGCATGGAAAATTCTACCGCATGACCGAACCATTCTTTACCGGTATGGAAAATGGTTACCAACGACTATTGAGAGGGTTTTTAAAAGTAAGATGGTTGGCCTGGGTGATAATAGGAGCATGCGCTGTCATTATCTATTTTGTATTTGGTACATTAAAGAGTGAAATAGCTCCCCTTGAAGACAGGAACAGTATTCGTTTTACGGTAAGCGGTCCCGAAGGTACCAGCTATACGAGGATGCAACGTATATCTGATGATATAGCCAATTACCTGTATGATTCTATACCTGAAAGAGATTTTGTTTTTGCCCGTACACCTGCAGGCGCCATCAATAGCTCACAGCCTAGACTTGCATTGGTGCCTTCCAAAGAAAGGGAAAAATCACAGGACCAGATCGCTAATGAACTGAACCGGAAAATGTCCAGGTTCAATGAAGCGAAGGTATTTGCGATACAGGAACAGACCATTGCTGTTGGCGCCGGTTCAAGAGGAAGCTTGCCGGTGCAGTTTGTTTTACAGAACCAGGACCTGGAGAAACTGAAAGATATCATTCCTAAATTTCTGGATGAAGCGAAAAAAGATAAAACATTCTCTAACGTTGACGTAAACCTGAAATTCAATAAGCCTGAAGTTGATCTGGTCATCGACAGAATGAAAGTAAAAGACCTTGGCCTCTCTTCACAGGATGTTGTGGCAGCTATACAATCAGCATTCAGTGGTGGCAGGCTTGCTTATTATTTAAGTAACGGGCATCAATATTCAGTTATAGCACAGGTTGAACGTTCCGACAGGAATAAGCCTGATGATATATCAAGATTGTATGTACGGAATGATAAAGGTCAGAGTATTCCTTTGAGTGCTGTGGTTCACCTGGAAGAAGGTAGCAGTCCACCATCCCTGTTTCACTTCAACAGGTATAAAGCTGCCACCATATCTGCATCCCTGGCTGAAGGATATACGATCGGCGATGGTATACAGGCTATGCAGACCATATCAAAAAAATTACTGGATGAGAGTTACCAGACTGCCTTATCAGGCCCTTCAAGAGATTATGCAGAGAGTTCATCCAACATTGCTTTTGCATTCGGACTGGCATTGATCCTGATCTTCCTGGTACTTGCCGCACAATTCGAGAGCTTTATAGATCCGCTTATCATCATGGTTACAGTGCCACTTGCATTGGCGGGTGCTTTGCTGAGTCTTTGGGTATTCGGACAAACATTGAATATCTTTTCACAGATAGGTATGATCATGCTGATAGGGCTTGTAACAAAAAATGGTATCCTGATCGTTGAATTTGCGAACCAGAAACGTGAACAGGGAAGGAATAAGATGGATGCCGTACTGGAAGCCTCCGGCCAGCGCTTAAGGCCGATCCTGATGACCAGCCTGGCAACTTCATTTGGTGCATTGCCTATTGCTTTAAGCCTTGGAGCTGCTGCTTCAAGTCGGGTGCCTTTGGGGATCGTGGTTGTAGGTGGTATTATTTTTTCTTTGATACTTACATTATTCGTAATTCCTGCAGTTTATACTTTTTTGTCAGGGAAGCATGAAGCAAAAAAGATCGATATAGCAGAGTAAAACGGAAATGCATATTAATGATGAGGGTTTTAATTTTTATACTAACAGTTTTTTTTATCACAGGTGCCTGTCATGCGCAATCATTAACGCTTTCCGATGCAGTGAATGCAGCTTTACAAAAAAGCCTTGAGATACAAATTGCGAAAAATAAAGTTGAAGCTACAACGATCAATAATCATTATGCTGTTGCAGGTGGTTATCCTGTGGTGACCGGTTCGTTCCAGGATAACGAACAGGTGACAAGTGTAAACCAGAAACTGAATACCGGCAGTACGATCTCAAGAAATAATGCAGCTGCCAATAATTTAACTGCTAATATTACCGGAAGTATCTTATTGTATAATGGTGGAAGGGTAGTTGCGACAAAAAAGAGGTTATCAGAATTAATGGCGCAAAGCCAGCAACAACTCAATGCACAGGTTCAGAATGTGATCGCTGATGTAATGGTTGCTTATTATGATGTAGTGAGGCAACAGGATTATATTAAGACCATCAATCAGTCTATTGAAGCTTCCAACCAACAACTCAGCATTGTTAAGACCAGGCAAATGGCAGGCCTTGCAAATAATGCAGATCTGTTCCAGGCGCAGATCGACCTCAATGTTCTGCAGCAATCAAAACTGGCACAGGAGCTAATAGTCAACCAGGCAAAAACAGAATTACTCAGGTTACTTGAGCTGAAAGCAGATTCTGTTATCAGCATCCAGGATACTATTCTTGTAGATAAATCAATTGTGCTGCAAACTGTTCTCGACGGTTTAGAAAAAAACGCTGATGTCCAGGCAGCCAATCACCAGGTTGTGATCAATGAAATGATCATGAAAGAAACCAGGGCATTGCGTTATCCTTCTGTTCGTGCCACTACAGGTTATAGCTTCAGCCGTAACCAGGCTGCTGCCGGCCAGTTGTTGTTAAATCAGAATTATGGACCAACAGTAGGTGTTTCTGTTACTGTTCCTATTTATAATGGTTCTGTGTATAAGAGGCAGGAAAAAGTTGCAGCATTGGATGTACAGAATGCAAGGTTACAAAAACAGGTATTGGTGAGAGATTATACGGCACAGGCTGTTAAACAATACGAGGCATATATCAATACGATCAGCCAGCTCGATACAGCCATGCAGAATTATAAATTATCAGAACAGTTATTAAATCTCACCTTACTTCGTTTTCAATACAAGCAGGCAACCATTGTTGAAGTAAAAAATGCACAGCAGAGTTTTGTTGAGTCAGGTTTTAGATTGACCAACCTGAATTATGCGGCCAAAGCTGCAGAGATAGAATTAAAAAGACTTGCCAATAGCCTGGCTCCCTAATATAAATGCAGTGATTCGTATCAACTCTTCGATACCACTTTAAATGTATGTTTCACCAGGTTCACTTTATGAAGCAACTCCTGTTTTTCATTGCTAAGTATTGTCACATGTCCCATCTTTCTTCCGGGTTTTGTTTGGGCTTTACCATAGATATGGACGAATACATTGTCCATCGCAAGCACATTATTCAATCCTTCGTAATGAGGAACACCGGAATGACCTTCTTCACCCACCAGGTTTACAATTGCAGCAGGTATGATGTGTTGTGTATTACCCAACGGATAACCGAGCATGATCCTCCATAGCATATCGAATTGGCTGCTATAACAGGCTTCGATCGTATGATGCCCGCTGTTGTGAACGCGTGGTGCTGTTTCATTCACATATACATTGTCCTGTCCATCGACAAAAAGCTCTACTGCAAATATTCCGGGACTTTTAAGTTCCTTAACTACTTTTATAGCTATTGCTTCCACTTTCCACAGAACTTTTTCTGGTAATTCTGCCGGGCTGATCTGGTAATTGAGAAGATTAAGCTGTTGATCGAATACCATATCAACAGGAGAATATAAAGTTGTTTCACCTGTTGAACTAACTGCTACCGTAAGGGCGATCTCTTTTTTGATGCTGATCATTTTTTCCAGTACCGAAGGCTTATCAAAACCGAGTTTGATATCCTCTGCAGTTTTAATGACCTGTACACCTTTGCCATCATAACCACCCATACCAAGTTTATGAACAGCAGGAAGAAGATCTGCATGTTGATTTAATTCTTCGAGGTTCTGTGTGATGATAAAATCACTGGTTGGTATCTGGTGCTGTTTGTAGAATTGTTTCTGGAGGATCTTATCCCTGATGATCTTCAATGAAGCAGGTTTCGGGAAAACCTGTACGCCTTCTTTTTCCAGTTGTTCCAGTGCTTCGAGGTTCACACTTTCGATCTCGATCGTTATGCTGTCAAGTCCTTTTCCGAAGCGATAAACATCATCATAATTCCTGATATCTCCCTGTGTAAAATGATGGCATAGATGGGCTGCGGGGCAGGTCGGATCATTTTCCATCACAAAGGTTTCAACGGGGTAATTGGCAGCAGCCTGTAATAACATACGTCCCAGCTGACCACCACCTAAGATCCCTGATTTTTTCATGAGGCAAATATAAAAGTATGCTAATGGAATCTGTCATATCCGGCATTGAATATTTGATATTTCATATTTAATAATATAGCTGAATAATTTGGTTTGCAGCTTCCTGGGGGGTTTATTAACTTTGTAGACAATGATCCCTGATTATCCTCATAAGATATTTGGCGATAAGCGCATCAACTACTCACTGTTGATGATCACCCTTGCTATGGACTCGGCATCTATCTGATCTTCGTTCTATGAATGCAACCGCATTCCGCCACATCATTACTTTTAAAAATATTTTATGTCAACAGCAACCATTTCATCAAAGAATATTGATACAACAACCGATTTCCTTCCATTACACGGAACAGATTACGTAGAATTTTATGTGGGCAATGCCAAGCAGGCTGCTCATTTTTATAAAACAGCTTTTGGATTCCAGTCATTGGCTTATGCAGGCCCTGAAACAGGAGTTATGGATAAAGTAAGTTACGTGATCAGGCAGAATAAACTCACATTCGTACTAACCACTGCACTTCGTCTCAATAATGAGATCGCAGATCATGTATACAAACATGGCGATGGAGTAAAAGTGATCGCATTGAAAGTAGATGATGCAACTGATGCATGGAAGCAAACAACTATCCGTGGTGCTATCAGTTCCATGGAGCCAAAAACATTATCAGATGATCAAGGGAAAGTTGTTATGAGTGGTATCCATACTTATGGTGATACAGTGCATCTCTTCATCGAGAGGAATAATTACAATGGTGTTTTCATGCCGGGATTTATTGAATGGAAATCATCTTATAATCCAACCAGCACCGGGCTGATGTATGTTGATCATTGTGTAGGCAATGTGGGCTGGAACCAAATGAACCCATGGGTTAAATTTTATGAAGATGTAATGGGCTTCAGGAATATCTTATCATTTGATGACAAGGACATATCTACAGAATATTCTGCATTGATGAGTAAAGTGATGAGCAATGGGAATGGTTATGTAAAATTCCCGATCAACGAACCGGCAGAAGGAAAGAAAAAAAGCCAGGTGGAAGAGTATCTTGATTTTTACAATGGCGAAGGTGTACAGCATGTTGCCATCGCAACCAATGATATTGTAGCAACAGTGACTGAATTACAGAGCAGGGGAATAGAATTCCTTAAGATACCGGGTTCTTATTATGAAGATGTACTTGACAGGGTAGGTAAGATCGACGAAGACCTGGCGCCACTAAGTAAACTGGGAATATTGATCGATCGTGATGATGAAGGTTACCTGTTGCAGATATTCAGTAAACCTTTGGAAGACAGGCCAACATTATTCTTCGAGATCATACAACGCAAAGGAGCCAAGAGTTTTGGTAAAGGGAACTTCAAGGCATTATTCGAAGCGCTTGAACGTGAGCAGGACGCAAGGGGGAATCTATAGTATTAGATGAAAAGCTGATGTGAAATAAGTATCATTTATTAAGCTGTTATTGGCATTGTAAAACTGCGGTATTTCAAAGTAAATTCCACATTCAGCGGTTTTTTAACAATGAAAAGCTCAATAATTTATATAATTTCACGAGCAGGATAATAACCCCGATTGATATTTAATGAAGAAACCGCTAAAAATCTATTGTTTAGTTGCTATAGGTTTGTGCATCATCTCTGAGACTTTTGCACAGAATTCCTATGTCTCTATCCAGCGTTCTTCCTACAAAATATCAGATGTCTTTAGCCGGATGGAAGATTCGGTCAAAAAGCAATTTGAGCAGCAGCACCTGAACTGGCCGCCAGAAGCCATATATGTCCGCTCATTCAAATACGATCGGCAATTAGAAGTATGGGTCCGCAACGGTAGCAAAGAGCCGTATAAACTTTTCAAGACCTATAAGGTATGTATGCAAAGTGGAACGATGGGCCCCAAGAGGATGGAGGGAGATTACCAGGTTCCCGAAGGCTTTTACCAGATCAATGAATTCAACCCTAACAGTAATTTCCATTTATCACTTGGGTTGAATTATCCAAATGCATCCGACAGGATATTGAGTGATTCATTACGCCCCGGTAGTGCTATCTATATTCATGGTAATTGTGTTTCCACCGGTTGCATCCCTATCAGTGATGTGCCGATGGAGGAACTATACATCATCGCAAGCAATGTAAAAGCAAATGGACAGGAATTTATTCCCGTTCATGTTTTCCCTGTAAGATATAATGTGAAAAAATCGATGGAATACCTCAATGCCAGCATCAAGAATAATAAATACCTGCAGGAGTTCAATAGTAATATCAAAGAGGTGTTTGATTATTTTGAGGCAAAGAAGCAATTGCCTGTTATCATGGTAAACCGCAAAGGAGAATATGTGTTAGATTAAATGGTTAGAATGATGATGAAGGTTTAGATAGTTTAGTGCTAAACATTCTCAACTCCCTCAACCTCCTAAACCTTCTAAGCCCTACTTCATTAACACCTGTATCGTCTCCTGTGTTTTTTGTTCCAGCACTATTTGTTTTCCATTCGTCATTTCATCGATCATTGCTTCAGTATAATGCCTGATGGTAAGCAATGTCAGGTCCTTTTCAACTTCTACATCAAATAATTCTGAAGCTGCTGATGCCAGCTTATCTATCTTCTCTGCATGATTGTCGAAACTGCATAACAAAGAGATCGCAGTGTTCTGCGAAAGATTCGGCTTGATCTTTAAATGACTGTACAACTCGTGCAACTGCTGTACAGGTTTGTCTTCTACAAAAGAGAAATCCTTTGATTTGAAACGGATCAGTACCTGGTTCTTCTTTTGTACAATGATAGGTGGAAGATTCTTTGGTATCGTTTTGCCAATGGATGTTCCAGGCAAAGAAGGATCGATAAAACTCTTTACATACAAAGGAATATTCTTGTTCTGCAAAGGCTTGATCGTTTTCGGGTGTATCACCTGCGCACCATAATATGCCATCTCGATCACCTCGGCAAAACTCAATGCAGGAATGATCGTCGCTGATGCATATTCTTTCGGATCAGCATTCATCACCGCATCAACATCTTTCCAGATCGTTACATCTTCTGCAGGTAATAGGTTGGCGAATATCGCTGCAGAGAAATCACTTCCTTCACGTCCAAGCGTGGTGCTTTCATTTTCATCTGTTGAACCGATAAAACCTTGTGTCATCACCACATCATATTCATCAAATAATGGCTTTACCTCAGTTGCAATTTTATTGGATGTAAAATCCCAATCGATCGCAGCATCCCTGAAATTATCATCAGTCCTTACAATATCTCTTACATCCAGCCATTTCACTTTTACTTTTTGTTCCAACAGGTAATCCGCAACTATGCTTGTGCTGAATAATTCACCACAACAAACGATCTGGTCATAATAATAATCATAGTTACGCTTTGGCTTATCATGTAATACCCATTCTATCTCCGTAAAAAAATCCTTTAACTTATTTTCAGCAGCCTGCCAGTTGACAGTAACCAGGTATTTAAGACTGTTGAGATGGCTTTCTTTTATCTGCTGGAATAATTGAAGTGCATCATTATTCCTGTTCTCCCAGAATGCATCCACCACTTTTTCCAAAGCATTGGTGGTCTTTCCCATGGCAGAGATCACTACAAGTAATTTTTTATCTTTATGTGCATCAATGATAGATCCTACATTTTTGATCCTGTCGATACTATTGATACTTGCTCCCCCGAATTTGAATACCTTCATCTTGTTATTCTGAATGTTGAATTATGAATTTTAAATGATTGATGAACAGCTGGTTCAAAATTCAGCATTTAAAATTTAAAATAATAATTTGCAAATCTAACTTCGTAAATTGTAAACCTGAAATTGTTTTATGGCAATAGATAGAAAGATACAAACGCTCGATGAATTCACGATCCAGCAAATGCGTGATTTCCCACAGGCTACCGGTGAGCTGTCCGGCTTATTAAGAGATATGGGACTTGCAGCCAAAAGGGTTCATGTGGAAGTAAATAAAGCCGGCCTGGTAGACATACTTGGCGATGCCGGGACCATGAACGTACAGGGTGAAGAAGTAAAAAAGCTCGATGTGTTTGCCAATAACCAGTTCATGGGTGTGCTGCAGCATGGGATCAGTTGTGCAGGTATCGGGAGTGAAGAACTGGATGATATCGTTGTGTTTGATGATGAAGTAAGTAATAAATCAAAATACGTTTGCCTGTTCGATCCGCTCGATGGCAGCAGCAATATAGATGTGAATGTTTCCATCGGAACTATTTTCAGTGTTTTTCGTAGAGTGAGTGAACTTGGGAAACCCGCTACCCGTGAGGATTTCCTGCAGGCGGGCGACAGGCAGGTTGCAGCCGGCTATGTGATCTATGGATCATCTACCATGCTGGTATATGCAACGAGAAGGGGAGTGAATGGTTTTACACTCGATCAGTCTATCGGAGAATTCACATTAAGCCATCCTGATATTAATTTCCAGCACATTGGGATCCTAAGCTTAGAATTCCACGTGGACAAGTTGTCGCG
>JADMIO010826357.1_pt1 | contig 65121 bp, 52 predicted proteins | sample 8958161 | NCBI WGS metagenome assembly JADMIO01 (sample SAMN16585339, study PRJNA669376) | soil metagenome | isolation source: Crop rotation soil | place: USA: Cullars Rotation, Alabama | collected 2011
CGACAACTTGTCCACGTGGAATTCTAAGCTTAGGATCCCAATGTGCTGGAAAGGCGCTGTCGCCGGCTTCGACCGCACGCACAACTTCCAAATGGGCTGGCTGTACGAGCTCCCGTTCGGCAACGGCAAAATGATGGCGAAGTCGGGCGTGGCGGCGGCTGTGCTCGGCGGATGGCAGGTGAACGGCATCTTCTCCGCCTACACCGGCACGCCCTTCACCGTCAGCTCGCCAGGCTCCTCGCTTAACGCCCCGAACAACAGCCAAACCGCGGACCAGGTGAAGACCGATGTGCAGCGCCTCGGCAACGTCGGCCCCGGCCAGTTGTATTACGATCCCAACGCGTTCGCCTCCGTGACCACAGTCCGGTTCGGATCCAGCGGGCGAAACATTCTGCGTAATCCCGGCGTCCTGAACACGGACCTCGACATCACGCGCTACTTCGCGATCAAGGAGAGAGCCAAACTTCAGTTCCGCGCTCAATTCTTCAACTTCGCGAATACGTCGCACTTCGGCGGTCCAAGTACCAGCGTTGCCTCCGGCACGTTTATGCAGATCACCAGTGCGTCCGGGGAGCGCAACATCCGCTTCGGATTACGCATGCAGTGGTAATCAGCGTGTATCCTTCGGGCCTCGTGGGGCGGGCAGCAATGCTGTCCGCCCTCATTCTTTCTTGGGTGGCGATTGGCGCGGGGCAGTCCACCGACATTGCGCCCAAGGCCGACCAGGCGCGCCAGTTGATGGCAGCAGGCCGATTCGCCGAGGCCAGCGTCATCTATCAGGCACTGACAAAGGCGGAGCCGGCCAATCCAGGATGGCTGCTCAACCTGGGACTCGCGCAACATATGGCCGGCAAGGAGCGCGAAGCCATTGTTTCTCTGGAAGCGTTCCTCAAGGTCCAACCAGATGTCCGGCCGGCGTTGATTTCTCTCGGTGCCGCATGCATCGCGGTCCACCGGCCCGCTGAGGCCATCGCACCTCTACGCAAAGCCGTGACCGCCAAACCCGACGACACTGAGACACTTGGCCTTTTAGCCAGCGCGCTTCTCGAGGCCAAGCGCCTGGAGGAAGCCGCCGTCGCGTATCGTAAGCTCACGGAAGCGCTCTCCGGCGATCCGCGCGCCTGGTACGGGCTCGGCATGGTTTACCAGGCGATTGCCGCCGCGGCCTTCGATGAGCTCCAGAAGGCGGATCCGACATCCCCCTACGTATCGGCGCTTGTCGCCGAAACCCGTGTCCAACGGCGCCAGTTCCGCAGCGGATTCTTTTTCTACAACGAAGCGGCCAAGGGACTGCCGAATCTGCACGGCATCCACGCCGCGCTGGCGGATGTTTATCGCAAGACCGGCCACGCGGATTGGGCGGCGGAAGAGGATGCGAGGGAACGCGCCTTGCCTGCGCCCGACTGCAAAGCGCACCCGGTGGAATGCCAGTTCGCCGCCAGCCACGATTTGCAGATTCTGACTCAGCCGCACCACCCGCCCCTGCCTCCCGAGACGCTCTACTGGCGCGCCAAGGCCGCCAACGAGCTGTCTATACAAGCGCTGTTCCGCCTGGGCCAACTGCCTCCCTCCTCCGAGTTGCATCAGCTTCGTGCGGAGATCGCGCGCGGCCAGGGCCAGCATCTGGATGCCGCGCGCGAGTGGCGCGAAGCTCTGGCCCTTTCGCCGAACAACCTGCGCATCCGGCAGGAGTTGGCGGCATCGCTCCTGATGGCGCAGGACTACAACGCCGCGCTGGCCGAAGCCGATGCGCTGTTGAAAGCCGGCGCACACTCGGCTGAGGTAAACTTCATAGCCGGCGACAGCCTGCTGCGCCTGGAAGATCCCGAAAAAGCGGTCCCTCACCTTAAGGCGGCGCTGGCCGCGGAGCCGAAACTGCTGGCCGCGGACGCCTCGCTCGGACTTGCGCTGGCACGTCTCGGAAAACACGCCGAGGCAGTTCCGCATTTGCAGAAGGCGCTCGAACTCGACGACGATGGCAGCCTCTACTATCAGCTTGGCCGCGCGTATCAGGCTTTGGGCCAGCGCGAGAAGGCTGCCGCCGTCATGGCAAAATACGAGCAGATTCTGAAAAAGGTCCAGGAACAAAAGGAAGAAGTCGCGCGCGAGGCCCAAATCGGACCGCCGCGCTGACGGGGCCCGCGCAACATGACTCGCCATTCGTTACTCGCCGCGATTGCCGTGGGATCAGCGTGTTGGTTGCTCGCGATTGCGGCCGATCCGGGGCCTCCCATCCGTTTTCGCGAGGTCGCCGCTGAGGCGGGTATTTCCTTCGTTCTCGAAAACCACTCGACGGACCGGAAACACATGATCGAGACCATGCCGGGCGGCATCGCCGTCTTTGATTACGATGGCGACGGCCGCCCGGATATCTATTTCACCAACGGCGCCGACCTGCCCTCGCTCGATAAATCGTCCCCCAAGTACTGGAATCGTCTGTATCGCAACGAAGGCAACTGGAAATTCCGGGACGTCACCGAGCAGGCGGATGTAGTCGGCGCAGGTTATTCCATGGGCGCTGCCGTGGGCGATTTTGACAACGACGGTCATCCCGATCTTTTCGTGGCCGGCGTCAACCGCAACCTTCTGTACCGCAACCTGGGGAACGGCCGTTTTGAAGAGGTCACCGAACGCGCCGGCATACAGAGCGGCGAATGGGCCGTCGCCGCCGGCTGGTTCGATTACGATCGCGATGGCCGGCTGGACCTGTGGGTCGTGCACTACGCAAAATGGTCGATTGCCGATGACCGGTATTGCGGCGACGCCACACGCGGCATCCGCATTTACTGCCATCCGAAGTACTTCACCGGTCTCGCCAATACGCTGTATCGCAATCGTGGCGACGGAACGTTTGAGGACGTGACCGCGAAGGCCGGCCTGGCGAAATTCGCCGGCCGCGGCATGAGCGTCGCTTTCGCGGACTACGATGGCGATGGCTGGCCCGATGTCTTCGTCACCAACGACAACATGCCGAATTTCCTATTCCACAACATGGGCGACGGAACCTTTCAGGAGGTCGGTCTGGCTGCCGGCGCCGCCTTGCGCGATGACGGTAAGCCTGTGGCAGCCATGGGCGCGGAGTTCAAAGACTTCGATAATGACGGTCGGCCCGACATCCTTTTCACGGCGCTCGCGGGCGAGACTTACCCACTCTTCCGCAACGCGGGGAAGGGTAACTTTCTGGACGCCACGCTCAAATCGCGCCTCGGCGCCCTGACTCTGCGTCACAGCGGCTGGGGTCTGGGTCTTTTCGATTTCAACAACGATGGGTGGAAGGACTTGTTTGCCGCCAACTCGCACGTCAACGATCGCGTGGAGGCCTTCGAATCGGCGGTATACAAGGAGCCTGACACCGTATTCGCCAACAATGGCGGGGTTTTCCGCGATGTCTCCGCAGAAGCTGGCCTGACGTTGGTGAAGGCCCACCGCGGCGCCGCTTTCGCCGATTTCGATGGCGATGGCCGTATCGACGCAGTGGTCTCGTCGCTGGGTGCGCCCGTGGAGTTGTGGAGAAATGTCAGCTCGGAGCCGGGCCACTGGCTGATCCTTCTGCCACGCGGCAACAAGAGCAACCGCGACGGCATCGGCGCCAAAATCCGCATCGGGGATCAATATCTGGAAGTGTCCACTGCAGTCGGATATGCATCTTCCAGCGCCTTCGGCGCGCACTTCGGATTGGGCACGCTCGCACGCGTACCCAAGATCGAGATCCAGTGGCCGAGCGGCACGGTACAGACATTGCGCGACGTGCAGGCAGATCGCGTACTGGAAGTCGTGGAGCCGAAGTAGCGAGGGTCGTCTAGCGGCCGGCCTACTTGCCCTTCGCCTTCCTTCGCGCCACGATGGCGTCGATGGCCTGCTTCGCCACGCTTGACTGCGGATTGAGTCGCAGAGCGGCCTCGAATTCCGCCTGCGATTCGTCCAGCCGGTCTTTTCGCGCGTAAGCCATCCCGAGCCGCAAGTGTACGTCGGGGTTGGAATCGAGCTCAGGCACGGCTTCGCGATAGAGGCCGATCGCCTTGTTGTCGTCGCCCGCGGCGGCCACGCGATCGCCCCACAGCACCAGCACCATCGCCCTTTTCTGCCGCGCTTTCAGATTGTCCGGCTGTTCGGCGATGACTTTGGCGAATTCCAGAACGGATTCCTCGAACATGCCGCCGCTGGCCAGAACGCTCGCCAGGTTGAACCTTGCGTCCGTGTACGTCGGGTCGATCTTCAGCGCCATTCGAAATGCTTCCACCGCGTCAGGCAACCGTTTGGCCCCGAACAGAGCGTTGCCCAATTCGGTGGCCGCCAGCACGCTGTAAGGATCGGCTTCAGCAGCCCGCCGGAAGTACGGCACGGCTTCGTCGGCCTGGTTCCGTGTGAGCAGCAGGTCGCCCATACGGAAATTGGCGGTGAAGTCGTCGGGATATTTCTGAAGCTGCTGCGCGCTCACCGCTTCCTGAAGCTCGGCCCGATGGTCGCCGGCCGCCACCGGGAGTACCTGCAGCCACAAATGGCTCATCTCCGAAGCCGCGTCGGTCCCGCCGGTGACGCGCTTCGGCGGATTGTTCGGGTTGCGCACGTTCGCCGAGGAATTGTCGTAATGGATGCGCATCGTGATGACGGTGTCCTTGGGAATCGTCAGCGGGGTCTCATACCGGAATACGCCCTGCCAGTTCAGATCCCAGTCCGGGATGCGAATCAGCCACTTTTTCGACCCGTCCGGCAGCGTGGCGAAGCCTTCGATCAAATGCGCCAGATAATGCGCGTGCGGGTACACGGCGAGAATCTTCAGGTCCATGGGAGCGCGGAACTCATCCGTCACCACGAAATCCTTGTCGCCGGCCGGAATATCGAGCGCGCGGTCGCGCTCCAGTTGAATCAACATCGGAAACTGGGTCTGAGGTTTGTCGGTGAAATAGAGACCGACCGTTGGACTGACCGTCTCCTCTTTGCCGGTCGGCTTGATATGCACGTTGAGAATCAGATCCATACCCGGATCGGCGCGCCATGCCATGCCGTCCGGCTCCACTACAGGACTGCTGCCCGGCTTCCACGACAGAAAATGGCCATCCGGTTCAAATGTCGCTTCTTCGAAGATCACGTCCATGCCGGAGAATCCGGAACCTGGGGAAGTCTCGCGGCGCCGGGCCGCGTGCGAACGATCCAGGATGACATTAGCGTGATGAAACACGCGCGGATTCCCGGGCCGGATCTCGATGGCCCGCACCCATCGCGTGCTGGTGATCGGGACCGGCAGGATGAAATTCCAGAACGTCTCGCCGGCGTCGGCGCGCATCGTATAGGGCCGGCTCGCGCGCAGCACGAGATCCGGTTCGCCCATGTTCCATCCCGCTTCGGACTTCGTTTCCGCGCCGCTCGGATGCGGTGTGCCCGCGGGAGTGCCCTGTTTCACCCAGTCGTCGAAGAGCTTGATCTGGGCATCCGTAAGGCGGCGTTCTTCCTGGAACTGTCCGTACCCCGGCTCCGGCAACCAGGGCGGCATGAAACGCGACTTGGTGACCTTGACAATCTGCGCTGCGTGTCTCCGTACATCGTCATAGGTCAACAACGAAAACGGCGCGGATTCCCCCGGCCGATGGCATGGAGCGCAGTCCTGCGCGACGATGGGTGCGATTTGCCCGTAGTAGGTGATCGTCCGTGCGGTAGCACTCTGGCCGGCGAGAGGCGCGGGAAAGTATCCAAGCGCGCCGGCAACCGCGGCGAACGCGACCTGGCGCAGCATCCCCATGCGACGATCTTATCGCATCGCATCGACGCCCCAGCCGGCAGTCCGACTACGCATTCATGACGCGATTCATGCGCTCGATCGCCTCATCGATCTCGGCAGTATTCTTGAAGCCGATCGTCACCGAGTCCACACAGCCCAGATTCATGGTGAACTTGAGCGCCGCTTCGCGATCCGCGGGATTGGTGAACCGGCCTTCGCCGGCCAGTTTCATGCTGATCACTCCCATTCCCTGCTTGTGGACCGCCTTGGTATGCTGTACCACTTCATTCACCAGCCCGATTGCATCCCCGCGCGGTTCGATGGCGTTGTCCACGTCCATGCGCGTGCCGTTGTGGTTCATGCGAATCATGGCAATGTCGAGCCACTGATTCCCAGGGAATTTGCGGAGCGCGGGCAGTCCGTGGACACTGGCGCCGTGGCTCACAATCACTTTCTTGTGCTTGGCTTCGCTGAAGCTATCCTGCAGCGGCCGATAGTCGGTGTCCCACGTCGAGGGCCGTACGCAGTGGATCAGCATGACGTCGAAGTACTCGGTGTTGAGCTGGCGCCGGTAGAGGTCGAGCCGTTCGGCGGGGTTGATGCCCTCGGGCGGCGGCGTGCGGTATTTGGTCATCAGCGCGTACGTGTCGCGCGGGATCCCCTTAAGCGCGATGCCCAGCATCTCGTGCATGCCGCCGTAGGTATCGGCCGTTTCAAAAAAGCGAACGCCGTTATCGTAGGCGTGGCGCACGAGCCGGTTGAAACCTTCCTGCCCGAGTTCGCGCTGCACGCGGCCGCCGTGGGTGCCGGTGCCGAAGGCCAGCCGCGTGACTTTGACGTTGCTTTTGCCCAGAGTGACCCAATCGGTGGCCAGGCGCTTCTTAGGTTGCGCCGCGCCCAAACCGGCAAAAGCGGCGGCGCCGAGACCGGCGGTGAGGAAGTCGCGTCGGGTGTTTCGGAACATCTTCCCTCCTTGCTCACACTCTAGCAGGGCTCCCTCCGAAATTCCGCTTGCAAAGCGACTGAAATCGAGCTTAATTGGACTTACGGAGCCTTTTCCATGTCGAACAACGAATCTCGCAGGAATTTCTTGAAATCGGTGGGCGCAACTGGTATTTCCCTCGGTGCGGCCGCCAACGCCATCGCCGCCAAATCGTCGAGCAGCGCTAAATCGAGCTCGCGCGTGATCGGCGCCAATGACCGCATCAACGTCGCTCTGATCGGCTGCGGTGGCCGTGGACGGCATGACGCCGATACCTTCGCGCGCGTCGGCTCGAAGATGAACTGTCAGATCGTGGCCGCGTGCGACGTATATCAGAAGCGCGTCAACATGACGGCCGACAAGCACAAAGTGAAAGGCTATCTCGACTATCGCGAAGTGCTCGCATTGCCCGACCTGGACGCAGTGATCATCGCCACACCCGATCATTGGCACGGCAAAATGGCCATGGATGCCATGGACCATGGCAAGGATGTTTACCTGGAAAAGCCCATGGTGCACACCAACGAAGAAGCGCGGCTGCTGGTGAACACCGTCAAGGAAACCAAGCGGATTCTGCAGGTGGGTTCGCAGACCACGTCGGCGGACATCTGGTGGAAGGCGAAGAAGGCGATCGCGGATGGCATGATCGGGCAAATGATCGAAAGCCAAGGCTCATACCACCGCAACTCCGTGGAAGGCGAATGGAACGAAGGCTGGCCGATCGATCCGAAGGCCGGACCGGACGGCAAGGGCGAGGATTACATCGACTGGAACATGTGGCTCGGCTCGCAATGGAAGCTTGCGCCCAAGCGGCCGTACGATGGCGACCGCTTCTTCCGCTTCCGCAAGTATTGGGACTATTCGTTGGGCATCGCCAGCGACCTCTTCTACCACGTAATCGCGCCGCTGAACATCTGCTGGGACGAACCGCAGTTCCCAACCAAGGTGATGGCCACCGGCGGGATCTACGTCTTCAAGAAGCTGCCGGATGGACGGCCGGATCGCGAAGTACCGGACACGTTCCACCTGCTGGCAGAGTATGCCAAGGGTCACTCGCTCGTGCTGAGCTCATCGATGGCGAACGACACTCACATCCCGGGAATGATCCGCGGGCACGAAGGCACCATCATCATGGTGGAGCACGGGATGTTCGAGCGCTCGGTTCCGTACATCACGGTAAAACCGCAGCTTCGAGGGCGCGGCGACAACGCCAAGCCGGTCGGCGGCGACGAGTACGCCAAGAAGTTCGGCACGAAGGATATCCAGATCCCGGTGGAGCAAAAGCCGATGGACGACGCGCACGTGGAGAACTTCCTTGCCTGTATGCGCTCTCGCGAGAAGCCGCACCTCGATGTGGAGACGGGCGCCAAGGCCGTGGTGGTAATTAACCTCGCGGCACAGAGCTATCGCGAAGGCCGCACCCTTTACTGGGACGCCCAGCACTGGAAGGCCACCGACCGTCCGGTGAAGGCCTGACCGCGGTCGCACACACAAATCCCGGAACTGGACAGTAGCGCGGCCACCAAAGTGTATGAAACCCAGTGGGGCGGGTCATCGTTTTTCGTGGCCTGCCCACGTCGCGAAGCGGTGCCGCGCGCTGCGTTGCAGCGCTGGGCAGGCCACAAAAAACGATGGCCCGCCCCACTGAGTTTTCGACCGTACGCGTCGCGGCGCGCGAGCTATGTGACGCTAAAAGGCCCGCCGCGTGCTTGCCTCTCCTGCCGACAGGAGGTCCCCAAATGGCCAAGAAGGAGCGGATTCGCGAGAGCGTCGCCGGTCTGCCGACTCTGGAGCATCTGATCGAGCGTAAAGAGGCGGGCTGGACCCTGGTTGCGCTCGAGTGGGAACGCGAAGCGGCCAGTGCACCTTTGGCCGCCGGCCAGACCGTGATCGAGGAGATTCCTTACGGCCTGAAAGTCGCCGACGACTGTGCCGGCCTTGTAGAAAATTCCGTCGAGAAGCAGATCATCATCACGGCACTGGACATGATCGTCGAAGATCGCCCGCTCTCGCAGATTGCCGACGAGTTGAACCGCCGCGGGCTTCGCACGCGGGACGACAAGCCGTGGACCCCATCGGCGCTGTTCGTGCTTCTGCCCCGCATGATCCAAGTGGGCCCGCGCGTCTTCACCAGCGACGAGTGGAACACCCGGCGCCAGCGCCTGCCCCGAGTCGTCTGACCCGTTCAGGTGCGAACCAGGAAGTTGTCCATCCGCTGAAGAACGCGCTCGGCATTCTCGTTGGCGAACGTCTCGACTACGGCCACCCCGGCTTGCACAGACGGCCTCACCGCCTTGCCTCCTTTCAGGCACGCATAGGCGCCGGAGAGGTTATCGGTGATCCATTTTCCCATCGCGATGGCGTCGGCCTTGTTCTTCTTGATCATCAGGACAAATTCTTCCGCGCTCCATCGCGCGGCGACTGCGTCCTTGGGCACTGTGTTCTTCAGGCGCTTCGCAAAGGCGGCGGCGAGTGTGTCCCCCACCTCTTTGCCGAACTGCACCTCCGCCCGCAGCAGCCCGCGCACACCGATCAGCAGCAGGCAGTACTCGCCCGCCGTCGATAGCTTGATCCTTTCGATCATTTCGGTGCGATTGGCGAGCGTCGTTAGCTGGTCCACGCTGGCGGCCTTCTCCAGACTATCGATGCGCTGGTGCAAGACGCGGATCTCGGTCATGAATTGCGAAACGCTAAGTTGGTGCTGTTTCTTGATCTGCTCCATGCTCTGTTCAATCGATTCCGCGGCGCCGGCCACGATCGCGCCGAGCGAGCCAGTAGGATCGGCGGCAGCGGCTTGCCGCAGTTTCCCGATCGCGCCCCGCAATCGTCCTTCGTGATCGCCATCGCTCTGATTGAGAGAATCCAGGATTTCTTCCAGTGCGCGCGCAGATCCTGCCAATTCGTCGCGCAGATTCGCGACATAGGAGGCACAGCGATCGCGATAGTCGCGAAGTAATGCGCGAAGCGTAGCGCGGCTATCTTCCAGAACTTCCCAACGTTCGGCGGCAATCTCGCTGGCCAGATCGCCCATATGTTTACGGAATTGTTTAGCTACGGTGCTGTCCAATTCCAGAGCGTAATGGTCCACATTCCGAATCGCAGTCAGGTAGCAATCGAGTGCGACCTCCTGGAGCTGATGGCTCCGTTCCAGTTCATTCAACTCCGATCGAATGGAGATCATCTGCTTCACCCAAAAGAGTTATCGGCATTTCCCGCACTCACTTTAGGGCATCTTCCCTCTTTTTTTGCTTGCTTTTCACCTTTTATTCGCCCAGAATAGGGGCAAGGAAATCGCACATGGCACTGACCAAACGTCAGAAGCAGGTTTTGGATTTCATCGCGAACTTCGTCGAAGAGCAGGGCTACTGCCCGAGCTACGAAGAGATCGCCCGCGGCTTGGAGTTGGCCTCGCTGGCTACGGTGCATAAACACATATCGGTGCTGGAAGCGAAGAGCTATCTGAAACGCGGGTTCAATCAGAGCCGGTCGCTTGAGTTGGCGCCGAAGTATATGCAGGAGCAGCGCCGCGTCAAACCCGCAATGCCGGAGATTCCGCTATTGGGGCGAATTGCAGCCGGCGCACCGGTCGAATCCGTGGAGCAGCGCGAGACGCTGAACTTCGCCGATTTTGTGGGTGATGCCAACACCTTCGCCCTCCAGGTCCGCGGCCAGTCCATGATCGACGATCACATTTGCGACGGCGATATGATCCTGCTGGAGCGGGTCTCGCAGGCGCATGACGGCGATATCGTGGTCGCACTGGTATCGGGCAGCGAGACCACGCTAAAGCGGTTCTATCGCGAGGGTCCGGACATGGTTCGGCTCCAGCCTGCTAACGCAGCGTTGAAGCCTATTCTGGTCCCGGCTAGGGAAATTCAGATTCAGGGACGGCTCTTGGCCGTCCTGCGAAAATACCGTTAAGATACCTTAGCGGACGCGGAGTTCCTGCTCGGCACGGAGCCAGTCCTCTTCAGGGGAGCCGCCGGTGTAACCGCGCGCTTCCCAGTAGGAATAGGCCAGCTTGGCGATCTCTTCGTACGCCGGCTCCGCTACGGTAACTGCGGACGGTTCGGCCACCACGGGAGACTCGGTCACTTTGGTAACTTCAACGGAACGAGCGGTGCGTTTGCTCGAGGCCTTGCGGCGAGCCGGCGCGGCCGCGGCAGCGCCAGTGGACACTACAATTGGATTCTCGGTAACACTCTTTCTAGGCATCGTTGTCGGTTTGACTTTCTGACTTCGGAGTCGTTTTTTATTATTTTACCCGATGGCGCCATGCCATAGCATCAAAGTTTTCTATCTTTTGCATCACGACTGTGTGACGCCAGACAGCCCCGCAAGAATGGATAGCAGGAGGTAGAATGGAGGTACATTGCGCGCGCTTGTTCCGTTAGCGATTGCGCTGTTGGCGCAAACTCTCTCCGCGGCGCCGAAGGTCATCGCGGTGAACGTGGATGGCATGGTTCACCCGGTTACCGCCGACATCGTCGGCGGAGCTCTCCATCAAGCCCAAAGCGAAAATGCATCGATGGTAATCGTTCGCCTGAACACACCTGGCGGACTCATGGACGCGATGCGAGCCACCATCGAGAAAATGATCGCTTCGCCCGTGCCCGTGGTGACCTATGTGGCGCCCAGCGGCGGACGCGCGGCATCAGCCGGATTCTTTCTGCTGGAAGCAGGCGACGTGGCCGCCATGGCGCCCGGTACTGCCACAGGCGCCGCTCACCCCGTGCTCATGGGCACCGAAATGGATCCGGTGATGAAGCAGAAGGTGGAGAACGACGCTGCCGCCTATCTGCGCAGCATCTGCGAAAAGCGCGGCCGCAATAGTCAACTCGCCGAGACCGCCGTGCGCGACAGCAAATCCTTCACCGAACAGGAAGCGTTGAACCAACATCTGGTGGAGCTGATTGCGAGCAGCGAGCACGACCTGTTGAGTGCGCTCGACGGCCGTGAGGTCACTCGCTTCAATGGCTCCAAGATCACCCTGCACACCGCCGGCGCGGAGATCGAAAATTACGATCTCTCGCTGCGCCAGAAGATCATCGCTGGAATCGCCGATCCGAACATCGCGCTGGTGCTGCTGGTGATCGGCGCGCTCGGCATCTATGTGGAGTTCTCTTCGCCGGGCCTGATTCTTCCCGGAGTGGCGGGCGCCATCCTGGCGCTGCTCGGACTCTCGGCGCTCTCCGTGCTGCCCATCAACTGGCTCGGCGCGGCGCTGATCCTGCTCGCGTTTGCATTGTTTCTGCTGGAAGTAAAGGTGACGTCGCACGGCATTCTCGGCGCGGGCGGGGCAGTCGCGCTGGTGCTGGGTGCGGTAATGCTGGTGGACAGTCCCATACCGGAGCTTCGCATCCGCTGGGCGACTGCCATCTCGCTGGCGCTGCCGTTCTCCGCGATCACCGTGTTTCTGCTGACCATTGCAATGCGCGCACGCCGGAATAAGATCGAAACGGGCCGCGAGGGCATGGTGGGCCAGGTAGGTAGCGCCGTCACCGAACTGGCGCCCGCGGGCAAGGTCTTCGTGCATGGCGAGTATTGGGACGCTGTGGCCCCCCGGCCGGTGCCATCCGGCGCGGCGGTGCGCGTAGTGGGTGTGGATAGCAATTTGAAGCTGACCGTGGAACCCGTGGTTTAATGAAGAACCCGAGGAGACGTTCATGAGCGATGCGAGTCCGTTACTGCTGATTTTCATAGTCATCGTCGGCATCTGGCTGCTGAATTCCATCAAGATTTTGCGAGAGTATGAGCGCGGCGTAATTTTCCGGCTCGGCCGCTCGCTGCCGGACCCGAAGGGCCCCGGCCTGATTTTCGTATTTGCGCCCTTCGACCGGATCGTGCGCGTCTCCCTGCGGATCGACACCCTGGAAGTTCCCGGGCAGGACGTGGTCACGCGCGACAATGTCACGGTCAAGGTGAATGCGGTTATTTATTTCCGCGTGATCGATCCCAAGCTGGCGGTGATCGAAGTCTCGAACTTCCTCTACGCGACTTCTCAGCTTGCGCAGACCACGCTGCGCAGCGTGCTGGGCGAGGTCGAGCTGGACGAGCTGTTGAGCCAGCGCGAGAAGCTCAACGTGCGGCTGCAGTCCATCCTCGATCAGCACACCGGGCCGTGGGGTGTGAAGGTCACGATGGTTGAGGTCAAGCAGGTGGACCTGGCCGAGCAGATGATTCGCGCCATCGCCCGCCAGGCCGAGGCCGAACGCGAGCGCCGCGCCAAGATCATCCACGCCGAGGGCGAGTACACCGCCGCCGAGAAGTTGGCCATGGCAGCCGCGGTGATCCAGAAGGAACCGGCCGCGCTCCAGTTACGCTATCTCCAGACTTTAGTCGAAATCGGCACCGAGAAAAACACGACCATCGTTTTCCCCCTCCCGCTCGATATAATTACAAGTCTGGGCCGCGCACTCGACAAGATCGGCGGCAAGGATACTCCCTAGTCAATGAGAAACAACGAAACCGGCGAGTTTGAACTGGTAGTCGGCAATCGGCAATTGCTGAGCGCCTTCTTTATCGTGGTGCTCCTGTTTGCTGTCTCGTTTGCCATGGGATACGTGGTGGGCCAGAACACGCAGAAATCTGTGCGGACCGCGTCCGATACTCCGCCGGGCAGCCTCACCGCTGCCAACGCCGATCGCCCCCAACCGCTCGCGCCGGTTCCAGCTCCGCAGCAAACCGCTACCACCCCGCCTGCAGGCGAGCAGCCCGCCACGGATCCCAACGCGCCGCCGCAGCCCACTACTCAACCCGTGCAGGCCGCCACCCCTCCGGCCGTCGAGCAGCAGGCCGCAGGAACAACCCCCGCGGCAGTGGCCGCGTCAGCGGCCGATCTCCCCGCCGGCTCATACTGGCAGGTGATGGCGCTGGGACAATCGGCCGCTGAAGCCATGCGGCAGACTCTCAAGGACAAAGGCTTCCCCGTGATGCTCACGCCGGGCCGTAATAACCTCACCCGTGTGTTGGTAGGTCCCTATTCCGACACCGCGACGCTGGGCCGCGCCAAGACCGATCTCGAAAACGCCGGCATGCATCCGGTCATCTTCAAACGTGAGCAGTGATCTCATCCAACTTCCGCCCGCTCCCCGGCCGCGGCTGCCGGAGTGGGCGCGCAAATCGCGCACGCATTTCCAGTCGCTGAATCAGCTCAAGACGGGACTGCGCCAACTCAATCTCCACACCGTCTGCGAGGAGGCGCGTTGTCCCAACATACACGAGTGCTTCCATCGCGGCGCCGCCACCTTTATGATCCTGGGCGACCGCTGCACACGCGGGTGCGGCTTCTGCAGCGTGCAGAAGCTGAACCCGCACAAGCACGAGGTCCGGCTCGACCCGGCCGAGCCCGCTAATGTCGCGCGCATGGCGCTCGGCCTGAATCTCAAGTACGTCGTGATCACCAGCGTCAATCGCGACGACCTTCCCGATGGCGGCTCCTGCCACTTCGCCGAAACCGTCCGAGAAGTGCGCCGCGCGCTGCCCGCCGCCCGCGTCGAAGTGCTCACGCCGGACTTCTGCGGCGATCTCGATGCCGTGGCACGTGTGCTCGATGCCGGACCCCACGTCTTCAACCACAATATGGAAACCGTGCCGCGGCTGTACCCGCGTGTGCGGCCGCAGGCCGATTACCGCCAGTCGCTCAACGTACTGCGATTCGCCCGCGAACGGGCCCCCAGGGATGTGCTGGTGAAGTCAGGCTTCATGGTGGGACTCGGCGAGCAGCCGTACGAGGTACGGCAACTGCTCACCGATCTGCATGCGTCGGGTACGGATGTAGCCACCATCGGCCAGTATCTTCAGCCCACGCGCCGCAATCTGCCGGTGCTGGAATTCGTCGCCCCGGCGCAGTTTGACGAATACCGCGATTACGGCCTCGCGCTCGGCTTCAAGATGGTATTCAGCGGCCCGCTGGTGCGGAGTTCTTACATGGCGGATATGGTGAGTGAGCAGGCATCGTCTGGACCCGGGTCGTGCTGAACTGGGTGCTCGCGCTGGCCTCGGCCGCGTTGCTGATCCTGACCTTCCCTGGCGCTGCTATCGGCTGGTTCGCGCCCATCGCACTCACCCCGCTGCTGGTTGCCCTAACGCGCGAGCCACGCTGGCAGCGGCATTTCTTGCTCGGCTGGAGCGGGGGCGTGGTCTATTGGTTCGGGGTCTGTTACTGGATCCGCGCAGTCCTGGCAGAACATGCGGGTGTCGGCGGATTCGTGGCCTGGCTCCTTTTTCTGCTGTTCTGCGTGGCCAAAGCGATGCATCTGGGCGTCTTCGCTCTGCTCGCTGGACCGCTGATGCGCCGATGGTGGGCCATCCCCACCGTTGCCGCACTCTGGGTGGCCATCGAGGTGACGCACGGGTCGCTCGGCTTCGCCTGGCTCGCACTCGGCAACGCGGGCATCGATATGGCGCTGCCTATGCGGCTGGCGCCGTTCACAGGCGTGTACGGTCTCTCATTCCTGTTCATGATGATGGCCTGCGCCGTCGCGCTGGTCTGCCTGAGTCGCCCGCGGATCGAGCTATTGTGGCTCGCGCCGGTGCTGCTGCTGCCGCTCCTGCCTGCTATGCCGCCGCCCGCGCGCGGCAATGACACCGCCTTGCTCGTTCAACCCAATCTCTCCGAAACCGAAGACTGGACCGTGCAGAAGATCGATCAGACCAAACGCGAGCTCGTGACCCTCTCGCTTAAGTCCGCTCTAATCGAATCGCCGCCGCCTTCTCTAATCGTGTGGCCGGAAGCGCCGGCGCCTTTCTACTACTTTGACGACCCGGTCTTCCGCGGCTACATCAACAGTCTCGCCCACGCCACCCGGGCATACGTTCTAGCCGGGATCGTCGCGCGCGCGCCCAGCGGCGGCCCGCTCAACTCCGCCGTACTGGTCTCCCCCGATGGCGTCGCCGAGAGCCGCTACGACAAAATGAACCTGGTGCCGTTCGGTGAATTTGTGCCGTGGCCCTTCGGCTTCGCCAACAAGATATCGACCGAAGTCGGTGACTACGTTCCCGGCCGCCGCGTGGTTGTCTCCGTGATCGGCGCCCACAAACTCGGCACGTTCATCTGCTACGAGAGCGTCTTCCCCAACTTCGTGCGCAAGTTCGCCGCCGGCGGGGCGGAGGTGCTGGTCAACATCTCCAACGACGGCTGGTTCGCTAGGAGCTACGCCCGCGACCAGCACCTCGCGATGGTCCGCATGCGCGCCGCCGAAAATCGGCGCTGGCTCCTGCGCGCCACGAACGACGGCATTACCGCGACCATTGATGCCGCCGGCCGGCTGCGAGGCACACTGCCCAGCTACGTGCAATCGACGTCCTTCACCGGCTTCCGCTATACCAGGGATCAGACTTTCTACACCCGCTACGGCGACTGGTTCCTGCTGCTCTGCGCGATCTGGGCCGTGATGGGTCTGGTGGCGGCGAGGCTGTTTGGAAGCCACGGACCGTCTGCTGTTTAGTTTGATCGAGTGATCGGCGAGCCCTTTTCGTTAAACCCGGCAGCTACTCGATGTGGTCGTCAACCTCAGTGTGGTCTCCGGAGCGTGTCTCTTCCGGTGCGGCCGCGCTTTCGGGAGCGGGGAGATCGTCCTCGGCAGCCGCGGCGACATCCTGAACCGGTACGGGCGATTCGTCGGGGACGGGCGCGCCTTCCACGGCGACCTCTGGCGGGGCTTCCAGCGTGGGCTCTTCGACGACCGGCCTTTCGAGGATGCCCTCTTCAGCCATGGGCGTGATCTCTTCCGCGGGCGGGCGCACCACCGGGCGAACGGATTCATCGCGAGTGATTTCGCATTCGCAGCAGTCGCTGCAGCGCAGGCATTTCTCGCAAAGGTGGTTGTTGCACGTGTCCTTGGTGCAGCGTGCGCAGATGCGAGTGGATTCCTCGCCGCAGATGTTGCAGGTGAAAGTGGTGGTGGGTGCGGTCATTTCTTTCTCACGGTTGTTTTGGGCGGCGGCGTCATCAGCATGCCTCGGCAGCGTTGGGCTTCCTGGTCCATGATTTCGAACTGCCGCTCGCGGTCGGCGGCAAGGTTCACCAGGTAATTGCGCAACCGGTCGCGGTTGGCGGCGCCTTGGGCAAAAGCGATCTCCAGGTTTTGGGCGATCTGCGCGGTTTGATACCGGCGCGCTGCCTCTTCGAGCGAGGTCAGCATGGTTTCCATGCCTTCAAAGCGGAAGTATAACTGCAACGCAATCGAGAGCTTTTCGGGATTGCGGGCCAGTACGGCAGCTTCGGTAATAATTGCGCGAGCCTGATCCTTGCAGGACTGCAACTGCGCGACGTAGGTATCCGAAGCACCCTTCCGGGTCCAGGCGGCGGCGTCGACTTGCTCCAGCAGCGGCTCGAGCCTGGCAGTGTCTTTACCGAGTTGGTCCATCACGGCAGCCATGTCCCAGGTTGGCTCCAGGCCCTGCGAACTCATTTGAGCGTTGTTCTGGGCGAAGGCCGCGACAGCGAGCAGAGAGCAGAGAATCAGCCGCACGCTTTCAGGTTATCAGAGGCGCCGCCCGCACCATCGATTACGCACTGCCGCGGATCAACTGTTCGGCGTTTCGCAGGGCCTCATCGGTGAGCTTTTGCCCACTCAACATGCGGCCCACCTCGCGGGTGCGGGCTTCGCCGTGCAATTCCTCGATGACCGCGACAGTTCGGCCGCGGGATTCGAGCTTCTCGACCCGATAGTGATGGTCCGCGAAACTGGCGATCTGCGGCAGGTGCGTGACGCAGAGAACCTGGTTCGCGGACGCGAGCTTTTTGAGCCGGCGTCCGACACCTTCGGCGGCGCTACCGCCCACGCCGGCATCGACCTCGTCGAAGACGAGCGTACGGATGGCGCCGCTCCTGCCGCCCGGCGCAAGACAGGTCTTTACGGCGAGCGCAATGCGCGAGATCTCGCCGCCGGAAGCGACTTTGCTGAGCGGGCGCGGCTCTTCGCCGAGATTCGGAGAGACGAGGAATTCCACCTCATCCGCGCCGCTGGGAGACCAGGCGGCTTCGGAGACCAAAACGCGAAACACAGTACGTTCCATGGCGAGCTGCCCGAGCTCGGCTTCGACACGCTTTTCGAGGCGCCGGGCGGCGGACTTGCGAACCTCGGTAAGCTCCGCGGAGGCTTTTTCGAAGTCGGCGGCGAGGCGTTTCTGCTGTTTGCGGAGGGCTTCCATGCGCTCTCCAGCGGTTTCGACGCCGGCGATCTGCGTCCGCGCTTCGTCGAGAAACGCGAGAATCTCGGCGATGGTCTGGCCGTATTTGCGCTTTAGACGGCCGATCGTCGCGAGCCGGGTCTCCACCTCTTCGAGGCGGCCGGGATTGGATTCGAGGTGCGAGAGATAGTCGCGGAGCCCGTAGGCGGCCTCCTGCAGGCTGAGTTCGGCCGCTTTCAAGTGCTCGCGGAGAGGTTCGAGGGAGGAATCGATGCGCAGGAGGTCATCCAGGCGCTTGGCGGCGATGCGGGCGAGGGCCAGCGCCGATTCGGGGCTTTCGTAGACGGCTTCGTAAGCCGTGTTGGCGCTCTCCTGGAGCTTTTGCACGTTCTGCAGGACGCGGCGCTCGTTTTCGAGGGCGCTATCTTCGTCGGGTTCGAGCTGAGCCGCTTCGATCTCCTTGCGCTGGAAGCTCCACATGTCCAGCAGGCGGAGTTTTTCCTGCTCGGTGCGTTCGAGCTCGGCGAGCTCGGCGGCGGCGGCGCGCCAATCGGCAAAGAGACTGGCGATGCGCTCGAGCAGGTCGGGCTTGGCCGCGAAGGCGTCGAGCATGTCACGCTGAGCTTCGGGCGAGAACAGGAGTTGCTGATCGTGCTGGCCGTGAATGTCGGCCAGGAAGGGCGCGAGTTCACGCAGCAGAGCGGCGGACACGGGGCGGCTGCCCACAAAAGCGCGCGACTTGCCGCCGGCCAGGATTTCGCGCTCGATGAGGAGCTCGCCCTCCTCGCATTCCAGGGCGGCGGGTTCAAGCAGCCGGCGGATGGGCGACTGGTCCGGGACGTCGAAGATGCCGGCGACCCGGGCGCGCGCTTCGCCGGTGCGGACCATGTCGGCGGAAGCCCGTCCGCCGAGGAGAAGGCCCAGTGCGTCGACCACGATGGACTTGCCGCTGCCCGTCTCGCCCGTGAGGAGATTGAGCCCGGGGTGGAACTGAACCCGGAGGCGCTCGACCACGGCGTAGTTCTCGACGACGAGCTCCAGCAGCATGGTAATAGGCTATCAGCTATCGGCTTGTCTCTCGTGGGGAGAAGGCACAAACGGTTTTTTCGGCATAGCTGACACGAACCGAGTGGCGGAAGCGACCTCATGGCCGATAGCGGAAAGCTTCCCCGTGCTATCCTTCTTCACAAGGAATAGAGTGTGACTTCCCCGAGGGTGTGGTTGCTGCTTGGCTGTTGCCCGGTGCTGCTCACGGCGCTGTTCGCGTTCCAAAAACCGTTCCGCGTTTATCCGTCAATGGAGCCCTACGACAACGTGCCGCTTCCGCAGGATTGGCAGCAGCCCGGCGAATGGGTGCAGGCGCGGCTGATGTATCCGCAGCATCCCGAAGCCCGGTTTGCCCGATACTGGCGCGGCCCGATGGATTGGCAGCAGGGCGGCACAAGTTGGACGCAGGATTATCCGCGCGCCGACCGGCACTTCGCCCAAGCGCTCCGGCGGCTCACACGCATCGACGCCCGCAGCGTGGAGCAGCCCTCGAATCCGAACGACCTGGACGACTTCTACAACTGGCCCTGGCTGGTGGCCGGCGAGATGGGCGACTGGCTGCTCACGGATCAGCAGGTGAAGACCATCCGCGAGTATCTGCTGCGCGGCGGCTTCATCTACATGGACGACTTCTGGAACGCCGACGAATACGCCCGGTTCGCCGAGAGCATGAACAAGATCTTTCCGGACCGGCCGGTGGTGGAGATCGACGACAAGCACCCGATTTTTCACTCCGTGTACGATCTCGACGAGCGCTACCAGATTCTGGGCGCGTGGGCGCTCCGCGGAGGCGGCGGATGGATGGGTCAGCGCGCTGCCGGCACCAAACCGCATTGGTATGGTATCTACGACGACCACAATCGCCTGATGGTGGCGATGACGTTCAATAACGATGTGGGCGACTCGTGGGAATTAGCCGATGATCCCAATTACCCGGAGCGCTTCTCAGCACTGGGAATCCGGCTGGGAATCAACTACGTTGTGTACTCGATGACCCACTGAGCCTCAGTTGACTTAATTAAGTCGACAGGTCACACTGAAAGCGTGAAGGCCAATTTCGTCCGCACGAGTATCGACGTCCCTCGCGATCTTCATCGCAAGTTGCGCGAAGCGGCCGCTCGAAAAGGATGCTCAGCGCGTCAGCTAATTCTCGCCGGTATTCAACGAGCTATCGATGAGCCGGCTTTCGCCGGTCCGCGCCGCCGGCTCGATCTAAGCAAGCCTCTCGTGCCCTCTCGCGGTGGGAAGATCACCGACCAGATGATCTATGACCATATCGAGTTTCCCTGACGTAAACGTCTGGATGGCCCTGGTGCATGCGGATCACGAACACCATGAGTCTGCCGTAAAATGGTGGGGCGCGGAAGCCACGGACCAGATCATTTTCTCCCGCGTCACTCAGATGAGCGTGCTTCGTCTGTTGACGACCGCTGCCGTTATGGGTGGGAAGCCGTTAACTATGGCCCAGGCGTGGGCCACGTATAGTCGGATCTTCGAAGATGAGAGGGTCAGTTTCGCCAGCGAGCCTCCGTCAGTGGAAAGCTCATTCCGTGAGCACTCTTCCAGGGGAGCCGCGTCTCCCAAAATGTGGGCTGATGCTTACATCGCTGCGTTCGCCCAAGAACTGGGCGCAACGCTGATCACCTTCGACCGTGTACTGGCACGGCGGTCTCATAACTCTCTGCTCCTGAGTTAATCCCTCACTCCCACTCGCAGAGCGATTCCACATGCGCGGCCGACCCGTCACGGAGCCACGCGTCCATCTGTGCAGGCTCCTTGAGCTGCTGGCCGCGCATGCGAGACACTGCCACGAAACGGCAATCGAAATCCGGCAGCGCGGTCATGTCACCCCAGAGTTTTTCGAATTGCGCGACCGGGAACACGTCTTCCTGCCCTTTGCCCCAACGCTTTTTCACGTCCTTGAGCGTGATGTAGGTCGGCATGCGGAGCGCCATGGCGCGAACAGCGTCATTTACCTTTTCGGCGTTGGCGAGATCGGCGCGATCGAGTTGGAAGGCGCGGAGAAGTTGGTCGACATCGATCCAATAGGTGGCGCTGTTATAGAAGCTGAGCCGGCTTTCGATCTCCTCGCTCGGAAGCGCCAGGCCTTCGACGAGACGGTCGCGGCCATCCACACGGGCGAGCCCTCCGCCGCGATCTTCCAGATGACGCGCCACAACTTCGGTGGTCATAGCGGCGCCGCCGGCAATGTGATGCCCGAGCAGCGCGGGGTCGGCATCGGCGCCCACCGTGTCGATGTTGTGGACCAGCAGATAATTCAGCCGCGGATTCTCTTCCATCAGCCGCGCCAGCGTGCCGTTGCGCAGCAGATTCGGCACCTCGTACCAGTGGCCGACCGGATGGAGGCACTGCATGGGGAGGTTGTCCGTGTAGTTCGACGCTTCACCCGCCTGCTGCGCCCACTTGATCAGCGCGGCGTGCAGGCCTTCGCGGACTTTCTGGGCGCGCTCGTCGAGGAGCTGTTGCGGCATCTCCTCCCATGCGAAACGAAGATCGCGCTCTGTCGGGATCATGCGGAGGCCGATGCTGCGGCCCTGCGAAAGTAGCAGCGTGCCGGGGTATTCGAACGTCTTTGCGGCGATCGCTTCGTGGGTGAGGTAGCTGGTGGTGAGGACGTGCGGAAGCATGCGGCCACAGTCGCGGCCGGTGCGCACGCTTTTGGCGAGATGGACTTCGATGAAGCTGCGGTGCTTGCCGCCGAGCTTACAGAACGGATTGAGCGCTTTGACGACGCCGGCCCCCTTAGTCCAGCGGCTGCCCACACCGCCGGCCAGCGAGATTACGGCGACCCGGCCTTCGGCGAGCGCTTCCATTCCAAGATCGCGATGGCGGCCGTCGCAGAGCTCGGGCTCGGCGTCGTCGATATGACTGGCGATGGGCAGCCGGTTTTGCGCGAGACCGATGCGGCCGGCGCGGAGGTCGGACTGAATCTGCTCGTGCTGTTCCCGGTCGAAGCCGTAGCGATCGAGTAGCGTGTCGAGTGTGATGGCGGCGCCGCGGCCACCGGAGCCGGCGCGCGGCAGAAGACGATCGAGAAGATCGTGCGCTATGCCAGCGATGCGGCTGCTGGCGGCGAAGCGTTCCAACTCGGCGCGGCGCGCGGCGGGCAGGAGGCGCGATTCGGTGCGGACCAGTGGCGGCACCGCGAGCGCGTAGTAGGCTCCGGGCATGAGGGCGTCGTCGCCGGTGAGGAGTTCCGACCACGTGCCGCGTTCGTTAATGGCGAACTGGTACACCACAGGCTCCATGGCGAAAGGCACGGAGTGCTCCATGGCGCGCTTGGTATCGCTCATGATGACCTGCATGCGCGCCTCGGCTTCGCTCTTGCGCGATGGGTCGAAGAGAAATCCCATGCCGCCGCCGGACATGCCGCCAAGCATCCAGAAGCCGCGGAAATGCTCGCCGAATTCGTCGCGCGAGCGGCGAACGAGCGTATCCGTGTAGAGATTGCCGGCCCACGGAATGATGGTCTGGATGGGACCATCGAAGTTCTTCTGGGTGCAGGCGCCGAGGGCGGCGATATCGCCGCGTTCGAGATGGCCGACCACCTCATCGAGAATGGCGATGGCTTCCTGGCGGCCCCGCCATTCGACTTCGCCGCGCAGCAGGTACTTCTCGGTGACCATTTCCAGGATCGGGCCGACGTCCTGGGCCATGCCTCCATGGACGAGCACCAGGCTATCTTGTAGCGCCTCGCGCGTGGCGGCCGGGACCTCAGCCTCGGTAAAGATCCGGTGGTTGGGTAGCAGCCGTCCGCGGCTGATACCGAGCTCGGGATCGCCTTCGCCCGCGATGACGCCGTGGATAAGCTTGATTCCGGGCCACACGCCGCCCGAATCCTGCCAGCCGCCGCCGCTGCCGCCGATCCATTCGCCCAGGATTGCGCGCGCCGCCACCAGCCGGCGCTCGTGCTCTTCCAGTCCGCCGGCGACCGCCGCGCTCTGGCGCGTGGCGCGCATGCAGGCCGCGATCAGGCAGGCGAGCAGATTGGTGGAGACGGCGAGCCGGGAGCCTTTGGGAATATCGTTCACCTTGCTGACGATTTCGATGCCGTGGCCATGCTTGCCGGTGAGCCGCTCCAGCAGCACGGCGAGCGGCTGCGTGGCGCCTTCCATTCCGGGCGGGACGATGCCGCTGGCGATGACGGCGGCTTTGAGCAAGCCGAGATAGTCGCGCGCGAAGTCGAAGACCTCGGCGATGGAGGTGACGTCGGCGGAGGCCTGGAGATCGACGCTGGTGAGGCGGAGCACTGGCTCATCGATGACGCGGACGAAGGCCTCCACAGGCGGCGTGGGCGCGCTGCCGGTGCCGCTGACGGCAAGATCGATGGAGATATTGAGGACCCGTGCGCCTTCGGGAAAGTCCATGCCAAGAAAGAAAATGTCGCTCCAGCCGCTGTGGGTGAGGTCCATGCGGACCGGCGTGGCTTCGTGGAGGATCGGAAACACCGGGGCGCCGGAGAGAAGTTCGGGGCGGATGCGGAGCGGATAATCGTCCGGGTGCCCCGTGCGGAACATCCACTGGTTGCCGCGGACGCTGCGCACACTGCGGCGGACCTGGTCGGCGAGGGTCTGGAAGCCGAGCGCACGGTAGGCGGCGGCGAGCCCGCTGGAAATGGCGGCGCTGGGACCGTGCTCGGATTGAGCGGCAAGAAAGATATCGAGCGCTTCTTCGAACCGGCGTTTGAGGAGATGGGTGTAGCCGGTGAAGGGGATGGCGGCACGGGCATCGGCGCCCGGCCGCAGCGGAACGTGAAAGCGATGAATGGCGTATAGGAAGAAGAGGGCGCGGACGCGCTGGTAGAGGTTGTCGCTGGCACGGCGGAAGCGGTCGAGCGCGGCGCATTCGGCCACCAGTTCGTTGAGCGTGAGGCCTTCGCACAGGCGGTCCAGGCTGCGATTGCGCTCTTCGCCCTGTGCCTGAATGGTTTCGATGAAGCGGCTCACCGCGGGCTCCCGCCGGCAAGAAGTTCGACGAGCTGTGCGAGAACTTGCGCGCGGTCGGGGCCGCTGAGAGCGAGCGCGGTCTGGGCGACCAGGAGTCCGTAGCGCGCGCCAAGGTCGTACCGGCGGCCGTCGTCTTCGAGGGCGAGGTACTGCTCGTGCCGGGAGAGTTCGGCCAGAGCGGCGGATAGGGTTGCCGCCCCTTTGGCGAGCAGTTCCATGACGGCGGGTGTGAGCACGTGGATGCCGAAAAAGCAGAGGTAATAGCCCGCGCGGATGCCGGGCACCATGAGCCGCTGCTCGGCTTCGGTAGGCGTCGGTTTTTCAAGGACGGTGTCAATGCGGTAGAGATCGCTGCGGCCCGAGACCCGGCGTCCCGCGACGGCGCCGAAGCGCGGCAGCAGGCTTTCGCGCGTGGCCTGGACGCCGCTGACGGAGCAGGACTCCGACTCGGCCAGCTCCACGATGCGCTGGGCGGAGGGCTTGGAGACGCCATCGATGTACAGGTGGTCGCCGACCATGTGGAGGAAGGGATCGGCGCCGGTGAAATCGCGGGCGCAAAGGAGGGCGGCAGCGTATCCGCGGGGCTCGGGTTGGGGAAGGAAGCGGACGGCGGACGCGTGCCGCCCGGCCGCCTGCGCGTAGCGCACCTCGTCGCCTGGCCAGACGACGACGGCGATCTCCTCCACGCCGGCAGCGAGGGACTGCTCGATCAGGGTGCAGAGGACGGATTTTTCGTGGCCGTCGCGATCGATCAGGGTTTGGAGCGGCAGGGCGCGCTGAGATGCACCGGCGGCGGTGATGACCGCTTTTCGAACTCGCAAGGGTGGCAGACCTCCAAACAAGAGAGTGTAGCGCGGGGTGAGAATAGGGGCGAGCACGGAGTTGCGGCATCCTCCGGCGTTTAACCTTGAGCATGGACACCTCAGGTTCCGCCGTGGAAAGCCCAGGGAGCAACAGCAGCCCTGCGTCGCCCGCAACCGTACGCTATACTAGGACATTGAACTACAATGCCGAAACGTACCTTTCAACCGAATAACCGTCACCGTGCCAAGACTCACGGCTTTCGTTCACGCATGGAAACCAAGAACGGGCGTGCCGTTCTTTCCCGCCGCCGCGCAGCCGGCCGCAAAAAGCTCACGGTCAGTGACGAGAGGTAGCTCTCCATCTCTGGTTTTCCGAAACGTGTCCGTCTGTTGCGTTCGCAAGACTTCCGCAGAGTTTACGATCAGGGGTCCCGGCATACCGGTCCCCTGTTCGCCGCATTTTGTGTCCGCGAACCCGAATCCACCGGCCCACGTATCGGTTTCACCGTTCCGCGCGCGATCGGCAAAGCCGTCGTACGCAATCGCATCAAGCGGCGCCTGCGAGAGGCAGTGCGCTTGCATCTGGATCAATTGAGCCCGCAGTGGACTATCGTATTCAATCCGCGGCGCAAGGCCTTCGATGCCCCAATGACGGAACTTCACCTCGAAGTGCAGCGTCTTTTTCAGCGGTGCAACGCATCGTCATAGGCGCTCTTCGCTTGTATAAACTCATCCTTTCTCCGCTCTTCCCCTCGGCATGCCGCTTCTATCCGACCTGCTCAGAATACATGCGCCACGCCGTCCAGGAATATGGAGCCGCCAAAGGCATCTGGATGGGCCTGCGCCGATTGAGCCGCTGCCATCCCCTCCACCAAGGCGGGTACGACCCGGTCCGCTAATCCGGACTGGACCAAACGGAATTTCTATAGCATGGCCGATTCAAATAACCAAGGCGGAACAAACCCGAAGCCGGTAAACATGGAGAGAAATCTCCTGATCGCGTTCGTACTGGTCGGGGCTGTGATGTTTCTCCAGTCGAAACTCTTTCCTCCGCCGCCACAACCGAAGCCGTCGCCCAGCGCGCAAACCACCGGCGCCTCCGCCAACACCTCAGGCGGCGATGCCAATCAAGCAGCCGCCACCAGCCCTGCGCCGCCGCCCACGCCGGCGCCTGCCGTCGCGCCCGCCCCACCGGCGCCGAACGCAACCCCGGAGCGTGTCGAGCCGCACTTCGTTGTGCAGACCGATCTCTTCCGCGTGGAATTCAGCAACCAGGGCGCGACCGTCCGGAGTTGGCAGCTCCGCCAGTACCACGGCAATGACGGCAAGCCGCTCGATCTGGTGAATACCGCCGCCAACACCGAGTACCCGTTCTCGCTCTATTTCACCGGCGCCAAACCGACCAGCGATGTCAACTGGAAGTGGTTCAAGCAGACTCCCGATCCCGATAATCTCGGCGTCACTTACCAGTACAGCGACGGCCACACGGACGTCCGCAAGGTCTTCCGCTTCCAGAAGCACAGCTACCTGTCGATGGTCTCCACCGAGGTCACCCTCGATGGCAAGCCGCTTCCGCACCTGATCGAATGGCGCGCGGGCTTCGGCGATTTCACGGTCGCCAGTGTCGCCTCCAACCAGCGCACGCTCTACTTCGATGTCAGCCAGAACAAACTCGTCGAGCAGGGCGCCAAGTCCGCGGACAAGGGTCCTCTCACGGCCAGCGGCAACTTCAGCTTCGCGGGTCTGGGTGACAACTATTTCGAGGCCGTTTTCCTGCCCGAAGGCAGCCCCAGCATGACGCAGATCACGTTCTCGGATCACGTCAAGTCGCCCAACGAGGAGACCGGCAACCAGCCGTTCACCGGCGTTGCCGTGGGCGGTGGAGGCGCCAATCGCTACGAGCTCTTCGTCGGTCCCAAGGATCTCGATCTCCTCGCCAAGATCAACCCGAAGCTCGAACAGACCGTCGATTTCGGCTGGCTCAGCTTCCTTGCCAAGCCGCTCTTCCTCATCGTTAACTACGTCAACGACAACTTCGTGCGTAACTTCGGCTGGTCCATCGTGCTGGTCACCATCGCGCTTAACTTCGCGCTCTTCCCCGTCAAGATGGCCAACATGAAGTCGATGAAGAAAATGCAGGCGCTCAAGCCGCAGATCGACGCCATCAACGCGAAGTACAAGAATGTCGGCTTGCGCGACCCGCGCAAGGGCGATCAGAACCAGGAGGTCATGGACCTCTATAAGAAGCACGGCGTCAATCCCATGGGTGGGTGCGTGCCCATGCTTCTGCAGATTCCCTTCTTCATTGCGTTCTATAAGGTCTTCACCGTCAGCGTGGAAATGCGCGGCGCACCCTGGCTTTGGGTGCACGATCTCTCCCAGCCCGAACATATCGCCATCCGAATCCTGCCCATCATCATGGTGGGCAGCCAGCTCGCCATGCAGTTGATGATGCCCCAGCCCGGCGGCGATCCCGCGCAGCAAAAAATGATGATGATCATGCCGCTGGTCTTCGGCTTCATGTTCTACAATTTCCCCAGTGGGCTGGTGTTATACTACTTGACCAGTAATCTGGTGAGCATGGCCCAGCAATGGTTCTTCAACAAAACCTCGCTCGCTACCGTTGCCGCTGAAAGTGTGTTACCTCCAAAGAAGACTGGCAGGAAATGACCATTGACTGAACGAAAGTACTCGGTGACGTCGGTCGGGCTCAAGATCGACGGCTTCTTGCAACAGACCCTGGAGGACGCCGGCCTCGAGTTGGATTACGAGATCCTCGACGCCGCTCCCGCCGAAGATGACTTCGAAACCCCCGACGTGATGGTGAAGTTCAGCGGCCCCGATGTGGATTCGCTGCTCAACAATCGTGCCGAGCTGCTCCTGGCTCTGGAACATGTCACCATGGAAATGCTCCGGATGCCCAGCGAGGACCACTCGCGCGTTTCCTTCGATGCCAACGACTATCGCGCGCTCCGCATCGAAGAGCTGCGCGTCAGCGCCACCACCGCCGCCGAACGCGTCAAGCGCACCGGCCAGCCGTTCAAGTTCAACCCGATGAACAGCCGTGAGCGCCGCGTCATCCACCTCGCGCTGCGCAACGAAACCGAAGTCCGCAGCGAAAGCGCCGGCTCCGGGCCCGGCCGTATGGTCATTGTTTATCCCGCCGGGATGGCGAGTCTCCCCGAGCCTCCTCCCTACGTGGCGCCTCCTCGCCGTGACGGCGGCGGTCACGGTGGACATGGCGGACACAGCGGCGATCGGGGCCCCCGTCGCGATGGCGACCGTGATCGGGGTCCTCGTCGCGACCGTCGGGGCGGCCCTCCCCGCGGCCGCCGACCGTAGCGCGGACCCGTGGTCCGCCGCGCCGGCCCGTGGCCGGCGCTTGTGCCCGAAGCCTTGCAGTTAGCCGACACCATCGTCGCCATCTCCACCCCGCCCGGCCGCTCTGGCATTGGCGTAGTCCGTCTCTCCGGCCCTCACTCCCGCTCCATCGCCGCCCAGTTCCTCAGCGCCATCGACTGGTCCCCCTGGCACGCCCACCTCGCAGCCCTCCTCGACTCCTCCGGGCGCCCCATCGACCAGACCGTTGTCACCTTCTTCCAAGCGCCTCGCTCCTACACGGCCGAAGACCTGGTCGAGATCTCCTGTCACGGCTCCCCGGTCGTCCTTCGTCATGCCGTCGAGCGCGCCCTTACCGCCGGCGCCCGCCTCGCCGAGCCCGGCGAATTCACGCTGCGCGCCTTCCTGAACGGCCGCATCGATCTCCCCCGCGCCGAAGCCGTCCGCGACCTCATCGAAGCCACCACTCTCTACCAGGCCCGCATCGCCACGCAACAAGTCTCGGGCAGTGTCTCCCGGCGCATCGCGCCCATCAAGGAGCAACTCCTCGAACTCATCTCTCTTCTCGAAGCCGGCATCGACTTCGCCGAAGACGACGTCAGCGTCGCACCCGCCGCCGAGATCCTGCGCCGGCTCGCGCCCGTTCACGAAGGCGTCGTGCACCTCGCCGGCAGCTTCCAGTACGGCGGCCTCGTTCATCAGGGACTCACGCTCGCCATCGCCGGACGCCCTAACGTCGGCAAGAGCAGCCTCTTCAACCGCCTCCTCGAACAGGATCGCGCCATTGTCACCGAGATCCCCGGCACCACACGCGACCTCGTCAGCGAAACCGCTTCCATCGGCGGCATCCCGGTCAAGCTCATCGATACCGCCGGGATTCGGCAGACCAACGAGCGGGTCGAATCTCTGGGCATCGAGCGCAGCTACCAGGCAATGGCCGATGCCGATCTCACGCTCGTCGTGCTGGACGCGACCCAGCCTGTCACGACCGAAGATGAAGCGCTGATCCGCGAGCGCACTCTCGTCGTTGCCAATAAGTGCGACTTGCCCCATTCCACCACGCCGCCAAATGTGATCGCCGTCTCCGCCCTCACCGGCCAGGGAATTCCCGCGCTCCGCGACGCTATCCTCACCGCCGTCGCTCCCGCGGGAACTTTTGAGCACGAGACCGGATTCATCACCAGCATCCGTCACGAGCGCCTTCTCCGCGAATCGGCCGGGTATCTCGAGAAGGCTCGCGCCGCCGCCGAATCCGGCATCCCCCACGAGATGCTACTGCTCGATCTCTACGCCGCCCTCCGCCCCATTGATGCCATCACCGGCGCCACCACCGCCGATGACATCCTCAATCGTATTTTCTCGACCTTCTGTATAGGCAAGTAACTGGCCCGCGAATTGCCCGCTACGTCATTGGTATCCCCATGCACGACGTTAAGATTACTCGCCCCTCCAAGATCCTGTTTCCCAAAGAAGGCATTACCAAGGGAGAACTCGTCGACTACTACCGCCGCATCGCGCCACGTATGATCCCGCACCTCATCGGACGCCCGCTCGCCATGCAGCGCTTCCCCGATGGCATCGATAAGTTCGGCTTCTTCCAGAAAGCCGCCGCGCCCTACTACCCCGATTGGATCCGCAAGGTCACCGTCAAGAAGGCCGGAGGCACCGTCCAGCACGTCATCTGCGATGACCCCGACGCCCTCGTCTACCTCGCCAATCAGGCGTGCATCGTCTTCCACACATGGCTCAGCCGCGCCGATCGCATCCATTTCCCCGACCAGTTGATCTTCGATCTGGACCGATCGAGCGCTCCCGCCGCCGCCGTGATCGACGGCGCACACCTGATCAAGCAGGTTCTCGATGAGCTCGAGCTTCCGGCGTTCCTCAAAGCTACCGGTGGAAGCGGTCTGCACGTCGTAGTCCCGCTCGATCGCAAGCACGATTTCGAGGCCGTCCGTGCCTTTGCGCGCTCGGTGGCGGAGTGCGTCATCGAGCGCGACCCGGCGCGCTACACGCTGGAGGTCCACAAGGCCAAACGCGGCCGCCGTGTCTTCATAGACATCAACCGCAACGCTTACGCGCAGACTGCCGTTGCGCCCTACTCGGTCCGCGCCCGCGATGGCGCGCCCCTCGCGATTCCGATTGCGTGGTCTGACCTGCGCAAGCGCAACTTTCACCCCGACTCCGTCACCATCCGCGACGCTCTCGATCAGGCACGGGACCCGTGGAAGGACATTTACCGCCACGCCGCCTCTATCGATCGCGCCCGCCGCAAATTGGAGAACCGCCATGCCGCTTGAAGAGTACCGCCGCAAACGCAAGTTCACAGAAACGCCCGAGCCCGCCGGCCGCAAGCATCGCCCGGCACGCCGCAAGCTGATGTTCGTCGTCCAGAAGCACGACGCCAGCCGTCTCCATTACGATTTCCGGCTGGAGATCAACGGTGTGCTCGTGTCCTGGGCTGTTCCGAAAGGTCCGTCGCTCAACCCCTCCGAAAAACGCCTCGCCATGCGCACCGAAGACCACCCGATGGAATACGGCGATTTCGAGGGCACGATCCCGGAAGGACACTACGGCGCCGGCAAAGTAATCGTGTGGGACACCGGCGCGTATGAATCGGATATCGAGACTCCGCTCGCTGACCAACTCAGCGCCGGTGAGATCAAGTTCACTCTGCACGGCCGGAAATTACGCGGCAGCTTCGTTCTGATCCACACCGGCCGGCGAGCCGCCGTCAAGTCGCGCGCGAACCAGTGGCTGCTCATCAAACACCGCGATGAATTCGCCGATCCCTCATGGCAGATCGAGCGGCCGGATCTCGACCGCTCGGTCCTTAGCCGCGCCACACTGCGCGCGCGTTCCGCTTAACCGCCGTTTCCCTGCGGTACCGGCACGAACACCGTCTGCCCCTGCCGATTGATCAGCAGCAGCGGCGCACGGCCGTTCGATTTCTGCAGCGCCCGCTGCATGTCCGCCGCCGTGGTCACCGGCTGCCGATTCACTTGCTGAATGATGTCACCGGTTTCGATTCCCGCCGACGCCGCCGGTCCATTCGGGTCCACGTCTTCTACCACCAGGCCCTTCGTAGTCCGCGGCACGTGCAGTTGCGACGCCAGGTCTGAGTTCATCGGCGTCACAGAGAGTCCGAGCTTCGTACCCGAAGTGCCGGTGGTGCCGCCGGTACCGTCGTTGTCGTTCTCGGAGTTGGCGTTGTCCGCCGTCAACTGTGTCAGGCGCGCGTGCATGTCCTGCTGCCGGCCGTCACGGAACACCGTCAGCGTGACATCGCTACCCGGTGTCATGTTCGCAATCTCGTTGCGCAGCGTGTTGGCGTCGTCTACATCCTTGCCGTTCAGCTTGAGCACCACGTCGCCGCTCTTCAGCCCTGCCTTTTCCGCCGGGCTGCCCGGAACTACCGATGTGATCGCGACGCCTTTCACGTCCTTCATGCCGAAGCTCTGCGCCAGGTCGCTGTCCATCGTCTGCACACCCGCGCCCAGCATGGCACGCTGCATCTTGCCGCCGCTGATCAACTGAGTCATCACATTCCGCGCCATGTTCGACGGAATCGCGAAACCGATTCCGATACTGCCGCCGTTCGACGACATGATCTGCGAGTTGATGCCGATCAGTTCGCCGCGCGTGTTCACCAGCGCACCGCCGGAGTTGCCCTGGTTGATGGGTGCGTCGGTCTGCAGGAAGTCCTCGAAGCTGCCGCTGCCCACACCGGTCTGACGGCCCTTCGCGCTAATGATGCCGTTGGTGACGCTCTCGCCTACGCCGAGAGGATTACCGACGGCCAGACAGATGTCGCCCACCCGCACCTTATCCGAGTCGCCTAACGGAAGCACCGGCAGTCCCGATGCGTCGATCTTGAGCACGGCCAGATCGCTCGGCGCGTCCGAGCCCACCAGCTTCGCCGCATACGTACGCCGCGATCCCGCCAGCTCAACCTTGATATCCTGCGCGCCATCCACCACGTGATGGTTCGTCAGAATGTGTCCATCCGCGCGCACGATGACGCCGGATCCGAGGGAGCGTTCCACTTCCGTGTTGCCCCGGCCCATACTGCGTCCGCGCCGCGGAGCATTCCCGCCGAAGAGCTCACGGAAGATCGGATCGTCCATGAATGGGAATTGTTCGGGAGCCCGCACCCGTTTGGACGAGCGGATGGTCACCACCGCCGGTGCCACACGATCCACCACGTCCGCATACGAAACCAGCGGGCCCGTTGTGTTCACCACGCCGGCAGGCGCCGAGCGCGGCTCGGAACTGGCGTAGGTCGAGTATGAGCGATTGCACGACGTGAGCGCCAGCACGGTAAATATGACAAGAGTGATGCGGTTCATGTAATGTGTTGGAGCACGATCTTTACCACGGCGACCGTGCTATAGCGCACGGGCCCCCACGTGGTAAAGGTTCCAGCGACGTCACACTCGATCCACCTTATCTGCGTGCTGGCTCGCGCAATCGCTTTCGATACAACAATCCGCCGCCCCACCGCTCCAAGGTTGCGTTCTTCGAGGCAGCATTTGCGCCGCAGGCAGACAAAGTATGCGCTTGCCGTCGCCGGCAAGTGGCGTCACCCCATTCGCAAGGTCTACACCGCCGCGGTGACGCTCGCCTGATCCCGCGTGAATTCCTTCTGGCGTACGACTTCGGCCACGTCCATCTTGTAATACTCGTACCAGCGCTCCCGCCCCGTCTGCTGAGCCGCGCGATGCCGCACCGCGTTCCGCCACGCCGCCAATGACTCCTCGTCGCGCCACCATACGACCGTCAGCCGCTCCCCGTCCTCCGCCAGGAACGACTTCACGTCGACGAAGCCGTCGAAGGTACGCGCGTATGCATCCATTTCTGCCGCCATCTCTGAATATCCGTCGGCAGCGGCGGTGGCGGTCAATTTCGAGCGAAACAGAATCACCAGCATATGCGTCGAGAATAGCAGGATCGCGCCATGCTTCAGGTTAATCTGCGCTCGTGCTACTCTCCGGTTATGCGTCGCCTCGCGCTGATGTTACTGGCGTCTGCCGCTCTGTTACTCCGCGCCGCCGAGCCGGATCGCGATTTCTCCGGCCGTTGGGTGCTCGATCCCGGCGTTACCGGCGCACACGCCGCCGAGCGCCTGCTCACCGTGGTGCAAAACCAGTCCACCATCCGCTGCTACGGGACCGCGACGGACGGTGCGCAGATGGAATGGTCCTACGCGCTGAATGGCGACGATTCCAAATATGCCTTCGGCGAAGAGTCGCGCAATAGCGCCGTGAAATGGGAGGGATCGGCACTCCTGGTCAACACACTGGTTTCCGGCCCGCGCGATTACACCATCATGGATCGCTGGCGCCTGTCACCCGACCGTGCCACCCTCACCATCACGCGCCAGACGGTGACGCGAGGAGGCCAGAACGAGTACAAGCTGAGCTACCATCGCGAGGGCGCAACCGTAACCGCAGCCGCCGATCGCCCGGTGCTGGTCACGCGTCCCCCGGCTCCGGCGCCGGTCGCCGATGAATACGTGGTGCCGGCAGGCACTCACATTCTGTTGGCGCTGCGCAACAGCCTCGATACCAAGCACTCGCGCGAAGGCGATCGCGTCTACTTGGAAACCACCATTCCCATCTTCGTCAACAGCCGGACCGTAATTCCCAAAGGCAGCTTCGTCACCGGCATCGTGTCGCAGAGCAAGCAGGCCGGCATCAAGAGCAAAGGCGAGCTCTACATTCGCTTCGATACACTCACGCTGCCCAACGGCGTGACCCGTGATTTCACCTCACGGCTTTCCAACGCCGAAACTCCGAACGGCAGAGTCGATCGCGAGGAGGGTAAGGTCACCGGCGAGCGCGACACCGGCCGTGACGTGAAGACCACCGCTGAGGGCGCCGGAATTGGCGCCGGTATCGGCGGGATCGCCGGCAGCGCCGCCGGAGCGCCGCTCAAGGGTGTCGGGATCGGCGCCGCCGCGGGCGCGGCCGCCGGACTCGCGACCATCTTCGGCAAGCACAAGGCCGACGCCACCCTGCCGCGCGGCGCCAGCGTCGAGATGGTCACCGACCGCGAGCTCCGCTACAAGAGCTCGGAGCTGACGTCGCAGCGTCAACGGTAGCCGCAATCGCCCCGCTCCAGCGCAATTCGCATGAAGCTGTGATCGATTTCCATTGAGCTACCCTTGATATTACATGTCCACCGACCGTTCTTTCGGCTTCGCCACACGTGCGCTTCACGCCGGACAGCAGCCCGATTCCGACACCGGCGCCCGCGCCGTCCCGGTGTACCAGACCACCTCCTACGTCTTCGATGACACCGCCCACGCCGCCGCCCTTTTCAATCTCCAGCGCCTGGGCAACATCTACACGCGCATCATGAACCCCACCACCGCGGTCTTCGAAGAACGGATGGCTTCGCTCGAGCGCGGCGTCGGCGCGCTCGCGGTCGGCAGCGGACAGGCCGCGCAGTTCATTGCGCTCACCAGCCTTCTCGAAGCCGGCGATGAGATCGTCTCCGCCACCACGCTCTACGGCGGCACCTATACCCAGTTCGACGTCTCCTTCCGCCGCCTCGGCATCCAGACCACTTTCGTCGAGCCCGACGATCCCGAAAACTTCCGCCGCGCCATCACGCCGCGCACCCGCGTCCTCTACGCCGAGACCATCGGCAATCCGCGCATGAACGTGCTCGATATCGCGGCCGTTGCCGCCATCGCGCACGAGCACAACTTGCCGCTGGTCATCGACAACACCTTCGCCACACCCTACCTCTGCCGCCCCATCGAGCACGGCGCCGATATCGTGCTCCACTCGGCCACCAAGTTCATCGGCGGCCACGGCACCTCGATCGGCGGGCTCATCATCGATAGCGGCCGCTTCCCGTGGAACCGCGGCCGCTTTCCGCAGCTTTTGGAACCGAGCAAGGGCTACCACGGCATCCGCTTCTACGAGACCTTCGGCGACTTCGCCTACATCATGAAGGCGCGAGTCGAAGGACTCCGTGATTTCGGACCGGCGCTCAGCCCGTTCAACTCCTTCCTCTTCCTGCAGGGCGTGGAGACGCTGAACCTTCGGATGGAAAGGCACTCGTCCAACGCCCTCAGGGTGGCGCAGTTCCTCGCCGGCCACGACCGCGCCGCCTGGGTCAACTACCCGGGCCTGGAAACCGGCAAGTATCGCGCGCTGGCCCAGCGCTACCTGCCGATCGGTGCGGGCGGCGTGCTCACGTTCGGTATCAAGGGCGGCCTGGAAGCCGGGCGCCGCTTCATCGAGGCGCTCCAGGTCTTCTCGCATCTCGCCAACATCGGCGACGCCAAGAGCCTGGTCATCCACCCCGCCTCCACCACCCACCAGCAACTCACCCCAGCCGAGCGCGAAGCCGGCGGCATCGGCGACGAACTCATTCGCCTCTCGGTAGGCCTCGAGGACATCGACGACCTCCTGTGGGATCTCGATCGCGCCCTCAAAGCCAGCCAATAGCCGCCTCTGTGTTCTAATGCACCCGACCCAGAGGCGCGACCGTAAGGGAGCGCTGCCTCGCCATAGAGCCCCTCCCTGTTACCGACCCGCGCTCGCTTACGCTCGCGCCTCTGTGTCTGATACACCCGAAACAGAGGCGCGACCGTAAGGGAGCGCTAGCTCGGCATAGAGCCCGCTCCCCGTTACCGCCCAGCGCTCGCTTACGGCACCGGAGCCGCAACCACTTGAAGCACAAGCGAACTTCTACTTAGAACGCCGCCCGCCGAGACCTGTATCGGCTGCGCTCCTGCTGGCAAGTCCGGCGGCACCACGATCCGCACCAGATAGAGACCGGGGCCGGTCAGCCCGCCGAACACAACGTTTGCCGGTCTCCCTCCCACGCTCACCGTAACCGGCGCACTCACCGGAAATGCGCCTGAGAATACCTGATCCGTGATGAACTTCGAGGGGTCGAGCGTGGAACCCAGACCGATCATATACAGGTCGAGAGTGTCACCGGGATAAACTGGCCGCGCCACCCGCGCGTCCGTGGCGCTGTTGCCCACCAGCGTTGCCGTACCGGCCAAGGCCGCGGTTACGAAGAACGTGCTGCCATCCGCGCTCGGCGGAGCATACACGGCGGGCTGGACCGCCCGCGCCGTAATCGAAAACGGACTACTGTTCACTCCATTCACCTGCGCCACCACTTGCACTTCTCCCGGAGCCACACTGGCCGGAACCAACGCATTGATCTGCGTGGCGCTCACATAGAGCAGAGCCGCAGGCACACCATTGAAGGTAACCGTCACGCCGCCCAACCCGACTGGCAGGTCTTGTGCGCCATTCAGATTCCATGTCTCCGGCGAACCTGCCAGATTCGTGCCCCCGATGGTCACCCACAGGCCCGGTGCAATCCCCGCCGAATATCCCCAGGCATCGACAATCGCCTGAATGGCGGGAATCGGTCCGGCGACGATGCCGGTCCCGCTAAGATCCACCGCCGGACTGGCTCCGCCGAAGTTGCCGGCAACGAACAGCGACGCTTCGCGGAGCGCGGGAGCCGTCGGTGCGAAACCTACTCTGACCGTGCAATGTGCCCCCGGCGCGAGGCTCGCGCCGCAGTCGTCGGTCTCCGAATAATCTCCGCTGGGGATTCCGCCCACCGTGATCGCCGCGAGATTCAGCTTGCTGCCGCCGGCGTTCGTCAGTTGGACGGATTGCGTGGTCGCGGCCGCGCCCACATTCAGCCGGCCGAAATCCAGGCGGGTGGCGGACCACACAGGAGCCTGCGCCAGAGGTGGGTTGGAACTGCCCTCCTGCGAAACGGTGAATTGGGAATTCCCGATCTGCAAGGCAGCTTGCCGCTTCGGTCCATAGTTGGCCGCGACGGTATACGTGAGCATGCCGCTTCCTGCGCCCGCGTTCGGCGTGAGTGTCACGAAGGGCTGGTCCGCGAACGCTTCCCACGCGCATGTGGCCGCGGCGGTGATCTGAATGGTTCCGCTTACGCCCGAAGCAGGTGCGGAAATGGGAGCCGCTGGACTCGCCGTGATCGCGCAGTTTCCACTCGTAGCGGAGGCCACCACGAAGGATAGATTCAGAACCTCGCCAAAATCGCCGGCGCCGGCGATCTTCAGCCTTCCGGTCAAAGCGGTCGCGCTCTGGCCCATGGTGAAGCGGAGTTGTCCGAACGTGGTCCGCTGGAGCCCAGGCAGGGCTGCGGGCAGAGGAAGATCGCCTGCGCTCGTATGCAGAACCACTCCGCGGCTGGGCGCCGATCCCGGCAGCCACTCCGCTTCGCCCGTGTTCACCAGCGCTGGCGTCACCTGACAAGCGGCTCCGGCGGGAATCGCCAGGGTAGAACCATTTTCCACCGTCGCATCCAGATTCGGGCAGACCACGTGGATTCCTTCGAATTCGCCGTTCGCGAACTTCAGCGGGCCCGAGCCCGCGTAAGGTACGTTGCCCACTTGAATCATGGGCATGGTCGAAGTGTCGGTGCCCGCGCCCTGGTCCACCAGCACAACCGAGCGGCCCGCTTGCCGCGCTTGAACATAACGGTCCTGGTTATTGAGGAAGAGACCATAGGATCCCCGGGCGTCGCCGTCGCGGTCCACCGTGATCGTCGCCGGAGGATCGGCCGACAGGTCGGGCGGCGCCGCCGCGTAGGTTGCGTTCCATTGCGCCAATGTCCGGGCGCACGCGCGGGGAGTGCCATCCGGTTCGATAATGCCAAAGTCGCTGCTACCCGGTGGAACGTACCCGCCGGGCCACCACCAGACGGAAGCGCCGTTGGAGCCATCGTCCGCGACCAGCCGCATCATGGTGTCGCAGACCGCTGCCTGGGCCGCGCGCGACGCCGCACTTCCGCCCCTCGGGCCGACGTCGGCGCCGAATTCCGCCCAGAACACCGGTTTCCCGCCGCTTCGGTAGCGGCTGTATGCCGTAATCAATCCAAAGGCACGTGCGTCGGGCCACGGCAGCACCGGCGAATATCGTTCCGGCGAGAGGAAGTCCAGGTGGGCGGCGCCCGTCCCGATGTCGTAGCCGGTGTTGTCATTGTGCGCGGACGTCATCGTCACCCAGTTCCGGTAAGTGAGGAGTGTATCGGGATCGCTGCGATGAAGCTGCCGGGCGAGAGCGCCGAGATTGCGGCCCAGATAGTCCTCCAGAAATCGCCGATAGGCGGCAACTATGATTCTCCACGGGCCGTCGTTCTCTATCTGATCGTCCGGCGGATCGGTGAGTTGCCCGGTCTCGTCCAGAGGCGCCGGAAAGCCCCAAATCTGTTGGGCGTTGGCCACCGACCCATACTGATCGTTGACCCACGCGCGCCAGTCCGTATCGAGAACCAGCCGGCCGGCGAGCGGGAGCAGCCTGGAATCCACCAGCCTCCCTTGCCCACCCGTATTGTGAGTGCCAATCATCGGCTCCCAGAGCAACTCATATGCAAATACGCGATCGTTACCGGGGAGATACGCCGCTTGCAGGTGCGATTCGATGGTCGGTGACGTCTGTCCCGCGTACGCCGCATTGGTAATGGAGGTGCCAAGGGCGATTTCAACCCAAATGCCGTGGTTCCGGCAGCGCTCCAGAAAATCGACGAGGGCTCGGCCTTCCCGGAACCCTACCGGTTGAAAGTCGTTGTAGAGGCCAAGGTCGATGAATTGAATGTTGACCAGGTTGAAATGAAGCGCCGCAATCTGAGTGAGATCGGCCTCAATCAGATCCGGATCGTAGAAAGCCGGCTGTAGCCAGGTCACCGAGTTCAGAGTCCCTCCGGGGAGGGCGGCGGTGAAGCGCGGCCAGTAATTGACTCCGCGCAGGAACACGTGTTTGCCGCCGGCGCTAAAAGCGCCGTTGACGACCCGGATCTTCTGATCGGGCTGCCGCGTGAGCACCGGGTCCAGGACGCGCATCGGGCTATCCACACGATCGACTTCTTGATTTCCAGCCATGAGGCGAAAGTGCAGCGTGTAATCCCCGTTCGGCAGTCCTCCGATGTTGAGCGCGACGTTGCGGCGTTCGCCCGCGGTGAGGCCCAAGGACACCACGGGCTGCGCCGTGACTCCCGACGGTCCTGAAATCGACCACTGCAGACTCGCCTGCGCCGGAGAGTCAGCGGTGTTCAAAACGGTGGCCATCCCGGTGATCGCCTCCCCCGGCAGCCACACCATCTGATCCGCGCCGGCGGCACTGAGATACAGGCGCGTGGGAGCTCCCTTCAGCGCGTTGATCAATTCCGCGCGAAAGGGTTCGTAGAGTTGCGGCCTGGGCAGCCACACGATTAGCGAATACGCCGTCGTAACCGCCGATGGATCGACAGCAGACACGCCTGGGGAAAAGTGGAGAGTGGTGTGGCGGTAGATCGTCGCGGACGGTGCCAGAGCGTCCCCAATCACGCGAAGACGCTCTGACGAATTCGCCGATGAAAACAGCCCTCGGTTATACACGATCGGGACCCGCGCACCCGAACTTGCGGTGTATTGCTGAACCGGAGAGATCGTCGGAATGAACTGCGCACGGAAGGGCCCCTGCGGCGGAGACGAGCCGACCGCCTGAAGATAATCCGCCGCGCTGAGCCACCGCCCGTCGGGCGCACGATAGAGCGGATTGCGGAACGACTCTCCCCCGCTTGCCATCAAGCTGCCGCCGGCGTCCACGTGCGCGACTATCGCAGTGAACGTTTCGAAGGGTAGGCTTTCCAGGGACGGGACGGCGAGCAGGATATTCGGGCTATCGAGCGCGGAAGGCAGGTCCGCGGGCGAGACAACCTTTACGCTGTAACCCGCGTCGCTGAGGATTCCGCTGAATTGAGATGCGGCAAACGACCACTGCTGGTTGTTCCAGGGGCCACTGCCATCGGCCAGGATGGCGCGCGGCTGGGCACACAGCGTAGTCAAGGAAAGAGTCGTGAGGAGGCATGCCAGAGGGACACCACTCGCGATGGAATATCGAGGGGCGGATATCAAATCTCAGGTTATCATTCGGCGTCTGCGAGTCTCCGGATTGCGCGCAGCATTGGTTTACAATGTGCCTAACCGTTAACGATGACACCGACACGGCGTTCTGCGATGGCAATGCTGGCGGGCGCATGTCTTGCCCCTTCGCAGCCCGTCCGTCTGCCGTTCGGTTTCAGCCTTTACGGCATGAAGACTCTCCCCTGGCGAGAGGGCTTGGGCCACGTTGCGCGAATCGGATACCAGTGCACCGAGCTGTGCCTGCGCGCCGGCTGGAACACCGAACCCAAACTCCTCACCAGAAAGGATCGCGGGGAAATCCGCAAACGAATCGGCGATCTCGGGCTGGCTCTTTCATCGGTCATGGAGAATCTCGCCCTTGCGCGGCCCGGCGCCAATCCCGGCGCCAATCTCGAGCGGCTTTCCGCCGCTGCCGAAGTCTGCCACGAGTGTTCGCCCGGGCCTGTGGCCCTCATCGAAACCACGGTGGGAGGCCGTCCGGATTCATGGGACGCCATGAAAACCGCGATGGCCGAGGAGTTAAGCGCGTGGGCGAATAAGGCCGAGGAACTCAAGACAACCCTGGCCATCAAGGCACATTCCAAGACCGCGATGAACCGTCCGGAACGCCTCCTGTGGCTGGCCGGCCAGGTTCAGAGCTCTCGGCTCAAGTTCGTTTACGACTTCAGTCACTTCGCAGCCTTTGGACTGGACATGCGCACGACGATGGAACAACTTGTCCCCCGGACCGTTTTCGTTCACATCAAGGACACCATCGGAACCGCGCCCGACCATCGCTTTGTGCTTCCCGGCGATGGTTCGGTCGACTTCAAACCCTACATCCGGAATCTGGTTCAGCTTGGCTACCGCGGACCGGTAGTCGTGGAAGTCAGTGTGGACGTGTTCGATCAGCCCGGTTACGACCCGGTCAAAGCAGCCGAACACGTGTGGCAGAGAGTTTCGCCGGCGTTCGCTTGAAGCCGATGACGCAGTCTCATGAACCCAGTGAAAGCGATCATTCCGGCGCGTTTTCGACCGCTCTACCCCTGTCGCGCGACTGTACCGATCCTTCGTACGCGCCCGACCCAGAGGCGCGACCGTAAGGAAGCGCTGTCTCAACCTGCGCGCATCCTCAACCAACGGATCCGTCGTCAAGCAGCCGAAGTTCTACCAGGTGGATGGCCGCATCTCATGGACCCAAGACGTATCTGACGATCAAGCAGAAGGCAGACGATGAATCCGTTGGTTGAGGATGCGCGCAGTTTGAGGCACGGAACGCGATCATTCCGCTTTTCGACCGCTCCACCCCGGCGACGCGAACTTCCACCCCGCTCAAGCCCCCGCTACGCCGATCGCGCGACTGTATCGATCCTTCGCATGCGCCCGACCCAGAGGCGCGACCGTAAGGAAGCGCTGTCTCAACCTGCTTTACTGTGCCGCTCCACAACGCGCATCCTCAACCAACAGATCCGTCGTCAAGCAGCCGAAGTTCTACCAGGTGGATGGCCGCATCTCATGGACCCAAGACGTATCTGACGATCAAGCAGAAGGCAGACGATGAATCCGTTGGTTGAGGATGCGCGCAGTTTGAGGCACGGAACGCGATCATTCCGCTTTTCGACCGCTCCACCCCGGCGACGCGAACTTCCACCCCGCTCAAGCCCCCGCTACGCCGATCGCGCGACTGTATCGATCCTTCGCATGCGCCCGACCCAGAGGCGCGACCGTAAGGAAGCGCTGTCTCAACCTGCTTTACTGTGCCGCTCCACAACGCGCATCCTCAACCAACAGATCCGTCGTCAAGGAGCCGAAGTTCTACCGGGTGGATGGCGCCGTCTCATGGACCCACTGAAGGCGATCATTCGCCAGGCAGGTTTTCGATCGCTCTAGACCAGCGCGCACCAAGGAACCCAACAAGGAACAGGACGAAAGCACCGCCAACGCAAAACCCGATCGCGATCAGTTGCAGGACATCAGGACCGCTAAGCCCCGCAAGGTGCGGGTTCCCGAGGCTGTTTATGAATGGCGGAAACCCCATCGCCAAGACCATAAGGGCGGCGCCCACCGTCCACTTCCTGCGCGTGCTCGCATTGGCTTCCACGGCTAAGCAGCATATCATCGTTTCGAGAAGCACCTCATCCTATCGGGTCACGCTCTCGGAGCAACGTAAGGTTCGCGCAACCGACTGGCTGGCTGACGAACAGCGCTCACGCAATTCAACTTGAAGGGTTCTCCCCAATGGCAAGAAGTGCCTACCTCGTCCGCAGAACGACAAATCACCACCGCAACTGGAACGACGCGCCGATGGACCGTTGCCCCGCCCCGCACAGTATCCGCATTCATCCATACCGCAAACCCCGCTATGCTTTTGGCATGAGGGTGATTCTCACCGTAACCTGTCTTGCTCCATGGACTCTCTTCGCTCAGAGCGCCGGCTACGCTGGTTCGGCCGCATGCCAAACCTGCCATCCCGCCGTTTACAGCCGATGGACCAAGACCCGGATGGCGAACGTCGTCCGCGACCCGAAGATGCATCCGGACGCAATCATCCCGGATCTTTCCAAACCCGACCCGCTGGTGAAATTCACCAAAGACGACATCGCGTTTGTGTACGGCAGCAAATGGAAGCAGCGTTATTTTACGAAGCGCGGCGACGATTACTTCCCGCTCGGCGCCCAGTGGGACGTCAGCCATCGGCTCTGGCGGCCTTATCAGGCCGCGCCCGGCACCGACTGGTGGACCGCATTCTATCCCAACGACAACATGCAGCGCCCCACCGGACCGCTGTGCGACGGTTGCCATTCGGTCAACTACAACATCCGGACAAAAGCCGTAACGGAATGGAATGTGGGCTGCGAAAAATGCCACGGCCCCGGAGCGGCCCACGCCGCCAGGCCGTCTCGCCAAAACATAATCAATCCAGCGCGGCTCGATTACGTTCAGGCCAATGACGTCTGCCTCCAGTGCCACACGCAGGGTCAACCGCTCAAGAATCCCATCGAAGGCAGATATTATGACTGGCCCGTCGGTTTCGAGGTCGGCAAAAAGCTTCAGGACTACTGGAAGCTTGAAGAACACAAGCTGGGCGCCCAGTCATTCACCCATTTCGCCGACGGAACCGCGCACAAAAATCGAATGCAGGGCAACGATTTTGTGACCAGCCAGATGTATACGCACGGCGTCACCTGCTTTAGCTGCCACGACGTTCACGGCACCGAAAACAGCGCCGATCTGGTGAAGCCCGCGGAGGTTCTCTGTCTCGAATGCCACGGACCCAATTCACCCAACGGTCCTCACGCGCCCACCATTGAAGCGCATACTCACCATAAGTCCGGCGTTGGGAGTGACTGCGTGAGCTGCCATATGCCCAAAATCGAGCAGACCATCGCCGATATAAACGTCAGGGCGCACACATTCAGATTCATCACTCCCGCCGCCACGGAGACGCTGAAAGTTCCGAATGCCTGCGCCGGATGCCACAAAACCGAAGGCCCGGAGTTTGTGAAGAAAGCGCTCGAGAGCTGGTCGAACGTGTCGCCGTGGCGAATGTCTCAATAACCGGGAGCCCAGGTGTCGCAGCCCGCCGCCTTTTCTTCCGAACTCCCGTCAACTCGTTATCTGGTCTTCCCCTCGCTCAGGTGACTCTCGCGAATCAGCTTAGCCCGCCCCGCAAATGCCGGGCCGGCGCCGTCGTAGATCGACGCGGCGCGCTCCCAGGCAGCGCGCGCTTCCACTTTCTTGCCCTCGCCCTCCAACGAGAGGGCAAATTCCTCGACCGTGTTGCCGCGGCGGGCATCCGCCTCGGGGAGCTGCTGCTTGTCTAAAACCGGCAACTGCTCTCGGCCCAGAGGCTCGGCATCGTGGAAGCGGCCGGCCTTGTTCAACAGGTGCGCGAAACAGTTCAGCGAGTTCCACAAGTTATTCGACAGCGCAGGATAGGCGGCTCGGACCACGGGAATGGTCTCAACCCCAATCCGCACCGCGTCCTCCGTGCGGCCCGTGTCGGAGAGCACGCGGGCCCACATCATCTTCGCCTGCGCAGTTTGCGGATGGTTCGGCCCGATCACTTGCGAGAGAGTTTGGTAATGCTGTTGTCCGAAATCCGCCGCACGGTCGAACTTGCGCGCCCGGTTGTTGAGGATGAACAGGTAATAAACCGGCAGGGCATGACTCCGGCTCACCGGCGCATCCAGCTTGAAGGTTTCCACGGCGCGCAGGAACTGAGCTTCGGCGTCGGCGGTCTTACCCTGATTCATCAGGATGGCTCCGCGGTTGGTATGCGCCACGGCGAGATTGCCAGGCGTGATCGAGGAATCCCGCGGGGCGATCTCGAGCGCTTCTTGAATCAGCTTGGCGGCGTAGTCAAGTTCGGAATTCTTGATCGCGCCCAGATGCTCGGCCAGAGCCATACGCACGAAGAAGGCGGTCTTCGGTGGCGCTTCCTTCCCCAGGGCTTGGACCAGCGATAGCGCCTCGCGAAGCAGCGGTTCCGCTTCCGTCGCCGTACCCAGGAGTTCCGCCGTGATGCCCAGATACATAGCGGCCAGAGCCTCGCCCTTGCGATCGCCGAGCTTCCGGTAGAGGCGGCGCGCCGCTTCCAACATCGGCTTGGCGTCCTTGGCGCGCTGAACGCCCGTGAAACCATACCCCAGGTTCAGCCGAATCGCCGCTTCCACTTCCGGATCGCCTTTCCACTCCTTCTCCAGCCGGGGAACGGCGGCATCCAACAACTGGGCCACCGTGTAATTCTGCGGATCGAAGGTCATTTGACTGGCGGAAGCCAGAACCGTATTCAAGAAATCGCCGACCTTTTCGGCCTTGCGCGCCTGCGCGGCGGCCTTGGCGGCCTGCTGTGCCGAAAATACGGCAGCCCCCGACAGCGCCATCACGAACACGCAGGATGCACTCACCACCACCCGATGCCGCGCGACGAACCGCCCGGCGCGGTATCCCCACGTGGCACGGCGCGCTTTCACAGGCAAGCCCTCCAGCCAGTTGCCAACATCGTCCGACAGGGCCTGTACGCTCTCATACCGGCGCTCGGGAACCGCATCCAGAGCCTTGCCGAGGATGCTGCCCAAATCGCCCACGAGTTGCTTGCGCAGCGACTTCAAACTGGCGGCGCGGGTTTCGGCAGCGGCTTCGGTAACGACGTTCTCCGGAGCCCTCATCGTCGACTCGGCGGCAATGCTCTGGAGCATCTCCGCAGGTGACGAGGCATCGCCAAATGGCCAGGCTCCCGTTAGAAGCTCGTACAGGATCACCCCCAGCGAAAAGACGTCGCTCTGCGTGGTTACCGGCCTGTGCAGGCGATGCTCGGGGCTGGCATAGCGAAGCGTCAGCAGCGGCGACCTGCCCGTCATCGTGGCTCCCGAATCGGAGATCAGCTTGGCCGTCCCGAAGTCGAGCAACACGGGGACGCCTTCTTTGGTCACCAGGATGTTGGACGGCTTGAGGTCGCGATGGACCACTAGATTGCGATGCGCATAGGCCACCGGCGCGCAGACCTTGCGGAACAGCTCCAGGCGGGCGCGCAGTTCCAGCTTGCGTTCGTCGCAGTAGCAGTCGAGGTGCCGGCCCTCTACGTACTCCATCACCAGATAGGGCGTGCCCGAATCGGTGATGCCGCCGTCGAGCAGTTTGGTGATGTTGGGATGGCTGAAGCTGGCCAGAATCTGCCGCTCCAGGACGAAGCGCTCCCGGAACTGCGGCGTGGCCGCGTGGGCGGCCAGCACCTTGATCGCGACCGTCTGCTCGAATTCGCCATCGGCACGCTGAGCCAGGTAGACCGCTCCCATGCCGCCCGAGCCCAGGAAGGAGAGCGTCCGGTAGTGGCCGTAGATCTGGGAGCGGATCGCGCCTGGCGCGCGGCTTCGTTGTCGCGGACAGCTTTTTCGTCGGCCGCAACTAATGCCAGCGCGCGGCGCGCCAGATCCTCATCGCCGTTGCTCAAGCGCAGGGCCGCATCGCGCTGCACGGCGGCAGGCAGATCCACCAGGGCGTGAAAGATCGCTTCTAAGGATCGCGGTTCCATTTCAGCTAGGCTTCATGCGGGCGTAGAGCCAGGCTAGGGCAAATCGAAGGTCACGGTCCAGGGTCGGCTTGGAGATATTCAACAGATCCGCGGCTTCCTCGGAGGTGCAGCCCAGGAAGATGCGCAGCTCGACGACCCGTGCTTTGCGCGGCTCCACGGCCTCGAGTTCGTTGAGAAGATGATCCAGGTCGAGCATCTCGGCGCTGTCCGGATCGATCCAGGCCAGCTCCGGGCTGAGTTCGACCCCGCGGCTCGCCCGCGCCCCGTTTGGCCCGATTGCGCGACCGCGCATGGTCCACCAGAATGCGCCGCATCGCCCGGGCGGAGAAGGTGAAAAAATGGACGCGGTCTTCGAATCGCGTTTTGCTTTCGTTGAGGAGGACCAGGAACAGCTCGTTCACCAGGCCCGTGGCTTCGAGCGTATGATCGGGCCGTTCGCGCCGCAGGTAGCTGGTCGCAACGTGGCGGAGATGCGAATACACTAGTGGCGTGAGAGCGTCGATAGCGTCGCGATCGCCCCGCGACCAGCGGTCCAGCAGAACCGTGATGTCTCCCGCAGACGAGGATTCCTGCGGCATCGTGCCGAAAGTCTAGCACGGCTTTCGGAGTCTGCGCAGACGGGCGGAGAGCAGCAGCGCGACGCCAACCATCAGGCTCAACGTGGCAGGTTCCGGTACGGACTGCGTTAGGAAGACGCCGGAATCCGACGTAAAGGTCAGGTTCGAGGGCAGGCCCAGGGACAGAATCGCGGTGTGGTCAAAGGCGCAGCCTCCCGAAGTGCAATCCAGCACCAGCGACACTTGGGTGCCGAAGGCGCCGCCGTCGAGCGCGATCAGGGTGCCGTCGAAGTCGAATCCGGTGGCGGATTTGTTGGTGAAGCTGAACGTCTGCCAGCCGCTTACCTGGGATTCGCCGAATGCCGGCGGATTAGAGGTCATGCCGTAGCTGAACGCGGCGCCGCCCATCGAGAAGATGAACTGGTTGCCATATCCGAGCGCCGTGGTGGACCCATCGAGATGTACATGCACGTCGACGACTGCCGATGGCGCGCCATCGGTGGTTGGAAATGGAGGTTCTCCAGGAACTCCGATTGGGCTATTCCGCGAAACCCGACGCCGGCGTCCACCGAATCGCGTAGAACTCCCTGCTCCAGGCTGGCGAACGCGTACTCCGTGCCAGTCCCGTCGGAGAGCGCAAATCCCGCGGTGGTCATCCCTGCGGGCATGTTCGCAGGGTTCAGTCTCGCGCCCGTAGTGTTGTTGAAAACGAGCCCGGGCGCGTAAGCGGGGCACCCCGAACTGGTGGCGTAATGGGCGTTGTTCCCGCTGGAAACGCCGGCGACGTCCATGCAAACCACGCGGGCTCGGGCTGCCGCGGCAGCGGCAAAAACCGCAAGTACGAGAATCCTGTTCACTGGCTCCCTCCGAACGGGACTTCATCCCGCTCATTCAGGGAAGCGCTATTCGGCGGACAAATGAATCACCAGGCCGGGCGCAATCCTACTCGCGCACCACCGGCACCAGAAACTCGAACAGCCGGCTTGGCCCATCCTCCGGCAGCAGGAACACGCGATTGCCGCGGATCGCCATGCCCTCGTTCGTATACACCACGCCGCGATTGCTGCGTCCCATCGTTACCCGCCGCAGCAGCCGCAGCGACGGATACTCCAGCCAGTCGATCGCGCCCGAGCCGCCCGCGAGCAGACCCGACCCTACCAGCCGGCCGCCCTCGAACTTCATGTCCTGATACCGGTTCTCCGTGGGATTCGCCACCTTGCGCAGCAGCCGTCCCGCTCGGTCCCACAGGTACAGATCGCGCGTGTCCCAGTTGCCGCCGAGCAACCCATCGGGCGCCACGGCGATGCAGCCGATGTGATCTCCCGCGGCAAACTGCGATTCCACCTGCAACGTCCGCAGATTCCGCTTCTGGATCACGCTGCTGCTGGCGCGGCGGTATTCCGCCACGGGAATCCATACCGACCCGCCATCGGCCGCCATCCCGCCCGCGTGGTATTGCTCGCCCACCGTCACATCCACCGTGCGCACATGTCGTCCGCCGGGCACCGAGAATTCGTGCAGATATCCCTTGTGCCGGTCCTTGTCCACCGACGTAACCCACAAGTGCGCCTCGTCACGCTCGATGCCCTGAACGTGGTACGTCACGCCCTGCAATTCGGTAACTCGGACCGGCGCCGGATCGCCGGCCATCGCCCCCATCGCCATTACCAGACCGGCGGCAAGCACCAATCGTTCGCTACGCATTCGAACGAATTGTAGCTCACGCGACATGCGAACACCCGCATCGCGCCGCGCCTCCATCTGCCCACACACTCCCCTTGCACTTCTACAAGACCTGCGATATCCTTCCTGTAGAAGCAAAAGGGAAACATGTCACGCATCGATCTCCCCCAAGGCACTCTCGACCTCCTCATCCTCCGCACCCTCTCGCTCCAGCCCCAGCACGGATGGGGCATCGCCGAGCGCGTCCAACAAATGTCCAGCGAGGTCCTCCGCATCCAGCAGGGCTCGCTCTATCCGGCCCTCCACCGTCTCGAGCGCCGCGGCTGGATCAAAGCCCGCTGGGGCACTTCGGAAAACAACCGCCGTGCCCGCTATTACGAGCTCACCAAAGCCGGGCGCAAGCAGCTCGAAGCCGAAACCGGCCTGTGGAAACAGCTAACCACCGCCGTGAATCAGGTGCTCGGCGAAGCATGAGGTTTCTATGCTGAGCGATTTTCTCTTCCGTCTCCGCTCTCTCTTCCGCGCCAGGGCGATGGACGCCTCTCTCGACGAGGAGCTCCGCTTTCACCTCGACCGGCAGCGCGAAAAGTACCTCCAATCCGGCCTCTCGCCCGAAGAAGCCCGCCGCCGCGTCCGCCTCGATTTCGGCGGCGCCGCTCAGATCACCGAGGACTGCCGCGACGCCCGCGGTACCCGCACCCTCGAAGCCCTCCGCCAGGACTTCCGCTACGCCCTGCGCACTCTCCGCAAGAATCCCGCCTTCACCGTAGTCGCGCTGATTACCCTCGCGCTCGCCATCGGCGCCAACACCGCCATCTTCTCCGTGGTCTACGGCGCGCTGCTGCGCCCGCTGCCCTATGCCGATCCCGATCGCCTCATGGTCCTCAACGAAAGTCATCCGCGCATCGGTATCGTCAGCGTCTCTTATTTCAACTTCCTGGATTGGCGGGCCCAGAACCATGTCTTTTCCGGAATGGCCGTGGTCGCCGGCACGGGCTACAATCTCGCCGGTGTCGCTCAGCCCGAAACCATCAGCGGCCAGGCCGTGTCCTCCAACTTCCTCTCGCTAATCGGCGTGCATCCCCTCCTCGGCCGTGACTTCGATCCGTCCGAAGACAAGCCCGGCGCCGCTCCGGTCGTCATGCTGGCATATCCGATTTGGCAATCGCACTTCGGCGGCCGCGCGGACGCCCTCGGCCGCAGCATCACGCTCGATGGCCGCCAGTACACCGTCATCGCCGTGCTGCCTCCCGATTTCCGCCCCACCGAGATGGCCAGCGTGCTCGAGCCGCTGGGCGTCTGGTTGACAGGCAACGATATCGCCATGAGCCGCGGCAATCGCGGCGACACGGTTGCGCTCGGCCGGCTCGCACCGGGCGTCTCTCGCGCGCGCGCCCGCGCCGAAATGGACTCCATCGCCGCGCGTCTGGCTGCAACCTATCCCACGGATGACGATCAGTTCGGCGTCGCCATCAAGCCCATTCGCGATCTCTTCGTGGCGGATATCCGCCCGGCAATTCTCGTCCTCTTCGCCGCCGTCGTTTTCGTGCTTCTCATCGCCTGCGCCAATATCGCCAACCTCTTCCTGATGCGTAGCGCCGGCCGCACCCGCGAGATCGCGCTCCGTGTCGCCATCGGCGCTACTAACGGACGCATCATCCAACAGTTGCTCGCGGAAAGCTTCGTGGTCGCGGCATTCGGCGGCTTGCTCGGGCTCGGACTCGCCTTCGCCGGCATGCGCGCCATGACCAGCCTCATCCCCGCCGCCGCCATGACCGCCGATGATGCCAGCCGCAACGGCGCCGTCCTGGTTTTCACTCTGCTCGCTACCATCCTCTCCGCCATCGCCTTCGGTCTGGCGCCGGCCATGCACGCCGTCCGCACGGGCGTGCACTCCAGCCTCAAGGAGAGCGGCAAATCCACCACCGCCGGAATCCGTCAGAATCGCTGGCGCACCACCCTGGTCGTGGCAGAGCTCGCCTTCTCCGTCATCCTCCTCGCCGGCGCCGGCCTCATGATGAAGAGCGTCTACCGCCTGGTCGCCGTCGACCCCGGCTTCCGCCCGGATCATCTCCTCCGATTGCACCTCAGTCTCACCGACTCGCAATATCCCAACTCCGCCGCGCTACGTGCGTTCTGGCGGCGCTTGCTGGAACAGGTGCGGGCGTTGCCCGGAGTCGAAGTCGCCGCGCTGGGCACCAACGTGCCCCTTACCAATAGCCACAGCCGCAGCGACATTACCATCGAAGGGCTGCCCATTCCCTCCCCCGGCAGGTTTCCGCACCCCGACCGCCACGCCGTCAGCCCGGGATTTTTGCATGCCCTCGGCGTCCGGCTCCTCGCCGGCCGTGACTTCACCGACGCTGACTCCGAAACCGCCGCCAGGGTAGGCTTGATCAACGCCCACCTCGCGCGTGAGCTGTTTCCGGGCCAGGACCCGGTCGGAAAGCGATTCCTCATGGGCAGGCCCGACCCCTCCCGAAAGTCCGTCTGGGTCAATATCGTCGGCGTCGTCGACGATACCCGTATGTACGGCCTCGCCAATCCTTCCCGCCTCGAAATCTACCGCCCGCTCACCCAAGAGACTCGCGGCGATATGGACCTCATCGTGCGATCCCGTCTCGCTCCCGCCGCCCTCACATCGTCCATTCGCTCCGTCGTCGCATCCATCGACCGCAATCAGCCGATGTCCGATATCTCCACCATGGACCAACTGGTGCAGGATTCCGTCGGCAGCCGCCGCGTGACCCTCATCCTCCTCGGTCTGTTCAGCGTGCTCGCCCTCGTGCTCGCCGCCATCGGAATCTACGGCGTGATCTCGTACTCCGTCGCCCAGCGTACCCAGGAGATCGGGATCCGCATGGCCCTCGGCGCCGCCCGTGGCGACGTCCTCAAGATGATCCTGCTCCAGGGTGTGCGCATCGCCGCCGCCGGTATCGCCATCGGCATGATCGCCTCCTTCGTGCTCACGCGCTATTTGGAAACGCTCCTCTTTCAGGTCAGCCCCGGCGATCCCGCCACGTTCGGAGCCGTCGCCGCCGTGCTCGCAGCCGTGGCCCTGCTCGCCTGCTACATCCCTGCGCGCCGCACCCTCCGGGTGGATCCCATGACCGCATTGCGCTACGAATGACGCTACCCTAATCAGAAGGTGTACTGCTTCGGCGACATCACCGTCGATCCCGCTGCCTATCGTGTCACCAAAGGCGATGACGTCCGCCCGCTCGAACCCAAGTCTTTCCGCCTCCTTCTCTTCCTCATCGAGCACCGCGACCGCGCCATCACCAAGGAGGAAATCCTCGAGAACATCTGGCGCGACACCTTCGTCACGGACAACGCCCTCACCCGCGCCATCGCACAAATTCGCAAAGCGCTCGATGACGATCCCAAGCAGCCGCGCTACATCGAGACCGTGCCCACCGTCGGTTACCGCTTCGTGGCGGCGCTGGAACCTGTATCGCCGCCGCCGCCCGCGCCTGCGCAGCTTCACCGCTGGGGTAAGTCGCACTGGATTGTCTTCTGCGCCACCGCCGCCATCACCGCGTTCGGGCTCTTCGTCATGGTGCTCAAAGGCCGGTCGCCTCGCACTGCCCTCTTTGAGGCCACACAGTTCACCACCAGCGACGGGCTGGACGTAAGCCCCTCCTTTTCACCCGATGGCAACCTCATCGCTTACGCCAGCGATCACAGCGGCCGGTTCCAGATCTACGCCCGCTCGCGCGATATGAACGCCAGGGAACTCCAGCTCACCCGGGACGAAAATCAAAATCTCGGCCCCGTCTTTTCGCCCGATGGCCGCTGGATCGCCTATTACTCGCTCGCGCAGCCAGGCATCTATCGCGTGCCCGCGCTCGGCGGCCCGGCGCAGAAACTCACCAGCTTCGGCGTGCAGCCGGCCTGGTCACCCGACGGCAAATGGATCGTCTTTCCCTCCTTCGGCAGTGCATCTTTGAGCGCAACCGACTCCTATTGGCCCCAGCACTCGACTCTCTGGCTGATCTCCAGCGAAGGCGGCCAGCCCAAACAACTCACCACCACCGGTAATCCGCTCGGTGGACAGCACTGGCCCTCATGGAGCCCCGATGGCAAAGAAATCCGCTTCATCAACATGTACAAGCGCCAGTCCAGCGTCTGGAGTTACCGCCTCGCCGACGCCTCCCGCAGCCGGCTCTTCACATTCGATTTTCCCCTCGGCGGCCCGGTCTTCTCGCCCGACCAGCGCAACATGTACTACGTGAAGTGGCAGCTCAATGGCGATATCGCCATCTGGCGCCTGCCGCTGGATCCCGCCAGGTTCCAACCCGCGGGCGAGCCGCAGCCGGTCTATATGCCCGTGGTCGGTGTGCCCAAGGATCTCACCCTTAGCCCGGATGGCCGCCGCCTTTCCTTCAGCATCCTGCTTTCGCAGAGTAAGATTCTGCTCGCCCCAACACCGGACGGACGCACCATATCCGGCGAGCCCACCCCGGTTACGCATGAAGTCAGCTTCCGGTATGCCCAATCCAGTCTCTCGCTGGATGGCTCGCTCGTCTCTTACACTGTCTGGCGCAAAGGCCGCAACGCCGCCGTCATGGTAAGTAAGACCGACGGGAGCGACGCCTGGATGGCCGAAACCGATACCGAGCAGCACTATTACCCGCACTTCTCTGCGGATGGTCAGTGGCTGTTCTATTTCGCCGTCGCCCCCGGCTACAAAGGTTCCGTGAAGAAGACCCGCCTCTCCGATCGCCAGACCGTGATCGTCAACGACAAAAACCCCAAGGGAACCGCGGCCGCTTTCTCCTCCAACGGCGATCGACTGCTATTCAACGATCTCGAGGGCCCGGAGAGATGGCGCTCAACATGGAGGACCTGGCCACCGGCAAGGTCACACGGCTCGCGGCCAAGCCGGGTTACGACATCGGCTACGGCCACTACTCGCCCGACGAGCGATGGATCACCGTCGACATGCAGCCGCCGGGGAATTCGTTCGTCGGCGTATTGCCCGCGCGCGGAGGCGAGCCCGAGATCCTCTGGGACAAACCAGGGCTGGCCTATCCAAACGGGTGGGCCGCTGATAACGATCGCATCCTGTTCGCCGGCCGATACGGCGGAATCTGGAACGTTTACTGGATCTCCCGAACCTCCCGCCATGTCGAGCAATTGACCCGTTACCAGAGCCCGCGTACCTATGTCCGCTATCCAAGTTGGTCCGGAGATACAAAACAATTAGTATTCGAGTTCAACGAATGCAAAGGGAACATATTTGTTACAGCATTGCAGTGATTTCCATTAGCAATACTGAAGGTACTGTCATGGAGCCGTTACGGTACGGTATCTCCTTGCAGATATTAGGCCACACCGGGTAATCTCACTTTGACCAGGAGAAAACCCAAACGGTGAAACGTAGGCAGACCAGACGGGCCAATCAAGCGCTGGCTACATATTCGGTCGCTTGGAACGTGGGCGGCGACCAGTCCGAATCGGCGGATGTATTCGGCGTCGATCAATCCGATGGTGGCATGCGCATCCTTTGCCCGAAAGAGCTCACAGTCGGCGATCAGGTGTTCGTGCAGGGCACCGATCTGCCTGGACGTCACGCCCTCGTTCGCCACTGCACACCGTTCGGCGATCGCTTCCACATCGGACTCGAATTCGGCCAGGAGCATGACGGCTGCCCCGGCTTTCAGCGCACGAGCGTGTCCGAGGAAGCGGATTACTACGAACTTCTCCAGATCAATCCCAAGGCCGAGCTCGATACCATCCAGCGCGTCTACCGCTTGATGGCGATGCGCTTTCACCCGGATAACCCGGAAACCGGAAATCTGGAATCCTTCCTGAAGCTCAAGGGCGCGTATGAAGTGCTCTCGGATCCCGATCGTCGCGCGCAATACGACGCGTCGCGCGACGGCGGGAAATCCGGGCCGCTGCCGGTATTCGAGCTGCGCGACTTCGTCGATGGCGTGAAAGGCGAGGTCAATCGCCGATTGGGCGTACTATGTCTCTTATATAATCGCCGCCGGACCGACCCCGAGCATCCCGGCATTTCGCTGCTCGACCTCGAGAACCGGATGGGCTTCCCGCGCGAATACTTGAGCTTCACGATGTGGTATCTCCGGAGCAAGCAGTTTGTTTCCCTTGCTGATAACTCCGACTACGCGCTTACCGCCGAAGGCGCCGACTATGTCGAGAACAACGCCACCGACAGCGAGCCCCTGAGTAAGCTGATCACCGGCGGCTTCTGGAATCCGCCCAAGTCGCAGCCTGCACAGCCGTTCGCCGTCCCGCAGCAACGCTTGCTGGCCTCGGCTTAATGCACCAGCACCCGGGCGCCGCCGAGGATTTCGCCGCGGGGCTTGGTCCGCCAGACCACTTCCACTTCGTGCTGCCGCCGCATCGTGCCTGAGGCGGGACGATAGCCCACAACGTACTCGAACCTCACCCGCGCGGCGACCGACCGCAGGACGCGCAGCGCGTCGCGGCCGCCGGCGGGAACACATTCGGGTTCAGCTTGCCCGCTTCCTGCACGCTGCGGCTGCAATCGAACAACAGCGCGATCTCCACGGGCAGCCGGCGCGGATAGAACCGGCCGCCTTCGAACAGCGCGATCTCCTGCGGGACGCCATCCTCGCGAATCTCGATATCCTCCTGCCGGAGGTCCGTGATGAACTTGCCGCGCTCCGGACTCACCTGGAAGCGGACCAGCGCAAGTTTCGTATCCACACGAAAAGTGGCAGGTACCTGGGCGTGTAGCAGGGTGCTTGACAGCAGAGCCAGATGTGCTAAATTTTTAGCAGGTACCATGCGACTCGCGCTCCCGATTGTATCGCTGCTTCTCTCCATCGGGTGCGCTATGCGGCCGCCGGCGGCATGGAGAGTCTCCGGGACGACGCTGGTGCCGCCGGGAGTGAGGAATCTCGCGGTGGAGCGCGCCACTGTCGGCAAGGTGGTAATGGATCGCGCGACTCTCGAAAAGCAGCCTCGCGGCTGGCTGGCGGATTGGGCGGCCCGCCGCGGCGATCCGGGTTTGGCCGAACGCGTGCTCGATTCTCTCCCTCTGTCCGACGCCACTCGCCTTCGCCTGACACGCGATTCCGATATTCGGGCAGGCTTCCGGGACCTCACACCAGACAAGCGCCTGCAAGTGATCACGGCGACTGCAGCCGAAGCGCCGATGGAGATCACCAAGATCAGCGGCACCGATACCAGTCTCCAAGTGGATCTCACCGGGGCGGCGCCGGCGGCGGCCGGGCGAGAGGTAGCCTGGTACGGCTTCGAGCGGCGCCCTGGAGGTGGAGCGCGAATCGTGCCAGTGGTGCCCGGCGCAGCCAATTACTACGCAGGGTTCGGCCCACAAGCAGCGTACTTCCGCTTTTTCTATATGGCGGATCAGATGTCGGTCGTGGTTGGCGCGTCGTCGTATGACAAGCTGCCGCGCGACCTCGATTCCTGCAACCAACCGGACGGACCGCAGTGCATCGCGGTACCTCCGAAGGTCGGCGTCAACGTCTACACGCGTGTGATGGTGAACGGCGAAGCCGTGGTGGTATCGGCGCCGACCGTGGGCCACATCATTCAGGCAATGAAGAAGCGGCCCGAAGAAGTGCTGCCAACGCTCACGATCGCAAAACCGTATCGCGGCCGGCAGACGCCGGTGAAGTTCGACCGCTCCGATCCTGCGATTCTGGACCTGATGCTCGAAGGCAACGAGGAGATCCGATGGTGAAACGCTACTACCTAACACCGCTCCTGGTCCTGTGCGCCGGATGCACGCGGCCGCCGTCGGCATGGCGGCTGACCGGGCAGGTGCTGACACCGCCGCGGGTGGCGAATCCCACGGTAGAGCATGCGGTCATCCGGGTGCCCCGCGCCACGGCCTGCACACCAAAACGAAAGCTCACCGTGGATCGCGCCGATTTGGAAAAGCAGCCGCGCGGCTGGCTCGCCGATTGGGCGGCCCGCTGCGGCGATCCGGCACTCGCGGGACGGGTGCTGGAAGCGGTTCCGCTTACCACGGGCGTGGGATTCCGTTTGATGCATGCCGACGACATCCGCGCCGGATTCGTCGATCTCGGGCCGGGCAACCGGATCGAGGTGCTTAGCCCGATTGTGCGGGACGGCGCCGATGAGAACGCCCCTCTGGTGGAGGAGGTCACGACCGGCGGCACCGACCAGCGGATCGAAGTCACGTTGAAAGCCTCCCCCCAACTGGTCGGACAAGAGGCCGCGTGGTATGGCTTCGAGCCGCAATCGGGAGGCGGGTCGAAGATCGCCCCGATTTCGGCCAGCGCGCGCGTGCGCGGGATCGAAATGGCCCTGGAAGGCCCGGGAAAGAACTACTTCACCTTCGCCGCCACCAACGGATATTACCGGCTCTTCTTCAAACCGGAGGAGCACACGGCGGTGATTGTCGGCGCGCCGGCGCGCGATCGGCTTCCGCAGGATCCGGCGCAGTGCGGGCAAGCGGAATGCATCACGCTGCCGAAGAATGTCGGCGTCAATCCCTACCTGGAAGTGAGCGTGAACGGTAAGAAGCTGGCAATCCCGGCGCATATGCCGCCGACCCTGCGCGCGGTGCTGCAGGCGGCGAAGGCGCGGGCGCAGGATGTGCTGCCGACGCTCGCGATTACCAAGCCGTACGCGGGAAAACCGGCGCCCCTGGAGTTCGACCGGACCAAGCAGGACATCCTCGCCCTGGTGCTCAGCGGCGACGAAGAGATTCGGTGGTAGTGGGGCGGGCCATCGGTTTTTGTGGCCTGCCCAACGCGCTTGAGCGCGCCTTCGGCGCGTGGGCAGGCCACAAAAACCGATGGCCCGCCCCACTTAGCTCCGCATCCGCAGCAGCAGGTACAATCCCGCGAGCGCGAACACGGCGTCGGGCGACCACGCCGCCACCGGGGGCGTGAGGAAGTTGGCTTCCCCGAGCTTGGCGAAAAGCTTGTCGAGCGCGAGATAGCCGATCGCGATCCCAAGACTCACGCCGACGCCGGCCATGGCGCCGCGGTTGCCCACCAGGAATCCGAAAGGAATGGCGAGCATCGCCATAATCAGAGCGAAAAACGGTGCGCTGAATTTGCGGTAGAGGCTCACCTGAAGTTTCACCGTGCCCTCGAAACCGGCCTGTTTCAGATCCTTGATGTAGTTATCAAGCTGTACGAAATTCATTTGCTGGTCTTTGAGAGCTTCGGTCTGGAAATACTCGGGCTTTTCGGTGAGCTCGTCGAAGGTGTGTACCTGGTAGGTAGCGTGGGACGAGCATTCGAAGTCGGTGTAGCCGCAGGTCCAGCCGTTCTCGAAGACCCAGGTTTTCAGGTGCGGGTTCCAGCGCGCCTGCTCGGCATAGATCTGGCGCGTCAGGCGGAACGTCTTGCGGTCGAGCTCAAAGACGAAGGCCTCGTGCATCACCGGCGTATCGCCGGACGTATCGAAGAAGCGGTAGTAGTAGATGCGCGAGCCATCGGAACCCATACGCCAGGTGACTTCCTGGTGAAGGTAGGTTTGCGTCTGGCGGCCCTTGATCTGGTCACGCAGGCGGTCTTGCGTGCGGTTGGAGGGCGACACGTAATAGAAGTCGAACGCGAACAGGCTGCCGCTGAGACACAGGCCGCCCACCAGGACAGGAGCGCCCAGACGATATAGACTCACGCCGCACGCTTTGAACGCGGTGATCTCGTTGTGTTTGCTCATCACGCCGAACGTAGCCAGCACCGCCACCAGGACACACACCGGGACCAGTTGATAGGTGAGCGAGGGCGAGTAGAAGAACAGGTACTGGAACATCGTGCTGAGCGGAATGTGATTGCGCAGCATGTCGTTGAGCAGGTCGAAGAAGTTGAAAATGAGACCGAGCGAGATGAAGGCCGCGAGCACGAGCAGGAGATAGAACAGGAAATTGGACAGGATGTAGGTGTCGATCAACTGCGGCAGCAGCGGCAGGCGCATGCCGGAGAATCGTCCCGCGATGTGAGTCTTGCGCTTGATCCGGTCCAGAAGATCGGCGCTGTGGGCTTTGATGTTTTCCAGCAGGCTGCTATCGCCGGGCCGCTCCATTCGCAGCAGCAGCACCGTGCCGGCGATCAGGAAGGCCGCGTTGGGCGCCCACAACAGCCACGGCTGATTCTTCGTCTGTGCGAGCCGGGTCAGCGCGGCAAATGCCATGAAATAGCAAAAGAATGCGACGAAGATCGCATTGATGTATCCCGCCGACTTACCACCTTTTCGCGTGGCAATGCCGAGCGGAATCCCGACCATGGCGAGCATCACGCAAGCCACGGGCAGCGCGAAGCGCCGATGCAGCTCGATCTGGTATTCGATCCAATCCTTCTTCTCTTTCGGGTAGACGCGGAGCTGGTGCGTGCTCATGCCGATGGAGCGCAGCGCGGTCTGCGCGGGCGGATTCGCCACCAGCGCCTGCAGTCCGGCGGGCGCGAACGTGTCGCGCGACCTTTGCTCCTTGCTCATCTCATGCGTCGAGTAGTTGCGCAGAGCAAGCTGCATGCGATTGTTTTTCTTGTCGGGCACGACCAGCGCCTGTTCAGCGACGGTGATCATGGGGCCGACGGCCTGATCGCGCAGGCCAGTGGAGCGTTTTTCCGGCGCACCGATATCGGCGACGAAGACCGGGCCCCAGATGGCCGGTTCGCCCGCTTTGACGTCGCCGACATAGAGGATGGTGTTCGGAAAATTTTCGACGAAGACACGCGGAGTGATGTCGGCCGAGAGCTGCGTTTCCTGCAGCTGATTGACGAGCTGCGTGTAGCGTTTGATGCACGCGGGAGTGACGCGGAGCGTGACGTACGCACCGAAGCCGGCGGCGATGGCGGCGAAGAGCAGCACGGGAGCGATCACGCGCTGGCTGGAAACGCCGGCGGCGCGCATGGCGACGATCTCACCATCGGAGGCGATGCGGCCCAGCCCGATCAGGATCCCGACCAGCACGCCGAACGGTATGGTGTACGGCAGTACGCCGGGAATGGCGAGCGCGAAAAGCTCAAGGGCGAGGCGGGTGCTGGCGCCGTTGCTTTTGACCAAAAGCTCAAAGATCGGGTTGGCTTGCTGGAGAAAGAGGACGAAGGTGGCTAGCAGAGTGCCCAGGAGCGCGCTGGAGAGGATCTCGCGGAAGATGTAGCGGCCCAGGATGCGCACGGGTGCCTACCGATCATTGGCCGCCGAGCTACGCTCGGCTGGACAGACGACAAGAAACGATCGTCTGTCCCACTTCACTTCGTCATCTCCGGCGCCGATACGATTGGGAGCTTGGGCATCTCGTCTTCCAGGGGATGCAGCTCGAGATCATCAATGAGAATAGAGGGAGCCACCACACAGGACTCGGTGGTGAAGCGGCCGCCGCCGAGGATAGCAAACGGGGCGCCGTTCTCCATGTATTCGAAGACGTTCTGATCGTCGCCCGCGGCGAGGATGTCTTTCAGCGATTTGCCGTTGAGGCCGCGGAAGCGCATGCCGCGAACCAACTCCTCATGGCCATCCGGGTAGAGCTTGTAGACCAGAATCGGCATGCTGACGGGGCGTCCGCCTTGCTGGCCGCCGGCGATGCTGCGCGCTTCGGCGAGGCTGGCGGAGGACGGGAAATCCATCTTGCGAATGACGATGCCGTAGGGTTTGTTGCGGTTCTTGATGAGATCGAGCATCTTCTTTTTGAGCTCGCTCACGGGCATGTATTCGTTGCTGCTGATGAAAAGATTGCTGATGGCCGGCATGGAGGCGCCAAAGCCGCCGGGTAGCCGGGCCCGCCCGTTGGAGGTTTCGTATCCGCGCACGGGCTGACGGGTCAGCATATAGGTCTTGAGCACGCCCTTATCGATGAGGCGTAGCGGCTTGGCGGGCACCGCCTCACGGTCAACCATGTAGCTGCCGAAGAGAGCGCGGCCGCGCCATTCGGTTTGCGTGGGGTCGTCCACAACATCGAAACTCTCGGGAAGCACGCGCGCGCCCACGCGGCCTTCAAATTCACCGGGCTGCATCTGGCCGCCGCGTCCGCCGCCGCCGGCGGGCTGCCGGGTCACGGTCAGGTTGCGGCCAAGCACCTCGGCCAGAATCTGGGGGCCTGCCTGGCCCTCGAAGAGGATAGGACCGTTATAGTCATCGCCCTTGGGCGCCTTGGCTAGCGCGACCACGTTTTCAGCCATAGCGGCGATACCACGGTGCAACTCGGCATCGGGCGGGAGATGCGCAGGATCGTGGGCGAAGAAGGTGACGGCGTCACGGACGCTCATCCCGTCGGCGGCCTGCGCGGTGGCGCGGGCACGGAGGAACGTGACGCTCTCGGGTTCGCGAACTTCGCTGCCCTCGGTGTTGGCGAGGTGGAATCCGCCCTGGCTGGCTTCGAGCTCGACCCCGGAGGTCTTCACGTCGGGGTAGCTGGTGAAGATGGCCGAGAGCGTGCGCACGCGGTTGGAGAGCGCTTCCTCATCGACCGCGAGACGCTGCAGCGGGCGCACGGATTTCACCGGCTCGGCGTGGTCGAAATCGGGAAGCTGCTCGCCCTGCTGCAGATTGCGCAGCGCGGCGCGCTTGCGGGAGATGGCCTCCACGGCGGATTTGTAAGCGCCGTCGGTGAGCAGCCAGAAATAGCGGCGCAGCAGCGGGTAGGAATCTTCCAGCGGGAAGCGCTCCAGATCGTAGCGGGATCCGCCGCCGAATCCGCCGCCGGCGAAGTTGGTGTTATCGAACTTGTAATCGCCCACGCGGACGTGGATTTCGGGCGAGCGGAAGCGCTGGTGCTCGCGCGACAGCAGCGCGCCGAGATTGGCGGTGACGGTGAAGGCCTCTTCTTCATCGAGCACGTACTCGACGAAGTAGGGCGCTTCGAGATTGGAAAGCGTCATCGATTTCGCGCGTGCGAGCTCATCTTTCATGGCTTGGAAGATGGGGTCGTTGGGGGGCGCGGGCTGGGCGGGGAGGAGGGCGGTGACGAGGAGGGCGGTGATAGCGGAGAAGGACAGAAAGCACATCCACGGGGCAAACCGGGGACAGACCGCTCCGTCCACGCGGCGCAAAAGACGGCGCCTTGGGACGGAGTGGTCAGTCCCCGGTTTGCGGCGTATCCAGGTTGCGAATCTCATTCGTTGCCTCCCTTGGCGCCTTCCATGGTGGTGGGTTCGGGGAGGAGCGGAGGACGGTCGTTGGACTTGGCTTTCTTTTCGATTTCGATTTCGGAGACCAGGATCGCGGGCGCGACGGCCGAGACGGGGACGCTGCCCGATTCGGCGCCGCAGTAGCCATTGAAGACTTCCTGCTTATCGCTGGTGGCGAGGATCTTGGAGAAGCTGGCGAGCGGGGTGCCGACGATGTCCGCGCCGCGAACGAGCTCTTCCTTGCCATCCGGGTAGACCTTGTACACGATCACCGGGATCACCTTGAACGCCTGCAATCCGGCGCGCTGCGTAGTCGTGAAGCCGCCGGTAATGTCGCGGAAGTAGAGGCCGTAGGGCTTGCCGCTCTTCTTCACTTCATCGAGCAGCATCTGTTTGAGCTTGGCGTCGGAGACGGCGTTGGCCGACTCGACAATCAGGTTGCTCTGCCGCGAAACGACTTCGAGACCGGGCTGGCGGCGGCCATGGCCGTTGGAAGTGGAAAAGCCCTTGATGGGCGAGCGCGACATGAGAAACTGCTTGAGCACGCCGTGATCGACGGCGGTGATCTTCTGGCCCTTGACGCCTTCGTCATCGTAGTCATACCAGCCGTTGAGATCGACGTTGCCGACTTTGCGGCGCGTGGGATCGAACACGACGCTTAGGAAATCGGGCAGCACCTTACCGCCCACCATCTTGGTGAAGGTCTGGCCTTCGCTATCGTCCTTCTGGCGGTGTCCTTCGATGCGGTGGCCGAAGATCTCGTGGAAAAGCACTCCGGCGGCGCGGCCGGAGAAGATGGCGGGTGCGACGATGGGCTCGGCCTCGGGAGCTTTGAGGAGCTTGGAGACATCGTTGGCAACGCGATCGATAGCGGCGAGGACGGTTTTGTCGTCGGGGAGGCCGGAGTCTTCGACGGCTTCGAAAGTTTCGAAGCTGCTGACGTCGGTGCCATCGGATGCCTTGGCGGCGGCGCTGATCACGATGCGCGCGAATCCGCGGCCATGCGCGATGCGCGAGCCTTCGCTGTTGACCAGGTAGCGGGTGTCGTTCTGGCAGAGCACCGAAACATGCGAGGTCAGCACGCTGGGGTAGTTCTTGAAACGCCCGGAGTACTCGCGGATCTTGGCCTGCCACTGAGCCTCGTTGAACTTCAGCTTGGGCGGAACGGCCATGAAGGTGGCGGGCTTTTCCAGGGAGAAATCGTCGGAATCGTCCTCGGCGGCGACGCGCACCTGAGTGTTGGTCTTGATGCGGATGAGGCGTTCGGCGGCAGAGCGGTAGGCGCGATCGGTCTCGAGCCAGAGGCGTCGCTTGATGGAGTTGACGTTGTCCTCCACGGCGATGGTGGCGCCGCTGGTGAACTGTCCGCGGTCGTTGCGGACGCGATGGTAGTTGTCGAGCTTGGGGTCGCCGACGCGGATGGAGACGTCGAGCGCGCGCGATTTACCGGCGTTGGCGCCATCGACGGTGCCGAGGGTGCCGGTGACGGATTTGAACTCCTGCTCGGTGATCTCGTAGCTGAGGAAGTAGGGCGGCGGGTCGGCCTTTTCCTTGAGGGCAGAGAAGTTACGGTTTAATTCCTGTGACATGGCGTCGAGCAGCACGCCCGGTTGGGCGGACGCCGAGCGCGCCAATGCCAGGAACAGCGGCACGGAGCACAAAAATAGGCGGGTCAAGCTCTTAGGATAACAGAGCCGTAACGGTTGCGATGGCATGTAGAACATTGGACGGCGGTGGGCCGTGGTCGGTAACTGACTCGAAGGGATGGCGCAGCGACCGCCGTCAGAGTCTGACGGTCTGAAAGACATGTTTTGTTACAAAGAAAGCAGTTACGGAAATTGTAAAGTCAGAGTCTGACGCTCTGCCGGATTTCGGGGAGGAAGTCGCGCAGGCGGCCCCTCCTGATTGAGATATAGCACGGGCCTCCAAGCAAAAGCGTACTGCAAGCGGGGGTAGCGGGGCGGAAGTGGCATTGAAACATGAGGTTGGGGACGGAAAAATAAATCCTGTTTTGGTGTGACTCCCCCACGACGGTCGAGGGGACCGTCACAACGAGGGATGAAAACTGTGGGATTTGAGGGTGTCCTTCCCCCGCGGAGACGCGGAGGACGCGGAGGAAGACGCGGAGAATGCATTGGGATGGAGGAGGGAGCGGCTGCGAGAGCATAGGGGGCGCAGAGGAAGCAGAGACATCGAGAAGGCACACAGAGGTGGGTATCGGAAGAGCAACGGTTTTTTTTTGGAACGAACAACCGAACTAATTTTCGGGCGGGGTTGAGGTAGTCGACACGAATTATATGTCCAACGCGTACAGCTACATGAGGCCGAAGTTTTCGAAGGAAATGGGTTTTGGGCTCGAATTAGGGCTTGAACCGGCGCGCCCGCCGGAGTATCGTATGGGAACACGTGGAACCGCAGGGGCTCGCAGTTGAGAACAATCCGCCGGTAAAGCCGGAGAGGGCGCGGCAGGCCTTGGATGAAGCGCATCGTGCCGAGGAAGAGATGCACGCGGCATTTGAGCGCTCGATGGCGGCGCGTGCGCGCGTGTTGGCGGCGCAAGCGGAAGGGCGCGAGCCCGATCGCGACGACCTGGCGTGGTTGGAGGCCTACTACCGGCGGGCGGAGATCGCGGCGGCGAAAGGGTTGAAGTTCGTCGCACTTTCCAAGCGCGACGCGGCGGCACCGAATGCGAATGCGCGCAAGGTCAAGAAAGAAAGCATCGAGATCATGAAGGTGGCGCTGCAGGTGCTGACGGCGATCACGGACAAGTCCGGTCCGCGGCGCAGTGACATCGAGGCTTTGCTGATGTTCGCGCCGGATTTGACGAAGCTGCCGGCAGATGAACTGGCGTGCGAAGTCATCCAGCGCGCGATGAAGCGCCAGGTTCATTTGCAGCGCGCGTTAAATACCGGCTCGTATTAGGGTCTGTGAAGAAACCGGGGACAGACAGCCCATTTCGCGGGAGGGCTCTCGCATAATCAGAGGTTTGCATTGCGAAATAGGTGTCAGTCCCCGGTTTCTTCACAGACCCATTTTAGGAAGCGAGCTCCTTGAGCGCGGGCATGTCCTGGCTCTTCTGCTTCAGGCTGGATAAGGCCAGACCGTAGCGCCCTCGAATCCCTGTCTTTTCGAAAATGTGCTTCAGGTGGATTTTGACCGTGCCGGTGCAGATGCCGAGCATGTCGCCGATTTCCTTATTGCGGAAGCCGCGCTCCACCAGTTCCATCACTTGCATTTCGCGCGAGGTCAGAGCGGAACGGCCGGTGCGGACGGGTTGTTCGGTGTCGCGCAGGATTTCGTGTTCCATCCAGGCAGCGCCGCCGGCGACGGTACGGATGCACGTCCAGAGGTCGCTGAGCGCCGCGGATTTGCGGATGATGCCGGCGGCTCCGGCCTGAAAATAGCGCAGCGCTTCGGGTTCGGAAAGCGGCGCGCCCCAGACGATCACGGCAGTCTGCTGCCCTTCGGAGCGCAGCAGGCGAAGCCAGTCTGTGAGGGTATGGCTGCCATAACTTTTGTCCACCACCAGGATGTCGGGCCGGAGGTCGCGGATGGCGTCCACGGCATCTTCAATTGTTGTTTCCATCGCGACAACGCGCGGTCCCCCCATAGATGCCAGCAAGCTTCGGAGGCCCTCCATGGCGATCGGGGCGGGATCACATACCGCCAGTGTTTCCACAGTCATATTTATCGACGGATTTGTCTGAAACTTTAGTACCGGCGGAGGGGAAATGTTGCGGGAAAAAGAGGGGGAGGGGGACAGAATTCAGAATTCAGAATGCAGAATTCAGAATGCAGAATTCAGGAGTCAGGAGTGAGGAGTCAGGAGTCGGGAGTCAGGAGTTAGGAGTCGGGAGGGGCAGTGGCGGGGGGGCGAGGGGAAAG
>JADMIO010828196.1_pt1 | contig 65120 bp, 49 predicted proteins | sample 8958161 | NCBI WGS metagenome assembly JADMIO01 (sample SAMN16585339, study PRJNA669376) | soil metagenome | isolation source: Crop rotation soil | place: USA: Cullars Rotation, Alabama | collected 2011
GGCCGCGACTTCAAGTCACGTGAATTCCAAGCTTCGGATCCCACTGTGCTGGAAAGATCTTTATCGCGGACGTGTGCTAAAACTTTAGTAATATCTGACCTTAATACAGCCTTCTGCCTTTCATACTTTACACCATAGTAAAAGATATATAGTAGGATAAAGAATTGAGTGAAGGTTATATCGGTTTTCTTAAGAATACCCTCTTCCAAATCCTGTTCGTAAACTTTGAGGAGGTTAGGGGCTATTCGTGTAAACACCCGCCATGCACGATCTGTCTGATTTGAATTCATAATGAAATGTCCTGTTTAACTACTCGGGGGGCTTATTCTAATCCTGAAATTGTTTGTATGCAACAAAGATTCGAAATTCGCAGAAATTCGGAATTTACCGAAATTCTCTTGACATGCCTGTTGTATTTTCTACAATATTAAGGCCTTCTGAATTTATTGAAGGATTAGTTCATCGATAATTTTGGTCCAAATCCATCATTAGGCATTTATGGGGACATCTAAATCCTCTAGGTACCTTGGACGGTGTGGGGTTGCATAGTATTTGCACAGGATCCAGATAGGGGGCTTATGAGTACGACTAACATTAGTGAAACAATCAGACGATACGAACTTTTACCTGAACAAGGAGAACCACAAATGGAGATAGCAACAATTCCACATGAGGCGATCTGGACCCATGCTGAAGTCAATCGCTTTTACAACGAAGCTTATGATCTTCTTGTAGAAGGAGGATTGGAAGAAGAAGAGGCAAGGTTTCTTGCTGTACAATTTTCTCCTACTCCTACACGGTAGATCCCACGAAATTATTCCGATTTCTTAGAACAGCGCAGTTTTAATAACCCAAGGGTTAATTGCTACGCTGTTTTTGTTTTGGAAAATAAAATGAGTACCCCCTTTATCTGGCCCAGCGAATTAATTTTGAAGTCAATTGGAGTCATTGATTCTGTGCACGAGTCAATTCGTAATACATTTAAGCAACGCCCAGAAGAGAGATGCAGACGGATAACTATACATTTGGAAAACAGAGATAAGAGAGCCTTAGTGATAGATGTGCTAGCGGAGAAGCGTGGAAAAGAGGAGTTTAATAAACTCTTTCCAAATACCCTTGAAATTTATGGTGAAGAATCTTTAGGAAAAAAAGTAGCACTTAATAATGAAACAAAAATATGTGTTCTGTTAGATATGATTGACGGAACTGATTTCGTAGAGCTCGATATTCCCCTTTGGTGTTCGGCAATGGTTTTCTTTGATCCTAATCAGCCAAAAATTCTTGCCTCGTTAGTCGGTCTCTCAACAGGTGAAATCTATTATGCTTCTAGTGATAGACCGGGACAGGCTTTTGTATGTAGAGATCCTAATGCTCGCCACTTGGCAGAATATGTACGACGGCCATCTAGTGTGTCTTCATTTGAGAACGCAAGTATATGTTTCTATGGCCAGAAAGCTGCCAACTTTAGCTGTATAGCAGATCCTCCAGATTTTCTCACGACTTTAAAATCAATCTCGAGCGAAGCAAATTTTAGAATTTACACATTTGCAGGAAATCCGATGATGGTAAAACTCGCAGATCGTTTCCGTGACAAAGAAGGCAAAGATGTTTGCCGAGGATTTGATGTGATCTTTGATATACAAGGCCAATACTTACACGATGTCGTACCAGGGGCTTACATTGCTCAACAGGCTGGGGCTTATCTTTGTGAAACTAACGGAACCGAGATTACAGGTGACATACTTGCTCAAAAGCTATTGCAACCGACAGATAAAATGACCTATATCCTTGCTTCGACTAAAGCCTTGGCAGAAAAAGTATATCCGCTATTAGCTAAATGAATTATGATTTGCTTGAGAGTCTATACTGCTGTAATTACCTATTTTATTACTACCGCCTTAATAGTTAGATGTTCATCTTGCGCCGGTGATAGGATCTATTTGAATTTACTCGACCGAGAGTGCGCTATCGGAATCAATCCTTTGCAACGTGCGAGTGAGGCCCAAACCTACTTATCATAATCAAGCGTTCAGATACAGGAGGACTCAGAATAAGAGCGAAATGCAGAGTCGTAGCTTCAATCACCAGAGGGCTTGGTAAGAAAATGTAGGTAAGAGTCAATCATAAAGAATGTTAGCCCTATAATGCCGGTGCGTAAGCCAATGAAAATAAGTGATTTTTTGAGACCCCAGGGTAGGCAGTGGATCCACACTTGTAGCTACATTTGTACCTACAGTGGCTCCCACAGTTTCTCAATATCTATACATCTTCATTTTTTCAATTTGGGATAGGTTATATGTGAACCTTGGAAAAGCAAGGAGCATAAGCCGAATTGCCGTACATCTAGGCTTAAGATCCCGTTCAAGCTATCTTACGGGAGGCAGCCTTATCTGGCACAAGACTGATTGGATTTTCTTGGCGACAGATTAGATAGATTGTACCAGAGGGCTCAGTTTTGAACTTCTCAATATTGGAAAACAAAAACATCCTGCTGGCCTCTTTAGGAACTGAACGCTGGGCCACTCGCACTAGCTGTTGAGCGCGTCGCTCATCCGGCGCAATAAATAGTACGCGAAATGGTTTCTGCTGCTTATTGTAGTAAGAAAGATATCGGCTTATCTTTTCCCGGATTTGCCAATCAGGCTCACTGCCGTTATCGGCTTCAATATAGCAATGTAACTCCTTCATTGCGTCACCCGAATACACAGCAATCACGCAATATACATCTTCATTTAGCTCATCCTTTTTCTTCAGCTTTGGCTGTTCCCATTCTAATAGTCTACCTGTTTTGTACAGGGCGATGTGGATGTCAGTAATCAGTAGGTCGTGATCAAATTCACGGCGTTTGGTGATATTGTAGGCAGCATAAACATAAGGCGCATATCGCCCTCGCCTTGTTCGATAAAGCTTTTTCTGCACCGCTAAAACTGGCAGTCTTCGCCATAAGGTTTGTCGCCCAGTCAGCGTTTGAAGTTGAGCTTCAGTTATCAAATGAAACTCGCGCACATAATAAAGTATTTCGTTATCTTTGTTGTGGCTCACAGCAAGAAGTCCTCATCGGTAAGTTCTTTTTGCTCTTGCTTCCTGATTTCGTTTTGCGGAATCGAAAGTAAGGTATCTGACTCCTTTAAAGGCAAAGCTCCTGTTTGATGTGCAATCCTTTTTTCAAACTCCTCCAGCTTTCCATCGCGAAGAAACGGGTCTCTTATCTCCGGCACTGCTATAGTTTGCGCGATCTGTCGGGGCAGCTTCACTAAACATTGCCTGGGAGCAAGTCTCTGCACTATCTCAGGCGTTACTCCCCACTCGCGGCTTAACCGGGTAGCATCAGTATGGTTGATGCCGCCAAAGCAACATTGCACCTGACAGAGCGTCAAAATGCTTTGGGCAAACTCTGCATCGAACTTGGCTTTTATCTGTGAAAGGTCTTGGTTTGCCAGCACAAGTAAAAGCCCAAATTTTCTAGTCTCGGCCAGAATGCGCTGCACGTCAGGTGTTGGTACAAGCCACCACTCATCAATGTAGACGTAATAGGGTGCAGGGTCTTTGCCTGCTCGCCCTTTCCTACGCTTTGCCGACTGGTAAAGATCATTCAAAAGCAACGCAGCAAATGTTCGTGCGGCATCTGCATCTAAGCTGCCGCTGGTTGCCAGATTCACCAGAATCGTATCTTGAAAAGTAAGCTCAAGGTTATGCTCTTTTGCCGGAAGACACATAAACCGCTGGATGGTTTTGGACTGAATGATACGAAACAGTTTGTTGACCGTTGGCGTTACCTGCCGCGACCACTCAGACTGAGTAAGATTAGCGAGGTCTGACCACAACGCCTTGATTAAAGAGTCAGGCAGATCATTGACCACATCAGAAAACGCGGCCCGGTTTGAAAAAAGCTGAAACGCTTTATTGAGAGGAATATCTTTCTCAATCATTACGGTGAACAGTATCTTGGTGAGCTTGTAGATGACAGGATACGCATCAGGGTTTTCCAGCCCCCAGACTCGAAGGATCGCCTCAACCATTCCTGAAGATTGCGCTCCCGTATCTAATCCTGCCTTTTTGCGAAATGGGTTAAATCCCTTAACGAAGTGTCCGCTTGATGGGTCTACAAGAATAAGCCTGCGGTCATAGTAGGCATTGAACGCGCACCACGCTTTTACCTTTTCAAAGAGAGTGCCGTGAAGATCAACCAGACAAAACGGCTGCCTGTGCGCCAAATCTTGCCGCATCAGGTACTCCATAAACTTGCTCTTGCCAAATCCTATGGAGCCTAAGATAAGGCTATTGCTTTGGCTTCGAGTCGTCTCATTAAGCGTGATATGCCCCATCTTCATTTGAAAAGCTCCCTTACCTTGCGGAAGTTTTTTGTAATAATCTCGAAGCGGTCGCCGTTCTTCTGATAAAGCTCGCGCTCCTCATCGTCGTAATGGTTGTTTACAACATCCTCCATCCAGTCCTTGCCTTGCGACTGAAAATAAGAAAGCTCTGCCTTGCGGGCCGCCTCAAGCTTCCGGTCTTTGCCAATGCGCCGCTCTTCCCAAAGCTGTGTATCCATCGCCGCCTTATAGCCCAAGTATCCTGCCCCTGCGGTTAATCCCACAGTCAGAATGACCCCTGCCAAAAGTAGGATGTAGATAATTGCATAGGCAATGACTCCTGCTGTAATCAGGTAAAGAAGCGGCCTGATGTCGCCGCTTTGATTGTTCTGCTCGTTCATACGTCCTCCCTGTCTTTGTTTGCTGCGCCGTACAGCCGCTCTACTTTGTCATAGTAGGAGTCAAGCATTCGGTAGTAGATTTTCTGCTCACGCGGGGAAAGCTCACTCTCCTGTCTGCCTCGCAGAATAAAAGCTATATCAGCTCCCATCTCCAAGCGGATTGTGCGAGCTTGCTTTGTTCGCCACACATCAAACTTACCCTCTATGAAGCGATACAGAGTCTCGCTTTGGGCGACCTTGACGGCGGTGAATGTTGTGAGAAAAGAACCAAGAATGAAAAAGGGAGCAAGCGTGAGAAAATCAATCATCTGTCGGAATTCACCAAACATACTTAACTCCGTTCAAGAGCAAAAATGAGAAGGGACTGCTGCTGACATCTCGCCCGACGTTGGAAACTCGCCTGTTATGAGCAAAGGAGTTGGTGATCTGAAAATCACAATTACGCTTGGGAAAGGTGCGTTGGTTTGAGCATCACCGAACTTCAAACGCTTTCGTAGAAATCGAACCTCTGCAAGCATTGCATATCTGTGCCACCAGTGCGTATCAGTGCGAGCAGGAACCAAGCATACGACAAGCGCACCATTAAGCGAGGACTCAAATGCCTTTCTCATCCAGTTATCCAACGCACGGCCATAGGGTGGATTCATAAATACAATTTCATTAGCCCAATCCTGCTTTAAGCCATCTTCTGTTTTTGTATAGAACCGCTTGCACTTGGCATTGTCGGGATTTGCACAAGGGTCTAGGGTAAAGCCGAACTCAGTATTGAGAGCATCAAAAAGAAATTGCGGTGTTGTCCATTCATCTGTTGCGCTCATAAGGTGCACCTTCATTTTGTAGTTCATACACTCGCACTAGCGGTACGCCTGCTTGGTTTCATAATCCGTAGCCTCAGTCTCAGCGACAGACTTCTTTGCGCCTCGGAACCCATGCTACTACGAGTTTTTGATGAAAACTCTGATCAATAGAAAAGTGGAAGAATAAAGATGCCAAGAGAGGCAGGGCAGGGCTTTTAAGCCATGCAATTTGGGCTTGAATGCATATCTGATTGCATAACCCAATAAGAAAAGCCGCCTCGAAAGCGGCCTTAACTTTTTGAATCTAATGGAGCCAGCGAAGGGACTCGAACCCTTGACCTCCGGTTTACGAAACCGATGCTCTACCAACTGAGCTACGCTGGCTGCTTTTTGCGATCCAAGCGGAATTTTCAAGATACAAGACCGCATTTGGCGCTGTCAAGTTCACTCCCGTTTCGCTTTCAGGAGCCGGGCTCCAAAAAATATTTTTGACACCCTAGTGTCTATCTGATAAATTCAATCGCTTGTAGGTTTGCCCATTTTTGCAGCATGTTTTTATACCGGCCAGGGAAGGTTATAGATGAGAAATATCACACTTGAAGAGGTCATTCAGACCTATGGTGTGGAGAATTGGGGAGCAGGATACTTTGAGGTAAACCGGAAAGGTCACCTGGCAGTCCGACCAGCCGAAGGCGATGCCCGCTCAGTTGATGTCAAAGAACTCATAGACCATCTGGTTGATCAACGCAAACTACAACTCCCTATATTGCTTCGCTTCCCGCAGATTCTTACCAATCAATTGAAGAAGCTTCAGCGCTCGTTTTCCGACTCGGCCCGCGAATTCGGCTACACGGGCGCGCACTACGGCGTCTTTCCGATGAAGGTCAATCCCCGCCGCGAAGTGGTCGAGGAGTTTCTTCGCGAAGGCAGCAAATATAATTTCGGCGTCGAATGCGGCTCGAAAGCCGAGCTTTACGCCGCCCTTTCGCTCGACCAGACGGCTGAATCGCTTCTCATCTGCAACGGGTTCAAAGACGAAGCCTTTATCAATCTCGCCCTCATGGGCGTTTCTATAGGCAAACGCGTTATCATCGTTGTTGAAAAGCTCAATGAACTGAAGATGATCCTTCGTCGCGCGCAGCAAACAGGCGTGCGCCCGTGGATAGGCATTCGCGCAAAGCTATATTCTAAAGGCTCCGGCAAATGGGCTTCGTCGGGCGGCGAGAGCGCGAAATTCGGCCTCACGCCATCTGAAATTCTTGAGTGCATAAGGCTGCTGCGCGAGTACGAGATGGAAGACCTGCTCAAGCTGATGCATTTTCACATAGGCTCGCAGATCACAGACATCAAGCGCGTCAAGGCCGCCATGAAAGAGGCCGCGCGGGTCTATTCAAAGATTCGCCAGATGCATATCAATGTCGAATTCCTCGACATAGGCGGCGGCCTGGGGGTTGATTACGACGGGTCGAAGACCACTTTCGAATCATCAGTCAACTATACGACTCAGGAATTCGCAAATGATGTGATCTACACTATCAAATCCGTTTGCGAAGACGAAAACGTGCCTGAGCCCAATATCGTCACCGAAAGCGGGCGAATGATGTCGGCCTATCACGCGGTCTTCGTCATGTCAATTCGCGACGAGATAGAGACATTCGCCGATGACCGGCCTGAGATCAACGTTACAGACGATGATCCGCAGGTGATTATGGAACTCAAAGCGCTTTACGATGATATAAACGCGAAGAATTATCGCGAGTATTATCACGACGCGCTCGATCATAAAGATGAGCTTCACACGCAGTTCAACCTCGGCTTGATAAGCCTCGAAGATCGCGCCAAAGGCGAAGTGCTTTTCTGGGAAGTATGCGCCCGCGCTTCAAAGTTCGCGCAGAATTCCAAATTGCAGGAAGAAGAGTTTGATGATCTGAAAAAGATTCTTGCGTCGAAATACCTGTGCAATTTCTCGGTCTTCCGTTCTGTTCCTGACCACTGGGCTATAGACCAGCTTTTCCCGATAATGCCGATTCACCGTTTGAACGAGCAGCCCACCGATTACGCGACATTCGTTGACATAACGTGCGATTCGGACGGTCACATTGACAAGTTCGTTGACCTCAAGGATGTCAAAGACGCGCTCGAACTTCATCCCTTTACGGGCGACCCTTACTACATTGCGATATTTCTGGTCGGCGCATATCAGGAAGTCATGGGAAGCTTCCATAATCTTTTCGGCAACACCAATGAAGCGCACATTGTAATAGACACAGAAGGTCGCTATCACATCAAGAAAATAGTGCAGGGCAGTCGCATCGGCGACATGATAAGTTTTGCGCGCTACGATAAGAGTCAGGCATGGGAAAATTTCCAGCGCATGACGAAATCGCGCGTCGCAAATGGGCTTTTGTCGCAAGAAGACGCCGACTCTCTGATTAATCAATATGAAAGCGACATTAACAGATATACGTATCTGGAATAAATTGCTATTGGCCGTTGTTTGCCGGGGCGAATTTTTATCTCTCGCAAATAACGCAGTCGCTTGCTTGCCAATGATGAAGGATTAAGCCGTGATGATGAGAAAGCAAAAAAGCTCCAAGTATCTGACCAACCCGACGCGTCCCATACAAATAGACCGCGACCGGTCAGTCGCGGGGTTGTTGACAAAGATGGAAGGCGCAGGTTTTCAAGCCCGCGCGCTTGCCGACGCGCATAATCTCTGGCTCGATATGCTGTCGGACAATTCAACGGTTTTTATGGGATTGTCGGGCGCGCTTGTCGCCGCCGGAATGCGACGGCTCATCTCTTACCTGATCAAAAATCATTATGTTGACGTGGTGGTTTCGACCGGCGCCAATCTCTTTCACGACCTGCACGAAACGCTCGGACGCTATCATTATCAGGGGTCGGATGAATGGGACGATCAGGAGTTGCAGGACGCGCAGGTGGGCCGCTTCTACGACACGCTTGCCAGCGATCACGAATACCGCGAGGCGGACGAATGGGTGGGCAATTTCGCAAACACTGTTGACCATTCGCGCCCTTATTCGACGCGCGAATTCCTGCACCTTCTGGGCCGCGAGCTTTCCGAGATAGCTACCGAAGACGGCATACTGACTTCGGCTTACAAAGCCAAAGTGCCGATCTTCTGCCCCGGCGTCGCCGATTCGGCCATAGCCGTCGGCATCGCCACTTCGCGCATCAATCGCAAGAACCCTTTTCAATTCGACATAATTCAAGATGTGGTCGAAGCGGCTCAGATCATGGCGCGATCCGTTAACACAAGCGTCGTTTTGTTCGGTCAGGGGCCGCCTAAAAGTTTTGTGCATCAAATCGAGATTACGGCTTCGATAATCAAGCAGGGGATGCGCGGGCATAAGTACGGCCTTCAAATCGGGCTTGATATGCCGGAATCGAGCGCGACTTCGGGGCGCAGCTTTGAAGAGATTCAGACCTGGGGCCGCGTCGCCAAAGACGCCAAGACCGTATCCGTTTTGTGCGACCCGACAATCGCGATGCCGATACTTGTGACGGCGCTTTCGCAGACCGGCACAAAAGCGCTTAAACAGCGCCGCCGCCCGCAATTCAATTTTGGCCGCGATCTCACGGTCACGTTTGGATAACGCGCAACTTAGCCGCTAAGATGAGCGCCGCCGACTGGGCTTTCCGGTCGGCGGCGCTCATCTTTAGCTATCGCGCCCCTCGCCTCGAACTTTCAAATTAACGCGACATCGCTGACACTGCTGTTGATGATCAAATTCTGAGAATAGAATGCAAATTCTGAGAATTGAATGGTTCTGCCATCGGGTTTGGAAAATATAAAGATGTTTTGCCGAATAACGAGAAAGCATGTTATCTTCTCGGCGCATTCGGCGGAGGCCATTCAACGACGATCACTGGGATGCAATTATGGCGATACCGTTTTCGCGGACTACGCGCTCGATCAACGCTGATTCTTATCGCCGCTCAACGCTGGGTCTGGTCGCGATACTGCTTGCGCTGACCGTCTGGGTCGTGTGGTTGTTTGCGGCCAGAGTCGCCCTTTATGAAGTCACGACTTCGGCGCGGCTCGAAGTAGACGCCGCCGCTCACAGCATTGAATCGTCTCTTAATGGTCGCGTCATCGCCAGTCGCCTCGAAATGGGAAAAGAGGTCGAGGCCGGACAAACGCTGGTCGAGCTTGACTCGAAAACCGAGCGGCTGCAACTCAACGAAGAACAGTCCCATCTGGGCGCTTTAAGCTCTCAGCTTTCGGCTCTGCGAAGCGAAATTGCCGCCGAGATGCGCGGGCTGGATCAAACGGAGCAAACGACGCCCGTCGCTGTTGAGCAGGCTCGCGCTCGCCATCAGGAAGCGGAAGCTGCGGCCAGACAGGCATCCGAAGAAGTGAAACAATTAACCAAGCTGAACGCTCAAGGGCTGGTTTCCGAACTTGTGCTTCTTCGCGGAAAGGCCGAAGCGGAAAAGACTAGATCTGCCGCCGATGCGCTTCAACTTGAAGTCAGCCGTCTTGAGAAGGATCAGGGCGTGAAGGCGACAGACCGTCAATCGCGCATTGAAAGCCTCAAACGGCAGGTCGCCCTGCTTGAAGGCGACACGGCGACGCGCCTCGCGACGATTGAACGGCTTCAGAATGAAATAGACCGGCGGCTTGTTCGCTCTCCCGCGACCGGAAAGCTCGGCGAAGTCGCCGAACTGCGCGTTGGCAGCGTCGTGCGCGAAGGCGATAAGCTCGGCGCGGTGTTGCCTGCGGGAACTCTCAGGGCCGTCGCTGAATTCCCGCCTTCAGCCGCGCTCGGTCGCATACAACCGGGCCAGCCCGCGCGACTGCGCCTTGAAGGATTTCCGTGGGCCGAATATGGCGGCATCCGAGCGACGGTCGCCAATGTGGCGAGCGAGCCTCGCGATGGTCGCGTGCGCGTCGAACTGATCGTCTACCCTGATCCGTCTTCCGCTATCCCAATGCAACACGGGTTGCCGGGAACGGTCGAGATTGAAGTCGAGCGCGTGTCGCCCGCCGCTCTCATGCTGCGCGCAGCAGGGAAGCGAATCACGGGCGTAGTCTCTCGCGCCGAAACGCAGAGCAATGATGGGAAATAATGACGAACAACCGGGCCAACCAGAAACGCCGCCTGCTTGCGCCAGAGGTTGTGCAAACCTCGGCTATGGATTGCGGCCCCGCCTCGCTCAAATGCCTGCTTGAAGGATTCGGCATCCCCGTCAGCTACGGTCGCCTGCGCGAAGCCTGCCAAACCGATGTAGACGGAACATCAATTGACACTCTCGAAGAGGTCGCCGCGCAGCTTGGGCTTGAAGCCGAGCAGGTCATGATTCCTGACGACCACCTGTTGCTTTCAGAATCCAAAGCTCTGCCCGCGCTCGTTGTGACTCGGCTCGCAAACGGCGTCACCCATTTCGTTGTGATATGGCGATTGCACGGTCGCTTTGTTCAAGTGATGGACCCCGGCTCAGGCCGCCGATGGCTCGCGCGCGAAGAGCTTCTCAATAAACTTTACATCCATTCGACAGAAGTCCCGGCGGAAGATTGGCGCGAATGGGCCTCGTCTGACAATTTTCTCGCCCCGCTTCGCAAGCGCATGGCGAGCCTCGGATTTTCCAGAAAACTTATCGCAGAGCTTATTTCAGCCGCGCTTTCGCGCGCAAACTGGCGCGAGCTTGCGCGGCTTGACGCGGCGACTCGAATGGTTGATTCAATCGCGCGGTCGGGCGGCATCAACAAAGGTCGGCAAGCGGCGTTTGTTCTCGCTTCGTGCATCGAGGAAGCTCGCGGCAACGCAGAAAACGAGACAGAGATAATCCCTGAAAATTACTGGAGCGTCCGGCCCGCTTCCAATGATGAAAACGGCGACGAACAACTCCGTTTGAAAGGCGCTGTGCTTGTGCGCGTCAGCGGGCGCCGCGTCGCTCGTTCAGCCGACGCGGCGCCCGCCGCGCTTTCGCCGGAACTGGTTGCCGCGCTTGAAGAGAAACCGAGCCAGCCTTCGCGAGACCTCTTTCGCATGCTTGCCGCCGATGGATTGTTCGCTCCGTCAATCATCCTTGTTGCGCTGGCCGCCGCCGCTTTCGGGGTGATGGTTGAAGCGCTGTTGTTTCAAGGCATGTTCGATCTCAGCCGCAAACTCGGCGTCGCGGAGCAGAGGTTGGGCGCGATGGCGTTGCTGGTTTCTTTCGCCGCCGCGTTGTTATTGCTTGAGCTGCCGATGGCTGCGAACCTCCTGAGGTTGGGGCGAAGACTCGAAGCGCGACTTCGACTGGCGTTCCTTGAAAAGATTCCTCGACTCGGCGACCGCTATTTTCAAAGCCGTCTGGTTTCAGACATGGCCGAACGCAGTCACAGCGTTCAGTTGATCAGGATAATGCCGACGCTCGGAGGCCGCTTTGTCAGGCTGGTATTTGAGATTGCGCTGACAGCGGCTGGCCTGATCTGGCTCGACCCGCGCGGCGCGCTCGTTGCCGTGACAGTGGCCGTCGCAGCCGTGACGCTGCCGCTTGCTATGCAGACGAGGTTGACCGAGCGCGACCTGCGAATTCGCAATCACAATGCTGCGCTTGGCCGATTTTATCTCGACGCGCTTATGGGACTGGTCGCCATCAGAACTCATGGCGCCGAGCGCGCTGTGCGGCGCGAGCACGAAAGCCTGCTGGTCGAATGGATGCGAGCGAGTTTTTCGATGCTGCGGGCGGCGATGACGGTCGAAGCGGCGCAGGCGGTCATAGGCTTCGGGCTGGCCGCGTGGTTGTTGTTTTCGCATCTTGCGCGCGGAGGCGGCGCGGGCGGCGCGCTGCTGATGGTCTACTGGGCATTGAATTTGCCCGCGCTTGGGCAAGAGGTTGCGCTCATCGCTCAACAATATCCTGCCTTGCGCAATGTGACTCTCAGATTGCTTGAACCGCTCGCCGCGCCCGAAGACTCGGATGCGCGCCGAGACCGCGATCATGCGAGCGCGGCTTCGGTCACGCCTGAAGGCCATCGCGAAGCCGCGATGATTGAGCCGCTGACAATCGAGCCATCGCTAATTGAGCCGGTTGCCGCAAGAGCCGCCGCCGCTTCCGAATCTCAAAACGTCGAATCTCAAAACATCATTGACGCAGAGCTTCAGGTCTTTGATGAAATCAATCTCGCTTTGACGCGAGATCAGAGCGCGGCGCGGCCAGTGAAAACCGCAGGCGCGCGAATCCAGTTCGAGTCCGTGAGCGCGCGCGCGGCGGGACACTTGATACTTGACGGAATTGATTTGAGCATTGAACCGGGCAGCCACATTTGCATAGTCGGGCCGTCGGGCGCTGGCAAATCCAGCTTTGTGGGTTTGCTGCTGGGTTGGCACAGAGCTGCGACTGGAACTGTGCTTGTTGATGGCGAGCCGCTGGCCGCAGAGCGTCTCGAACGCTTGCGAAGAGAAACCGCGTGGGTTGATCCCGCCATTCAACTATGGAATCGCTCGTTGATTGAAAACCTGCGTTACGGGTCTGACCCGGATTTATCCATGCCGCTCGGCGCGGCGATTGATTCAGCAGACCTGCGCCGCCTGCTCGAAAAACTTCCCGACGGATTGCAGACCTCGATTGGCGAGGGAGGCGCGTTGCTGTCGGGCGGAGAAGGCCAGCGCGTTCGATTGGGCCGCGCGATGCTTAAGCGCGGCGCGCGGCTCGTGATACTCGATGAACCGTTTAGAGGGCTTGACCGCAAACGCCGCCGCGAGTTGCTTCAGCGAGCGCGCAGATTGTGGAGCGAAGCCACGCTGTTATGCATCACGCACGATGTGGGCGAAACCAGCGATTTCGAGCGAGCGCTGGTCGTGGAAGAAGGGCGCATAGTTGAAGACGGCAATCCTCGCGACTTGGCCGCGCTCGCGAATTCGCGCTACAGAGATTTGATTGAAGCCGAACAGATGGTGAGAGAAAAATTATGGGCAAGCCGCGAGTGGCGCCATCTTGAGATTGATGCGGGCAAGTTGTTCGAGCATGAACGGGAGGACCGGGCATGAAGCAGCGAGCGCGGCTGAACGCTAACCTGCATGATCTGGCATGGCCTGCCTCGAAGCTCGGCGAAGCGATTGAAGCTCTGGCGCGCAAAGGCGGATTGTCGCCTCGCGCCGTTGAGGCTCCGAATCCTTCCGTCTCGCTCATCTCGACCGGAGGCAAGGCTATAGGCCGGTGGATGGAAACAACAGCCGATTTGCTCGGAATCGAAGCCGAGCCTGTTGAAACCAAACATAGCGAGATCGAAAGCTTCGCGTTAAACGCTGGCCCGGCCATCGTGCCGCTGCCGGGCGCGACCGACAGGCGTTATCTCGCGCTGCTCGCGGGCAAGGGCCGAGACGCCGTTATACTTGCGCCCGATCTTACGACGCAAAGGCTTCGAGCCAACATCATCGCGGCAGCTTTGACCGCCGACCTTGAAGCGCCGGTTGCTCCCAAAGTAGAGACCCTGCTTCATAAAGCGGGCGTGAAACGGCGACGATTTCGACGAGCGCGCGCGCAAATGCTCGGCCAGCGTTTGAGTCAGGCGCGAATCAACGGCGGCTGGCTTTTGCGATTGCGACCCGGCGCAGATTTCCTCAAGCAGATGCAGGCGGCTCGCTTGCCTCGCCATCTGTGGAAACTCGGCGGTTATTACGCGCTTCAATATTTTCTTGGGTTACTCGCGTGGTGGATACTGGGCAAGGCTGCGCTTGGCGACCAGCTTGATCGCGGGTGGCTCGTCGCATGGGCTATGTTGTTGTTGACCGCCGTTCCGTTTCGACTCTTTGCAACATGGTCGCAAGGGCTGTTTGCCATAAACGCAGGCAGCTTGCTCAAGCAGCGATTGTTGTATGGCGCGCTCAGGCTCGAACCGGAAGAAGTGCGGCGCGAAGGCGCGGGGCAGATGATGGGCCGCGTTATCGAATCGGCGGCTGTCGAACACCTCGCCTTAAGCGGGGGCTTTCTCGGATTGGCGGCAATCTTAGAGCTTGCGATGGCGGCGGCGGTTTTAGCGCTGGGAGCGGCGGGCGCGCTGCATACTGCGGCGCTCGTTATCTGGACGGCGATTGCGATGTTGATAATCCGGCGGCATCTCAAAAGCCGTCGCGATTGGACAGACACTCGCCTGACGATGACTAATGATTTGATAGAGCGTATGGTCGGGCATAGAACGCGACTGGCTCAACAATCGCCCGCGTCGTGGCACGACGGCGAAGATCAAATATGCGAGCGGTACTTTGAGCAATCAACCTCAATGGATCGAGCGGCGACGTTGCAATCGAGCGTGGCGCGAGGCTGGGTCTTGATAGGCGCCGCCGCGCTTGTTCCCGCTTTCATGCAAGGCGGCGCGGCGCCCGCTCAAATAGCCATCAGCTTGGGCGGGATACTGCTGGCGTCGCGCGCTCTGATGAAGATGACTCAGAGCATGCAATCGCTTATGAGCGCAGGGATCGCTTGGCAGCAGGTCGCGCCTTTGTTTCAAGCGGCGACGCGCCAGAAAGACGAATCCGCAGCCGCCGCGATGCTGGACTTTGATATGCGCGAGCCTGAGCGCGGGCAGGTTGCCGTTGAGGCGCACGACATTGTGTTTGGCTACAGCGACCGAGGCGAAACGACGCTTCGCGGTTGCAATCTGAAGATCAAGGCGGGCGACCGCTTGTTGCTCAGAGGCGCGTCAGGCAGCGGCAAATCAACTTTCGCAAATCTGCTGACGGGCCTGCGCGTTCCTCAATCGGGGCTGCTGTTGTTAGGCGGTTTAGATCACAGATCGCTTGGCGCCGCCGCGTGGCGCCAGCGCGTTGTGTCCGCTCCTCAGTTTCATGAAAACCATGTGCTGACGGGAACTTTCGCTTTCAACCTGCTGATGGGGCGCGGCTGGCCTCCGACGCAAAAAGATTTTGAAGAAGCCGAAAGCGTATGCCGCGAGCTTGGGCTAGGCAATTTGCTTGAGCGAATGCCTGCGGGGTTGCTGCAAATGGTGGGCGAAACAGGGTGGCAGCTTTCTCACGGCGAGCGAAGCCGGTTGTACATGGCGCGGGCTCTGCTCCAACAGGTTGATCTTGTCATACTTGATGAGAGCTTTGCGGCGCTCGACCCTGAAAATCTGCGCCAGTGCCTTCAATGCGCTCTGGCGCGGGCTTCAACTCTGCTGGTTGTCGCGCATCCTTGAGCGACTGACAATCGGCGTCATCTGCTGTAAACTAGCCCATGAACGCTTGTCAGTATATCCAGTGCAGAGGTGCAAGCTATGAAATATCTTTTCTCATCTTTTTTGTTGATGCTGCTCGTCGCTCCGATTGCGTTTGCCGGAAGCGCGAAAAGCGAGCGCGAAGACGAAGTGAAGCGACTGAATCGCGCAAGGGAAGTCTTTAGCGAAATCATGAGCACGCCGGACAAAGGCATACCGTCTGACTTGCTCGATCAGGCGGAGTGCATCGCCATCGTGCCGGGCCTTAAGAAAGGCGCGTTGGGATTCGGCGGCAAGTATGGCAAAGGCGTCGTCATGTGCCGAAAGCAGGATCGCAAATGGACTGCGCCCTCGTTTTACACAGTCGAAGGCGGCAGCGTCGGCTTCCAGATCGGCTTTTCGCAAACCGATGTCGTGTTGCTCATAATGAATCGCAAAGGCATAGAAAAACTCATCGGCGACAAGTTCACGCTTGGGGCCGATGCCTCGATTGCCGCAGGCCCCGTTGGCCGCAACGCCACGGCCCAGACCAACGCGAGGTTGGATGCCGAGATACTCGGTTATTCGCGTTCCAAGGGATTGTTTGCAGGCGTGAGCCTTGAAGGCGCCACGCTTAGACCGGACAAGGACGACAATCGCGACTTCTACGGCAATGACGTGGATGCGCGAGCCATACTTCTCGACGGCAGAGTTCCGATGCCTGCCGAGGCGCAACCGCTGGCAGCCGCGCTCTCTCGGACTTCGCCACGGAAGGAAAAGTAAAAGCGAAATAGAAGCGACAAGCAAGCAGAAGATAATTGACAACCACTCGTTAGCGCGACGCAGCGAATCTCAATCGAGATTCGCTGCGTCGCTATCTAAATTTCAAGCTGTTGGCCCGCAAATTTTAAGCTTTACTCAGGAGGAAAGGATGAACTACACAGCTAAAGCGAAGCTTTTTGCGCTCGTTTGCTCGTTTGCGATTTTGATCGCGTCCGTCATTCACGCAAAGCAGCCTGAAGTCCAGCAGCCGCCCGCCGGACAACAACCGCCTGCCGGGCAACAACCGCCGCCCGCAAACGCGCAGGCCCCGCAAGAACCCAAGAATGTTCAGTTGTTGAAAGACATGTCGCGACAGCAGATCATTCAGGTGATGCGCGAATGGGCAGGCGCGCTCGGCGTCGAATGCAACTACTGCCACGTGCGGCCCTTCGAGCAGGATACGGCGCGCAAGATAACGGCTCGAATCATGATGCGCGATTATGTTATGGGAATGAAGCATAAGGACGGCAGCGCAGTCAGTTGCAAGGACTGCCATAACGGACAGGCTTCGCTGCTAAGAACGCGAGCTTTTGAGACTGCCTTCACCGTCAAGCAGGGCGGGCGTCAGATTCTCAAAGACATGCCCAAAGATAAGCTGATGGAAGTGATGAACGCTTTCACAAAAGCGCTGGGCGTGAAATGCGATTATTGTCACAATGTGACTAATTTCGATCAGGACACGCCGCGCAAACAGGTAGCCCGGTTTATGATGACCGAGTTTTCCGGCAAGCTCGCAAAGACGGACGGCTCTGCCGTAATGTGCAATGATTGTCACAAAGGCCATGCGCGCCCGCTTGCAGACATTGGGCCGCCGCGCCCGCCGCAACCGTCCGCGCCGGAGAAAAAACCGAGCAGCCTTCAATAGCTTCGCTTAAGCGATTGATCTCAAAGTCGCGCTCTAAGTTTTACAGCAAGGGGCGCAGCAGCAGACTCAAAGGAAAGTATAATCTCTCCGGTCTCCTGCTGCGCCCCTTGCTGTTGAATCTCCCGCTTCTTCCCATCTTTTTCGTTTCACATTTTTCGCCGCGCAATAAAAGCTAATCGTCATAGCGCGCGGCAGGGCTGCCCGATGGATGAAAGACGCCGAGCAGCCGGATGTTCGTCGTCCCGGTGTTTTCAATCGAATGACTCACGCCGCGCGGCAGGTAAATGCTCGCGCCCGCGCTGAAACTTGCGTCGCCCGATTCGGTGTGCGCGCGCCCTTCGCCTTCGATTATGTAAATAGCTTCTTCATAAGTGTGATGATGCATCGCGGCGCGGCCCGGCGGAATCACGCCTATGAATTGAGTCACGCGGCTCGCGCCCGCTTCCTGATTTATCAGCAATTTGAAAACGCGATCTCCCGTCGGAATTGATGGCCGATCCTGCTCGCGCGCAACGCGAATCGAAAAATCGTCATCAAGGCCCGGCGCCGCCATCTCTACGCCCGTTTCGCTTTCGCCTTCGGGGCAGCAAACGCTGACTATTTCCATCTCGCCCGCGCTTTCTATCTGGCTTGCGGCGCCGGGCCGGATGTAAAGCGCGACGCCCGGCTCAAGCGAGTATCTGAACCCATCAACGCAACAACTGCCGCTGCCTCGAACGACATACAGCGTTTCTTCCGCCGTCAGGTTGCGGCGCGCTGGCGCGGTTCCCGCTGAATAGCGGCTTACGGTTTGAGCTATATCGCGCGAACCCATCGCGCGCGATATTGGAACTCTGTAACGGCGAGAGCCTTCGGCTTCTGTGAATTCTCCTGCGGCGATCACAGCCGCGCCTCCATGCAAAATTTTCATCCGCGCGCCTCGTTTCTATTATCAAATCGCGAAAGCCTGAATCGCTCGGTGTCGTATTGCGACTGGCCCGAAAGCAAAAGCTCCGCGCTTATGCGGCCCACTAAGGAGCCGAATTTGAACCCGTGACCCGAAAAACCTGTCACGATTAAAACCCCTTCAATTTCAGGATGCCAGTCAATTATAAAATCATCATCAGGCGTGTTGTTATAGACGCACACGCGCGTTTCTGTGACGCGCGCATCGGCAAGCTCAGGAATGAACTCGCTGAAAAAATCGCGACAACGACGAATGAACCCTTCGCCCGCCTCCTGTTCAAACGAGTCCATCTCTACAGGCTCGCCTTTATGATGATTTGCTATTTTCATCGAGCCCGCGCGATGAACAGGGAATCCGTAAAACCCGCTTTGAAGCTCGATGAAAATCGGGAAGCGCCCGACCTCAAAGCCTCGCGCTCGGTCTGGACGCGGCTCGAAGTAAACAACCTCTTGCCGCGTTGTCTTGAGGTTGTTTCGGAGCAGCGGAATGAGATCGCGCGACCACGGCCCTGTAGCCGCCAACAATCGCGAACACTCAAATTCATTTCCCGATTCAAGGCGGACTCGCACACGACCATTCGCGCTTTGATTGATTCCAACCGCGCGGTCGGCTTCGATTACGCGCGCGCCCCGGCTTCGCGCAAGCTCGACCAGAGCGCAAACGGCTCTTTCGGCATGAAGGATGCCGCCGCCCGCGTCGTAAACAGAATAAGCGAACGCGGCGCTGTTGAATTGCGGAAACCGCGCCGCTGTTTCATCGCTCGCAAGCAGTTCGACTTCAAGGCCAAGCGAGCGCAATGTCTCATGCGTTTCGGTTTCTGATGAAGATTCGTCGCGGCCTATCATCAACACGCCTGTCGGCGTGAGCAATCGCGCGCCCGTCTCTTCTTCGAGCGCGCGCCAGAGCGCGAGCGCATCCATAGCCATCCGCGCATAGAGCGCGTCCGGGTAGGCGAACCTGAAAACTTTCGAGTGATCTGTAGACGCCGCGCGAGGGTTTGGCAGCCGAGAGCCGTCTATCAGCGCGACTCGCGCGCCCGCGCGGCAAAGCTCGCATGCGGCAGCCGCGCCCATGATGCCTGCGCCGACAATCGCTATATCAAATGCCTGCATAACGCTTGGGCATTTTAGCGCCTCGCCCGCCGGTTGTCAGTCGCTTGCAGCGCGCAGTCCGAACGGCGCTTTGCCGGGCTGGCATCATATGACTTAGAGCCTGAACGTGAGTATCGCATTGCAGTGCGAGCAATAAAATGCGAGACCGCGTTCGCCGCGTTTGATTGAATCTTTTGAAACTTTGATCAACAGCGCCGAGCCGCCCGCCGCTTTGTCCTGCTTCGTCACAACGAATTCATCGCAGTACAAAAAATGCTGATCCATCCCCACGGAATTGTTTTCAAGGTCTACATAACTAAAGCCGCAATCATCCGTCTGGCTCACTTCGACGAGCGCGACTCGGATGTCGCTGTATTGATGAGAGTGCGCGTTTGCGCCTGAGCAATGAGCTGCGGCGGTTGGCTCCGGTTTGGCGTTTTTCTTAGACGATGGCCGGAAATTGTTTTGCGCGACGGCTGGGATCATCAACGCAAAAAGAAAAAAAGCGACTACAAAAGATTTCATTACATCCGCTCCCTTAGACTCTACCTGTTCTTGTTCTTTAATCTTTTTTGTTACCAAGCTGTTCAAAGCGTCTGCGCAGGATAAATGCACAGGCTGTACCATCGCGAGTCAATCAGTTGTATGTCTGAAAAAAAAGCTTTTCTGCTGCGCTGGCAGAACCGCTGAGTGAATGAATTTAAATCAAGCTGTATCATCTTAATCGCATCTGCCTTCGATGATGCCGCGACAATCTGGAAAACCGCATCGCCGCGTTTGATTGCAAAGAAGCGGCGTGACGTTCTGTTGATCGCATAGCTTTGCTTAGTCCAGCGTAATCAAGCAAAATAATCATGTGCAGGGGAAAGCTCACAAGAAAAGAATTTTCACGCGCTCCTTCATGGCCTTCATGGACAACGATCTGACGACGGCTGCGGCGGCTGTCTCTTATTTCTCGATGCTGACGTTGTTTCCGACTCTGCTGTTGCTGCTGACAATCGGCAACCGGTTGCTCGGCCCTCATACGGTTGAAAAATATATAATCGGTCAGGCTTTGGCTTACCTGCCGGGCGCTGAAAACTTCGTCCGCAAGAATCTCGAATCAATCTCAAACATATCGGCGAGCGTGATTGTGAGTTGCGTGATGGTGATGCTGTGGGCCGCTTCGTGGATGTTCACAGTGATTGAAAAAGCGCTCAATCGCGTATGGGGAACATACCCGCGAGCCTTTTTGAAGGGGCGCGCATGGAACATCGCAGTGATGAGTTGGATATGGGCTCTGCTGGGCGCGAGCGCATTGTTCACAGCATTCGTTACAGGATTGCAGGCTGCGGCGGAAAAGTTTCCGCTCAGGCTTGGGTCGTGGTTAACGGCGTTGTCGAGCTACGCATGGCAGAGCATATTCATCTTTGCGAGCCTCGCCGCAACGATACTGCTTTTCACAATCCTTTACAAACTGCTGCCGAACACGCACGTGCCGTTCACAGAAGCGTTGACGGGCGCGGTGCTGGCGGGCGTGTTATGGGAAGGCGCAAAATTCGGCTTCGCGTTCCTGCTGCCATATTTTCATTACGATTTGTTGTATGGCTCGATAGGCGCCGCTGTGGCCTTGCTCTCGTGGGTCTACCTGTCGAGCGTCATCATGTTGTTTGGCGCGCAGTTCACCGCCCTGCTGCACCGCGATCATCTCTACGCCGCTTCGGAAAAAGGCCATCATCACAGCGCGGATGAATTGCAAGCCACGGAATCTTGAATCGCGAAATGCGGTTTGCGAATTTGAGAGCAGGGGTTTAAATCCGCAATTCGCCATCTGCAATCAAAGAATGCTTGTCTCTGATTTCGATTACGAGCTGCCGGAACGATTGATAGCGCAAGAGCCTGCCGCGCGGCGCGACCGCTCGCGACTGCTCGTTGTTGATCGGGCCAGATCGGATTTCGCCGATTCGAGCTTTGAGCGGCTGCCTGATTACTTGAGAAGCGGCGATGTCTTAGCGCTCAACAACACGCGAGTTTTTCCTGCGCGGCTCATCGGTCGAAGAATGCGGCGCACGCCGCGCGGCGAAACGATACTGGGCGGGCGCGCGGAAGTTTTTCTCGTGAGCGAGGTGGAGCCGATGGTGTGGGAAGCGCTCGTGCGGCCCGGCAAATCGCTTCTGCCCGGAGCGAGAGTCGAGTTCGCGCGAGGCAGGCTCTCATGCGAAGTGCTTGAGTGGCGCGAGTTCGGGCGCCGCATAATCAGGTTTGAGACCGAAGGCGATCTCGACGAAATAATAAACCGCATAGGCCGCACGCCGCTTCCGCCTTACATCAAGCGCGACGAAGAAGACCGTCTCGACGCCGAGCGCTATCAAACGGTTTATGCCAGCGAGCGCGGCGCAGTGGCGGCTCCGACCGCTGGCCTTCACTTCACTCGCGAGTTGCTCGACCGGGCGCGCGAGCGCGGAGTTGAAATCGCAGAGATCACGCTGCACGTAGGCTACGGCACGTTTCAACCTGTGCGAGTCGAACGAGTCGAAGATCACCGCGTTGAGCCTGAGAGGTATTCCATCAGCGATGAGGCCGCGCAGTTGATTAATCGCGCGCTCGCAGAAAACCGCCGCGTGATCGCCGTGGGCACAACAACGACTCGCGCGCTCGAATCAGCCGCGCTTGGGCAAACGAGCCGCCGCGTCGCCGCCTCATTGCGCCCCGCGATGACCGAATTGTTCATCTACCCCGGTTTCGAGTTTCGCGTGATTAGCGGGCTGGTGACGAATTTTCATTTGCCGCAATCGTCGCTATTGATGCTGGTCTCAGCGTTCGGCGGGCAAGATCTTATTCTCGACGCATATCGCCATGCGGTTGACAGTGAATATCGCTTCTACAGCTACGGCGATGCGATGTTGATTTTGTGATTCAAGCATTGCGTTTCAACGTGGCGCAGGTAGTTTGGTTTTGTGTAAGCTTTAATTATGCAAAACGCGAAGAAATTCACTGTCGGTCTGGTTCAGATGTCGGCTTCGCCTGACACGGGCGAAAATCTCGAAAAGGCCGTCGCCAAAGTTGACGAGGCCGCACGCGCAGGCGCCGAGGTGATCTGCCTGCCTGAGTTGTTTCGCTCTCAATATTTCTGCCAGAAGGAAGACGCCGACCTGTTCGACCTCGCGGAATCAGCCGATGGGCCTTCGACCGCTGCGCTTTCGCGAGTCGCGCGCGAACGCGGCGTTGCCGTAGTCGCTCCTATCTTTGAACGCCGCGCCGCCGGGCTTTATCACAACAGCGCCGTCGTCATAGACCGCGAAGGCCAGATCGCGGGCATCTATCGCAAGATGCACATACCGGATGATCCCGCATACTACGAAAAATTTTACTTCACGCCGGGCGACCTCGGCTTTCGCGCATTCGATGTCGGCGTAGGCCAGATCGGAACTCTAATCTGCTGGGATCAGTGGTACCCGGAAGGCGCGCGGCTGACGGCGCTTCGAGGCGCGAACGTGTTGTTTTATCCAACGGCCATCGGCTGGCACCCTCACGAGAAAGAACAATACGGCGCGTCGCAACGCGATGCGTGGCAGACTATTCAACGCGGCCACGCTATCGCTAACGGAGTCTACGTCGCGGCGGTCAATCGCGTAGGACATGAAAAACCCGCCGACGGCGGAGCGGGCGTCGAGTTCTGGGGAACCTCTTTCCTGTGCGACCCGTTCGGAGTCGTGATCGCCGAAGCCTCGATTGATCGCGAAGAGATTTTAATCGGCGAAGTGGACATCAGCCGAATCGAAGAAGTGCGCCGCAACTGGCCCTTCCTGCGCGACCGCAGAATTGACGCTTATGGCGGCATCAAACGCCGTTTCCTCGACGACAAATAATGACGCAACGAAAATCAAGCGCGACTGAAAAGAGCCCCTCGGCCCTCGGCTTCGTTATGCCCGCCGAGTGGGAGCGCCACGAAGCCACATGGATCGGCTGGCCGCATAATCGAACCGACTGGCCCGGCAAGATCGCGCCCATCCATTGGGTCTACGGCGAAATAGCGCGCAAGCTCGCGGCGCGAGAAATCGTCCGCATCATCGTCAATTCAAAATCGAGCGAGGCTCAAGCGCGGCGCGTTTTATCGCGGGCGGGCGCCGATCTTTCTCGCATAGAGTTTTTTCACTTTCCTACGAATCGCGGATGGACGCGCGACTTCGGCCCGATGTTCGTCAAACGCAGGCGCAGGCAAAGCGAAGTCGCGATAATTCGCTTTCGCTTCAACGCATGGGCCAAGTACGCGGACTGGCAAAAAGACGACGCTGTGCCCGAACGCGCCGCTCGCGCGCTCGGCCTGCGCGTCTTTCGCGCTCGACAGGCGGGCCGCGAAATCACGCTCGAAGGCGGAAGCATTGACGTGAACGGGCGCGGGACTATTTTGACTACGGAAGAGTGCTTGCTCGATGACCAAACTCAGGCGCGCAATCCCGGAATGTCGCGCAAGCAGATCGAATCGGCTTTCGCAAAATTCTTGGGCGCGACAAACACGCTGTGGCTTGGGCGCGGAATCGCAGGCGACGACACTCACGGTCACGTTGATGACCTGTGCCGCTTTGTCAATGCTCGCGCAGTCGCGCTTTGCCGCGAAGATAACCCGGCGGATTACAACTATCGCCCGCTTGAAGAAAACCGCGAGCGGCTTGAAGGGATGCGGTTGGAAGACGGGTCGAAGATTGAAGTGGCGCGTTTGCCGATGCCCGCGCCGCTTTTTTTCAACGGCCAGCGGCTTCCCGCGAGCTATGCGAATTTCTACATCTCGAATGCAGCGGTTCTCGTCCCTACGTTCAATGATCCGAACGACCGCATAGCGCTTGGCATACTGGGCGAGCTATTCGCTGATCGCCCGGTGATAGGCATACACGCGGTTGATCTGGTGTGGGGGCTGGGCACGCTTCACTGCTTGACTCAACAACAACCCGCCGCGTGATTCGCGAATCTGCGATTTACAACCAGCAGGCAACGCATCAATCAATTCTCTTTGAGCGCGAGCAGGCGATTGACAATATCAAATGCGGCGCGCGGGCGAGCCATGCGCCGCGCGTTTTCCCGCATTCGTTCGACGCGCGCCGGGTCGTCAAGCAGGCGGTCTATTTTGTAGGCGAGCGCGGGCAGATTATTCGAGCGAAGCGCAACGCCTTCTTCGAGCAGGTGATCGGAGTTGCGCTCTTCCTGTCCCGGAATCGGGTTGACGATGACGAAGACCAGCCCCATCGCGAGCGCTTCGGAAGTTGTAAGCCCGCCCGGCTTGCCTAACAAAATATCCGACGCAGCCATATATTCGTGCATCTGATTCGTATAGCCGACGACCTTTACCGCTGCGTTTCGCTCAGGCGATGCCTGCGCCGCCATTTGCTCAAGCTCGCTTTTCAACTCTTCGTTTCGACCGCAGACAGCAACTATCTGCGCCGCGTGTTTGAGATCGAGAAGCGCGGTCAAAAGGTTTTTGATCGAGCCGACTCCGAAACCTCCCGCCGAGACGAGAATTGTAGCGCGATCTTGTTTCAGCCCGTGTTTGTCGCGCATCTCGCGTTTGTCGAGCGGCGCGGAAAATACAGGATCAATGGGAATGCCTGAAACTGTGATCTTAGACGGCGGGATGCCCAGTTTTTCAAGATGCGCCCGCGTTTCATCCATCGCGACGAAGTATTGTTCAAAATGTCGGCACAGCCACATGGCATGAACGTCGAAGTCCGTAACGACTATGGCCTGACGCGCGGCGAGCCGCTGTTTGGCTTTAAGCTCCGAGATGATTTCCGCTGGCAGAAAGTGCGTGCAGATGATGATGTCCGGCTTGCGCTCGCCGATCATCTTCACGAATGGGCGCGCGTTGAGTTTATCGAAAGCCAACCGGCGTCGCTCATTTTTCCACGGCTTGTCGAATTGATCGTAGAGCCAGCCGAGCGCGTCGGGCATACGGTTGACCATCTCGATATAAGCCTTCGAGTAGAGATTGCGAAAGACTTTGTTGGTGTATTCGAGCGTATCAATGTGATGGACTTCGCGAGCGGCGCGCATCTCTGTGATCGCGCGCTCTATCGCTTGAGCCGCTCGCGTATGTCCGGCCCCGGCGGACGCTGATAGTATCAACACTTTCTCGAACATAGTTATCTCGCAGCCTACAGCGCGCCTCTTTGAATTTGAGAATTCCAGAGTCTGAGAATCACACAAACTGCCTATCGCAGTCAAAATTGATCTGCGGCGGCGCGGCGTCAATCGAAAGCCGATAGGCAACAAATCTGCGCTCTCGCTTTTCTTCATCATCGCTCTTGCTTATACTTTCCTCCGCCAAATCAAAAGGAGAAACGCCGACGCCTTCGCAAAAGACAAAACGAAATCTGCTCGCAGGCTCAGTGCTGATCGCTTTGGCCCTCGCCTTGACGGCTTTGCTCACTGGCAGGCCCGGCGCGCAAGTCATCGGCGTCAAAGCCTCGCTCGCTGAAGATCGTATGAGCGAGTTTCCAATGATAATTCTATGGGCGTGGGAGCGGCCCGAAGATTTGAGCTTTGCGGATGCGCGCAAGACGGGCGTGGCGTTTCTCGCGCAAACGATTCGCCTGCGCGACGAGAAAACAATCGTTCGCCCGCGCCTTCAACCATTGCGCGTCGCGCCCCAAACGAAACTCATCGCCGTCGCGCGAATCGAATCCGACCGCGCTCGCCCGCCTTCGCTTTCCTCTGAGCAGCGCGCCCGCTCAGTTCAATCTATTGTCGAACTGGCCCGCCGCATGAACATAGCCGCTATTCAAATTGATTTCGACGCGCGGGCGAGCGAGCGCGATTTCTACCGCGTTTTGCTCGCGGACTTGCGGCGCGAGCTTCCGTCTTCAACGAAACTTTCGATCACCGCGCTGGCGTCATGGTGTATGGGCGATAACTGGCTTGAAGGGCTTCCGATAGATGAAGCTGTGCCGATGCTGTTTCGCATGGGCGTTGACCGTCCGAACGCAATGGCTCGCCTTGAATCGGGCGCGGATTTCAGCTCTGAAATCGCGCGTCGCAGCCTCGGCATATCAACCGATGAGCGAGTCGCGAAATTGCCCGCAGGCCGCAGAGTCTACGTTTTCAACCCGCGCCCGTGGAATGAAGAAACCGCGCGCAAAACTCTGGAAGAGGTCGAGAAATGGCAGCTAAGAGAATAAAGATTTTGAAATGCTATCGAGCGGCTCTAATTATTTTGATGGCGGCGGCGCTCGTTTCGAGCGTTCGCCCGACGCTTGGCTGCGGGCCGTTCGCGGCTCGCGCGGTCTTCACCTACGCCAAGCATCCAGACCTGCCGCTTGCAGCATTCGCCGCTGGCAACCTCGGCGTTTTAGCGCCTTCTTACGCGCGATCTTATCTGGTCGTCGCATATCGTTATTTCGCGGGCGCGCCGCTCGACAATCAGGAGCAGAAAGCCGCGCTCGCCGTGTGGGATTCGCGGCTCAAACATTACTGGGAAAACGGGACTGAAGATTGGACGAAAACGTGGCTTGAGGCGGTCGCCAAAGTTCCCGGCGCAAACGCGAAGCCTAACATCGAGGTTTACCGCTCCGAAAACAGAAAAGATATTTATCTTACATATCTTAATTGCCCGCAGGACGCTTTCAGGAACGCGGCTGACACGCTCAACAAGCTGATAGCGAAATACGGCGCGTCGAGCGCGGAGGCTAAAGATTTCGCCCAGACGCAGGAGCGAGTCTTCGCCATTTGCTCCGAGAGCAAAGAGATTCCCGAAGCGGTCGGCCAGTCGGCGTCGCCTGTGATCCGAGCGAATCGCGCTTATCAGGCAGCCGCCGCGAATTTTTACGCGGGCAACTTCGACGCGGCGGAAAAGATGTTCAACGCAATCGCCGCTGATTCGTCATCTCCGTGGCGGCAGATTGCGCCTTATCTGGTCGCAAGAACGCTCATTCGCAAAGCGACGCTGACGGCGGAGCCGGGCAAATCAGATCAGGCGGCGCTCGCGCAGGCTGAGTCGCAGTTAAATAAAATTCTGGCGGACAAAAATCAAAGCCCGCTGCGCGAGTCTGCCAAAGGGTTGTTGAGTTTTGCGCGATTTCGCTCAAACCCCGCCGCAAGGCTCGACGAATTGGCCGCAGAGGTGATGAAGAAAAACGCGGGCGCGAGCCTGCGGCAGGACTTGACCGATTTCACCCTGCTGCTCGATCAATTCTCAGGCGATGCGGACGACAGCGAAAAAGAGAAGAAGTTCGCCGATATTCCAGCCGCCGCGCGCAAAAGCGATCTGGCTGACTGGACGCTGACGTTTCAAGTCAATGATGCGGAAGCGCTCAATCACTGTCTTGAAAGATGGGAGAAGACCGGAGCGACCGCATGGCTCGTCGCGTCAATATCAAAGATCGGCGCCGCCAATCCGAAATCCGCAGGGCTTATCGAAGCCGCCGCAAAGATAAAACCCGGCTCGCCCGCTTTCGCGTCCGTCGCTTATCACAGCGTCAGATTGATGATTGAAGCAAATCGCAAAGATGAAGCGCGCAAAAAACTCGACGCGCTGCTCGCGTCAAACTCGGCGTCGTTTCCGCCATCGGCTCTTAATATGATGCTCGCGCTCAGGATGAAAACGGCGACAAACCTCGATGAATTTCTCAAGTATTCGCTGCGCGCGCCCGCAGGCGTCACCTACGACGAAGACGGCAGAGAGCTTCCGATGGATGCGGAGGAGGCGAGCGACGAAGTGAAAAAATCTCCGCGCCTTCGCGTGTCGTGGGACGCAGACGCCGAAAAGGTTCTGAGCGTAAATATGCCTTTGAGCATGTTGAAAGAAGCCGCCGCGAGCAAACTTCTGCCTCCGCACCTGCGCCGCGACCTCGCGATAGCGACGTGGGCGAGGGCCGCGTTGTTGGACGATAACGCGACTGCGATTGCGCTCGTCCCGGCGGTCGAAGCGCTCGCGCCTGAGTTGAAACCCTATCTTGCCCCGTACGCTTCGGCTCAGGGTAAAGCGGAACAGAAATTCGCCGCCGTGTACCTGATGCTGAAATTTCCCGGCGTGAAACCGAACGTTGACTCTAGCATGGGGCGCGTAACAAATCTTGCCGAAATAGACAGCTATCGCGACAACTGGTGGTGCGAGTACGGGCAGGTTTTTTCCGCCGCCGACGAGAGCGCAGCCGCGAGCGCTAAATCAAATGCCAAAGTCAGCCCGCCAGATTTTCTAACCGCCGCGCAAACTTCAGCGGCGAGCGCTGAATGGAAGCAGCTTGCGGCTTTGGGAACAGCGCCGAACTATTTTTGCGCGCAGGCTGTGAAATGGGCCGCGCTCCAGCCTGATGACGCCCGCGCGCCCGAAGCGCTTCATCTCGCGGTGAGGGCTACCAGATACGGCTGCGCGAATAAACAAACCGGCGCGTTTTCAAAGCAAGCTTATGATACGCTGCATAGGAAATACCCGAAGAGCGAATGGGCGCAGAAAACGAAGTACTGGTTCAAAGATTGAGCGAAAGATTTTTTGGCTGAACTCTGCCAGATATAAAAGGAGACTTTGCGATGCTTGCCATACACTTAATCCGCAAACGCCTGCTGATGGTTTTCACAACTCTCGCTTTGCTCGTCGCTGTCGCATCAGCGCAGCAAACAGCGGCGCAGCAAACAAAGCCGCAGGAGATGGACGAAGACTTTGCCCGCTCCGTTAAAGAGTGGACTACAAAACCGGAATTCATCAGCCCGCTCGTAGACCACCTGCCAAAATCTCAGTCCGTCCCGTCGCCTAAAGAGATACTCGGCCATCACATAGGCGCGCCCGGCAAGCTCACTTATTACGCGGACATCATCAATTACTATCGCCAGCTTGCGGCGAAAAGCCCGCGCGTGAAAGTCTTTACCATCGGCTCAACCGATGAAGGCCGCCAGTGTGTTGTGGTCGCCGTCGCGAGCGAAGAGTCAATCAAAAACCTCGATCAATACCGCGCATATCTCGGTCAACTGGCCGACCCGCGAAAACTCAGCGAGCAGCAGGCTCGCGAAATCATCAGCAAAGCAAAGCCCATTTATCACGTCATGGGAGGGCTGCATAGCTCTGAGACCGGCCCGCCAGAAATGCTTATGGAACTGGCTTATCGTTTGGCGACGGAAGATTCGCCCATCATCAAACAGATACGCGACAATGTTATCGTTACGATAACGCCTGCTGCGGAGCCTGACGGTCGCGACCGCTATGTTGACTGGTACTATCGCTACAAGATTGACGAGAAGAGCGAAGAAGAAACATTCGGCGGGCCGCCTTATTGGGGAAAGTACATCTTTCACGACAACAACCGCGACATAAATTATTCGCAAGTGACAATGCGCGCTCTGCTCGACTGGTACTTGCAGTGGCATCCGCCCATCATGCACGAGCTTCACGAGTCGGTGCCTTTCATGTACACCTTCAGCGGGCAGGCTCCGCAGAACCCGACGCTCGACCCGATACTGTATGGCGAGTTGCCGCTGTTTTCAAATTTCGAGATGTCTCAGATGATTAAATACGGGATGCCCGGCGTGTGGACTCATGCGTTCGTTGATATGTGGTCGCCCGGCTATCTCGGTTTCATGGCGTCGAATCACAATGGGATGCTCAGAATGTACGAAACATTCGGCAACGCCGGAGCAAACACCATGAAGCGCAAGGTTGATAATCAAACGACGCGCGAATGGTACAGGCCGCTTCCTCCGTACAAGGAGGTCATCTGGTCAATGCGAAACAACACGAACTACATGCAGACTGGCGTATTGTCGGCTCTGCAATTCACATCATCGTTTCCAAAAATCGTTCTTGAAAACTTCTATCAAAAGAGCCGCAACTCTATTGAATCGGGAAAGCGCGACGCGCCATTCGGGTATGTGATTCCGGCAGGCCAGCGCGATATGACTCGCGTAGCTTTTCTCGTCAACACGCTTCGCATACAGGGAATCGAAGTTGGCCGCGCGACTTCGGAGATCAAGGTGAAAGAAGGCGCGTTTCCCGTTGGCTCTTTTGTCATCAAGCGAGATCAGCCTTACGGACGGCTGGCGAAAATCCTGCTTGAAAAACAGGATTTCCCCGACGCAAATCTTCGCACCTACGATGACACGGGCTGGACGATGGGGTTGATGACTGGCGCGGAAGTCAAAGAGATCGCCGACAAATCAATTCTAGATGCGGCAATCGAGCCTGTTCAAAAACTCAATATTGCGGGCGCAGTGTCGGGCGGGCAGGCGACGGCTGCTTATGCGGTGGCGCATTACGGATCAAACAACATGATCACGCTGCGCTATCGCTTGAAAGACCTGAAGGCGATGGCCGTCGAGCAATCATTCAAAGAAGGCGCAACGGAATTTCCCGCAGGCTCGTTCATAATTCCGGTCAATCAGGGCGGCAAAGACGTTCACAAACTTATCAAACAGGCTGTCGAAGGGTTGGGCCTTACGGCTGCGGCGCTGTCAACTATGCCTGCCGCGCCTATGCATGAACTTGATATTCCGCGCGTAGCCGTTTACTCAACGTGGGGCAGCACGCAGGAAGTCGGCTGGGTTCGCCACGCGCTCGATAGGTTCGAGATGCCATACGATCTGATTTACAAAGAGCGCGTGAAGCGAGGCGACCTGCGCTCGTCTTACGACGTGATAATCATGCCGAATCAGGGAGGCAGCGGCAAACGCATCGTCTATGACATCGAGCCGAGATCGAAGCCCATCGCGTACACAAAGACAGAGCGGTTCAAGAACCTCGGCGTGTATGGCGAATCGGAGGAAATAACAGGCGGCATGGGGCTTCAAGGCGTCGCGGAGTTCGAGAAATTCATAAACGCGGGCGGCTTGTTAATCACTATGGGAACGGCGAGTTTCTTTCCCGCAGAGTTCGGATTGACGCGCTCGATTGAAGCGGGGCGAACATCGTCGCAGTTTTACGCGCCCGGCCCGATCATCGAAGCGGAGATACTGCAATCCGGCCATCCGATATTTTATGGCTACTCGAAAAAAACCGTGCCGGTGCGCTACGCCAACGGCCCGCTGCTTCAAATCCCGGAAAGGGATCGCGCGCGGCAGGTATTGATGCAATTTACGGGAGGCGAAAAATCCGTCTTGAGCGGATTGATGAGGAACCCTGCGGAGATTCGCAACCGGCCCGCAATCGTGGACGCGCCTGTTGGAAATGGGCGCGTGATACTGTTTGCGACTAACCCATGCTATCGCTGGCAAAATCACGGCGAGTTCAACATGCTGTTTAACGCCGTGATGAATTACAACGACATCAAATTGCCGGAGAAGAAACCCGACGCGACTGCCAACGGGGAGGCGAAGCAATGACCGACGGATACAAATCAATCAGGCTTGAGAAAAGCGACGCGGTAGCCGAGGTTGTTTTGACAGGCCCCGGAAAAGGCAACGCGATGGGGCCGGATTTCTGGCGCGAGATGCCTGAGATATTCGCCGCGCTTGATCGCGACGATCAAACGCGAGCCGTCATCATTCGCGGCGAGGGCGACAATTTCAGTTTCGGCCTCGACCTGCAAAGCATGATGAGCAATCTGGATTTCGGCGGCGCGAATATGGCCGCTGAACGCACGCGCCTGCTCGACATGGTATCTGAGATGCAGCAATCGTTTGATCGCGTGGCGTTGTGCCGCAAGCCTGTCATAGCGGCGATTAGCGGCTGGTGCGTAGGCGGCGGAGTGGATTTAATCGCGGCATGCGATATTCGCATCTGCTCGTCGGAAGCTCGCTTCAGCCTGCGCGAAGTGAAGGTGGCGATTGTCGCAGACCTCGGCAGCCTGCAACGATTGCCGCGCATAATCGGCGAAGGCGCAACGCGCGAGCTTGCTTTCACGGGCAAAGACATAACGGCTTCGCGCGCTCTGGCGATCAACCTTGTCAGCGAGGTTTTTGAAACGCGCGACGATGCGCTTGAAGCGGCCCGCCGCGTTGCGCGCGAGATAGCTGAAAACCCTCCGCTTGTGGTTCAAGGCATAAAGCGAGTCATGAATTACTGCGCCGATAAATCAACGGCTGACGGATTGGGCTATGTCGCCGCATGGAACGCCGCGTTTTTGCAATCCAACGACCTTGCCGAAGCGATGGCGGCTTTCAAAGAACGCCGCCCGCCGCAGTTCAAAGGCCGTTAGCCGAAGATTGACTGTCAGATTAACGCCGCGAGCTTCGCGCCGTCAGTTCAACGCTGCGAGCTTGCGGCTTATGCGTTTTGCTTAATCATATCGGCGGCTTTCTCTGCGATCATGATGGTTGGCGCGTTTGTATTGCCGCTCACAATTCTGGGCATGATCGAAGCGTCCACGACTCTGAGACTTTCGACGCCGCGCACTTTTAATCGCGCGTCCACGACTGCCATCGAATCGTTTCCCATCTTGCACGCGCCGACCGGATGATAGAGCGTCTCGGCGGTGTTGCGAACATATTCATTAATAGCCGATTCGCTTTCGGATTGAGGGCCGGGGTAGACTTCGTCGCCGCAAAAGGGCGCAAACGATTTCTGCCGGGCGAACGAGCGGGCGACCCTCACGCCTTCCGCTAGAACCTGCAAGTCCGATTCGCTCGCCAGATAATTAGGCTCAATCGCAGGCGGCGCGAAAGGGTCGTTAGATCGCAGCCTGAGGCGACCGACGCTTTTGGGTTGCAACAGCGTCGGCCCGAAAGTGAAACCATGCCCTTCAACCTGCGTGAAGCCGTGATTGATGAAATAGACGGGCGCGAAATGAAATTGCAAATCGGGCGTCGAAAGATCAGACTTCGTTTTGAGAAATCCCCCGGCTTCGGCCACGTTCGACGTGAGCGGCCCTTTTTTGAAAAGCAAAAATGAAAAGACGTTGCCAAGCTTTTCCGCGCTTGCAAGCGTGACGGGCTGCGAGCATTTATAAGCTACGAAGACGGCCAGATGATCTTGCAGGTTTTCGCCTACGCCGGGCAAATCCGCCACAACGGGGATGCCCAGTGACTTTAGATCATCCGCCGGGCCTACGCCGGAAAGCATCAGCAGTTGCGGAGAGTTCACGGCGCCGCCGCAAAGAATGATTTCGCGGCTAGCCCTAGCCTGTTGGCTCGCGCCGTTTTGAACATAACAAACCCCTGCGGCGCGATTTTTATCAAACAACAACGAAGTCGCCTGCGCGTTTGCGCAGATTGTAAGATTCGCGCGTTTCAAAATGGGCTTCAAGTAAGCGGCGGCGGCGCTGCACCGTTTGCCGTTTTTCTGTGTGACCTGATAAAACCCCGCGCCTTCCTGCTCGCGCCCGTTGAAATCGCTGTTGAGCGGAAGGCCATGCTCTTTGGCCGCTTCAACGAAGGCGCGCGAAACGGGATTGATCGTGCGAAGATCGGCGACATTGAGCGGCCCGCCCGCGCCGTGATACTCGTTTGCGCCTCGTTCCTGATTCTCGCTCTTTTTGAAATAATAGAGCGCATCCTCAAATCCCCATCCTTCGAGGCCCGCGCTCTGCCACCCATCGTAATCGCTGCGGTTGCCGCGAATGTAGATCATCGCGTTCATCGAGCTTGAACCGCCCAGCATTTTGCCGCGCGGCCAGTAGAGCTTGCGATTGCCCAGCCGCTCCTGAGGCTCGGTTTCGTATGCCCAGTCATGATCGGTTTTGAATAGTTTTGAAAAAGCGGCTGGGATATGAATCTCCTGCTTTTTGTCCGGCCCGCCCGCTTCAAGCAACAGGACTTTGGTTTTCGCGTCTTCAGTAAGCCGGTTAGCCAGAACGCACCCGGCGGCGCCCGCTCCGATAATGATGTAGTCGAACATGAAAACTCCCTCTCTTTCGATAATGAATCGCGCAACCCGGCTCCGAACGAGTATTGCGCGAAACGAGAAAGCGAATCTTTAAGCCGCTCTAAAATAATCTTAAAAGAAATCTAAATTCCTGCGCTCGACGGTTGAAGCGGGCGGCGGTTTCTCTCAGATCATAAAAAGCGCGCCAATCACAATAAGCAATACGTAAACAATGCGGCTGAAGATTTCTGTCGGGATGAGGTTGTGAATTTTTCCGCCGACCCAGATGGCAATCATTATGGCCGGTATCGAGTAAACGTAGAGTCGCAACACAAGGGGCGTCCATAATCCCGCGATTCCATGGCTTGCCAGAATCATCAGCCCCGTGAAGAGAAAATAAAATTGCAGCGTAGAGCGGAACTGCTCCGGCGGCCAGCGGCGCAGCAATCCGTACATTACAATTGGCGGGCCGTTCGTGTTGTAGGCTCCGCCCAGCGCTCCCGCGACAAAGCCAAAAACATACGCCGATTTTTCATTGCGAATCACAGGAAGGCGCGGCGCAAACAAGCTGTAGAGCCCGTAAACGATCAGCATCGCTCCCAAAACAACTTTGACGATATATTCCGGCGCGACCTTTAACAACACAAGCCCGAACGGTATGCCGATGAGCGACAGGATTATCAATCGCCACGCCGACCGCGTGTCAACGCTGCGCCAGTTTCTCGCGAGAACCGTGATTGCGATTGTCGAAGCCGTGAATGCGACAAGCGGCGTGGCCGTTTGAATGCCTACGGCCATAGCAAGCAGCGGCATCGCTATCAAAGCGTCGCCAAAGCCTATGGCCGCGCGAATCAACGTCGAGACGAAAAGTATAGCCATCGCGACAACCAGTGTCGTTGTGACGCTCATATACGGGTCGCTAGCCTTGCTCTCGGACGAACGCTATGTAATCGGTGTAAGCAGGCTCGCCGTCTTCAGCGCGAACCGCCATCGCGACCTGCCCGCGATGATAAGCCGAATGCATAAGAACGTGCGATAGTATGTCGCGGAAAGATGTCGTGTACTCTATGCCTTTGCTGTTTTTGTACGTAGCCGTGGAATCAAGCCCCGCCTCCGTCAGATCAGCCAGCAGAGCCGAGTAAGCCTTTCTCATATCCTCAAATAGCGCCTCGCACTGTTCGAGCGTCGAAGTTGGCCAGAAATTCTTGCCCGTCGAGTTTTCATTTTTGAGCAGGCGCGCAAGCCATTCCTGTTCAGCGATGAGCAGGTGCGAGAGCGCGCGAATCCCTTTTGCGCTTGGGCTTGCCTGCTGCTTGAGCGATTTTATAGTCCGAAGGTTCGCCCATTCGTTATAAGCAGACATCCTTCGCAACGTTTCGATGGTCTCCATAAAAGCTCCCGTTCAAGATGACCCGAGCGCGGCGGCGCCTTAATCCATCGCGCAACGAAATCCGGCGAACGCTATGCGAAATCCCGGTCGCCAGAAATTCCTGAATGAACAGCGCAACAACGGCTCTTCGGTAGCCCACGAACCGCCTTTCAAAACTCTGTGATCCCCATCAAACCAAAGCTCGGAGTATTCCGGGTAAGGAAAAGCTACAAAGCCGGGATAGGCGTCGAACGTATCGGCAGTCCACTCCCACACATTTCCTGTCATATCGCAGCAGCCATAAGCGCTGCGGCCCGCAGGGAACCGATTGACCGGAGTCGTCCCCCAATTTCTGAAACAGCAATTCGCTCGATCAGCCCGCGCAGGTTCGTCGCCCCAACTGAAACGGCGCTTCTTTTGGCGCCGGGCGTCCCACGAAGCGGCCTTCTCCCATTCGGCTTCCGTAGGCAATCGCTTCCCGACGAAGCGAGCATAAGCCGACGCTTCGTGCCAGCTCACTCCCGTAACGGGATGGCGAGGGCGCAACGCGCTTTCTTGAAACATCTCGCGCTCGCGCCATCCATCGCCCGCAGCGCGCGACCAGTAGAGCGGGCGCTCGATATTGTTTTTTTCTTTCCACTCCCAACCCGCGTCGCTCCACAGCGAGCGAACATTGTAGCCGCCCGCTTCGACGAATTCGCGATAATCGGCGTTCGTCACCGGATAACGGTCTATGCGAAAATCCGCAAGCTCTACTGTTCGCGGAGGCCCTTCGTTGTCATAGGCGAACGGGTATCCGTATGACCCCATCTCGAACGGCCCGCCCGCGACAAAAACCATCTCGCCCGTTGATGCGCTCTGAGTTTCCAAATCGCTGCTGGCAAACTCCGATTCGCCATTTTCCCCTTCAGGATTTTCACCGCCCGGCCTTCGCTTCAATTGAGGGTCGAACAGTTGAAACAAACACGCGATAGTCTCACGATGCTGCATTTCATGCTCTATGACCATGTTGAAAACGTACCCGTCGCGAAGCAGCGGATCGGATTGGCGGGCGTCAGCCGAGGACATAAATCGCAAAACATCTTCGCGCACGCGGGCGAGATAACTTTCAATCTCAAGAACAGGCGGCAGGTTAGTTGAATCTTCTCTGGGCGTTTTGATCGGGTCGAAAATCTCGTCATATCGAGCGGAGATTGTTGGATCGCCTTTCGCGCGTTGCAATATCCAGTAACCCTCGAACGCTCCGACATGGCCCAGATGCCACAGCAGCGGGCGAAACCCTTCGGCGGGCGACCGCCGCAAATCAGATTCCTCTCGCGCAAGATCGAACAACTGGTGAGTTCGCTCGCGCGACTGGCGCATCAACTGCGCCGCCGCGTCGGCGTCAAATCTGTAAGACATCTGCCGCTCCTTCGCTTTTCATCAGTCCAAGTCATCTTTTCTTTTCGCGCATTCGCTGGTTGGCGCTGCGACCAAATTACTATAGCATTATCAATGCGCTGAAGTTAGATGCGCTGTTGCTTGTGAGGCGATAAGCCGAGGAGTCCAGTGGATGTTTTCTTACATACGCTCGAAACTGCCCGACCGCTACACTTTGGTCAGGCTCGCGCAGGACAGCGATCTGAACGCTTTTGCGAAAGATGCGCGAGCGGGACTTGCAGCCAATCCAAAGTACCTTTATCCAAAATATTTTTATGACGACCTCGGCTCAAAGCTGTTTGAAGCCATCTGCTTGTTGCCCGAATATTATTTGACTAGAGCCGAGCGCGAGATATTGAGCAATCACGCGGATGCAATCGTCGAGTCAATCGAAGGGCCTGCGCGCCTGATAGAGCTTGGCAGCGGCAGCGCGGATAAGACTCGTTATCTGATCGAAGCGCTGCTCAAGAAACAAGGCGAGCTGCGCTACCTGCCCATAGACATTTCCGACGCAAGCCTTGAAGCGAGCAGCGCTGAGCTTTTGAAAGTCTATCCTCAGCTTCGCATCACGGCTTACGCTTCCGATTACTTCACGGCGCTTAACGCGACGGGAGAAGCGAGCCTCGTCGAAAAAATCGGCAATCGCACGATAGCGCTTTTTCTTGGGTCGAACATCGGCAATTTCAATCCCGAAGAAGCGCAGGCGTTTTTCAGGGCCGTTCGCCTTGTGCTGTGGCCCGGCGACGCATTGCTGGTCGGCGCAGACCTGAAAAAATCTCCTGACATAATACTGCCCGCTTATGACGACCCGCTCGGCGTGACCGCGACGTTCAATCTGAACCTGCTCGCGCGAATCAATCGCGAGCTTGGCGGCGATTTCGACATCAAAAAATTCGCGCATCGAGCCATCTATAACGAAGAGCTTGGACGAGTCGAGATTTATATAGTCAGCCTCGCCGCTCAACGGGTTCGCATCCGCGACATTGATCTTGAAGCGAGCTTTGAAGAAGGCGAGATGATTCACACGGAAAACTCTTACAAGTTTGACCTCGATCAACTGGCGGAGCTTGCGCGCGAGTCGGGATTCTTTCTCAAGCGGTCGTGGCGCGACGGCGCCGAACGGTTCAGCTTCAATCTCTTTACAGCTCTCGAAAACAATTAGCCGAATGATCCGCCATGTCATTTGAACCCATCAGATTTTCAGGGCCGAGAGAGCCGACCGATGCCATAAACGCCGAGACTGACTTTGGGCGCTATTTCATCGAAAGCTGCAAGCCCGCTCCGCATTGGGCAATCGGCGCCGAGATCGAATTGTTCGGCTTCACTCAGGAGGGCCTTCATCGCATAGACCCCGATCAGGTGCAGACGATCATCAACGGTTTCTCGCCCGTGACCATCAGCCGCGTGATAGAAGACGGCTACGTGACCGAAGCGGAACTGGGCGCGGGCGAAGCGGAGATTCATCAAGGCGAGACTGCGCGCGAACCGAATCGCGTGAGCGCATCTGCGACCCCCGGCGACCGGAACCAATTGACTGCCGCAGGGCGATTGACGCTTGAGCCGGGCGGGCAGATAGAATTTTCAGGCGCGCATAATCGTTCGCTGGCTGAAATAGAACGCGCGCTTCGCGACTTTGCCGCAAGGCTTGTCGCTATAGGCAAGAGAAATAGAGTAATCTTTGTCGCAGCGGGGTTCGACCCTGTGCGCAAAATTAAAGAACAGCGATGGATTCCAAAACAGCGCTACCGGATAATGCGCCCTTATCTTGGGGCGCGCGGCCATCGCGCGTGGGATATGATGTGCCGAACGGCGGCCATTCAAGTCAATCTTGATTACGGCGATCTCAAAGACCTCGCGAAAAAATTCGCGATTGCGACTCGTCTGGCTCCAATCGCGGCGGCGATATTCGCCAACTCGCCTTTCGAGGAAGGCAAGCTGTCGGGCTACAAATCAACTCGTTACCGGGCGTGGCTTGAAACAGACCCCGACCGCACAGGGCCGTCGCCTCTTGCGCTCGAAGACGATTTCACGATTGAGCGATTCGTTGATTACGTTTCCGAAGTGCCTATGCTGTTTGTGCGACGCGCAGGCCAGTATATAAATTTCGCGGGCCATTCATTCGCCGAATACATCGCCGGGTGCGGTTGCCCGACTATGCCCATCTTTCAAGACTTCACAGACCACCTGACGACTATCTTTACCGAGGCGCGATTGAAGCCGCATATCGAACAGCGCAGCATGGATTCCGGTTCGATTGATATGACAATGGCGGCGCTCGCGTTCTGGAAAGGGCTGATGTATGACCCCAACACGCTCGACATCGCGCTGGCGATTGCGCCGCAATTGAGCAAGGACGAATACGCGCAGCTTCAATTGGAAGTGGCGCGCGACGGGCTTGAAGCCCAGTTCAAAGGAGTCTCCATCCTCCCTGTGGCCGAGGCTGCGATCAAGCTTGCGCGAGCGGGGCTTCAAGCCATCGCTCCGAATGAAACATCATACCTTGACGCGCTCGACCAGATGATTTTAGTCGAGCGCTCGACCGCCGCTGATATTTTGATTCGCGATTTTCAAGGCTCCTGGCACGGCCAGATTCAAAAGGCGATTGAGCGCCTGCGAATCGGTTAAACCGGCAACAAACTTAAATTGACAACAAACAACGCCCGCGATTCCGTCATCGAATTTCGCAAGGTCAGCTTAAGCGTTGGCGACAAGCGATTGGTCTCAGATGTCAGTTTTGAAGTCTTTCGAGGCGAGACTTTAGTCCTGCTCGGTCGAAGCGGGTCGGGAAAAACCACTACGCTCAAATTAATCAACCGGCTGCTTGAACCTACGGACGGCGAAGCGCTGGTCGAAGGCAAATCCACGCTTGAGTGGGACGCGATACAATTGCGCCGCAAGATAGGTTATGTAATTCAAGATACGGGATTGTTCCCGCACTTCACCGTCGAACGCAATATTGCGGTCGTGCCTCGGCTTGAAGGCTGGCCGGAAGCCCGCGCCCGCGCTCGCGTCTTCGAGTTGTTGAGCCTTGTGGGGCTTGAGCCTGAACGGTTCGCTTCGCGTTTTCCGCGAGAGCTTTCAGGCGGCCAGCGGCAGCGCGTAGGCGTCGCGCGGGCGCTTGCGGCTGACCCGCCTGTGATTTTGATGGACGAGCCGTTCGGCGCGCTCGACCCTTTGACCCGCGCGCAGTTGCAGCGCGAATTCGCAAGCCTTGCCGAGAGGTTAAAAAAGACAATCGTGTTCGTCACCCACGACATACGCGAAGCGTTCGCGCTCGCATCGCGCATAGGGCTTTTCAAAGACGGTCGCCTCATTGCGCTTTCGGCGCCCGACGAATTCGCCCGGTCGAACGACGCGGAAGCAAGAGCATTTATGGAAACGATGGAGTAGAGCGGTCAGCGATCTGAAATCAGAAGTCTGAATGGAGATCGTTAAACGGACTGCCGACCGCTGAAGCCATCCATCTGAATCCTGACTTTTGATTTCTTTGACAGTATGAGCTTATTTAGATTCTTCATCGAAAACCGCAACGAAGCGCTCGCCTTGACCTTCGAGCATCTGCTGCTTGCGCTTGTAGCGACGGGAGCGGCCACGGCGGTCGGCATCCCCATTGGCGTGTTGCTCACAAGGCGGCCTCGATTAAGCAAAGTCACGCTTGCCGCCGCAAGCGTCATTCAAACCATTCCAAGCCTCGCGCTGTTCGGCTTTCTGATACCGTTGCTTGGCTCATACGGCATCGGGCGGGCGCCTGCGATCATCGCTTTGTTTTTATATTCGCTGCTGCCGATAATCCGAAACACATTCACGGGCATCAGCGGCGTAGACCCGGCTGTGCGCGAAGCTGCGCGCGGCATGGGAATGACCGACTGGCAAATGCTGACTCAGGTGGAACTGCCGCTGGCGATGAGCGTGATAATCGCCGGAGTCCGCGTGGCGACGGTGATCTCTGTAGGAACGGCTACAATCGCGGCGGCAATCGGAGCCGGAGGGCTTGGAACTTATATCTTTCGCGGGCTTAGAACTCTTGATCGCACATTGATACTGGCCGGGGCTGTCCCTGCCGCGTTAATGGCTCTGGGAGCCGATTTCACGTTGGGCTGGATTGAAAAACGTCTTGCGCCGAACGCGCAAAGCCGCAGCGGCAAAGCGAAGTGGCTGGCGATTGCGGCTGCCGGAGCGGCGGTCATCGCCGCAGCGATTTTTTCACTGGCTGGCGGCGAGACTTCTTCGCGGCGCGTCATCGTCGCGTCCAAAGATTTTACGGAGTCGCGCATACTGGCCGAGATTGTGGCGCAGGCGATTGAAACCGGCTCAGGCATCGAAGTCGAGCGAAGGTCTGAGTTGAGCGGCGACGTTTTGCATAGCGGGCTGCTTTCGGGCCAGATAGATTCTTACGTTGAATACACCGGCACAGCGTTCACGGCTATTTTGAAACACCAGCCCATAACAGACCCGCGCGCCGTTTACGATCAGGTGAAACGAGATTATGAATCGCAATTCAATCTGGAATGGCTCGACCCGCTCGGCTTTAACAACACTTTCGCAATTCTGGTTCGCGGCGACGATGCGGCGCGTCTGAATTTGAAAACGATCTCTGACGCCGCGCGCTATGCGCCGCAGTGGCGGGCGGGATTTGGGCAGGATTTCATGTCGCGCGCGGATGGCTATCCCGGATTTGCGCGAGCCTACGGCTTGAGATTTTCGGAGCCGCCGCGCGAAATGGATTTGTCGCTTACCTATCAGGCGCTGGCCAACAGGCAGGTTGATCTCATCGCGGGCAACTCGACCGATGGGCTGATAGACAAGCTCGGCCTTTTTCAACTCGAAGACGACCGCCATTACTTTCCGCCTTACGAAGCCGCGCCGGTTTTTCGCAAAGAGATTCTTGATCGCTATCCGCAGATTCGAGACGCAATGAAAAGGCTCGCGGGCAAAATCACAGACGCCCAGATGCGGCGGCTAAATTATGCCGTTGACGCTGAAAAACGCGACGTGAAAGAAATCGCGCGCGAGTTTTTATCGCAACTCTAAAAGCGGCTCTAAAAACTGAGACCCTAGAAATTGCAGCCCTAAAAACTGCGGCTCTTGTTCTGATTGAAATCAAAGCGGTCAACTGAGGGAACGAAGAAAAATCTTCTTGCGTATAACGCGGCGTAATGGTTGATAATCGCTTTTGAGCGTTGCTGGTTTCAATCAATCAGAATTGCCGGATCAGAAATTTTATATGAGGGAAATATGAGAAAAACCTTTGCGTTGATTTTGCTGCTTTTGATTTTCGCGCCTCTGTTTTCTGCCGCAGCATCTGGGCAAGCGAAGCAAGACGCCCGCCCGCTCGTTTTCGCTCATGTCACTGTCATTGATATGACGGGCGCAGCGGCTAAACCGGATATGACTGTCGTAATAACCGGCGACCGCATCACCGAGGTCGGCAAAAGCGACAAGGTCAAACTGCCAAAGGACGCGCAGGTGGTGGAGGCGGCGGGCAAGTTTTTGATTCCCGGCCTGTGGGACATGCACGTTCACACGTGGGACAAGAATTATTTTTTCCCGCTTTACATCGCCAACGGCATCACGGGCGTGCGCGATATGTTCGGCCCTGTGCCGCCGATTAAGCAGTGGCGCAAGGAGATAGAAGATGGCGTCACGCTCGGCCCGCGCATCGTCGCCGCTGGCCCGATTGTGGATGGGCCGAAGCCCGTATGGCCGGGTTCCATCGGGGTGAGCAATGCCGAAGAAGGCAGAAAAGCCGTGACGACGGTTAAGGAAGGCGGCTCGGATTTCGTAAAGGTTTATAGCCTGCTTCCGCGCGACGCATATTTTGCAATAGCCGATGAAGCGAAACGTCAGGGGATGGTGTTCGCCGGACACGTGCCGGAATCCGTGAGCGCGGCTGAAGCGTCTGACGCGGGGCAAAAAAGCATCGAGCACCTGACGGGCGTTTTGCTCGCCTGCTCATCAAGAGAAGACGAGATAAGGAAAGAGACGCAGGCGCGTCGGCTTCAGGGCATGACGGCTTTGCTCTACGCTTTCGCGCAGGTTGAAGCGCTTAACAGCTTCGACAGCAAAAAAGCCGAGCGGCTTTTCGCGCGCTTCGTCAAAAACGGCACATGGATGTCGCCTACGCTTACCGTGTTGCGAGGCATCGCTTTTATCGGCGACGCTGATTTCAGAAACGACCCTCGGCTCGATTACGTCCCCGCCTACTTGCGAATGGGCCTGTGGGGGCCGAACGCATTCGGGTTAAGCATTCGCAAGCCGGAAGACCACGCGAACGCGAAAAGAGTTTTTCAAAAGCAGCTTGAATTAATTGGCGCGATGAAACGCGCGGGCGTCGAATTTATAGCCGGGACGGATACGCCGAATCCTTATGTCTTCCCCGGATTCAGTCTTCACGACGAGCTTGCGATGCTGGTTCAATCGGGACTTACTCCGATGGAAGCATTGCAGGCCGCGACGCGCAACGCGGCGAAATATCTTGGGAAGCTCGATTCGTTAGGGACTATCGAAAAAGGCAAGTTTGCCGATCTGGTGTTGCTCGACCAGAATCCTCTGGCCGACATCGCCAACACAAAAAAGATTCGCGCAGTCGCGCTGGGCGGCAGGCTCGTAGACCGGGCGGCTATTGACGAAATGCTTGCGAAAATTGAGAAAGCGAATAAAAGATAACGCGCGCGGCGGCTTCTTGCCGGTGATTTCGCGCCGGTCGCTTCTTGCGGGTCACTTCTTGTCGGCGCGCAGTTTCGTTATCGCCTCGCGAATCGCATCGGCGTTTTTAGCGTTAGGCTCGGCCTTCAAATAATTCTCAAGCTCGCGCGCAGCCGCTTCCTTGATTCCGCGCCGCTCATAGATGCGAGCGCGTTGTTTATAGACTTCGTTCAACCGCTTGTTTGAAAGATCCCACGCGCGATTCAACGCCTTTTCGGCGGCGGCGAAATCGGCTTCGCGCTGGGCGCCGGTTTCAAGTATTCCAAGCTCTATCAAGGCTATGCCTCGATAGAAATGCGATTGAACGTTATTTGAGTTTATGCTTATCGCTTCGGTGAATACGCGTTGAGCGAGCTTGTATTTCTGTTGCTTGAGCATCACCAGCCCGAATGTGTTGTAGAGCGCGTCCTGCCGGTCGTTTATCTGGCGAGCGCGTTCCAGTTCTTCGAGCGCTTCGTTGTCTTTGCCCAGTCGAAACAACTCTCTGCCGAGCGCGAAGTGAGCGTCAAAGTATTCGTTGAAACTGGCTGTGGCTTCGCGAAGCAGCGCGATGCCTTCTTCGGATTTGCCGTCGCGCAATTTGGCGAGGGCTTTTTCGTAAGCGGCGCGGGCTGGCTTGGGCACATCCTGCGCGAAGTAAGTGCCGGGCGCGGGAAGCGCGGGATTGGCTCGCGGCTTGACGATGATTTCCACTTGCAGGACTTCGTTAAATCCCATGCGGTCAGCGTTGACGAAGCGCTCGATTTGAACTATCGGCTCGAAACCTGCGGCTGTGACCGCTATCTCGTATTCGCCGGATGCGATGCCCGTGAAAGCGAAGTCGCCATCGTTGCGCGTCACGGTTTGGCTTATCATAGCGCCGCCGCTGACTCTCAATTCGACTATGGCGTTATTGACCGGAGAGCCGTCAGGCGCGCGAACTTTGCCGCGAAGCGTGTTGCGTTGCGCAGATGCAGCGGTTGCCAGCGCCAGCGCAAGCGCGAGGGCGGAGAGAAAGTTTCGCCATTTCATTGCTAACGTCTCCCTTCGCTGTGTAATGGCGAGATTATAAAACAACTGGAAGCCAGATGACAGCAGGCGGCAAGGGGAGAGAGCGGCGCAACACAAATTCCTCGATCTGAATTTCGTCTTCAATCAAACAAAATGATTCAAGAAACGCGGTTGCTCGCCGCAATCCGCTTTCCGCTCTCGCTTGCCAGTTATCATTGATATGAGTAGCATAAGCTGGCGCGTTCAAGACGAAGGCCGCTATGTCAGTTTTCAGCGCCGTGAAGATCAAAAGATAGGAGCCAACATGAAAGATCTGGCAGACCTCGCGCTTGACACAGCTCGCAAGCGCGGCGCTACGTATGCGGATATTCGCATCGTCAATGAGAAGAATGAATCGCTGAGCTGTCGCAATCAGGGGCGCGGCCCCATATTCGGTTATAACACGCGAGACAGTTACGGCTTCGGCGTGCGCGTTATAGCCGACGGCGCGTGGGGATTCGCTTCAAGCCCCCGCGTCAACAAAGAAGAGATTCAGCGCATCGCGGCTCTTGCCGTCGAGATTGCGAAAGCGGGCGCGCTCGTCAAGGAACGCGATGTTCGACTCGCTTCGGTCAAGGCGTACACGGACAAATACAAAACGCCGATCAAGGTTAACCCGTTCGAGGTCTCGAAAGAGAAAAAACAGGATATGCTCGTTCGCATCGCCGATGAATTGCTCAAAAACAAAGGCATATTCGTCGCCAACTCAAACATGCAATTTGAAGATTATTACCAGTACTTCGCTTCGACCGAAGGCTCTTACATCGAGCAGGAGATCATACGCAGCGACATAGGTTACACGGCGGGCGCGCGCGGCAAATCGGGTTTCAAATCGCGCACGTTTGACTGGCCGTTTCAATCCGTCGGGTTCGAGCATGTCGAAGACCCGCTCATAATGTCGTCCATTCCCAGAGTCGCCGCCGAAGCCATCGAACACAGCAACGCAGAGCCGCTCGCGTCGCCCGGACGCAAAGACTTGGTGCTTGCGCCCGCGCACATTTACCTGACGGTTCACGAATCAATCGCGCACGCGACAGAGCTTGACAGGGTTGTCGGCTACGAAGCCAATTACGCAGGCACAAGCTGGGCGACGCTTGATAAGCTCGGCAAGACTCAATGGGGATCGAAGCATTGCAACTTTGTCGCGGATCGAACAATGCCGCTCGGACTCGCCACGGTCGCTTACGATGACGACGGAGTTCCCGCTCAACAATGGCATCTGATCAAAGATGGAATGTTTGTAGCTTATCAAACAAATCGCGAGACGGCGCATCTGGTGAATGAAAAAGAGAGCCGAGGTTGTTCGCAAGCCGTCGGCTGGTACAACTATCCTTTCTTGAGAATGCCGAATGTCCATATGTGGTGGGGGCCAGCCGGGTCGCCGACGCCTGACGAAATGATAGCCGATGTGAAGGACGGGATTTTAATAGACGGGCGCGGCAGCTATTCGATAGACCAGCAGCGATTGAATTTTCAATTCGGCGGCGACGCTTTCTGGGAGATCAAAAACGGCAAGAAGACGCGGATGATAACCGATGTCACATACTATTCGATGAACACCGATTTCTGGAAAAGCGTTGACGCGGTGTCGGGCCGCGAACACTGGGCGCTGCACGGAACGGGCGGCGATTCAAAGGGCGAACCTGCGCAGTCAAACTCGATTTCGCATGGATGCCCGTGGGCGCGAGTTCGACAGGTGCAGGTAGCCAGAGGAGGCGCGTTATGATGACCCGCGATGAATGCTCTGAGTTGTTCAAGCGAATTGTTTCAATGAAGAGCAAAGCCGAAGAGTTGAGCGCGTCGGTCGCGGGCGGCGAATCGGCAGGCTCGCGCTTTACGAATAACACGATGAGCGCGAACCTTTCGCGCAACGACGACCAGCTTACTATCGTGGCCCGCATTGGAAGGCGCGAAGGCTCGGCTTCGACCAACAAGCTGGACGACGCGGGATTGAAAGCGGCAGTTGAAGCCGCCGAGTTTGCCGCGAGCATCGCGCCGCCGAACCCTGAGCAGATGCCGCTTCTCGGCCCGCAAACTTACCCTGAGATAAATGCATGGCGCACGGAGTTGGCCGGGGCGACGCCGATGGATCGCGCGCGGCTGTTGAAGATTTGCGCGGACGTGTGCAAAAAGCGCGGCGTTAACGGCTACGGCTTTCTTTCAACGACGAACACCTATTCATTCAGCGCGAACACGGCGGGTAACCAACATTACGCGCGCGACACTGTGGCGGGTTATTCGATGACCGCGCGAACAAAAGACGCTACGGGGTCGGGCTGGGCGAATCAAATGGCTGTGCGCGATTTGAAAGAGTTCGATATGGAGCGCGTCGCAGAGAGGGCTTGCGAAAAGGCCGTTCGCTCGCGCGAGCCGAAGATGGTCGAGCCCGGAAGATGGACTGTCATACTTGAGCCAGCGGCGGCGATAACTTTTCTGGGTCACATCGGGCAGGCGTTGAACGGGCGCGCGGCTGACGAAGGGCGCTCGGCCATGCACAACCGCGAAAAGAAAACGAACCGCATAGGCGAACAGGTTCTCGGCCCGAATGTGACTATAAAAACAGAGCCTTTGAATCCGCGAATACTCGGAGGCGCGGCGGCAAGCGGCCTGCCGCCGCGCAACATCACGTGGTTTGAAAAAGGCGTGTTGAAAAATCTCTCTTATGATCGTTACTGGGCCGAGCAGAAAAAAGTGGAGCCTACGCCGACGGCCAACTTCCTGAGCATGGAAGGCGGCTCGGCGACGATTGATGAGATGATACGTTCGACCGAGCGCGGGCTTTTGATAACTCATTTCTGGTATGTAGTCTTCACAGACCAGCAGAGCGTCAGCTACACGGGCATCACGCGCGACGGGTTGTTTTTGATTGAGAAGGGAAAGATAACGCAGCCGTGCGTGAACATGCGATTTAACGACTCGGCGATTTCAATCTTTAACAACATCACAATGCTCGGCAAGCCGGAGCCGCAAGGCGGCGGCTTCGGCAATCCGCAGGGGATAAACCTTGTGCCGCCGATGAAGGTCGAAAACTTTAACTTCCGCTCAATCTCGCCTTCGGTGTAAGGAGCGATGATAAATTGACAGTGCGGCGTCATCTATATGAAAGACTTCTTCATCAGTTACAACAAAGCCGATAGGCGATGGGCTATCTGGATCGCATGGATTTTGGAAGAAGAAAAATACTCTGTGGTGATTCAAGAATGGGATTTCAGACCCGGCGAGAATTTCGTTCTGAGAATGCAGAAAGCCACTGCTCAGACGCACAAAACGATAGCCGTATTATCACAACACTATATTGATGCCGAGTACACACAACCTGAGTGGGCCGCTGCATTCGCGCGCGACCCGCAAGGCGAGCGGAGAGCGCTCATTCCAATCCGCGTAGGTGAATGCAGCCTTGAAGGGCTACACTCGTCTTTGATTTACATTGATCTCATAGGTCGTTCAGAAGAGGATGCGCGCGCCGCTATTCTTGATGGTCTCAAAGAACGCGCGAAGCCAGATGAGGCCCCTGGCTATCCGGGAACACAAGACGCGCGAAGTAGCGCTCCGGCTTCAGAACGCGTTGCGCCGCATCGCGCGCCCTATCCAGGAACATCCGGGGATGCGAGCGCAACCGAAACTCAGAATGTAGAAATCCCATCGAACCTGCCGCAGGGAGTTCCGTTCTTCACGGGCCGCGAAGATGTCTTGAACAAACTGCATGAAGCTCTCAAGGAAACCGGAGCGACGGCCTTGGCTCAACGGCAGGCGATCAGCGGGCTTGGCGGCATTGGCAAAACGCAGACTGCCATAGCTTACGCCGAGCGTCACCGCGCCGAGTATCAGGCTATATTGTGGGCGGTTGCCGAAACCAGAGAGTCGCTGCTATCGGATTTTGTAGCTCTTGCAGGCGCGCTCAATTTGCCTGAGAGAAATGTCAAAGAGCAAAACTTGGTTGTAGCTGCGGTTAAGAGATGGCTTGATGCGAATAGCGGTTGGCTTTTGATCTTTGATAACGCCGATGAACCGAAATTGATCGAAGAGTTCCTTCCGGCCAATCCTAAAGGCCATATCCTGCTGACTTCGAGAGCGCAAGTCTTCGACGACATTGACATCCTGAATCCGGTTGAGCTTGAGGAAATGTCTCCTGAGGATGCCAGAGAATTTCTATTGAAGCGAACGGGACGAACCGAGCTTGAGCCACATGAGCTAAAAGCCGTGGATGAGCTTGCGGAGGAGCTTTTTTATTTTCCTCTGGCATTAGATCAAACCGGAGCTTATATCAAACAACTCAGAAGCAGCTTCCAAGATTACCTCGCCAGTTATCGCAAGCGGGGTTTGGAGTTGCTGGAAAAAGGCGGGCCTGCTGGCAAGTATCGCAAGTCAGTCAAGACCACATGGTCGTTGAATTTCCAACAGGTCGAACAGGCTTCAAAGGCGTCGGCTGACCTGTTGCGTGTTAGCGCATTCCTGAGTCCTGACAGAATTCCAAATGAACTCATCCGTGTTGGCGCTGTGGAGCTTGGCCCTGAACTTTCCGCAGTTTTCGCCGATGCTGAGGATGACCCACTCACACTGGATGAAGTATTAAACCCTCTGATTCATTATTCGCTTATACACCGCGACCGTAACACAAAATCGTATGATATTCACCGCTTGGTGCAGGTTGTATTAAAAGATGGAATGGATGATACAACAAAGCGGGAATGGTCTGAGCGCATCGTGAAAGCGCTCGCCCGCGTATTCCCTGATCTTGATCAGATAGATTATTCAGAATGGTATCGCATTGATCGCTTGCTGCCGCACGCGCAAGTTTGCATCGAACTTATAGAGCAATGGCAATTTGATTCCTTGGAATCCGCGCAGTTGCTAAATGCCTTTGGACGTTACTTGCATCGACGTGGGCGTTTATCTGAAACTGAACCGCTTTATATAAAATCGCTCTCCATAAGAGAAAGCGCTTTAGGGCCTGATGATCTACTTGTAGCCCCCAGTCTTCATAACTTGGCTTGGCTTTACCTCAATCAAGCTAAGTACGGTGAAGCGGAGCCTCTTTATCTTCGGTCAATCGCAATTAGAGAAGCATCCCTAGGATTAGAGCACCCTGATGTAGCTGGTGGATTGACTATGCTAGGCGTTCTTTATATGGAGCAAGGGCGATATGCCGAGGCCGAGACACAACTTCTTCGGTCTCTGGAAATAAGGGAAAAGAAACTGCCTCCTCACCATGTAGATATAGCTGATACCCTTAACGAACTTGCAAACCTCTACTATATTACTGAAGACAGGCAGGATGAAGCTCTATCGCTCACTCAACGCGTATTAGAAATTAGGGAGAAGGCATTAGGGTCGCGTCACCACAAAATTGCCGATGGTCTTGACCTTCTAGCATCTATTTACATCGAACACCAAAGATTTTCAGAAGCCGAATCACTTCAATTAAGGGCTTTATCAATTACTAAGGAAGCGTTCGGGGAGAACTACCCTATTTTCGCGCACGAAATTCATAACTTAGCTGACATCTATATGCGGCAAGGCCGTTATGATGAGGCTGAGCCCCTTCTTCTTCAGGCAAAAGCCATAGCCGAAGAGTCTTGGGGGCAAAGGCATCCAAAAACTGGACTGTATTTATCTACTTTAGCGCTCTTTTACGATGAGCGAGACGACGATACAAATGCAGAACCTTTATATGCGCAGTCATTAGAAATTATTGAGGATGCATTAGGCGCCAATCATCCTTATATCGCCGGAATTCTTGTAAACTTCGGAATGTTTTATGGGAAAATACGCAAGCCTTATAAGGGAGAGCCGTTAATTCGGCGCGCGGTTTCAATTTATAGAAAAACATTTGGCGCGGATCATCAGAGAGTCGTAAAAGCCTTGCTGCGCCACGCGAATCTATTACGCCAATGCAATCGCAAAGGCGAAGCGCAAAAGGCTGAAGCGCAGGCAAAGAAGATTCAAGCAAAACTCAACAGAAAAAAACGAAGCGGCAAGCAATAACTGCGACTTGAGCAGAGTAATTTCTATCTCAAAAAGAGCAACCGCGCGCCCTCAGGGTTTTGCGAAGTTGCGCTGCCCTTTGATTGACACTCGGCGGGTTTAGCAGTAGTTTATTTGCCGGGATAAGACGGGCGAGAACGCGCTGGCTTCGCAAAGCCCCGGCTTTTGGCTCAAGATGCGCAACCATCAGCCTTAATGCGGAGTTCACTTAATTCGGAGTTTGCCGCCGCGCCTTAGTCTTTGGGTAAAGCTTCTCGAACAATCCGCAGGATCAGCTCGCGCTGAAGATTCAATATTCAATTTTTAAAATCGTTATGCCCCCGCGTCGGAGGCTCTATGCATTTCGCGCTTCGCAAAGTTAGCCTGCGGTCGTTATCGCTTGTTGCCTGCTTTTTGTGCCTCGCTCAATTTGCATCGGCGACCACGGTTGTGACTCCTCCCGACGACGATTTGATTATCGGCGCGCGCGCTATTGTCAGAGCGAAAGTCCTCGCGGTCAATTGCAGCTTCGACGAGCAACAACGCATTTATACATACATCACCTTGCGCGTGCGCGAAGTTTTCAAAGGGCGCATCACCGACCGTCAGATAGTAATTAAAGAACCGGGCGGGCAAGTCGGCGCTCAAGGCTCGATCATCTACGGCGCTCCTCAATTCAAACCGGGCGAAGAGGTCTTTCTGTACCTCGATACGTGGAACGACGGAAGCCTGCGCGTTCATCAAATGTTTCTCGGCAAATTCTCGATAATTGATGACCCGCAGACGCGCGAGCGTGTGGTCGTTCGAGAAACCCCTGACGCGCGCACAGTCGTCATGAACACTCAAACGCGCGCGGAACGTTTTCGAGGCGCCATCACTAATCGCTGCGAGTTGTCGGCTTACTCTCGTATGGTGCGGCAACGGCTGGCCGCCAATCTGGAACTTTCGCGGCAGTTTGAGAGAGCCAACTATGCGGGCGTCGCTATCTTAAGACAGCCGCCGGAATACAGCCGCGCGGAAAGTCGCGGAATTCACCCGCTGTTCACATTCATAACCAATCCGCCTGTCCGGTGGTTCGAGCCTGATGACGGCGCTCCGGTCATTTTCAGCGTCAATCTTGATGGCGCGCCGAACGCGCAAGTCCTCGACGACATCACCGCCGCTATGAACGCATGGTCAACCGTTCAGGGTTGTTCCATGCGCGTTGTCGTAGGCGATACGGCAAATGTTTGCTATGCGCGCAATCTGAATTCGATGGTCTTTAACAACTGCGACGGCCAGTTTTCGCCAAGCCCTTTTTGCGCGAGCGTGCTTGCGATTGGAGGCTTGAGCTGGAACGCGGGCCAGACAAAAATTGTGAACGGCATTACATTCACTGCGGCCAGCACAGGCCATATCTCGTTCAACCCTTACGCCAGTTGTGTCTACGACGATCACTGTCAGGTGCGAGAGATCGCGACGCATGAACTGGGACACGCATTGGGGCTGGGCCATTCGTGGAATCCTTGTTCGACATGTCCGCCGCCGACCGAAGCTCAACGAGACGCTACGATGTACGGCATCGCGCACTTCGATGGGCGCTGCGCATCGCTCAGGCAAGACGACATAAACGGGCTTCTTTTCATGTACCCATCCGCAAGCTCAGGCCCCGGCCCGCTTGCAATCCTTACGGAGTCGCCGTTGCAGCTTGGCTTGGTTGACCGCCCTTATTCGCAAGCGCTCATCGCGATAGGTGGCGTTGCGCCTTACGCGTGGAGCATAGTTGCGGATTCAGGCTCGTTGCCGCAGGGACTTTCCATCGCGGCGTCGGGATTAATAACCGGGACGCCAGCGGCGGCAGGCTCGTCAAACTTTACGGCGCGGGTCACTGACAGCAGAGGCGACACTGCGCAAAGGGCTTTTTCCATAACCGTGACAATCCCTTCTTCGGGATTCAATTCGCAATTCGTAACGCAAACAGTTCCCGCCGCTTTGCAGCCGAGTCAGGCTTTCACGGTAAACATGAAATTCCTCAACACAGGCTCGCAGATTTGGGATGGCGGGAACGGCGTATTTTTGCGCTCGCAAAATCCCGCGCAAAACGCGACGTGGGGAGGCGATCAGGTTCCGTTATTTTTGCCCCCCATAAATCCGGGCGGCGAGCTTGATGTAACGTTCATAGCATTCGCGCCGCGCAATTCCGGCGCATACGATTTCCAGTGGCAACTCTATAACGATGGGACTGGCTTTTTCGGAGAGATGAGCGAGAACGTCCATATCGTTGTGGGCGATGGAGGCAGCTTGCCATCCATCAGCAGCGCGGCGGCGGTCGAAGCGGTGAAAGGGCAGGCTCTTACTTTTCCCCTTGCCGCATCGGGAGGCTCGCCGCCTTACACATGGCAAATTGTGAGCGGGGCGCTGCCAGCAGGGATAACCTTGAATCCAAACAGCGGACTGCTTGCTGGCATTCCTGTTGATACAGGCAGCGCGACTTTCACCGCGCAGGTGACTGACGCCGCGTCTCACAAGGCTGAGAAATTGATGACCATTGTGACGCTCCCTCCGCCATTGGAACTGATGACGAGCGCGCTTCCAAACGGCCAGCAGGGAGCGCAGTTCAATTATCAACTCACCGCGACTGGCGGTAAGCCGCCTTACATATGGGCTGTTGCGGCGGGCGCGCTGCCCACGGGGCTGAGCCTTAACCCGACGAGCGGCGTCATCTCCGGCGCGGCTGCCGCAGCCGGAAGTTTCAATTTCACAATTGAGGTAAAAGATTTTGAATCGCGCTCGACGCGCAAAGCTCTGTCGCTCATAGTGGCCCCGGCGAATCTTGCAATCGAAACGGCGACGCTGCTCGAAGCGACAAAAGGATCAGCCTTCAGCTATCAACCGGGCGTAGCCGGGGGCCGCCCGCCCTACACATGGGCCGTCGCGTTAGGGGCGTTGCCGCCGGGCGTGAGCATCAATCCGAGCACAGGACTCATTTCCGGCATTCCTACACAGGGCGGCGCGTTTATAGCCGCCATAACTGTCAAAGATCAGGATGGTCGCAGCGCAACCGGCAATGCTCAAATCAAAGTGATAGACCCTGAAACTGTGCCTATCATAAAGAAGGTCAAGTACAAGGCTGGCAAAAAGCTGATTGTGAAAACCGAAAGGGCTGATCCGGCGGCGACGCTTGTGATTGATGGAACTCGAATGACGGTCAGATTGGACGAGGGCCAGTTCACGGTGAAACGATTGGTATTCGCGACTGGCAGGCACGAAATCAAGGTATTGAATCCCGGAGACGCACCTTCGCAAACATACGTTTTGACCGTTAACTGACACTCCTGTCAGCGGCGCCGAGTTCGTAACAAAACTGCCCGGTTTTTGCGCCCGCATCCTTGCAGCGGTCGCAAGGAGCGATAGATAAAGAAATCTCCGCTACTATGCGCCGCGCGCCAACCTTGACAACCCCCCGCGCATTCCGATAGCCTTAATCTTTTCTGTAGAGACGTTTATCGAAAGGTGTAGAGCATAAAGGTGTAGATATGGCGAAGAGAACTTTTCAACCGAACAACCGCCGCCGCGCCAAAACGCACGGCTTTCGCGTGCGCATGAGCACGAAAGGCGGCCAGCTTGTGATCAAGCGTCGCCGCGCAAAGGGGCGCAAACGCCTCACCCCGGCGCACTATTAAAAGCAGTGGTCGGTGGCCGGTGGTCGGCAGTCGGCGCGCAGCAGCTTTGCTAACCGACCGCCGACCGCTGGCTACCGGCTGCCGATGATGACTGAAGCATCTGAGAAGTTTCCCAAGACAGACCGCATTCTCAAACGCGCTGCATTCCGTCGCGTGTACGAAGAGGGCCGAAAAATTCATGCCCGTTGCTTCACGGCGTTTGTTTTGTTGAATTCAGGCGAAGGCTCTCGCATCGGGATAACCGCAACGCGAAAGATTGGCAATGCGGTGGAACGCAATCGAGCGCGAAGGCTGGTGCGCGAGGCGTTCAGAAAAAACAAATGGCTAGTCCCGCAGGGAGTTGATATAGTCATTAATGTGAAGCGGCCATTAGTTGAGGCCAGCTACCGCGATATTGAAGGCGACTTCATCACTTTTCTAGAGAAGGCGGGCGACAAGTGAAGCATGTTTTGATCGCTCTAATACGGGGCTACCAGTTGGCCGTCTCGCCGTTGCTCCCTCCCTCGTGCCGCTATCAGCCCACTTGTTCCGAATACGCACTAGAAGCGATTAAAAAATACGGCGCTGTGCGCGGCTCATATCTGGGAGCGCGACGGCTTTTGCGGTGTCATCCGTTTCACCCCGGCGGCTACGACCCAGTAAAATAGTATCAGGCGAAGCCAAAGAGCGACACTTGAGCGATTTTGCAGACGCTTCGCAGCAGGAAGTCGAAAGGCATAGATTAAGGACGGGCGAACCCTTCGCCTGATGTGATTTGATGGATCGAAAACGTTTACTGATAGCAATGATATTATCGCTGGCAGTCCTGATGGGCTACCCTCTTGTGATGAGAAAATTCTTCCCTCCTCCGCCTCATGTTGAATTGCCGGAAGAGGTTGCTCCTCCCTCAGTCTCAGAGAAAAAACCGGCTGCGCCTGCGGCTAACAACCCGGCGGCTAACAATCCTGCGGCTAAAAATCAAGCTGCGGTTGCAGTTCCCGCTCAACCAACCGCTGAGCCGCTGCGCGAGATTGAGATTAAGAATGAATACTGGCGAGTGAAATTATCGAATCGCGGCGCAGTGGCTACATCGTGGATACTGGATAGCTACAAAGACAGCAACGGCATTCGCGAAATAAAAGGAGCCAGCAACAGCGAGCTGCAACTTGTGCCTCAGCCCATTCCCGAATCGCTCGACGCGCCCTTCAGCTTGCGCTCGCCTTCGCGGCCTGATCTTGCGGCGCAACTCAACAAGGTAAATTATCAGGTTCAAGTGGACGGCGCAGACTTCAATCAAAATGAGATCGAGCTTGGGCCGGGCGAGCAAAAAGAGATAACTTTCACCGCTTCGACAGGGACGGCGACCGCGATCAAGAAATTCACTTTCTACGGCGACCGTCTGGTGTGCGATGCGCGAGCGAGCATAAAAACAAGCGAAGGCGAACAACAAGCTCAAATCGTTTTGGGGCCGGGATTCGGCGATCAAAGCGATACGCAGGTCGGCAGCTATAGCACGCCGCCTCAGGTTGTCGCCTACACTTTGGAAGGCAGCCGCGAGCAGGCGCTCGGCCCGAAGATAAATCAGCCGGTCGCTTCAATCGTTTCCGCGAGCGATAATCAGATCACGCTCGACAAGCCGCTTCCTGTCGGCGTCAACGAAATCAAGATCGTAGCCGATAAGGGCGCAACCCTCGTCGGTTACGCTGAAGTGAAAGAAGGACATGGAAGCGCGACGCTCACCGTTGACCAAATCCCGCAGGGCGCAGGCCCCGGACAGGAAGTCGCGCCGCAGTTTGACGTTTTGAGACGCAATTTTCGCTGGGCGGGAGTCAGCGATCATTATTTCGCGATGCTTGCTGTGCCGGATCAGCCGGTCGGAGAAATCACTCTGGCCAACGCGCAATTGAAGACCAGCGACCCGAATCATCCAGCGCGCGATTATCCTTCGGTGGCTGTCCCTGTGAGTTTGAATCTGGCGACGCATGTGTTCATCGGCCCTAAAGATCGCGAGTTGCTGGAAGAAGTGAGCCGCGAGCTTAACGCGAATCTGGGCGCGGTCGTTGATTATGGCTTCTTTGGAGTCATCGTTCGCCCGCTCATAGCTCCACTGGCATGGGCGCTCAATACTTTTGCGAAGCTCTTTCATAACTACGGATGGGCGATTGTGGCGGTGACGGTGTTGATAAACCTGTTGTTATGGCCGCTGCGGTGGACAAGCTCGAAGAAGATGAAGAAGGCTGCGAAACACCAGCCGCGAATGAAAGAGCTTCAGGAGCGAATGAAGAAGCTCAAAGAGAACCCGAAGAAATACGAGCGCGAGTTGCAGGAGCTTCAACAAGAGCAAATCGCTTTGATGAAGGAGGCGAACCCGCTCGGAGGGTGTCTTCCTTTGCTGCTTCAAATGCCGATCTTCTGGGCCGTGTACCTGTATTTGGGAATGTCGCTCGATGTGCGCCACGCGCCGTGGGTGGGATGGATAAGCGATCTATCGAGAGCCGATCCTTATCATATTCTGCCCATAGTCATGTGCATCTCAATGATAGCTTCGACGCAGCTTACGCCGCAGCCCGCCTCGGCTGATCCTTCGATGAAGATGCAGCGGATAATGATGACATGGCTGATGCCGATAATGCTGACATGGTTTTTCTTCCTCTCAGCGCCGAGCGGGCTTGTGCTTTACTGGATGGTGAGCAATCTGGTCGGCGTGGGAATTCAGCTTGTTATAAACAAGAAGACGGCTGAACCGGATTCGGAAGCGGGCGCGCTTGCCGGAACTGCGACGGGGGCTCGAAATAAAGCGAGCGGGCAGAAGAACGCAAAGGGCAAGGGGCGCAAACAGGAAAGACAGGGCGGCGCGGAAGCGGAAGGCTTTTGAGAATAAATAATCAAGAGAGCGAATAATGCCAGAAGCTGATATTAACAGCGTTGTTGATTTCATCAACCGCATCCTCGAACTGAGCGATCTCGATTTGGAGGCTTCGCTAGAGCCGGTTGGAGAAGCGATCAAAATTCAGGTGCGCGGTCAGGATCGCGCATTGTTGCTTGGCCACAATGCGGAGTTGCTTGACGCGCTTGAATACTTGGGCAACCGCATATTTTCGCGAGGCGTGGGCGAGGAAAAACATGTTGTTTTTGATTCGGGCCACTACCGCGCTCAACGAGAGAAAGAGCTGCGACTGATGGCCGAAAAGGCCGCTGAAAAAGTTCGCGCCTCGCGCATACCTTTTACCTTCGACCCAATGACTCCAAACGAGAGGCGCATCGTCCATCTCGCTTTAGCTGATGACGCAACCGTCCGAAGCGAAAGTCAGGGCAACGGCGAAAACCGCAAAGTGACTATCTATCCCGCGCAAAGCGGCGGTCGGTAGTCGGTGATCGGTGGCCGGTGGCCGGTGGTCGGAATTTGCGCCTGACTCTTAACCGAGCGCCGACCGCCGAGCGCCAGTATGTTCAGAGACGACACCATCGCAGCAATCTGCACGCCCGCTGGTCGAGGCGGCATCGGGGTTGTGCGACTGAGCGGCCCCGATTCGCTTGAGATAGCCTCTCAAATCTTCCGCTCTCAATCGTCCGTTGCGTTGAACGCGCCGAACCGCGCGCAGTTCGGTCGCGTTGTTGATCGGGTCACGGGCGAGCATATAGACGAAGCGATATTCACTTACTTCAAAGCTCCACGCTCCTACACGGGCGAAGATGTAGTCGAGTTAAGCTGTCACGGAAGCCCTGTGATTCTCAGTCGCGCGCTTGAGATGATTGTTGAAAGCGGCGCGCGCATCGCAGAGCCGGGCGAGTTCACCTTCCGCGCATTCTTCAACAAACGAATTGATCTGGCGCAAGCGCAGGCCGTGCGCGATTGTATTAACGCGCAGACCGAGTATCAGGCTCGCGTAGCCGCAAAGCAACTCGAAGGAGAGTTGTCACGGCGTCTCAGCCCGCATAAAGAAGCGCTTGTAGAAATCATCGTGCATCTTGAATCGTCGGTCGAGTTTGTCGAAGAAGATATTTCGCCCGAAACCGGAGCGGCGATTGCAGCAAAGATCGAGCGATTGATCGAAGAGTTGAGCGCAATCGCGCGCAGCTTTGCGTTTGGCCGCTATGTCAAAGAAGGTTTTGATCTGGCTATAGTCGGGCGCCCAAATGTTGGGAAATCTTCCGTCTTCAATCGCCTAGTGGGAAGCGACCGCGCGATTGTGACGGCGCTGCCCGGCACAACCAGAGACGCGCTTTATGAAACCATCTCAATTTCAGGCGTGCCTGTCCGGCTGATAGACACCGCAGGGATACGCGAGACCAACGACGTTGTCGAAACCCTCGGCATAGCGCGAAGCCGGGCCGCGATTGCCGACGCCGATATTTCGCTCCTCGTATTGGACGCTTCAGAGCCGTTGACGGATGACGACATAAAGCTGCTCAACCAAACGCCCGGAGAGCGGCGAATAATTGTTTTCAACAAAACCGATCTGCTGGGCGCGATCAAGCCGGGATTTCTTGAGCCAGACGAGCAGATGGAAATGCTGCCCGTTTCGGCTCTGACCGGCGAGGGGTTCGATGATTTAGCCGCGAAGATTTTTCTGCGATTATCGGGCGATCAGGCGTCCGAGCGCGATGATGTAATGATTACAGATGCGCGCCAGCACGCGGCTGTGAAAAAATCCATTGAATATCTTTTCGCCGCTCGCGACCTAATGATTGAACGAGAATTTGAAGAGGTAGTCTTGTTGAAACTGCGCGGCGCGCTCGACGCGCTCGGAGAGATTACAGGCGAAACTCTCACGGATGATATTCTGGGCGAGATATTTTCCACATTTTGCATCGGCAAATAGGCCGGAGCAACCAGCCATTAAGAAATCCAGACGATGATTCAGAATTGATATTATGGTAAAAGCCAGACCTGCCAAAAACCTGTTCGGCTGCGGGAAAGAAGCCAAAATCCAATCCTAGCGCGGAACTTGAGCATTTGGCTAAGAGTTCACAAATTTCTGCCAGCATCTTTATTTTTGAATCACGGGCAATTTTTGATGTCTCATTATTTTGTTCTTGACAAATGTAATTTTCATGACATAATTGGCGCCTCTAAATCCGTGTCGCTTTAAGAGAAGATTAAACATCAATGATGTAGCTGTGAAGTGGGACATCATATCGAGATCCTGCGGCGCGTTCATATCTGTGTTTACTGCTGTCCTGTCAGCTAGGATGGGCTTACTAGAGCCTTTGACTCCTTGCCTTAGATCCTTTCTGATCGCAGAGCACAAATTGGAAGAAGCAAGGAAGAGGTTATAGTCTAATCGTTCCAGCAGATTAGTCGGCTCAATTTGGGGGCTGACTTGTTCAAAATAATTTAGGGCAACAGTATCTTAAATCCTCACCCGGATAGTCTTAACCTCTTGCGATGACCGCTAGCTCTAATGCTTAACCATCGAGACATCACCTCTTCGTAGGTGTGTGAAATAAGATTCATTAACCCTGATACTGCCGAAGGTGTCCTTATGTCGCAATTTAGCTATATAAAACCGTTTTTGTTAGTTTTGCTGGCCCTTTCTCTCCCTGCGTGCAAGCAGGTGAGCAAGCAGCGTTCGGACTTGCGTCCATTTGAATCTGTATTCACCCCTCTTGACCAAATCAATTTGCAGGGCATCAAGCAAAGCGATGCTATGGCTTTTGCTATTGACTCAACAGGGGCAATTTATGTCATCGACAAAGCATACAAGCAGGTAAAAAAATTTGACGGAACTGGGTATCTAGTTCAGTCAATTGGCGCGCCGGGGAAAGGCCCCGGCATGTTTGACCTTCCATGGAGCCTGACCTGTGACGCAAAAGATAATCTGTACGTCCTTGATCTTGCTCAATCGAGGGTCAATATTTTTGACAGAGAAGGAATCTTTCAAAAGTCCTTTATTTTTTCTACGGCTGGGTTCTCAGGTATTTCAATAGCGGTCTCTCAATCAGGCGATATTTATCTCGGCGGATGGAAGAAACCTCTGGGCGCTTCAAGCGCTATGGTCCATAAATTTGACTCACAGGGAAATTATGTGTTGTCATTTCTTCCCCTTGATGAACAGGTTTTGCGGTTGAACTTGAGTGTAGTTGCCGGAGTAGACTTCGCTATAGATCTCGATGAGAACGTGTACGCTATACAGCCAGTCAATCCGATGTTTTTTAAATTTACCGGGTCAGGTAGTTTTGTAGGCCCATTCGGGCAGCGGCCTCCTTTTTATCAAGAGCCTGTTAAATTTCCAAAACTACAGTACCCAAAAGATGAGCCCAAAATCCAACCGCTGCTCGCAGAATGGACGCAACTGAATCGCATATTTACCCTGCCGGATAGGTTAGTGTTGCTGGCATTTCGCACACACACGCCTAAGGAGTACGCGATTGAAATCTATGACGAAAATGGGAATCTGCGCGAGAGCAGTATCGGCAGCGATGGAGAGCCCGTCATACAAGATCGTCAAAACCGTTTTTATTTCATGGAATCTCATTCGGAAAACGACCAATCAGATCAGATAGTGTTGTCAAGATGCGCTATCAATCTAGCGCAAAGGAGCAGTCATGAACCCTAAAGTGAAAAAAGTGTTGCTAGGCATGGTATTTGCCGGATTTGTTATTTCCAATTTAGTGTTGATCAGAACTAACGCAAGGGTGAGCGCGGCGCTGGATACCGCAAACAGACTAATTGCCAAGCTTCAGAAAAATTCTTTCCACGATAATATAATTAGCGATTCTTCGGCGGCATCTGAAATAGTCTTATTAAATTATCAGCAGCCGGAGCGCCTGCGCTCCGACAATAGGGATCAGTTTAACTCCATAAAACCTCTTGGTCCGGATTCGACACCGGGCTTATCTCTGCTTGATCTAAAGAGCAGATACCTGGGGAAAACGGCGCGGTCAGGGTTTACGCTATTTATCTTTTTCTCTCCGACCGATTGCCCTGCTTGTTTGCAAGAGGGGCCCATATGGGAAAAGCTGCATTTGAATACCCAACACTTGGACCTTCAGGTAATTGGCATAATGAATCATCCTGATAAAGCCGAGGGAGAGCAGTTCTTGAAGGAACTAGGAGTAACATTTCCCGTGTTTTTCGATAATACAGCGTTCCTTAAAAATAAGTATAGGATTGGCGAAACACCGGAAAAAGTTTTGATTGATTCTAAGGGCAATACCCTGCTTATAAATCCAGGGAGCCCAACAGAAGAAAGGAGACGCGCATTTGAGGAATCCCTGCTAAAGCTTGTAATAGGCAAGGGGCCTCAGTAACTATAGCGACAGCAATCCGTCCATCTGATATTTTGATTTTCAATGAGATTGCTTTACTGCGCAAACCCTGATGATTTCGGGATAACTGGCTTCATAACTGCCAATCATTCTGATGGCAGCAACTGAAGTTATTGATCTCCTCCCAGCGGAGATTAGTACGCTGATCAGAAAGGCCGTTTCACTATCGTTTTGATGGTGAGGCTATCTGTGGTTTCCAATGTGAACACCACTGTTTGTAATCAAGAGGAGAACAAAATGTTTAAGAAGTTAGGCAGGTTGGTAATAGCGCTGATCTTCGGAATGTTCATGCTTATGAATATTTCACACACATTTTCGTCCAACTCAGTCTTGGCTGATGGGACTGAACTGGTAGATTCAGGCGGAGCAGGCGCGAATGGCACGATTTTCACAAGTGGCGGCGGCATTACCGCGTGCCTCTGTAGTGGCACCGAGTGCCTGTATTGCCACTCCTAAGATACAGTTTTAGAATCAATGCTGTATAGCCATACAGCCAGTGTTGGTCTGACTGCGCGCTTACAGCATCAAAAAAACACCAGTTGATTTAACTAGGACCTGATGTGTAGCTCTGTTTGTCAGTTGTTGATTTGTTTACTTGATGACTATTTGATAACGTTGACAAACTGATCTCGCTGAGATTGAAGGCGGCTGATCTATTAAAGAGTTGCGCATCAGGTCCATTTGCTAAGCAAACTTATGGGAGGATGGGCAATAGATGGATTTTTTATTGCAGGATTTACGTTATAGCTTTCGTTTATTGGCAAAACAGCCCAAGTCAACGCTTGTTATCGTGATCACCCTGGCTCTGGGCATAGGCGCTACTACAGCGGTTTTCAGCGTAGTAAATGCAGCTTTGTTAAGCCCTCCGCCATATAAAGGCGCTGATCGTATAGTTGCGCTCGCGCAACAGAAGTTGGAGAGCAACCTCCATGAATCTAGCCTCGCCCCAGCCAACTTCATTGACATAAGAGATAATAACGAAGCTTTCGATCTCCTGGCCGCTCACGTTGGACTCACTAAGATCGTCACAGGCGCAGATGAAGCCGAATCTCTCAATGGACTTGCAGTATCGGCAAGTTTGTTTCCTTTGCTAGGCGTAGATGCGCAGATCGGTCGAGCTTTCAGTTCCGAAGAAGATAAGGAAAAGGCAGAGCCTGTTGTTGTGATTTCCCATAATTTATGGCATCGGCGCTTCAAAGGAGATATGGACATTCTGAGCAGGCCAATCAATCTGGACGGGCGCTTATATACGGTTGTAGGGGTAATGCCATCGGGTTTTGATTTCCCTAAAGAAATTGATTTTTGGATTCCTCTCGAACAGCAGGGGAAACGGTTCCTGGCTTATCGCAATATTAATATTCTTTCCGCGCTCGCCCGTTTAAAACCAAACATCTCTGTTGAGAAGGCTCAAGCGCAGATGGATGTCATTGCCACTCAACTGGAAAAAAGCTATATAGCCACGAATACAGGCGTAAATTTTCGCGTGATTCCATTTCAAGATTTTATTGTCGGGAACGTCCGGTCCTCCTTGCTTCTTCTTCTTGCTGCGACTGCCATTCTACTTCTGATTGCATGCGCCAATGTCACAAACATTTTCCTTGCGCGCGCGATTGACCGCAGTCGAGAAGTTGCGATCCGCATCGCATTGGGCGCCTCGCGAGGGCGGATGATCAGACAGTTTCTTTGTGAGTGTATTGTTATTACCCTCATAAGCGGCGCGCTCGGAGTGTTTCTTGCCGCAAGGCTCACCGGCGCGCTAAGCTGGTTGCTTCCGGCAGACTTTCCTCATTCAGATCGGATCACTCTAGATTTGCGGGCGCTTGCTCTCACAGTCGCTATTTCTCTCATAAGCGGGATTGCGTTTGGTCTAATCGCTGCTCGGCATAGTATTACAAAGGAACTGGCGCCTCTTTTAAAGGAGGGTCCAACCGCATCAATTGGGCGCAGGGATCAGCATCGTATGTGGAATATTCTTGTTGTAACCGAGGTGGCTCTCTCTGTAGTGTTATGCATTACTGCTGGCCTGCTCATGAACAGTTTCATCCGGCTTATGAATGTCGATCCGGGTTTTAACTCATCTAATGTGTTAATCGTGGGACTCAGATTGAATCAACCCAAATACAGAGAAGCGCGTAAAATGATTGCATTCAAACAGGAATTAATGGAAAAGCTGCCTTTAGTGCGCGAAATAGAGTACGCAGCGCTTTGCTCATTCGCGCCTCTTGGCGGCAATTACTCGCCCTATAGCGTGAAAGTCGAAGGGCAACCCAAAGATGCAGAGCCAGAGGTTAAAGCGCATCTGCAGGTGGTTGACGGCGACTTCTTTCAGGCGCTCAAAATACCTATGCTGTCAGGGCGATTATTGTTGTCGTCAGATAGAGCGGACTCTCCGAAAGTTGCGATAATCAATCAAGCCGCAGTTCAGCAATACTTCTCAGGAGAGGACCCCATTGGGAAAAGCATCACGTTAGGGGGCAATTCCGAGCTTAGTCACACAGTTGTGGGAGTCGTTGCCAATGTGCGACAACTCGCTTTGGAGAAAGTATCAGAGCCCGAAGTGTTTGTGCCATACGAGCAATTTCCTTGGGCTCAATATAGTTTGATATTGAAAACTGAAAGCAATCCGATAGATTCAATCGGAAATGTTCGTTCCGTGATTCAAGCAATTGATCCCGACGTTCCCCTGACAAAGATTACAACTATGGAGAAGCTAATAGCCGGCTCAGCCATGGATCGCCGCTTGAAGGCAACGGCCTTCAACATTTTTGCAGGTTTTGGGTCTATACTTGCAGCAGTTGGATTATATGGCTTGCTCTCAAATTCGGTTAAACGGCGCGCCCGCGAAATCGGAGTGCGTATGGCTATTGGAGCTAACAGCCCGGACATCTTGAGAATGATAATGAAACGAGGGGCTCTGCTAATAGCCATTGGTGTAGTTATAGGCATGGCGCTTTCACTATGCGCAAGCCGCTTGCTTTCCAGTCTCTTGTATGGAGTGTCTGCAACTGATTTTATTACCATCTCTATTGTATGCGCGTTCATTGTTATGACGGGATTGATAGCTTGCTACATCCCTGCTTATCGGGCTACTAAAGTGGACCCTATTATTGCGTTGCGCAATGAATAATTGGATGCTTATGATTGCGCTATACCCATAGAAGTTGAAACTGCTCAAAGGCTAATCTGCTCATGTTAATATTTTTCTTATATCCCAGTTGTGCCTCATGCAGATGCGCTTGACTGCAGGTTATGCTATCAAAGGCATTAGTTGAGAAGGTTATTTTCTGCATCGGCAAATAGGTCGCCACTTATAGCCGTATTCTGCTACTCGTATTTTAGGGCTTCTATAGGAGAGATTTTTACCGCTCGTCGCGCGGGAAGGTAGCTAGCCAAAAGAGTAATTAAAAGTAGAAGCAGCGAACTTTCGATGAACGTGGCTGGGTCGGTTGCGCTTATTTCATAGAGTAAACTTGAGAGAAAACGAGTCACGGCTATAGCTATCACAGCGCCTATGACCAAACCTATTAAAGCAAGCTTCAGCCCTTGACTGAGTATCAACTTTATAATGTCGCGCGGCTGCGCGCCGAGCGCTCTTTCCAGCACATTGGGATCCTAAGCTTAGAATTCCACGTGGACAAGTTGTCGCG